>Ga0114932_10001368_pt1 | contig 27797 bp, 29 predicted proteins | sample 2SBtaG_2_FD_87286 | JGI IMG/M metagenome (GOLD analysis project Ga0114932, IMG submission 87286) | Deep subsurface microbial communities from Kolumbo volcano to uncover new lineages of life (NeLLi) - 2SBTROV12_ACTIVE470 metaG | ecosystem: Environmental > Aquatic > Marine > Volcanic ...
CGAGCTGCTGATGCAGGAAGGGCACGTGTACGCCGACATGCAGGACCACGGCAAGGCGCGTGCGGTCTGGCGGTCGGCGGCCTCGATCCCGACGGTCAAGACCGAGGCGGCGGCCGAGATGGCGATGCTCGACGTGGCCGCCGGCCGCTGCGCCGCCGCGGTGCCGGCCCTGCAACAGATCCTCACGAGCCGTGACGAGCCGGCGGTGGTGTTGGAGGGGCGTGCCCAGCTCGCCCTGGGCCGTTGCCTGCTCGATGCCGGGGACGCCGCGGGAGCGCTGAGCGCCGCTCGCGACGCCGCCGGACGGGCAACCGACGAGGTGCAGCGGCGGCACGCCACCTGGCTCGCCGCCACGGCGGCCAAGCTGGTGGGTGTGGACAGCCTGTACGACGAGGCCCTGACCCAGGACGACGACCTGTGGGCCCGCATCGGTGCCGAGGACGAGGCCCACACGGCCTTCCTCGCGGAGCTGGATCGCCGTCGACGGTGAGACAGAAAAGAAATGCGATCACCCCCCTCAACAATCGGGGGAAGTGACCGAAGCGGGACCATGAGTTCGTTCACGGTCGATCCAATGATGCAGGGCCTGGTGAGGGTGCTGGACCTCCGGACGGAGCAACACAGCCTCACCATGTCGAACCTGGCGAACGCCGACACGCCCGAGTACAGCGCCCGCTACATCGACTTCGAGTCCGTGTTGGGTGCCGCGATGGAGGTGGGCCAGGAGGGCGCGCTGCGTCGGACCCACGAGCTGCACCTGGCCGCGCCGGGGCAGGACTTCGAGGCTCCCCAGATCGAAGAGATCGAGGCCGACCCGTCGAAGATCGACGGCAACTCGGTCGATCGCGAGGCCGAGATGATGCGGCTGCGCTCCAACGAGCTCTTCTACCGAGGGGTGTCGCGGGGTGTGAGCAAGAAGCTCGCGATGCTCAAGTACGCCGCCAGCGATGGCGGAAAGTCCTGACGGAGGCAGCATGGCCGACATCGTCGACACCCTGAACATCGCCAGCTCGGGCCTCAGCGCTCAGCGCGCCCGCTTGCAGACGATCACGTCGAACATGGCCAACGCACGCTCGGTGGACGCCAACGGCGATCCCTACCAGCGCAAGGCGCCGGTGTTCCAGACCCAGGAGCTCGATCCCTTCGGCGACGCCCTCGAGGCGGCGATGAGCACGGTCGAGGTGAGCGGGGTGGTCGAGCTCGACACGCCGACCCGGACCATCCATGCGCCCGATCATCCCCACGCAGACGCCGACGGCATGGTGACGGTGGCCGACATCGACATCCTGCAGGAGATGGTGGACATGATGACCACCGCCCGGAGCTACGAGTCGATGACCAAGGCGGCTGAGGCCACCCTCGAGATGGCGGCCAGCGCGCTGGAGATCGGCCGATGACCATCACCGGCCCGGGCATGATGCCCATGGTCCAGGCGCCAGGCGCCGCAGGACCCGCCTCGCCGGTCAAGCCGGTCGAGAAGCCCGGCGCGGACTTCCTGAGCCAGCTCAACGCCGCGGTCGAGGAGGTCGACGGGGCGGTCGAGGTGAGCGACGAGGCGGTCGAGCAGCTCGCCACCGGCCAGGACATGAACATGCACCAGACCATGGTCTCGTTGGAGCAGGCAGACATCGCGCTCCGCACGATGGTGACCGTGCGGGACAAGGTGGTGCAGGCTTACGAGCAGGTCATGAACATGGCCATATAGATCTAAGCAATTCCAGCACTAAGAACGCAACTCTGTACCAGAAGCGGTGACCGACCATGCCGAGCGTCCACCGCCTTGATGGGGGCAGCGGTTGTCCAGCGCGGATGTCTCGCCTTCGAACTTGGTCAGGCAGATCGTGCGATGTCCGCAAGTGAGCGGAGCCCATCCACGCCCACGGTACGACGAAGGTGGCGTGAAGGACGCGACCCGCCGAAGCGCGTCGGGGGTCAGCGCATGCCGCGTATGGCGGTCAACATCGGACCAGCGCCCTTTCCCACTCCGCCCACCTGCCTGACGCATGCGTCCCGTGCGGTCGGGCGGGGTGACGGTGGAGTTGTTGTTCATCTCGCCATCGGAGCCCTCGCTCGCTTGTCAGGAAAGTAGAGGGTATTATCTCTTGGCAGGAGCACCATCATGGCCCTCAGCGACTCCATCCTCCGTCGAGTACGAGGCAAGGGCCGCGGCTTCGTCTTCACGGCGGCCGACTTCCTGGATCTCGGGTCCAGGAGCGCTGTGGATCAGGTGCTGTCGAGGCTGGCCCGAGACCTGCAGGTCCGCAGGCTCGACCGAGGCGTCTACGACTACCCCCGCACGCTTCCGGGCGTTGGCGATGTCTGGCCCGCGGCCGACGTGGTCGCGCGCGCCCTGGCTCGACAGACCGGCAGCGCCGTCAAGCCGAGCCCCGCGAGGGCGGCCAACCTCCTGGGTCTCTCCAACCAGGTGCCGGCCCGGTCGGTCTTCCTCACTGACGGGAAGAACCGCTCGGTCACGCTGGGAAGGACGCAGATCCGGCTGAAGCACGCTCGCCCTGCGGACATGTTGCTGCCGGGTACCCAGGCGGGACTGGCGGTCCTGGCGCTGAGCTTCCTGGGTCGAGATGCCGGAGGCTCGTCCGCAACGGTCCAACACCTGGCGCGAGTCCTCGCCCGCCAGGACAAGACGCGCCTGCTCGCGGTCCGGTCCAGGTACCCGGTGTGGATGCAGCGGGTCTTCAGCCAGGTGGCGCAAGCCGATGTCTGAGCTTCTGGTCGACCACGAGTACCGCGCCGCCGTCCTGAACAACGCAGCCATTGAGTCGGGCATCGACGTCACCATCCTCGAGAAGGACCTGTGGGTCTGCTGGCTGCTCGGTCGGCTTGCCGAGGTGCCGGGCCTTCCCACAGTCACCTTCAAGGGCGGAACGTCGCTCTCCAAGGTGCACAAGCTCATCCATCGTTTCTCCGAGGACATCGACCTCACGCTGGCTCGACCAGCGCAGCTCGCGGACCCGATGGAGAGAGGGATCTCGAGCAACGAGCGCAAGCGGCGGCTGAGGGCGGTGACCGACTGGGCCGTCGAGGTGGTCGGCGACGCCATCCTCTCGGGGTTGAGGAACCGCTGCGCCAGCCTCCGTGGAGCGGGCGGGTGGGAGCTCGAACTTTCGGAGGTCGACACCCAGTCCATCCTGTTCCGCTACCCAGCCCCGGTGGGGTCCTCGGCCTACCTGAAGCCGGTGGTGATGCTGGAGTTCGGAGCGCGAGGGGACCCGCATCCGACGGAGGTCCAGGAGGTGGTTGCGACGCTGGAGGAGCTCCTACCTGGGACGGCGCCGACCGCTCGCGCCACGGTCCAGACGCTGACGCCCGTGCGTACCTTCTGGGAGAAGGTGTGCCTCCTTCACAGCCTGCACCAGACCGGGCTGACCAAGGAGAAGCCGGTAGGCCGGATGTCGCGCCACGTGTACGACGTGCACCAGATCTGGCATCGGGAGGAGCAGCAGGCGCTGATCCGACAGTCCCAGGAGCTGCTCGTGTCGGTGGTCGGACACCGGCAGGTCTTCTTCAAGGACCCGAAGGCCAACTACCCGGACATCCTCGATGGCCGTCTCACGGCCCGCCCTCAGGCCGCGTTGAGCTCTGCTTTCCGACGGGACTACGAGGCGATGCAGGAGATGTTCTTCAGCGACCGGCCTCCTCCGGAGTTCGAGCAGCTGCTCGGCACCCTCGCCGAGATTGACGCCATGGTCGCGGCGTGGGGCCGGCTCGACTGAGGCGGTCTCCTCGCACACCGACCTCGCACACCTTGTCTACGATGCCCTGGTGGTGGGCTTTTCAGCACGCGAACATGGCGATCCAGCTCCCGCACGCCCAGCGCGGAGCTCGAGGGCTCGTGTCAGCGTCGACGCCGAGCCACTCCGATCAGACCCAGGAGCCAAACGGCGCCGGCGGGCACCACGGCGGCGCAGTTGCTGCCTTCGGTCCATTCGTGCGGGTCGTCGCAGGTGCCGTTCACGCTCGTCTCGACCAGGCTCTGCTGTTCTGCACCAGCTCAAGGTGACCTTGTAGTCGGTGTCGGGCTGCAGCGGGCCGTTGGGCACCCACCAGACGTGCCCACGGCTGTCCTGCTCCACGAGGCTGCCTGCGACGCCGGGCACCGTCACGCTGAGGTCGGAGGGCCAGTCGGTGAACTCGAGCTCGATCTCCGAGCGGTGGTAGACCTGCGACGCCCCGTGCCGGGGCAGCGTGTCCTCGAGCTCGACGCAGTCGTCGATGGCCGTGTCGGCGCCGCCGTCCCCGCCGTCCCCGCCGTCCCCGCCGTCGCCACCGCCGTCGCCCGAGCCGCTGGCGGTGTCGTCGCCACCATCGCCGGTGTCGTCGTCGCCGAGTGTGCAGGCCGGCGACGCGGTGCAGTCGCTGTCGTTGCAGTCGTAGTCGCCGTCGCCGTCGTTGTCGGCGCCGTCCTCGCACTCGCCGGCGTTCATGCCTTCGGGATCGGTGGAGCAGGCGGCCAACAAGATCAGGGTGAGCATGAGCGTCTCCGAGGCCTCTCGGCCAACGCCCCTGACGCCGATCGGCGGGCGCACGGCGCCTCTGCGACCCCCTGCTGATCGACCTTTCTGCGCAGTGCGATCGCCGCCCCTCAAGTCCTGGGCGGGGTGACCGATGGCGGACCTACGATGGCAAGGACTTCCAACCAGGACTTCACCTCCCGACTGGTCGCCCAGCTCAAGGCGTTCCACGCCCAGCTGGACGAGACCCGTCGGCGCATGCTCTACGCGGCGCTCGGCGCCACGGCGGTGGCCATCCTGGGTGTGGGCCTCTGGGCCTCCCACACCCCCTACACGACCATCGTGTCGGGGCGGGACCAGGACCAGCTCATCAGCCACCTTGCCAAGCTCGAGGAGGCCGAGATCTCGGCCCGGCTCGGCTCGGATGGCGCGAGCCTGGAGGTGCCCAGCAACCAGGTCGGCCGCGCCCGCACGCTCATCGAGACGAGCGGCGAGAACCTGGACTGCGACACCGCGACCTCCATCGGCATCTCGCCCGACCAGATCGAGGCCAACCTGCTCGCCTGCAAGGAGCGCCAGCTCGCCAAGACGCTCAACGGCTACGACGCCGTGCAGAGCTCGCGGGTCCACCTGGTGCCGCGGCACGACTCGATCTTCCACGCGGAGATCCGGCCGGCCAGCGCGTCGGTGGTGCTGAAGCTCGAGACCGGCGTGAAGGTCTCCAGCCAGGACGTGCAGGCGATGGTCAACACCGTGGCCAACGCGGTCGACGGGCTGGACCCCGAGCGCGTGGCCATCTCCGACACCCACGGCTCCTCGCTGACGGCCGGCCGGAGCGAAGACGGCTCCACGGTGTTCAAGAACCTCGACGACCGCCGCATGGCGCTCGAGAACGAGTACCGCACCCGCATCGAGGCCCAGCTCTACAAGATCACCGGCTCCTACGCAGCCTTCCAGGTCGGCGTGGCGGTGGACTTGAACCCCGAGGCCACGGTGATCAACGAGCGCGCCATCGACCCGGACAAGACCGTGGTGGTGTCGGAGCGCTCGGATGAGTCCGAGAGCAGCAAGCCCTCGTCGACCGGCGTGCCCGGCACCGCCAACAACGACCTGGCCGAGCGCGCCGCGGGGAACGACGAGTCGCAGACGCAGTCCAAGCTGACCACCACCATGAACGTGGACTACGGCGTGGTCACCACCCAGCGGGTGGTCGAGGCCGGCGTGCTCCGCGCGGTGTCGGTCGGTGTGACCGTGAGCTCCGCGGCCCTCGACGCCGCCCTGGCGAGCGGCATGGACGAGTCGGTCTTCACCGACAAGCTGCAGAAGGTCATCGCGTCGAGCATCGGAGAGGACATCGCCAGCACCGTCGAGGTCGTGGTGATGCCCTACGCCGAGCTCGAGCTGGTCGAGCTCGAGAGCCCCATGGTCTGGGCCGACTTCGCGGCCTTCGGACCGAGCGCGGTCGCCTTCGTGGCCATCGCCCTGGTGTTCGGCACGGTCGTGCGCCCGCTGATGAGCAAGGTCAACGAGTTCAAGACCCCGCAGCAGCTGCAGGCGGACGAAGCGGAGGCCGAGGCCGAGGCCGAGGCCGCCTCCGCCGCCGAGGAGGCCGCCCTGGCCGACAAGCTCCGCGACCTGGTCGACAACTTCGAGCATGTCGACGCCGAAGATCTCAACCGCCTGGTGCTGGGCAAGGCCGACGCGGCCGCTGAAGTCCTGCGCCAGTGGTCCCGCACCGCCTGACAAGGAGCCATCATGGCTGCCGTCGCTGCCGTCGCCGAACCCGAACTCGAGCTCACCGGTGCCCAGCGCGCCGCGATCCTCGTGATGTACCTCAAGGCCGAGGTCGCGCGGAGCCTGCTCGAGCGCATGTCGAGCGACGAGATCCGCTCCATCGGCCTGGCCATGGCCGAGGTCGAGCGCGTGGACCCCGAGGTCATCGAGAAGGTGGTCGCCGACTTCGTGCGTGACCTGCACCGCATCTCGCTGGTGCCCAAGACCGGCCGGGACTTCGCCCTGGGCGTGCTCCCGAGCCTGGTCGACGAGGACCGTCGCCCGCGGGTGTACGGCAGCCTGAAGCGCAACCTCTCGACCGAGTTCGAGGAGTACATCGCCGCCAAGCCCCCCCGCGCCGTGGCCGCCATCCTGGCCGACGAGCACGCGCAGACCCAGGCGGTGGCGTTGATGCTGATGGGCCCCGAGAACGCGGCCTGCATCATGGCGCTCATGGACGAGCAGGACCAGTACGACCTGGCCCTCCGCATGGCCAAGCTCAAGCAGGTGCCGGGCGAGCTCGCCGACGACGTCGAGACCGCCATGCGCCAGGCGCTCGAGGCCGACGACGCCGAGCGCTGGGCCGTGAAGGGCGTGGACCGCGCCGCCCAGATCCTGGGCCGCCTCGGCAAGCCGATGAACGAGGCGGTGCTGGTGCGCCTCGCCAAGAACGACAAGAAGCTCAGCGAGACCCTGCGTCGCCGCATGGTGGTCTTCGCCGACCTCGACAGCCTGGACGACCGCGCCGCGCAGGCCCTGCTCAAGGAGATCGAGCGCCAGGACCTGCTGCTCGCGCTCAAGGGTGCGACCACCGACATGCAGGACCTCTTCCTGCGGAACATGTCCTCGCGCGCCGCCGCCGACATCCGCGACGAGCTCGAGATCATGGGGCCGACCCCGAAGAGCATGGTCGAGCGCGCCCAGGAGAACATCGTGGCCAGCGCGCTGCGCCTCCAGGAGGAGGGGCTCATCTTCCTCGCCATGGGCGGCGCGGACGAGCTGGTCTGAGCGGGAGCGTAGGTGGCCGACGACTTCGTCACGCTGTGGTCCCCGGACGCTCAGGCGTTCCGTCGCGCGGACTTCGTGGACCCCGCGGAGCTCGATGCAGCGGTCTCCGTGGCGGCGGATCGCACCTTCAAGCCGGCCTTCGCCGCGGGAGCGGCCCTCCCGGTGCCCGAGGCGGAGCCAGAGCCGGCCCTCGACGAGCAGCCGATCGAGGACGACCCCGAGCTCGACCTCGAGACCCTCGTGCTCGCGGCGCGGGACCAGGGGGCGAGCGAGGTCCGCGCCCAGCTGCAGGAGGAGCTCGCCGCCCTCCAGGAAGAGCTCGAGACCGTGACCGCCGAACGCGACACGCTCGCCCAGCTCGACACGGCCCTGCACGCCTTCCGGGCCGAGGCCCGCGAGCAGGCGGCGGACGACGTGGTGCAGCTCGCGCTCACCATGGCCCGTCGCATCGTGGGCGAGAGCCTGGCGCTGCATCCAGACGCTCTTCCCGGGGTGGTGGCCGGCGTGCTCGAGCTCCTGCCGAGCGAGGACGAGGTGACCGTGAAGGTGCGCCCCGAAGACGCCGCGGCCATCGAGAACCGGCTGCGGGGCCGCCGAGGCGTGCGCGTGGCGGTGGACTCGGAGATCGAAGCGGGCTGCGTGGTGGAGGCCACCTTCGGCACCATCGACGCCACCCTCGACACCGCCATGGGCGGGCTGGAGCGCGCCGTGCGGGACTGGCGGGAGGACGCAGGATGAACGGCTTGGCGGGACTCTCCCGGGCCATCGAGCACGCGGCCATCCACCGCGCGAAGGGCCGCGTGGTCCAGGTGGTCGGCACGCTGGTCGAGGCCGAGATCCCCGGCGCGAGCGTGGGCAGCCTGTGCCGCATCCGCGGCGAGGTGCGCTGCCAGGTGGTGGGGTTCCGCGAGCGCCGAGCGCTCTTGATGCCCTTCGAGTCGGTGCAGGGGGTGGGCTACGGCGCGAGCGTGGAGCTCGAGGCGGGCGACCTGCGGGTGCCGGTGGGCGCGAACCTGATCGGACGCGTGGTCGATGCGCTGGGTCGGCCGCTGGACGGTGGACCGCCGATCCGGCCGGACCGCCTGCGCACCGTGGACGGTGATCCGCCCTCGGCCTTGTCGCGCGAGGTCATCGCCGATCCCCTGCCCACGGGCATCCGCGTGTTGGATGGGCTGTTGACGCTGGGGCGCGGGCAGCGCGTGAGCGTGATGGCGGGGTCCGGTGTGGGCAAGTCCACCCTGCTCGGCATGGTGGCGCGGAACGTGCGCGCCGACGTGAACGTGATCTGCCTGGTCGGCGAGCGTGGTCGTGAAGTGCGCGAGTTCATCGAGCGGGACCTCGGTCCCGAGGGCCTCGCGCGCAGCGTGGTCGTGGTGATCACGAGCGATCAGAGCCCGGTGCTCCAGGTGAAGGGGTGCTTCACCGCGGTGAGCATCGCCGAGTTCTTCCGGGATCGCGGCCAGGACGTGGTCCTGATGATGGACAGCGTGACGCGCTTCGCGATGGCGCAGCGGCAGATCGGCCTCGCCGCCGGCGAGCCGCCCACGACCAAGGGCTACACGCCGAGCGTGTTCGGGCTCCTGCCCAAGCTCCTCGAGCGCGCCGGCCCCGGCACGGGCCAGGGCTCGATCACCGGCATCTACACGGTGCTGGTCGAAGGGGACGACATCCACGACCCGATCGGCGACGCCGTGCGCGGCATCGTGGACGGGCACATCGTGCTCTCGCGGAAGCTCGCGAGCCACGGGCACTACCCGGCGGTGGACGTGGGGGCGTCGCTCTCGCGCGTGATGCGGGCGGTCACCGAGCCCGAGCACCAGGACGCCGCGGCGAAGATCCGCGATCTGCTGGCGACCTGGAACGAGAACGAAGAGCTGGTGCGGCTCGGCGCCTACAAGAAGGGCTCGTCCCCGAAGGTGGACGAGGCGATCGCCAAGCAGCCGCTGGTCGAGCTCCTGCTGCGCCAGGCGGTCGACGACCCCACCCCGATGGCGCACACGGTGGCGGCGATGGACAAGATCGGGGGCTGAGGCCTTCGTCGGCGTTCCCGTCGGCCGCTCGGGTATACAGCGCCATGCTCTCGTTCTTCGCCCTGGCTTGTGGCACCGCGCCCGCGGCCGACTCCGGGGTGTCGCCGCCGCAGCACCTGCTCCTGGTGAGCATCGACACCCTGCGGGTCGATCACCTGGAGCACGCGCCCACCCTGCAGAGGCTCGCGGACGAGGGGCTCGTGCTGCGGGCGCACCGCTCGTGCGCCAACTGGACCGCGCCGGCGATGATCTGCGCCCTCACCGGCCAGTCGGGCATCGACCTGGGCGTGGACCCTCGGAACGCGGGCGCGCTGCGCACCACGTGGAGCTTGCCCGAGCATGCCGAGCTGTTGGCCGAGGTGCTCCAGGCGGAGGGCTTTGCCACGGGGCTCGTCACCACCAACAGCCTGTTGGCGCGCGGCAACGGCCTGGCCCGCGGGTACGACACGCTGGAGAGCCGTCCGGCCGCGGTGGCCGAGGATGCGCTCGACGCCACCGACGCGCTCTTCGTGGACGCCGAGCGCCGCTTCGTGCACGTGCACCTGTTCGATCCGCACTGCCCCTACGCACCGCCCGGCAGCGACGACACCCTCGGCTCGCCGTACTGCATGGGTGAGCCGTCGGCGACGTCACCGAGCGCCGAGACCGTGGCGGAGCTCGCCGCCGACTACGTGACCGAGGTGGCCTACCTCGACCTGCAGCTCGGGCGGGCGCTGGAGCGCTGGGGGGCTGCGGGCTGGCTCGACGACACCCTGACGGTGGTGATGAGCGATCACGGCGAGCAGCTCGGCGAGCGCGCCGAGATCGGGCACGGGCTCGACGTGTTCGCCGAGGAGACCGACGCGCTGGCGATCTTCGCCGGGGTGGGGGGACCGGACATCGAGGTGCCCACCCAGCACCAGGACCTGAAGCCGCTGATCCTGCAGCACCTGGGGCTGTTGGAGGGCTTCGAGGTGCGGGAGCGGCCTCTGCTGGTGGCCTCGATCGACGCGGAGAGCACCGTGCTCGCCCTGGAGCGCGAGAGCTGGTTGTACCGGCGTGGCTGGGATGGGTCGCGTGCGCTCTACGACCGCGCCACCGATCCGGAGCAGCTCGTCGATCGACGGGACGACGAGCCCGAGCTCGCCGCAGAGCTCGAGGTCGCCATGGAGGACGAGGTGGCCCGCTTGCTCGCGATCTACCCCGAGTGGGAGCCCGAGTAGCGGTCGCTCAGCGGGCCAACAGGGCGACGATGTTGGCGTCGAGCCCGCCGTGGGACTGCACAGCCGCCTCGGGGTCCTGCCAGATGGCCTGGGCCGCGTCCGCCGCTTCCCGGTCGGGGTCGTCGAGGTCGGCCTGCCCCAGGAGCTCCTGGAAGTCGGGGCGATCGCGCACGTGGTGCACGGCAGCGGGTTCTTGGACCGCGGTTGCGTCGCCGCGCGAGGTGCCTTTGCCGGCACGCAGCACGCTGACGGGAAGATCGGTGTTGATCGTGAGGGCCATGCGGTCCCTCCGACCCCTCGGAGAACAAGCCTGATCCGTGGATCGGCACAACGCGCTCAGGCTTGAGGCCAGATCGTTAGGTTCCGCCCGTGATCTTGTTCGGGCTGGCTCTCTCCCTCTTCGGCGCGTGCGACGCGGAGTTTAGCGTTGCCCGCGGAGAGCTCGGTCCGTGGCGCCTCGGCGGGCTCTCCGTGGTCCAGGGGCAGGCACGCGCCGCGGTGTGGAGCGGCCTCGGTCCGTGGCACGACGAGCCCACCGAGCTCACCTGGTGGGTGGACGGCGAGCCGATCGGGCAGGGGCACGGGGTGTGGGTGCCCGACGGCGAGGTGCTGGAGGTGGAGGCGGTCGCGCCGAGCGGTGACACCTTTATCGGCGAGGTGAGCATCGCGGTCGCGCCCACGATCACCGAGCTCTCGCGGCAGTCGATCGACCTGACGGGGGAAGCCCTCGACCTGGCCCACCGGCGGACCGTCGAGGGCGATGTGGTGGCGAGCGTGGTGGCGCTCGAGGAGGCCACCCGCGTTGGCCTCACGGTCGGCCGCGAGGTCGAGACCCGCTGGATGAGCGCCCAGGGCACCCCCCTCGCGCTCGACGAGGTCACCGCGGATCTCTTGCACGAGGACGTGGTCTTCGACGACGGCGAGGTCGAGGAGCGCACGGCGCTGGCCGCCGGCTTCGGGCACCACCTCGCGCTCGCCCTGGACGGGTCGGGCGGCAACACCTGGATCTGGGTCGACACCGCCAACGGTGTGGAGCCGCCGGTGTGGCGTCACCGGGGTCGCTTGCTCCCCGGGGAGGTCGCGCCCGGGCTGGTGGCCGGAACGCTCACGGCCGACGACACCCACGGGGTGGTGCTCGACGACACGGAGCGGGTGAACGACCTCGACACCCAGGAGCCGCTGGACTGCGCCGAGGGCGGCGTGCCCTTCGAGCTCTTTTGGGTGACCGAGGGGCGCTGCCTCCGCGACGAGGTGGTGGGCGTCCGCGTGGTGGTGGAGGCGTGGTGATCCTCGTGGGCCTCGCCTGGTCGCAAGAGCTGGCTCCCGAGGTGGAGGAGGGGGCCGAGATCGTGGTGGAGGCGCGGGTCGCGTCGCCCCACGCGTCGCGCCAGATCCTGGACCGCGAGCGGGTGGAGAAGGTGCCGGGCACCCACGACGATCCCTTCCGCTTGATCCAGGCGCTGCCCGGGGTGGCGTCGACCCCCGAGTACAGCCCGGTGGCCGGGGACCTCGCGATCCGCGGAGCCGATCCCACCGAGACCCGCGTGTTCCTCGACGGCGTCGAGATCCCGTACCTCTACCACTTCCAGCAGTACTCCTCGGTGCTCCACACCCGGCTCCTGGACGAGCTGGCGGTGTACCCCTCGACCTTCGGCGCGGGCTTCGGCGACACGGTGGGAGCGGTCATCGACGTCACCAGCCGTGCGCCCGACGCGGAGCGCGTGCGGGGCGGGGTGAACGGCAACTTCGTGATGCTGGGCGGGTACCTCCAGGCGCCCGTGAGCGACGACGGCGCCGTGTCCGCCTCGGGCCGCCGCAGCTACCTCGACCTGGGGGAGTCCGGCAACGATCAGTACACGCTGTGGCCGGTGTTCTGGGACTACCTCGGTCGGTACGAGCACCAGCTCGGCGCCACCCGGGTGGCGCTCACCGCGTTCGGCGGCGGCGACCGCTACGGGCGCTACGCCGGCGACGCGGCGCTGCTCGACCCGATCGAGCAGGAGGACAACCCCGAGTTCGTGTTCGACCGCGGCTTCCACGCGGTCACCGTGCGGGCCGACACGCAGCTCGACGCTGCACGGCTCCAGGGCAGCTACGGCCTGGTCGGTGACCGCTGGCTGGGCACGTTGCCGGAGGCCTCGCAGGACCGGCGCGAGCGCTACGCGGTGGTGCGCGAGGAGCTCTTGTGGGCGGGTCGGCACACGCTCTCGGCCGGGGTCGAGTCGAAGGTCACCTGGCTCTCGGCGGAGGTGGACACCGACCGTGCCTGGTCGGAGCTGGAGCGCGAGGCGCCCTTGTTGGCGCGCGGGCTCACCACGCAGTTCGACGCCACGCGCCTGCAGGCAGGCGCCTGGGCCGAGCCGCGGCTGGCCTTCGGCCGGCTGAGCGTGCAGCCCGGCGCTCGGCTGCAGGTCGACCAGGCCACCCAGGATGTGGCGGTCGATCCCCGCGTCCAGGCCGAGCTGGAGCCGCTCCCCGACCTGAAGGCGCGGGTGGCCGCGGGCCGCTACACGCAGGCCCCGCTGCTCGAAGACCTCTACGACGCGGAGCTCGGGGCCCAGAACCTGAACGACGCCGGCCTCGTGGAGGTGCCCTACTTCGAGCCGACCGTGTCGGATCAGGTCGCTGCCGGCGTGGACGTGCTGCTGCTCGGGCGCCTGGAGCTGGCGGCCGAGGGCTACGTGAAGCGCTTCGACGGTGCCATCCTGCGCGCTCCCGGCGAGGCGCCGGTGGCGGTCGACGGGCAGGCGGTCGGGGTGGAGCTCTCCACCCGCTACCGGATGCGGGACCTGTTCTTCGCCTGGGTGAGCCTGACGTTGGGCAAGGCCGAGCGCGGCGGCGCGCCCTTCGCCTACGACCAGCCCTTCGTGCTCTCGACGGTGGCCAGCTGGGACTTCCGCCCGCAGTGGAACGCGGGGGTTCGGTACCGGTACGCGGCCGGCCTGCCGTTCACGCCGGTGGACGGCGCCACCTACGACGGCGACAGCGACAGCTGGCTGCCCGTGCTCGGCGACGTGAACAGCGAGCGGCTGCCGAACTACAGCAAGCTCGACCTGCACCTGGAGCGGGGCTTCGACCTGCGGCGGGCGCGGATCGTGACCTACCTGGAGGCCTGGTACGTGCCGGCCGCCGGCAACGTGCTCTACCCGGCGTACAGCTACGACTACAGCGAGTCGGCGTTCGTGGCCGGGCCGCCGTTCGTGCCGCTCTTCGGGGCGCGGATCGACCTGCTGTAGCGCTCGATCCCGTTGAGCCGGTCGATCAGCGCCAGGCCGTCGCCGATGCTGTAGAAGTCGATGCTCACCTGGTTCACGAAGCCGACCTCGGCGACGCAGCGGTCGATGTGGTCGGAGAGCACCGGATCGTGGTTGATCGCCTCGGCGTTGGCCGGGCTCGCGAGGGGGTTGGTCAGCACGTGGGTGACCTCGTACAGACCGGTCTCGAAGGCCTCGCCCTGCACCACACAGTCCAGATCCTCGGGCTCTTCGTAGGACCAACCCGTGCCGTAGACGTTCCCGTCGAGGGTGACGAGCCCGGTGCCGGCGTCGAGCAGCTCGGCGAGGGTGGGCCAGGGGAGCGCGGGGTCCTGCACGTGCACGCGCTGCCCGATCGCGTGGGCGTCGATCGCCGCCTCGATGGCCCCCTCGGCCGCTTCGTCCTGGAAGTCGATCAACAGGACCGCCCCGGGGTCCCCGGCGAGGTGGCCCTCGATCTCGTCGAGCACGTCGACGAAGGGCTGGGCGGCGAGCTCGCAGGGGCCGTGGCAGGCCTGGAGCTGCCCCTCGAAGTCGTAGACGTCGACGTTGAGCGCCCGCACGCCCTCGGCCAGCTGGGTCGGGATCGCGAAGTGGTGGTTCCAGTTGAACGCCGTGTAGCCGCGCTCTTCGCTGGCGTGGCTGTTGTGCGTGCGCAGGAAGGCGACCTCCTGCACGGAACGGTCGCAGAGCAGCTCGGAGCCGTTGCAGAGGCGTGGGCCCGTGTCGGCCGCGGTGTCGGTCGCGGGCTCGGTCGCGCAGGCGAAGAGCAGGATCACGCGCGTCGCCCGTTCCAAGGAACCACCGAGCGCTCAGCCACGCGCGGCGTAGGCCTCGAGCCAGGCGTTGATGTCGTCGGACTCCAGCAGGGGCTGGCCGTCGATCACCAGGCAGGGGACCTGGTTCTTCCCGGTGAGCGACCGGAGGGCGTTGGCGGCCTCCCGGTCCTTCCGGGTGTTGGCGCGCGGCACGTCCAGGCCCAGCGCGTCGAGCCGACGGTAGACCTTCCGGCAGTATGGACACGAGCTGTAGCCGTACAGCAGCAGGTCCCGGTCCTGATCGGGGGCCGGCACGCCGCTCGGCAGCGGGCGAGCCGGTCGGGTGACCCGGCGGGGGGGCGGGGCGGCCGCGCCCTTGGCGGGCGGGTCCTTTCGCAGGCGTCGCAGCAAAGAACGGAGCATGTGCCCAAGGTACCCCGATAAGCGTGCTCCATGTCCGATCCCCACGCGCCACTGCGCGACGACGTCCGCCTGCTGGGCCAGCTGCTCGGCGAGACCCTCCATGAACAAGGAGGCGAGCGCCTCTTCGAGACCGTGGAGGCGGTGCGCCGGCTCTCCAAGGCCGCGCGCACGGGCAGCGGCAGCGCGGCCACCGCGCTCCGTGGCCTGCTCGCCGACCTCGACGTGCACGAAGCGCAGCAGGTGGCGCGGGCCTTCGCGCACTTCCTCGCGCTCGCCAACATCGCCGAGCAGCACCACCGCATCCGCCGCCGACGCGCCTGGCGGAAGAAGGACGCGGCACCCCAGCGCGGCTCGGTGCCCGACGTGCTGGACCGCCTCGAGGCCGAGGGGGTGGACCTGCACGAGGCGGTGGCGCGGCTCGACATCGAGCTGGTCTTCACCGCCCATCCGACCCAGGTGGCCCGCCGCACCATCCTGCGCAAGCACGAGCGCATCGCGGAGCTCTTGGACCGGCGCGACCGCACGGACCTCGACCCCTGGGACCGCGACCTGCTGGTCGCCAACCTGAAGCGCGAGATCACCACCAGCTGGTGCACCGACGAGATCCGTCGCCACCGACCCACGCCGGTCGACGAGGCCCGCGGGGGCCTGGCGGTCATCGAAGCCACCGTCTGGGATGCCGTGCCGACCTACCTGCGCGTGCTCGACGGGCAGCTCCGCCAGCGCACCGGCCGCGGCCTGCCCCTGACCGCCACGCCGATCCGCTTCGGCTCCTGGATGGGAGGCGACCGCGACGGAAACCCCCGCGTGACCGCTGGAGTGACCCGCGAGGTGCTGCTGCGCAGCCGGTGGATGGCCAACGACCTCTACCTGCGGGAGGTGCGCGCGCTGGTCGACGAGCTCTCGCTGGGGGAGGCCACGCCCGAGCTGCGGGCCATGGCCGGGGAGGCCGCGGAGCCCTACCGGGCCGTGCTGAAGGCGCTGCGGCGGGAGCTCCTGCTGCAGAACCGCGCCATCGAGGCGCAGCTCGACGGGGCGCCGGCGACCGCCTCGATCCTGGAGATCGACCAGATCCTCGCCCCCCTGCAGGCCTGCTACGACAGCCTGCACGCAGTGGGCGCCGGGGTGGTGGCGGACGGGCGGCTGCTCGACCTGCTGCGCCGCTGCCACGTGTTCGGGCTTCAGCTCGTGCGGCTCGATCTGCGCCAGGAAGCCGACCGGCACACCGAGGCCCTCGACGCCATCACCACGACCCTGGGGCTCGGCAGCTACGCGGCCTGGTCCGAGGAGGAGCGGCAGGCCTTCCTGGTGCGGGAGCTGGAGAATCCGCGGCCGCTGCTCCCCCGGGGCGCGGTCTTCTCGGCCTCGGTGGACGAGGTGCTCGACACCCTGCGGGCCATCGCGGAGGAGCCCGCGGGCTCGATGGGCGCCTACGTGATCTCGATGGCGTCGACGCCGTCGGACGTGCTGGCGGTGTGGCTCTTGCAGAAGGAGCTGGGCGTTCGGCACCCGCTGCGGGTCGTGCCGCTCTTCGAGACCCAGGCCGACCTCGACGGCGCCGGCGACGCGCTGCGCACCCTGCTCGCCCTGCCGCTCTACCGCGAGCGCGTGGGCGGCCGGCAGGAGGTGATGATCGGCTACTCCGACTCGGCGAAGGACGCGGGTCGTCTGGCCGCGGCCTGGGCGCTCTACCAGGCCCAGGAACAGCTGGTCGCGGTGGCGGCCGAGCAGGGCGTCGGGCTCACGCTCTTCCACGGTCGCGGCGGCACCGTGGGCCGCGGTGGCGGTCCCACCCACAAGGCGATCCTCTCGCAGCCTCCGGGCTCCATCGATGGCACCCTGCGCGTGACGGAGCAGGGGGAGGTCATCCAGGCCAAGTTCGGCTTCCCCGGCATCGCCGAGCGCACCCTGGAGCTCTACACCTCGGCCGTGCTGGAGGCCTCCGCCCTCCCGCCGTGCCAGCCCGATCCGGCCTGGCGCGAGACGATGGAGGGGCTCTCCACCTCAGCGGCGGCGGCGTACCGCGCCATCGTGCGCCACCATCCGGACTTCGTGCCCTACTTCCGCACCGTGACCCCGGAGCCGGAGCTCGGCACGCTCAACATCGGCAGCCGGCCCGCCCGTCGCAAGGCCGGCGGCGGCGTGGAGAGCCTGCGCGCCATCCCCTGGGTGTTCGCCTGGATGCAGTGCCGCCTGCTCCTCCCGAGCTGGCTCGGGGTGGGCGAGGCCCTGCAGCAGGCCATCGACGCCGGGCAGCTCGAGGAGCTGCGCGCCATGACCCGGAGCTGGCCCTTCTTCAAGAGCACCTTGGACCTCATCGACATGGTGCTGGCCAAGACCGAGCCGCAGATCTTCGCCCGCTACGACGAGGCGCTGGTGGTGCCCGAGCTGCGCCCCATGGGCGAGGAGCTGCTGGCACGGCTCGACACCACGCGTGCCGCGGTGCTCGCGGTGCTCGAGCAGGACGAGCACCTCGATGGGCTGCCCGTCATCCGGCGATCCATCGCGGTGCGGAACCCTTACGTGGACCCGCTGAACCTGCTGCAGGTGGAGCTGCTGCGCCGGGTCCGTGCGGGCGCCGATCCGGCCCTGGCCGACGCCCTGCTGGTCACCGTGAACGGCATCGCGGCCGGCATGCGCAACACGGGGTAGGCTCTCGCCTTCGAGATCACCAGGAGACCTCACCATGCGGAAGCTCATCGCCCTGTCCTCGCTGCTCTTCGTCGTAGGCTGCCCGAAGTCGTCGCCCCCCACCGAGGCGGCGCCCACCTACGACGAGGCCACGTCCATCGTGGTCAAGCTGCGCGGTGAGCTCTCGAAGGATCTCTTGCGTGTGAGCTGCAACAAGGGCGAGACCCAGGACTTCAAGTTCGACGGCAAGAAGGCCGTGGCCACCGGAACGAGCGGCACCTGCAGCGCCTACTTCATGCCGGGCGGCACCGAGGCCATGTTCGACCTGGACACCGGCAAGACCTACAGCTGCGGCGACTCCTCCGGCGAGATCCGCTGCCAAGCGGCGAACTGATCGCCCTGCTCCTCGGGGTGGCTCTGGCGGGCATCCCGCCGTGCAGCGCCCCGAGCACGCACGCCACCGCGGTGGAGCGCGTCGGCCTGGTGGAGAACGCCGTCTGGGTGTGGCTGCGCGCCTACCAGGTGGTGGTGTCGCCAGCGGACGGCGCCGGCTGCGGCATGTACCCGAGCTGCTCCCGCTACGCGATGGGGGCGGTGAGGGCCCATGGCCCCGTGAAGGGCTTCTTCGCGGCCAGCGCGCGGCTCTTCGCCCACCACAAGGACCCTCACCTGCCCGTGTGCCAGGCCGGGGATCGGCTCTACGTGGTCGACCCGCCCGAGGACTTCTGGGGGCCGCGATGATCGTGTGGCTCGCGGTGGCGCAGGCCGGGTCGTTCGTCGACGATCTCGTGGCGCGCGGGCTCTACCGCGAGGCCTACGTGGAGCTCTTGCGCGAGGCCGCGGCGTGCGAGGAGCACGCCGAGGAGTTGCACTTCCAGGCCGGCCAGGTGCTCTGGGACGCCGGGGACTGGGAGGCGGCCGGCCGTCACTTCGGCGCGATGTCCGGCGACTCCGCGCGGCTGGCCGAGGCCTGGAGCTGGTACCAGGCGGGGCAGGAGGTGCGCGCTGCTGCGGTCGCTGGCGCCTCCGCACGTCCCGAGGCGAGCTACCTCGCCGGGCTCGCCCACCTGCAGCTCGGGGACCCCGCGTCGGCCTCGCAAGCCTTCGCCGGCACCACCGGGGACTGGGCGGACCGGGGCCAGGCGCTCTCCGAGCAGGTGGCGCGCTGGCAGGTGCCGCACAAGCGCCCGGTGCTCGCGGGGACCTTGTCGGCGGTGCTCCCAGGAGCCGGACAGGCCTACGTGGGGCGCTGGGGCGAGGCGGCCTCGGCGGTGCTGGTCAACGGGCTGTTGATCGCGGCGGCCGCGGAGCTCTACCGGCGGGAGCTCTGGTTCGGCGCCGGAGCGGTGACCTTCCTGGAGCTCGGCTTCTACGGCGGCGGCATCGCAAGCGCGGCCAACGGAGCGCGCCGCGCCAACCGGGTGGCCTGGGAAGAACGCATCGAGCCCCTGGTGCGGGACCAGGGGCTCGTGCTGACCGCCCACGAAGACGGCGTGGACGCGGAGACCGCTGGGGGCTCTACAAGTCCATGAGCTCCGGGTCGACGCCCAGCCACTCGGTGGCCACCGCCAGGCCCTCGTCGTCGGTGTAGACGTTGTAGCCGGTGCCGCCGGCGCACCACACCTGGACCATGCGCGGCTGGTAGAGCCAGCTCAGGCCGCCGATGACGTTCAAGCCCAGCGTGATGGCCGCCGAGACGATGTCCATCTCGTTGTGCACCTTGGCGAAGCCGTTCGGGCAGATCTGGTTCAGGGGAACCGGATCGGAGAGCTCGACCAGGCCGAAGATCACGTTGTGGTACAGGTCTTCGGACGCGGGGCCGGGGGCCGACGGGTTGTTGGTGCTGTAGGTGACCTTGTAGCAGGCCGTGAGGTTGGTGATGGCGAGCACGCCCGCCGCCACACCGAGAAGCTTGATGCTCACAGGGCACCTCCTTCCGCATCGAGCTCGTAGACGTAGGTGACGTTCTGTTCGGGGTCGGGCACCGCGAGGTAGCTCTGGCCCGAGGTGCACGCGACCTCGATGGTCATCGGCTGGTAGATGCCGCAGGTGATGCAGCCCACGATCCAGTCGACCGGCTCCACGCGGTTCTGGAACCAGGCCACGCCCTGCGGGCAGATCTGGCCGAGCTGCACATCCGCCTCACCGACGAGGCCCCACAGCAGGAAGCTGGCCTTCTCGGTGTGGGTCGAGGACGACTTCGGCGCCCCCGTGGTGTGGGTGATCTTGATGCATCCCGACAGGACGAAACCCAGTCCTGCCAGCCACGCGAACTTGCGCATTCCCGACCTCCTCGGCGCTGGATCGCGCCGCAGGCCGAGCCTACCGCACACGGGTCAAGCCAGGGCCGCCCGAGCGGCCAGGATCCCCGGCGCGCAGGTCACCCCGCCGCCCGGGTGGGTGCCCTGGTCGGCCAGGAACAGCCCGGCGATGGGCGTGGCGTGGCGCGCGAGCTCGGGGGTGGGTCGGCTGATGAGCAGCTGATCGAGGGCGTGTTCGCCGTGGAAGACGTGGCCGCCGGTCAGCGCGAAGTGGCGCTCGAGGTCGGCGGGGCTGAGCACCTCGGCGGCGACGACCAGCTCGGAGAAGCCGGGTGCCACGCCGTCGAGCACCGCGAGCACCTCGGTGCTCAGGGCCGCGCGCGTGGCGTCGTCCCAGCCGGCCTCCCAGGCGGCGAAGTGCACCGCCACGCTCGCGACCCAGCCGCCGGGGCTCTCGAAGACCCGCAGGTCCAGCGGGGGCGTGCTGGGGTGGTGCCGGTGCTTGACGCGGTCGAAGGCGCGCTCGAGCTGGTGGGGATGGCTCGCGGTGCGGAAGCGCTCGCCTTCGGGGAGCGCCGGGCGGCCGGACAGCGCCAGGTGCAGCTTGGCGAAGGAGCCACGGCAGCGCAGGTGCTCGAGGTCTTCTTCCAGCTCCAGCGGCAGCTCGCCCACCGGGAGCAGGGAGAGCAGCTGGCGGGGGTCGATGCCGCTGAGCACGAGCTCGGCTTGGAGCCGCTCCCCGCCGACCGAGACCCCCTCGATCCGCCCGGCGTCCACGTGCAGGGCCGTGACCCGCGCGTCGGTGCGCAGGGCGACGCCCGCCTCGCCACACGCTGCTACCAGCGCGTCGACCAGGGCGGCCGGCCCACCGACCACCTCCTCGCCGTGGGCGGTGAGCGCTTCGTGCCGCAGCCAGGTGGCCGTGGTGCCGGGCGACATCGGTCCGGCCCAGGCTCCGAAGAGCGCGGGCCAGGCGAGGGCGGCGCGCACGGCCGGATCGGTGAAGTGCTCGGCGAGGAAGTCCTCGATGCTGGTGGGCAACAGGCGCAGCAGCTCCAGCATGTCGGGGCCGAGCTTGCGCAGCTCCAGCGCCGGGCGCGCCAGCGGCATCAAGGGCGCCGCGCTGTCGATCTGGGGGGCCGGCTCCAGGAAGCGCTGACCGAGGAAGGGGAGCATGCGCCCGAGGAAGCTGCGGAACGCCTGCCACTCGTTGGTGGGCACCGTGCCGCCGTCGGGGCCGGTGATCAGGCCGCTGCCCAGGTGGGTGATGGGCAGGGCGGGGCGGGTGTCGACCCGCACGCCGAGGCCGCGCACCGGGTCGAGCAGCACCGTGTCGGCGTCGTGCCACACGCCCTGGTGGCGCCAGGCGCCATGGAAGGCTTCGCCCGCCGCGATGCCGCCCAGCACCGACCGCGCCTCCAGCACGGTGACGGTGTGGCCGGCCCGGGCGAGGGCGAGGGCTGCGGTGAGTCCGTTGTGGCCCGCGCCGACGACGAGCGCCTTCACACCGCACCCCGCTTCAAGATCTCCTTGGCGGCGAGCCCGCCCGGTGCCGACATCACGCCGCCTCCCGGGTGGGTGCCGCTGCCGCACATCCACAGCTTCTTGATCGGCGTGGCGTAGCGGTGGAAGCCGCTCACCGGTCGGAGGAACATGAGCTGATCCGGCGAGAGCTCGCCGTGGAAGATGTTGCCCTCCGTGAGCCCGAACTCCTTCTCGAGATCCCAGGGGGTGAGGACCTGGCGGTAGAGGATGGACTCCTTCAGCCCCGGCACGTACTCGGCGAGGGTGTCGACCACCGCGTCGCCGAAGGCTTCGCGCTTGCTCGGCCACGCCTCGGGGCCTTCGGCCAGGTGGTAGGGCGCGTACTGCACGAAGCAGCTCACCACGTGCTTGCCCGGCGGCGCCACGCTCGGATCGATGAGGCTCGGAACGACCACGTTCAGGAAGGGCCGGCGCGAGAAGTCGCCGTACTTGGCGTCGTCGTAGGCGCGCTCGAGGTAGTCGATGTCCGGGCAGATGGCGACGTCGCCGCGGAGCCAGGGACCGTCGCCGGGGCGGCACGAGAAGCTGGGCACCCGGTCCACCGCGAGGTTGACCTTGCCGCTGGAGCCGCGGAGCCGGAAGCGCGACAGCTTCTCCTGGAAGGGCTGGGGCAGGTGCTCGCTGCCCACGAGGCGCTCGAAGGTGAGCCGGGGCTCGCAGCCGCTGATCACGATGCTCGCGTCGTACTCGTCGCCGTTCTCGAGCACGACCCCGGTGGCTTCGCCGCCCGACACCTTGATCCTCGACACCCCCGCCGAGACCTGGATCTCGGCGCCGAAGTGCTCGGCGGAGCGGGCGATGGCCATCGAGATGGCGCCGGTGCCGCCCTTCGCGAAGCCCCAGGAGCGGCTGGAGCCGTCGATCTCGCCCATGTAGTGGTGCAACAGCACGTACGCGGTGCCCGGCGAGCGCACGCCGAGCATGGTGCCGATGATGCCGGAGACGGCCATCGGCGCCTTCAAGATGTCGCTCTCGAACCACTCGTCGAGGAAGTCGACCGCGCTCATGGTCATCAGCTTGAGCTGGAGCGCCTGGAGCTCGTCGGTGAGGGTGCGGAAGCCCTTGCCGAGCCGGAGCAGGCTCATCAGCTCGCCGGGCTTCCAGGAGAGCGGGTCGGGAGCCGGGTCGTCGATGAAGGCCTTGGCGAAGCGCGCGAGGTGGCCCAGGGAGCGGCCGAACTCCGGGTAGGTCTCGGCGTCCTTGACGGAGAAGCGGGCGATCTCGCGGCGGGTGGCCTGGGGGTCGGGCCAGCGGGCGAGCGAGCGGCCGTCGGGCAGGGGGAGGAAGGCGCACTCGAGCGGCAGGATCTCCAGCCCGAAGCGCGCCAGCTCCAGGTCGCGGATCACCCAGGGCCGCATGAGCGACACCACGTAGCTGCACACCGAGAAGGTGAAGCCGGGGTGGAGCTCTTCGGAGACCGCGGCGCCGCCCAGCACGTGACGGCGCTCCAGCACGAGCACCTTCTTGCCGGCCTTGGCGAGGTAGGCGGCGCAGGTGAGGCCGTTGTGGCCGCCGCCGACCACGATCGCGTCGTAGCGGGAGGCGCTCATGCGGCCCCCTGCTTCTTGCGGCCCGGAACCGACTTCTTGCGCTCGGGGTCGAAGAAGGGCTTCGGCACCACCGTGCCGGTGACCCGGTGACGCACGAACTCCACGGTGTGCTCCACCGAGAGCTGGGTGCCGTCGGCCCCGTAGGGCGCCTTCACGGTGGCGAGCGCCAGGTACTTCTTCAAGAGCGGGCTCCAGACCTGGCTGGTGACCATGCCCACCTGGCCGCCGTCGCGGGCGTACACGGGCACGCCGTCTCGGCAGGCGATGGGCGCGAGGTGAGGGGGCAGGCCGTAGCCGAAGTACAGGGTCTCGAGCTCGGGCCAGGAGATGTCGAGGCCGACGAGGGCCCACTCGGAGCCCCGTTCGCGCTCGGCGAGCAGCGCCTTCTGGCCGATGAAGGGTTCGCCTTCGCGCTCCAGCTCCACCGTCCAGCCCAGGCCGATCTCGAAGGGGCTCGACTTGCGCGGCTCGATCACGCAGCTGCGCGCGGAGATGTAGTCCACGCCCTGCAGCACGAAGCCCGCCTCGATGCGCAGCACGTCGAGGGCGTCGAGGCCCATGGGCTGCAGCCGGTAGGGGCGGCCGGCCTCGAAGATGGCGTCCCACACGTGCAGCGCGTCGTCGGGCTGCACCCAGATCTCGAAGCCCAGATCGCCGGTGTACCCGGTGCGCGAGACGCGGACCTGCCGCCCTGCGAGGCGCATCGGCCGCACCCGGAAGAAGCGCATCTTGTCGAGGTCGAAGTCGGTGAGCTGGTCGAGCACGGCCCGCGACGTGGGGCCCTGGAGGGCGAGGGCGCCCAGCTTGGTGGTGACGTCTTCCACCTCGACCGTGAGGCCGCGGCTGTGGCGGCGGAACCAGGCGAGCCAGGGTTCGCTGCTCGTGATCCGGAACCAGTCGTCGGCGAAGCGGCTGATCGTGCCGTCGTCGAGCGCCTTGCCCTGGCTGTCGCACCAGGTGGTGTAGGTGACCTGGCCCTTGCGCATCCGGGTGGCGTCCTTGCAGGTCACCCGGGCGAGCAGGCGCCCGGCGTCGGGGCCGCGCACCTCGTACTTGTAGAGCGGCGAGACGTCGATCAGCCCGCAGGCGTGGCGGACGGCGAAGTACTCGCGCTCGGAGTGGCGGTCGTAGTTGCAGACCGCCGCACAACCCGCCCACTCCTTCCAGGCGTAGGAGGTGCACAGCGCTGCGGTCCGGGCGTGGAAGGGGGTCTGGAGCAACACGGCCCGGACTATCCCACAGCGCGCAGGGTCAGCGGTTACGCCGGGACTTCGCACCACGAGGAGGTTCCGTGATCGAGCTCATCTGCACCCGCACCTGAAGCGCCTGTCGCAAGGCGGTCGCCTTGCTGGAAGAACACGGTGCCGCGTTCACCTACCGGGAGTACCGCAAGGATCCGCTCTCGGTGGACGAGCTCCAGAGCGTGCTCGGCAAGCTGGGCGTGGGGCCGCGGGAGGTGCTGCGAAGCCGCGACGCGAAGAAGCTGGGCCTCACGGGGTCGGAGACCGACGACGCGCTCATCGCCCTGATGGCGGAGCACCCCACGCTCCTGCAGCGCCCGATCGGCGTGAAGGGCGAGCTCGCGGCGGTGGGACGACCGGTCGACAAGCTGCTCGCGCTGGTCTGAGCCGACTCAGATCCCGAGGTTCTCCGGCACCTCGCCCTGACCGATGAGCGCCACGAGCGGGGCCTGGTCTTCGGCGATCGCGAGGTGCATGCCGGTGGGCGTGGGCGTGGTGCGCAACAGACCGGCCTGGGTCAGCCGCTGCACGACCCGTCGCGCCACGGGCTGGTGGGCCGCCGACATGCCTCGGAAGACGTTGTCGAAGCGGGTGGGGGCCTCGGCGGCGTGCGCGGAGAGCTTGGCGCAGAGCGCGACCGCCACGCTGCGCGGGAGCGGATCGACCTGGTCGAGGCGGCCGTCGTCCCACCAGCGCTCGAGGCCCGCCATGCGGCTGACATTGGGCAGCGCGTCGGGGCGCAGGGTGAGGTCTTCCGGCAGCGCCTCGCAGGCCACCAGGATGCGCACGAGCTCGAAGGGGTGGACCTCGAGCTGGCGTGCCGCCGACACGAGGGACAGGGGTTGGAAGGCGTCGAGCGGGCTCACGCTCCCTCCTCGGCGGGCGGCGTGGCCGGGACCGCGACCGCGTGGACCTCGATGGCGCCAGCGGCCAGCACGTCGGGGTCGAGCCAGACCAGGTGGGGGTGCACCCGGGCTGCGCTCAGGTCGCCGCTCAGGGTGCGGCCCTGCTCGATGAGGGTCTCGGCCTTGAAGCGCGCGTCGTCGGTGAGCTCGTGGTCGCCGAGCCACACCTCGATCGTGAGGCAGTCGCCCAGCTCGCGGTAGGTGATGGGGGCCGCGTCGGCGCCGAGCAGGGCCACGAGCCGCGAGGCCAGCTCGACCATGCGGAGCGCGAGCACCGTGCCGAGCGCGTCGCCGCTCTGGGGGTCGGTGTAGAGCTCGGCGGGCACGGGCAGGACGAGGGTGAGCGACTCGGGGCGCCCGTCGGTCTGTTCGAGGCAGGCCACCACGCCGACGGTGACGCCCGGCAGGTTGACCTTGACCTCGCGCGCGGCGGCGGTCTCGAAGACCGGCGCGAGGCGCCGCTTCACCTGGTCGTGGTGGGCCACGATGGCGTGCCGGTAGGACTCCGGCAGGCTGGCGAGGCTCGCTTCCAGCTCGGTGTACCGGGTGAACTCGGCCACGGTCTCGGCGAGGTCGGGATCCTCGAGCATGGACTGGGCCTCGGCGCGTGCCTGGGTCCGGACGTGCTCGAGCGCGGCCGACCGGGTGGCGAGCAGCCTGCGGTCGTCGGCCAGGGCGGCCACCATCAGCTCGTGGCTGCGGGTGGCTTCTTCGGCGTTGAGCCCCGCGGCGCGGGTGTTCACCTCGTCCCGGATGCTCTGGAGGGCCACGAGCTGGCGCTCGACCTCGGCGATCGTGTCGCGCAGGCGCTTGTCCTCCCGCTCGATCTCCTCGAGGTTGCGCCCGATCTCGTGCTCGCTCTCGGCGCGCCAGCTGCGCAGGTCGGCGAGCGCTTCGACGAGTCGGGGGGCGCCCGTGGCGCCGAGCTCGTCGGCGTCGGTCAGGGAGAAGCCGCCCGGAGCGTCTTCCGGCGCTTCGTCGGCTGGGATGTCGTGGTCGTCGCTCACCCGCCGACTCTATCAGGGTGGTAGGTTGCCTCGGTGAAGAGCGCGGTGGAGAACCCGAGTCCCGTGGACGAGCCTGCCACCACGCGCCCGATCGTCGAGGCCCGAGGGCTGGGGAAGCGCTTCGACATCTACCTGAACGACCGCAGCCGCGTGATGGAGTTCTTCGGTCGTCGGAAGCACCACCAGGAGCACTGGGCGCTGCGCGACGTCAGCTTCTCCGTGGAGCCGGGGAGGAGCTTCGGCGTGATCGGCGCCAACGGGGCCGGCAAGTCCACCCTCTTGAAGCTCATCGCGGGCATCAGCGAGCCCACCCAGGGCAGCCTCGACGTGCGCTCCAGCGTGACCACGCTGTTGGACCTCGGGCTGGGCTTCCACGAGAACTTCACGGGCCGCGAGAACATCTACCTGAACTGCACGCTGCTGGGCATGCGTCGGGAGGAGGTGGACGAGCGCATCGGCGACATCATCGGCTTCGCCGAGCTCGGCGAGTTCGTGGACTACCCGGTGCGCACCTACTCGGCGGGCATGTCGCTGCGCCTGGGCTTCAGCATCGCCTCGCACATGTCGGCGAAGATCTTCTTGGTCGACGAGGTGCTCACCGTGGGCGACCAGTACTTCCAGCGCAAGTGCGTGCGGAAGATCGAGCAGCTCCTGGGCGAGGGCCGCACCATCCTGCTCGTGAGCCACGACCTGCACGCGATCCGCAACCTCTGCGACGACGTGATGTGGCTGGACCACGGGGAGGTGCGCGCGATCGGCCCCGCCCGCGAGGTGGTCGAGCGCTACATGGACCTCGATCGGGAGCTGGAGGGGCAGGTGGTCCGCCAGGGCCGGCCGCAGCTGGTGCACGTGGGGCAGACGGTCGAGAACGCCCACCGCCCGCGCTACCAGGCCACGATGGACGACCCGGCTCTGCGGCGCGCCGTGATGGAGGCCTGCTACCTGCCCGACGCGCGCGAGCTGTGGGCCGAACAGGCGGTGACCGAGGCCTACGAGCGCTACGACGGCGAGCAGCCCGTGGTGATCGGGTCGGGCGAGGTGCGCGTGCTCAACGTGCAGATCCTCGACGGGCAGGGCCACCCACGCCAGCGCTTCCAGACCGGCGAGGGGCTAGTGATCGCGGTGACCTTCCGCACCACCGAGCCGGTGGAGGACCCGATCCTCGGGGTGGCCTTCCACCGCAACGACGGGGTGTACGTGTACGGGCCGAACACCCGCTTCGACGGGGTGTTGTCGGGCACCTTCCACGGGCTCTACACCTACTTCATCCACTACCCGCAGCTGATGCTCCTGGCGGCGACCTACCGCATCAGCGTGGCCGTGTTCGACAAGAACCACCTGAAGCCGCACGTCTGGTACAACCAGATGTTCGACTTCGAGGTGGCGCAGGACGTGGAAGACCACGGGCTGGTGCAGCTCGAGCATGCCTGGGGGCTCATCACCCACGTGGAAGGGCCTGGGGCGAAGGTCGAGGCCGACTAGGCGGTCTTCGTGGGGCGGTACTCGAGCTCGAGACTCGAGACTCGAGACTCGAGTTCGAAACTCGAGACTCGAGTTCGGAACTCGGAACTCGAGACTCGAAACTCGAGGTCGAAACTCGGAACTCGAGACTCGCCCCCTGTGTCAGCGTAGTTGCCGCCCGTTCTGCACCACCAACCCACCGGGGGCGACGTGGAGAACCACATGTGGCCCATAGAACTACGTGAACACTGCGTGCAGCGGCTCCTGGGGCCGTCA
>Ga0114932_10001370_pt1 | contig 27793 bp, 10 predicted proteins | sample 2SBtaG_2_FD_87286 | JGI IMG/M metagenome (GOLD analysis project Ga0114932, IMG submission 87286) | Deep subsurface microbial communities from Kolumbo volcano to uncover new lineages of life (NeLLi) - 2SBTROV12_ACTIVE470 metaG | ecosystem: Environmental > Aquatic > Marine > Volcanic ...
CCAAGCTACTGCCTGCCGCCGCGTCGCGGCTGTCCCGAAGACGAACGCATTCCTTGGGGTTGGCACCCCAAGCTACTGCCTGCCGCCGCGTCGCGGCTGTCCCGAAGACGAACGCATTCCTTGCGGTTGGCACCCCAAGCTACTGCCTGCCGCCGCCTTGCGGCTTGCACCGTCGTAGTCAACCGACCTCTCCGGCAGCACATGGAACATGTTGTTTTCAGACGATTTTCGAAAACCTGCTGTCGCTCAGCGGTTGAAGCTGTACCCGAGCCCGGCCGTCAGGCCCGTTTCGCCGAGCATCGACCAGTCGACGAACGCCCGAAAACCGCCGGGCAGGGTAGCCGTGGCGCCGACGGCGACGGCGTAGTGGTCAACATCCTGGCCGCTCTTGTAGTTCGACTGCCCGTGCCAGTCTTCGCCGAAGTGCCAGTAAAACGGCGCGGCAAACAGGCGAACGCTCGCGTACGGCGTGAAGAAATCCGCGACCGTCCAGCCGGCGATCGCGCCGACGCGCAGGTCCGTGGCCAGGAATTCGTCCGCTTCATACGACTGATTCTGGCCGGGTTCGGGGCTCGTTGTCAGCTGCGACCACCCGATGGTCATCGTGCCGTTGATGAAGGGAACCCAGCCGGCCTGGGCCATCAAGGAACGGACGGCCTGCGCCGAAATCACCCAGCCGGAGTCGAGCCGATGATTGCCGAGCAGCCCACCCTTGAGATCGCTGTGCTGCGAGTCGTACAGGCGCCCATCGATCAGGCCGCCGCCCCACATTCGGATGTACCAGTTCTCGGTGAGCGCGAGGCCGACAGAGCCCATCGCGAGCCGCTGTTCGACCCGCATCGGAGTGTCGCCAACCTGCAGCCTTCCCGTGAACTGGTTGTAGGCCAGGGTCACGTCCATCGTGGTGGGCGGCCCGGCATTCGCGCCGGCCTGGGGGGCGGGAACCGTCGGACCGACGGCGGACCCGCAGCCTCAGGCACAGGCGTCGGTCGCGACGATCGAGACGGCGATAAGGGCTGCGATTGCGGCGAGGTGTTTCACGGTGGCTCCGGAGGGCTGGGTAACGCGTTTCGTCAGCAGTGACGGCGCCGCCAATCGAACGTTTCACATCTTGCAGCGCCGTTGATCGGCCCACGCGACATGTTCCCGCCATGCGGATTGGCCCAGGAGTGTGACAGCCCACGCCTCACGGTCGTCGCCAAAGCGCACGCCAAGGCCGTCGGCGAGCCGGTTCATGTACGAAAAGCACGCCACAACATTGACGATATCTGCCACGTCGCGGTCGCTCAGCCCGGCCTCGGTCAGCGCGTCGACGTGCGCGGCGGTGTTGCTGCGAGGCGCGATCGTGAGGCGAATGGTGTAGTCCAAAAGCGCCTCGTCGGCCGCATCGAGGGCCACGGAATGCCGGCCTCTGTCGGTCACATGGGCCGCGGCGGCGCGAATGGACTCGTAGTGATCGACAGCCGTTCCAGTTGCGTCGTTCGCGGCGCTCCACATCGCGCGCATGAGGTCGACCACAAACGATGTCGCGTCGCCGTCCCACAAATCACGCAGGAACCCCGCGTGCGACGCCGTTCAGTAAAAGCAGCCGTTGATGGCCGAAACGGTGCTCGCGATCAGCTCCTCGCGCCGTCGGCCGAGCTGTGATCCGCCAAACGTGACCGCTGCGTTCATCTGCAGCACCGCCCGCATCGCATTCGCGTTGGGTTTGAGCGCCGACACGACGGCCGGAGTTGCTCGTCCGGCGTCGCGATAAGCGCGCGTAAGTCGGGTCAACGCAGGTGTCGCCTGGTCATCGGGCAGCTCGATCCATGCCATAGACATAGACTACAGCGGCAGTGGTCGCGGCGTCACGGGCGCACGAACTGCACAGCGACGGCTGCGCCAAGCACGACCATGCCGACCACGATGACGAAGAACCCGGCCGCGCCGCAGTAGCACAAGGCCATGACGCGTCGATAATCGGCTTCGGGGACGTCGTCGTTGTATTGGATCGGGTTCCAAAACCAGTCTTCGGGGAGCAGGCCCAGCGGCTTGAGCGACCGGTAGAGCTCGACGTGGTACCAGGCGCCGGTTGGCAGGCCGAACAGAAAACCCAGCGCGATCAACCAGAGGCCGGCCACTGCGAGCGTTTCCCACGGCAGCAAGAGCAGGGCGCCGAGGCCAACAACCGCCCCGACAAGCCCGACCACGACCAGCATTTCCAGCATGACTTCGCCTCGCTCGCGCCTATCAGAACGCCGCGCAGGGCGCGATTGTTTCACAAGATGCAGCGCGGCCAGGAGTTGGGACCGTGTGCCGGTTGTGAAACTACGTGTCGTTGAAACCGAAAACAGGCTCCTCCGTGGTAATCGGTTTGGCGGATCGAGGCGTTAGCAAGCCGTCGAGGCGCGGAGGAGCTCATGACAGGTGCGACCGCGACATCCGGTAGCGCTCATGAGGGCCAGCAACCCGGCACCGATTTCGCGCCCAGTCGCGGTTTCGTCGAGCCCTATGAGCGCGTCTTTGCCAACCTGCGCCGCGGCCACGCCACCGCTTCGGACGGGACCACGATCGTCTACGAAGTTGTCGGAAGCAACGATCCCAACGCCCCCGTACTCACGCTCGCTAACGGGCTCGGCGGGCGCCTGTACAGCTGGCTCAACCTGATCGACGAGCTCGGCGACACGTGCCGCTTCATCAGCTGGGACTACCGGGGCCTGTTCGATTCGGCCGCGCCGGACGACCCGCGCCGCCTGTCCATTGAGACCCACGCCGACGACCTCAAGAGCATCCTGGACGCCGAAAACGTTGGCGCCGCGCACCTTTTTGGCTGGTCCATGGGCGTGCAGGTCTGCCTGGAGTTCGCGATCCGCCACCCCGAACGCGCCGCCAGCCTCGTGCTCATCAACGGCACCTACGGCCAGGTGTTCTCGACCGCGTGGCAGCCGTTCTTTCCGATGCCGATTCCCCACACGGTCTTCCACGGGATGATCGAGTTCACGATCGACCACCCTCGCTTGCTCGCCGGTCTCGGTGCGGTTTTGCAGCGTCAGACCGAGGCGCTCTTCGCGGTTCGCAAGCGCCTGCTCGGCTTCCGACAGTCGCGCTTGACCCTCGGCCTGCGCCAGTACGTGCGCGACGTCTTTCGCAGCCGACCGGACAACTACCTGCGGCTCTTCCAGCAGCTCGACGCGCACTCGGCATATCACCTGCTCGGCGAGATTGCCGCTCCGACCACCGTCATCAGCGGCGGCTTGGACTACCTCACGCCCGCCCGGCAATCCAAGGCGATCGCAAGTCGAATTCCCGGAGCGCGGCATGTGGCCATCGCCCTTGGCACCCACTATGTGATGATCGAACGTCCAGCGACGGTGCTCGCGGCCGTTCGCGATCACTTTGGGCAGGCGCTTGGTATGGCGACAGCGGGAGCCTAGATGATCCCGTTGCGCGTCATCACGCCACTCGCGGTCGTCGCAGGGGCGGTCAGCGTTCTCTACGCCGCGCAACCTGCCGTCGATGCTGGCGTCGTCGCAAAGCTTGCGCCGCTTGTTGTAGACAAGGACATCGCGCCGGAAGGGCTCGCCGCGGCCATGGTCGATGTGCGCGTCGACGCCATCGTTCGCATTATGAAAGGCGGGCTGGACGCTCCTCTTCCCGGGGTGCTCGGCGGACCGCAGACAGGGCTGCGCTGGCGTCAATATGTCGACTTTTATGACGGTAGATTAGCATTCGCGCGCAAATACAGCGCCGAGGACGGGCTTGGGCCGGTCTACAACGACGACTCCTGCGGTGCTTGTCACGTGGCGCCAGCGCTCGGTGGGGGCGGGACGGACATGCGCCACGGCATCACCGTCCACGGGCCGAAAGAGACCGGTGGCGACGCGATGGGCGTCCGCAAATACGCGATCCCCGGTCACGCCAAGGAGAAACCCGAAGGCAAAATTGCGCGGCTGCGAACGCCTCCTTTGTTCGGGCTCGGTCTGCTGGACACGATCCCGGACGCCACCATCGACGCCAACGTCGATCCGGACGACAACGACGGTGACGGCATCAAAGGCCTGCGCGGCGTGCGCTGGGGGCCGAATCGCAAGCGCGGAACCACGCGTTTTGGTCAGAAAGCCAACGAGTGGAACCTCGAGAAGTTCGTTGCCGGCGCGTTCTTCGACGAGATGGGCATCACCAGCTTCGTGCGGCGCATGCCGGTGCAGGACCACGACGGCCTCAAGGATCCCGAGGGCAGCCGCGCCGACGTCGCACGTCTCGTCGCCTTCGTTCGCTACCTTGGGGCACCCGCCCGCGGAAAGATCGACCCCACCGTCAAGCGTGGGGAGACGGCGTTTCACACGTTGGGCTGCACCGGTTGTCACCGCCCGTCGCTTGGCAAGGTCAACGGCGCCTACACCGATCTGCTCCTGCACGACATGGGCGAGAAGCTCGACTCGGGCATCAAGGACGGCCTCGCGACAGGCAGCCACTGGCGAACGGCGCCGCTGTGGGGCCTCCGCCATCGAGCTCGCTACCTGCACGATGAGCGCGCGGCGGATTTCGACGCGGTCCTCGGCAACCATCTCGGTGAAGCGAAACGCGCCTCCGATGCCTATCGCAAGCTGTCCGCGGCGTCACGAGCCGACCTGCACGCGTTCCTGAAGTCGCTCTGATCGCGCCGCGGCGACCCGTGAGCTTCATTTCGCGGTCATCACGCAGCGGAATCCATACATCTCGTTGCCGATCGACTTGCCTTCGCGTGCCGCGAGGCGCAGGTCGCCGGTCTGGGAGCGCTTGAAGTTGCCGCCTCGAATCGAGCTCGCGCTGCCGGAACTCGGGCCCTGCGGATCGGTCTTCGGCGACTTCGCATAGTACTTGTTGTCGTAGCGGTCGGCGGTGAACTCCGAGACGCTGCCGGTCATGTCGAACACGCCGTAGACCGACTGGTCAGCCGGGTGTTTGCCGCGATGTCCAACCCACGCTGTGCCGCACGCCCAGCCGCTGTGAGGCGCCTTGCCGCGGTGAATGTACTCCTTGGTGCCACACACGGGCTCGTCTTCACCCCATGCGTAGGTCGGCGTCTTCTTGGCGCAGTCCGCGCCCCAAATCTCGCAACCACCGCGCGCGGCCTTGGACCACTCGGCTTCGGTCGGCAGGCGCTTGTTTTTCCACGCGCAGTACTTCGCCATCGCCTTGGGATGCACGCACTGAACCGGCGCATCCTTGCCCTTCGCCGTGACAGGGGTGTGATACTTGTTGCAGTTGCCGATGGTGCTGATCCCCATCGATGGACCGACGCAGACGTTGGCCTGGACGCACGCCCGCATCTCGTCCAGCGAGACCTCGTACTTGTCGATCCAATAGCCCTTGGACAACACGACCTCGTGCTGTGGGAGCTCTTCGGCGCTGCAGTGTTTGTCGAGCGCCGCGTTGCAGCCCATGTAGAAGCTGCCCGCCGGGACGTAGACCATGCCGGCCGGGTTGGCGACGCAGCTGCCCTTGATGCACGTGTTCGCCGGGCCACAAAGCAGGCCATTCTTGGCCGGGGTGTGCACGCAGCCGACCTTGGGGTCGCATCGATCGACCGTGCAGGGCTTTTGGTCATCGCAGCTGTCCGACTTCTTGCCCGCGCACTTGCCATCGGTGCCGCACGTCGTGTGCCCGAAAGGTGCGGCGCGTACGACGAACGGATGGTTCTTGGTGCCGTCATGGGCCATGCCCGCGATCGCGTAGCCGCCGTCCAACCACGAGGCGACCGGGCTATGAACGCCCAGGCTGAGCGAAAGCCCCGCCGCCGTGAATGGCAGCGGTTGCGCAACGCCGCCAAACGAGCTGATGGACACCGCGCCGAGTCGCCCGACTTTGCCCGGGTCTGCGCGGTGGCCGATGACGAGCCCGCCGGGAACGAGAGCGGCGCCACCGTAGATTGCGCCCTTTGGCTGGAGGCGTCCGATGCGTTGCCAGGCGATCTTTCCGTCGACGGAAACGCGCGCTGTCCACGACATCACGCGGCCGCCGACCGTGTGCATTCCGGTCGCGATGACATCCTTGCCGGCCGCGACCAGGCCCGTGACTTCGAGATCGCTCGCGGTTGGCACGGTCTTGACCGACGCGAGCTTGCCGGTCGATGTGACGTGGCCGATCAGCAAGTCTTCCGCCGGGCCGCTGGCGGCGGTGAGCGCGGCGGCGATGATGGCACCGCCGGTCTCACTCGGGACAAGTCGCGCGACGCCGTTGGGGGCGTCTGAAAGGATCGGATCCGTGCGCCACAGCTCCTTTCCAGCGGCGCTCACTGCTGCGACTCGCATTGAATTGGCCCAATAGGCAAGCAGTACATCGGTGCCGTTGTGCCGCGTGGCCGCGTCATGGCCGATGCTGTCCGCTGTTTCGAGGGCGCGGAAAGTCTGGGCAGCGCCGCCTGCGACATCGAGCCACCAGAGGTGCAGGACGGGGTATTGCGTCGCCTTCGCGCTGTGGCCGAGCAGCCAATAGCGGCCATCTTTGAGGCTGCCGGTTCGGATGGCGCCGAGGCCAGGTTTGGTCGTTCCCGATGGCGGTTTGGCGGGCAACGTGGCGCTGGCCATGACGTCGCCCACCGCGTCCAGTCGCGCGAATGCGTTGTCGAAGTCCCCGGTGCGGCCCGCGAGCAGCATCCCTCCTCCCGCCAGCGGCGCGATCGACGCGACGGCGCTCATGTTCGCCTTGACGGTCCGGCCAAAGAGCTTGGTCCTGGGCAGCGGCAGGCACGTCTTGCCCTTGCATTGACCGATGGTGATGCAGTCGCCACCCGGCTTGCAGAGCACCCCCGAGTACGACTTGTTCGAGCAGCCGGTGTCGCCATCGCACATGTCGATGGTGCACGCGACGCCGTCGTCGCAGGCCCCGTGCTTCTTGCCGAGGCACTTGCCCGCTTCCTTGCAGCTCGCGTCGCCCCATGGGTTCGTGCGGCCGTAGATCGGCTGGGTCGTACCGTTCTTCTTGCGGCTCTGTCCGACCACCCACAGCGCACCGGTCGGATCGATCGCGACATCGAGCAACCGCTCTTTCAGCCCGCCTTTTGTCGGCGCGCGCGCCCATGTCGGGTTGCCGAGGGTGTCCGCCCCGACCAGGTAAAGGCTGTTGGGCGTGATCGGGCTGTTGATCGAGCCCACGACCGCCAGGTGGCCGCTTGCTCGCTTGGCGATCGCCGTGAAGCGTGAAGGGATCGGGCTGGTGACGGAGCCGGCTGGGTCACCCAACGAGCTGAACGCCATGAATGAGCCGTGGATCGGCGCCTTGGGGATCGGCGCGCTTTCCTGTCCGATCGCGATCAGTCGGCCGCTCGCCAGGCGCGTCATGGCGGTGATTGCCCGGTTCGTCTTGCCTGCATAGGTGCGCTGCCAAAGTACCTTGCCGGCGTCGTCCATGCGGGCGATCCAGGCCTGGGTTCGCGCGGCAAGGCCTTTGCCGACCTGGATGGAACCGGCGGCGAACAGATGGGACTTGCCGTCGCGGATCACCGCGTTGAGGTTTGACGCCGTGGCGGTGTTGATGACACGCGTCCACTTCGCGGCGCCGAAAACGGTGGTCCGCCGCACGAGCGCCTTGCCGCCAGCCGCCAAAGTCCGGCCGACGATTGTGACGCCGCCGTCGCTGTGACCCACGAGCCCTTCGCCACGTTCGCCGCCGGCCGCGGGCTTCAGGTCGGCCTGCCAGCTCGTCTTCACCAGGTCGCCGCCAAAAAGCATGATCGACGCGTCGCCGTTGGCCGGCGCCTTGTTGATGATCACGGTCACCGTGATGCCGCTTTGGGTGATCATGTCTGGCACATCGGCGGACGCGGATTTGAGCGGCAGCAACGCCCCACCGAGCACCTTGGCGGTCTTGTCGAGCACGGCAACCGCCGCATAGTTGACCTTTGTTGCGCCTTTTCCGGTCGATGCAACGCCGCCCATGCCGACGATGCCGCCCTGCAGGACCGCGACGCTCTCAAAGCTGCCCGTGAGCCCCTTGATCGCCTTGTACTTCGGGTTGGTGTGCATGATCGCGTCGAGCGTTGGGCGCCGATAGAAATAGGCTTCGAACGCGCTGCCGTCGCATTTGCCCCCGACGCAAACACTGGCGAGCGTGCAGTCGTCGCCGTCGTCGCACTTGCCGCCATCGGGGGTCGCCAGCGGCGCGCATGTGAAGCCGTGCAGCCCCTGGGTGACGCACTGGACTTGCTGGCACTGCTTCACTTTCACGTCGCACACGACCTTGGGCCCCGCGATGCACTTGCCGTTGGTGTCGCAGCGGTCATTGACCGTGCAGCCGGTGTTGTCCGCGTTGCACACCGTGCCAACGGACTTGCTGTGATCGAACGAACAGGAGCCGGTCTTGCTGTCGCACGCGTCCACCGTGCAGTCGTTGCCGTCTTTGCAGTTGCTCGACTCGTGGGTGCAGCCCTTGAGCGGGTGGCAGACATCGAGCGTGCAGACGTCCTTGTCGTCGCACTTGAGCGCCTTACCGCTGCACTGACCGGTTGCGTCGCACGCCGTTGAGGTGGTGCACTTGCTGCCGTCGTCGCACGCGAGCCCGAGCTTCTGCGGCCGCATCCCGCACTTGCCTGTCTTTGGATCGCACGCGACTTTCAGGCACACGGTGTCGTCTTTCTTGCTGCAAAACACCTTGCTGGCCGGGTTGAACGTGCAATCGGCGACCTTGAGCGACTTGTTGCAGTAGTAGACGCCGTTGCACAGGTCGCCGTCGTCGGCTTTGGCGCAGTCGGCGTTGGTCGTGCACTTGCAGGTGATCGCCGCGGCCTTGCAGGTCTTGCCCTCGCAGACGTCACCGCTGCTACACGCGTTTGCGTCGTCGCACAGAAACGGCCCTTCGCCGGCGCTCTCGCCCTTTTTCTTCGCCGCGAAGGTGCAGGCGATGGGGCTGCCAACCTTGGTTGTGTCCGGCTTGCACACCTCTTTGACGTCCGCGCGCGCCCGCAGCTCGCATTTGCCCGTTGCGGCGTTGCAGACGGACTTCGCGCAGGCCGAATCTTTCACGACGCTGCACGTGATGAGGCTCGCGGGGTTGGGTGCGCATTTGCCGGCCACCTTGTCGCAGTAGAGGGTCCCGTTGCACTTGTCCCCGTCGTCGAATTTCGCGCAGTCGGCCGTGGTCTTGCAGGTGCACGTGAACGAGCCGCCCTGGCACACGCCGCCGAGGCAGTGGTCCTTGGTGGTACAGGCGTCATTGTCGTCGCACACCGTCGATGTCGGCGCCGCCTTGGGGGTGCAGAGCCCGGACTTGGCGTCGCAGGCGAGCACTGTGCATGAGCCGGCCTTGGACGGCGGGCACTTGACGATGGACGCCTTGTTCACGGCGCACTTGGCCGGCTTGGTGGCCTTGTCGCAGTACAACCCGCCGTTGCAGGCGTTGCTGTCGTCGAGCGGATCGCAGTCGGCGTTGGTCTGGCACGCGCAGGTGTTCGCGCCGCCGCTGCATTTGCCCGCCGTGCAGGTCTCGGACTGGGTGCACTTGTTGCCGTCGTCGCAGGCGAGGCCGTCGGGTTTGTCGACCGACTCGCAGGTGCCGTTCTTGGGTTCGCAGGTCGTGATCGAGCACGGCTCGTCGATGCCCTTGCAGTGGATCACCGTCGACGGCTTCACCGCGCACCGGTACGGGAACAGCGAGAGGTTGCAGAAGAGTGTGCCGTTGCAGAGGTCGCCGTCTTCCTGCCCCTTGCAGTCGGCGCTCGTTTTGCAGGTGCACAGGTTGGCTTTGCCGGCCTTGCAGGTGCCGTTTTCGCACTTGTCGTCGGGGCTGCAGGGATCGTCATCGACGCAGGGCGCGCCGTTGTTGCGGGGCTGCATCGCGCATTTGCCGGTCGCCGTGTCGCACGTGTTCACCGAACAGACCGAATCGTTCGCCGTGTCGCAGTCGCACGCCTTGTCCGCGCCGCCCGAGTCGGTCACCGGCACATCTGCCGCCGACGTATCATCGACATTGGCGCTGGTCTTGGACGTCCCAGACTCCGGATCTCCGCCCGAACAGCCGCCGCAGAGCCCCAACGCGAGCGCCGTAGCGGCCACGATCCACAGTCGCTTCATGCCAACCTCGATAGCTGAATCCGTTCGCAGGATACCATCGCCGCGCGGGCTTCGTTGAGGCGGTGGGTACCGAGGATCATCGACGCGCGTTTCCGCATCCGATCGTCATATGACGCGTTAGTACGTGGCCACTGAAAATTCTGGTGTCGCGTGTCGTGTAGATCGTTAGCTTTCTAAGCGAATCTGCCAGCCATCGTCTCCCCGCAAAACAGGACCGCCGTTTGAGCCCATCGCGTCATTTGGCGATGCGCGGGCCGTTGGGGCCGAAGAGGCGGCTCGCAAGCTCGGCCAACCAGGCATCTTCGGCGCTGTCCGACACCTGCAAGGTGCCCGTTTCGACTGCGTTGACCATGCGCTGAATCGGCTCGGTGAGCGTTTCGCCGGGCCATCCACCGCCGCGGATCAAGGTCTGGAGCAGCGTGGCATAAGCCGGGTCGGCGCCGGTCTTGGTCGCCCATGCTGTGACGGCCTGATCCAGCGCGGTTTCGCCGGGATTGGGTCGCTCGTCGCTGTTGGCAGGCCCCAGCCGGTTGATGCCATCGATCACGACCGCCTTGCGCTCCTTCAGCGGCAGGTCAGCCAGCGTTTCCGGCAGGATCGGGCGGCCGATGTAGATGTCCTGGGTGCCCATGCCGACCGGGAACTCGGTCCGCACGTCCAGCGGGTCGACGGGCAAGCCACCGACGAAGCGAACCGGCACGACCGGGGCGTTGGCGCGCAGGGCCATGTCGATGAAGGCGCTGCTCATCTTGGCGACGGGCGGCTGGCAGGAGAACGACCGGGTGCCTTCGACGTGGACCATCACCGATTTGCCCAGGCCCGGCGCGGCGCCGTTGGCGGTGGCTTGACCCTTCATCTCGGCTTCGAGTTCTCCGATGATGCGCGGCAACGACGAGCGATCTTTGCGGTCGAAAAACGCGATGATTCCCGGGTCCTTTACACCCGGCCACGTGAAGCAGTGAGCGATCAGGCGGCCCAGCCACGTCTTGCGGTGTTCGGCCTTGGCGAGCGTGACGGTGGGGACCCCGGCGAGGCCGGACGCGAGGATTGAAAAGAGCAACGACTCGACGCCGGTCTGGTGGTTGGCGCAATACAACGCGCTGCGGCCGGTGATCGCGCCGAAAGCGGCGGGATCCTCGAAGACAACCCGGCGCAGGAAGCGCTGCATGAGGGCGTAGTACACGTCTTCGACCGGCCAGCGTCCGCAGCCGAACCACCGGCTCCAGAACGCGCGGACTGGCGCCAGATCGAGCGACTCGGGGCCACTGTTGCGGACGACAACGGAGCCATCGTCGGCCGACACGTCGATCGGGAAACGGTTCAACGGTGCCGCGGCGGGCACGGTCCCGGGATGCACGTGGAGCAGCCGACCGATGTGCTCTTTGGCGGCGATTTCGGCGGGCTTTTCGGTGCCGTACAGGCTCGTGATGGTGCCGGGCAGCCAGCTGCTGATGGCGATGTCGTTGGGGTCGAGGCGCGTTATACCGTCGTCTGTCGTGGAGAGGCCGACCGCATGGACGGCTCGCCGGTCACGCAAGAAGGCGCGGCGCGATTGCGGGTCGGCGCGACCGAGTGGGCCCTTGGGAAAGAGCGCTTCGACCAGGCGGAACGAGCACCACACACCGGACTCGCCGATGAGCTGGACCGTGAACGCAACGAGCCGGGGGCCGAGCGTGCCATCGAAGCGCACTTCGCAACGCACATCGCCGCTCGTGGGAGCCGGACCGTAAACGTCGAGGGATTCGATGCGCGCGGGGTAGGCGACCACGTCGTCGGCGATGGCGTCCGACCAAAGGCTCAACCGGTCGTGCGGGATGGCGTGCGTGGCGCCGTCGAGCAGCCGTGGATGAAGCGCGTGGCCGGCGAGGTGGTCATCGCTGGCGTCGAGGATGGCCGAAGCGCCGGTGTCCGCGAAGACGAGCGACTTGAGCACCTGCAGGGCCGGGCCGTGAAAGAGGTCGCCGGATGCGTACGGGTCAGCCTGTTCGTCGCCTTTCAAGCTTCCGTCGGCCGCCGGTGAAGTCGGGAATCCGTAGCCGAAGACCACCTTGCCGGTCGCGAAGTCGCCTTCGTCGGTGAACAGGCGCACGCGAGCGACGTCTTGCGCCAGCGGATCAAGGCGAACCTCCGCACGGATGGCGGTCGGTTCTGTGACGGCGAGCCAGCGCTGTACGGCCACGTCGCGAACGCCGATGACAGTCCGTCCGGCGAAACGGTGGTCGGTTGCGGCGGCCTCGGCGATCCAGTCGGCCATAACCATCAGCGGCACGGCGGGGACGGTGAACGTCGGGCGGTGATCGGCGAGCCAGGCGTCGGTTGCCGGATCGACCACGGTGAGTGTCGCTGTATCGTGAGAAGCAGTGTCGTGAGAAGCAGTGTCGTGAGAAGGAGCCGCGAGCGTGCCGGCAGGACGACCGGTGAGCCGCATGCCGAGGTTGGATGCCTCGTAGATCCGCAGCCCATCGACCCAGAGCGAGGCTTTCGCAATCGCGTAAGCGCCCTCGTCGTCGCGGCCCTTCTCGGTGATCTCGAGGGTGCTGACGATGAGCTTGTTGTGCGGCCGGACCTGGCCCCGGTACTTCCACGACAGCGGCTTGCCGAGCTGGAGGGGTTCAAAACGCGCGCCTTCGATGCCCTCGTCCATGCCCTGGTGGAGCATGGCGAACTGCAGCAGGTGGATCATCGCCTCGATGCCGAGCGAGCCGGGCTGCACCGGATCCTGGAAGAAGTGGGCCTTGAAGAACCACTCGGAGACATCGACGTCCTTTTCGCCGCGGTACAAGCCGAGCCCGGCGTCGCCACCATCGGGGATGGCCACGGCGATTCGATCGAGCATGAGAAGAAATGGCGTCGGCAGCTTGGCATCGGCGTCAAACCACGGCGCGTCGCGGCGACCGAGATCTACGGCGCCGTCGGCGTCAATGTAATCGGCGCTTACATTGGTGATCTCGTTGGGGCGGTCGTGGTGAGCGCGTTGCACATCGCTGATCGGCAGGCCTTTTTGGGCGGCCAGCGCGGCGGCAGGGAAGAACCCGAACACCGTCTTCATGTCGTAGACGAGCTCATCGCCGAGCCGACATTCGACGTCGAAGCTCTCGATGATCATGCCGCCCGATTGGCTGACGTTGGTGATCTTGACGCGTGTGGCGAGCGTCCCGCAGTCGGGCAAGAGCTCCTTGTGCCAGGTCGCCGTGCCGTCGAGGTTGCGGAAGAAGAGATCCTGGGTCGTCGTCACCGCGCTGCCAACGAACGACGCGAGCCATCCGCACGGTTGCAGCGCCGCCTCGAGGAAGACGCAAAACGGCATGGTTGCGGCGCCATTGTCGGCGAAATACCAGGCGTCGGCGGGGACGTCGTATTCGAGCTCGACGACCGCTCCTGACGTGCAAGCGCCGATGTCACCGTTGATCTCGGTCACGCGGCTCATGAAGTGGTAGGGCGGTCCCGGCAGCCGCGCGACGCGGCGGGTGTCGTCGAAGACCTCGTACATCGGGCCGAACGCCTGGCTGGGTTTGCCCCATGCGCACGCAAGCAGCGATCGATAGCCGAAGTCGAAGCCGTCGATGCTGGCCACGGGTTTGCGCTCTTTGTATGCCTCGATGACCTTGGGCCACGGCAGGGCTGGGCGGGTTTGCTGAACCCATGTGCGGTCTTCGAGCGGCCAATCGGGCACAAGGCGCAGGCCGAGTCGGCGGCAATGAAAGGCCTTGAGGCCGTCCACCGTGCAGAGGATGTCGGCCCACAGGGTCGGGTACGGGCCGGATTCGAACTCGTCGACGAAGACCTCGTAGATGAGCTCTTTGCTCGACGGAAGCACCTGGCCCCGGCAGCGCAGGGGGTAGGTCACATCGGGCGCCACGGCAAAGCGCCACGCGTCGTTGTCAGTCGTGTAGCCGAGCGAGGTCAGGTAAACGGCCATCGCCTGCAAGCAGCCCTCGAACATCAGGGTGCCGGGCATGCAGGGGTCGTTCTTGAAGTGGCCGTCGAAGAACCAGTCGCCCGGGGTGATCGTGTCGACGGCGCGCAGGTAGCCGCGGCCCCACGGCCCGCCGTCGCGGTCAATGTCGGTCACTCTTTCGAGTAGCCGCATCTTGCCGCCCGCGATGGTCGGTGTGCGGGTATGGGTCGCGGTGCGCTCGAATCCCGGGCCGAAACAGGCCAGCGCGTCGCCTTCGGTCCAGGCTTGGAGTTCGCCATCGGAGAGAGCCGTCTTGGTGCAGCGCATCAGCGCCGGATCGAGCCGTGGATCGGGTGTGTTTTCGCCGGTCTCGGGGGTCCAGAGGATGCCCTTGGATGCGGCGAGATCGGCGTCGCTGAAGAACCCGGCCTGGCCTTCACGGACGCTGAGGCGGACCTCGTCGCCGACCCGGCAGTCGTAGTGGAAGAAGAAGAGGCCGATATCGCCTTGCGAGGCGTGTCCGTCGCAGTGGATGTCGTAGCGGAGGGTCTCGCCGGGACGCGGCAGATCGCCGTGGTAGGTCAGGTCGCAGCCGAGCAGGCGGTAGACGCGCTCGCCCCGGTTGATGGCGTCGATGCCGAGCCACGAGATGAGCATCAGGTCAGCCTGGCCGGACTCGATCATGATGCCCGCAGGCATGCGCCCGTCGTGCATGTGCCAGGTGCCGTCGACGACGTCGGTTTCGGTCCAGATGGTGCCTTTGCCCATGGTGGCGGGTTCGGCGTCGAGGCCGATCACGCGGTCGGCGAGCAGCAACGGCGGCTCGGGCATGCGGACCTGGCGCTCGTAGCCATCCTGGCCTTTGAACGCGTCACCGTAGATGGAGCTGATCGCGCCGCTGGCGTGCACGAGGAGGTCCTCGCGACTGAACTTGGGGCCGGGGAATACAGCGGGTGCGGCGGCGGGTGCCGGTGTGGCCTGCGCGGGTTCGGGTAGGGGGTCGCGTGCGGATGTGGCCGGCGGTTTGAGTCGGTGTTCGGGTGCGGGTGCGGGTTTGGCGGCGGGTGCGGATTGCGGCTGCGGCGCGAGACCGGTTGGGAGCGGAAAGGGTTGCAGGGCGAGCTCGGGGGGGTGGACGCGGGCGTCGAGCAGGAGCTGGCCGGCTGCGGCGCGGAGGTGCAAGAAGCGGCGGTGGACCTCGCCTTGAGTGGCCATGAACTGGCGGTGGAGCTCGGCGACGTGGGCTTGGTGGGCGGCAGCGCGCGCGACGACAGCGGCAACGCCGGTGGTATGCGATGGCGTCCGCGGAGTCGGAGCAGGCGCGACGGGCGTTCGTGTCATGGGGGTCACGGTGTTGGCTTGCGGAGCCGCCGCGGCGATGGCGACGGACGCACGGGCCGGCGCATGGAACGGCGCGCCAGCTGCAATGGGTGTCGGGGTCGGCTTGGACGCGACTGCTCGCGGCGCCGTGGGCACTTGCCGGAGTTCGGGCGCGACGACGGGAACCAGCGCTGGTGCGGGCTGCATGACCTGGCCGGCTGCGGGTGGCACCAGGGGAGCAATGGCGACCGGGACGGGGGCGGGCAACGCGGGAAGGTTGATCGGGGCCGGGTGAGCCGGAATTGTGAGCACAGGGCCGGCGTCGGCGCCCGCGCTGGCGGGGCGGTGTAAGGCCGTCGGGCGCTTTGGAGCGACGAGGCCAACGGTGGCTTGCTGCCCGGCCATCCCTTGCAGTGACAGACCGACCGCTCGCGACCCACCTTCCTGGCTCAAGGCGAGGACGTTGCCGAGAACCTGCACGAGGCCCCAGGCGGCGTGTGCGCGCCCAAAACGTTTGGTGAGGGCATCGGCGGATACAACCGGCGAACCGTCGGCGTCGCCGCGCAAGAGGGCATAGATGACATCGCCATCGCGTTGCGCGTCTGCGGCTCGCTTGAGGACGAAGACGACGGCAGCGTCACCCTTGTCGCTGGTATCGCCGAGCGCCTCGGATGCCGCGCGGTGTACGGGTTCGACGCTGGCATCGACGGCGCCAACGACGGCCGTGTCGAGCTGCCCGGCTCGCAGGTGACGGATGGCGATTTGCAGCGCGCGAACGCCGCTGAGTTCTTCGGACGAGACGGTCAGGCTGGGGCCGCCGACGTCGAACTGGATGTTGAGCCGGTTCGCCGGGATGTTGGGCATGGTGCCGAGCACGCCGGCCGAACCGAGGACGGGCACGATCGCTTCGCGCGCGTCGCGGATCCACTCTTCGTCGACCACGCCGGCGTCGTTGGCCCACCCCGGCACGCGCCAGCGGGCGCCGTAACGAGCGACCTCGGGATCGCAGCCCATGCCCACGAAGATGCCGGCGCGGTCGCCGGAGACGTCGGGTCCATCAGCGACGGCGTCACGTGCGGCTTGCAGCATCAATAGCTGTTGCGCGAGCGTGTCCTGCAGGTCGCGAGGCGGGAAACGGACGCCCTTGAGCGCGACTCGAACCGCGTCGGCCCGACCCGAATAGCCGGCGCCGTCGTCGGATATGCGCTGCCACACGTCTGTGATGTCGGTGCCGTCGCCCACGATGGCGCCAAGGCCAACGATGGCGATGTCATCGGTCGGCAACGCGGCTGAAGGCGCGGCTTTGGCGATGTGGGAAGCGGCCGATTCGTCGTACGACTCGACGATCAGGTGGGCGTTGTTGCCGCCGAAGCCGAACGCGCTGACCGCGGCTCGACGAGGGCCGTCGCTGCCCCAATCTTCGGCCTCGCGCACGACGCGAAACGGTGATCCGTCCAGGGCCGCGATCGTGTCGTCCGCATGCAACGAAGGCGGCAAGCGCTTGTTGGCGAACGCGCCCAGCACTTTGAGCAGCCCAGCGACGCCGGCAGCGGTGATGAGGTGACCCATGTTCGACTTCAGTGAGCCGATCGGAACGTCGGAGCGGCCGGCGAAGACACGCCCCGTGCTCTCGATCTCCGCGGCGTCGCCCACCGCGGTCCCCGTCGCGTGGCACTCGATGTACGAGACATCGTCTGCGGTGAGCCCGGCCATCACGTAGGCGGCCCGAACAGCGCGCTCCTGGCCGTCGGCGGCCGGCGCGAGCAAGCCACCGGCGCGGCCGTCATTGGCGAGTCCGACGCCGCGGATCACCCCATGAATCCGGTCACCATCGCGCTGTGCGTCGGCGAGCCGTTTGAGCACGACGATGCCAGCGCCGCTGCCGGGAATGAGGCCGTCGGCCCCGCGGTGCAATGGTCGGCTCCTTCCGGTGCGCGACAACGCCTTGAGGGCGCAAAATCCAACGTGCAAAAACAGGTCGTCGGCTCGATTGACGGCGCCTGCGAGCATGACGTCGGCGCGGCCGTCGTGCAGGGCGTCGCAGGCGAGCTTGATGGCGTAAAGCGATGAAGCACACGCCGCATCGATGGCGTAGCTGGGCTGGCCGAGTCCGAGTCCCTGGGCCAGCAGGTGGGCGGGCAGGCCGGACATGAAGCGGTCTTCGGGCGTGGCTTCGCGACCGGGGGCGCCGCCGAGCAGGTCGGCAAACCACGTGTTTTCGGCGTAGCGGGCCATCGCTGACGAAGGAAACGACAGGTTGCCGATGACCGCGCCGGCCGCCGACACGTCGCTGATACCGGCGTCCTGCAGCGCGGCGCGACCGGTGTGCAAGAGCCATTGGAAGAGCGGATCGAGCGAGCGAACGAGACCCTCATCGAGCGCGAAGCCGGCCGGGTCAAACACGTCATCAAAACCCGTAACGTAGCCGCCGCGGTCCGACCAGGTCCGGTCCCGGGGATCGTCGGGGCTGCCGAGCACATGCCGGTTGGCGATGCCCCAGCGGTCGGGCGCGACGGCATCGAGCACGTCACGGCCATCGATGCAGACCTGCCACAGGTCTTCGGGGCTCAGGGCGCCGGGCAGCACACAGGCGCGGCCGACGATGGCGATCGGCGGGAAGGTCGGTTCAGTCACGGATATCCGCCGACGCCGGACGCGACGCCGGCAGCAGATGGGTTTGCACGCCGCCGAGGCTGGCGACGATGGCGCCGTCGGCCGCGCTGATCACGATCTCGGACACGCCGCGCGTCTTGCCGGCGGTCGTGCCGTGCAGCACGCAGCGCAGCGGGCCTTGAACGTCGTTGATGTCGCCGTAGACGTCGATCGCGCCAATGGATGTGGGCAGCGATGCGCCGCCAAGCGCGACCTCCGACCACAACAGCGCCGCTTGCAGCGCGCCGTCGAGCAGCGCCACGTCGAGCCGTCGTTTGTCGGCCGGCCAGTCGAGCATGTTGGTGCCGACCACCTCCGCAACGACTCCGTCTTCGGTGTGCGCGACCGAGCGCAGGACCTGGAAACTCGGGCCATGGAAGAGCACGCCGCCGTACACATCGGCCTTGCGCGGCTCGCCGTCGGGGGCGGAGGAGGCTTGCTTGGCTGCGCGAGGGGCGTCGGCCATCTCGGCTTCGGCGGTGTAGCGGACGGCTCCGCTGGCGTCGCGAAGCTCCAGGCCGATGACGGCGCCCTCGCTGTTGGAGAGCTGCTTGGACGCGAGCACGAAGCGGTCGCCGCTGCCGTGCCAGCCATCGAGGGTGATGCCTTTGCGGACCTGCAGCTCACGGAGGCGCACCAGGTGGAGATCGGGGCGCGTGGCTGTAGCTCCTCGTGCCAGCCAGTCGGCCGCCTGCATCGCGGGCACCACGGGAACACCGCGAACGGCGTGGTCGGCCAGATGTGGGTGGCTTGCGGCGCTGACGAGCACGTCGAAGCGAGCGCTTGGCCCGGAATCGGTCGTGATGAGAGACGCCCGCTTCGGGGCGCTGCCGATCACCAATTCCACGTCGTCGCCTGCGTCGCTGAGCACCTCGTCAACCAGCGCACGGGCGCCGACATCCAGCGGTATCAAGGCGACACCCGCTGCTTCGAAGTGGGCTTCGAGCGTCGCGGTCACCATGCCGCCGCGCCACGGGCCCCAGCCGATCGACCGGACCTTGCACGCTGGCCGCTGCGCCGCGAGCTGCCAAGCGACCTTGTTGAGGATCTCGTTGGCTGCCGCGTAGTCACACTGGCCGCTGTTGCCGACGCGCGCGGCGACCGACGAAAAGAGCACGATCAGCTTGACGGGATCGTCCGCCGTCGCCGCGAGCAGCGCGCGCAAACCACCGATCTTGGTCGAGACAACGCGGTCCCACTGCGCGTCGGTCTTGTTGGCGATGAGCTTGTCGGCCAACACGCCGGCGCCGTGGATCAGGCCATTGATGGGCCCCCACGTGGCGCGAACCGTGGTCATCGCGGCGCTGACGGCCTCGACGTCCTGGACATCGACGGAGATGTACATCGCCTCGCCACCGGCGGCTTCAATCGCGGCGATGGTGGCGCGAATCTCGCGGTTGGCGAGCACCCGAGAGACGGTTCGGCCGAGCTCTGCCGGCGCGACCTTTTTGCCCGAAGCGCGGGCGTCGTCGAGCAGCGCACGTTTGAGCCCCGCGTCATCGGTGATCCCGGCGCAGCAAGCGGGTTCATCGCCCAACTGGGTACGGCCCAACAAGGCGAGGCGAGGTGCCGTGGCTTCGGCCAGCGCAATCACGGTTGCAGCGGTCACGCCCCGCGCACCGCCGGAGACCACGACCACATCGCCGGGATTCAGCGCCCGTGCGGCACCGTCGACGTCCGACTCGACCGCAACGAGTGTCACGCGACCTGCCGGCGACAAGCCCACTTCGAGCTCGCCACCGCCACCGAGCAGCTCATCGGCGAGCATCGCGGCCACACCGGCCCGGGTGTGTCCGGCGCAGGCGACGTCGATGGCTTTCACCGTGGCGTCGGGCCACTCGAGGTTGGCGGTCTTCGCGAGCCCGGCCAGGCCGCCGAGCCATGCGTTGTCGCTACCGGACAGGCCAAAATCGCCACCGGTGTCCTGCACGACCACGGCGAGACCACCCTTGGACGCCATGGTCGCGGCGACGGCCCGCAGGTGCGTGAACACCCGTTTTTGAATGGCGAGCGCGTCGTCCACGCCATCGACGAGCGCCAGGCCGTCGAGCGCGATGACAGCGGTCGCGTCGTTGGGCGGCTGCGTGGTGACGCTGGCTCGGAAACCGCGATCGGTGAGCTCCGTGGCGAGCGCCGTCGCAAAACCGCGACCATCGTCCGTGATCCATAACGTGTCGGCGGCCCCGATGCCGGCGATCGCGAGGCCGGATGCCTTCGAGGCAACGGCGCGCACGGCGTAGCGGCCGATGCGGCTGGCGTCAGAGCTCGCGGCCGTTATCGATGCTCCTGCGTCGGTTGTAGGTGCTGTCGGAGCGGCGGGAGCAGCGCTTCCGTGCTGGCCGCTCAGGGCCTCGATGATCTCGCCGAGCGTCTGCAGCGACGCCATCTCGTTGGCGTCCACGTCGGGGGCGTCGGGAGCGCGCTCGGTCATCGACGCGAGGATCTCGACGCGCTTGATCGAGTCGATGCCGAGGTCGGCTTCGAGGCTCATGGATTCTTCGAGCATCTCGGCGGGGTAGCCGGTCTTTTCGGCCACGACCTCGAGCAGCAGCGCACGCACATCAACAGCGGGCGAACCAGCGGTCGCGGATGTGTCGGTCGCCATTGCGCCGGTGTTTGATGCGACGGCGCTTGCAGACGTCTGGGGCATGGCGCCGCGGACGGCGTCGACAATCTCACCGAGCGTGCGGAGCTCGGCCATCGCGGTGGTGTCGACCTCTGGCAAACCGGGCGCGGACTCGGTCACCGCGGCGAGAATCTCAACGCGCTTGATCGAGTCGATGCCAAGGTCTGCTTCGAGGTCCATCGACAGCTCAAGCATCTCTGCCGGGTAGCCGGTCTTTTCGGCCACGACTTCGAGCATGAGGGCCTGGACGTCAACCGAAACCGCGGTAGTTGCCGTCTCTGTTGCCGTTGCCGTTGCCGTTGCCGTCTCCGTCGCAGAATCCGTCGCCGTCGCTGCTGCTGTCTCTGTCGCCGTCGCCGTCGCCGTCGCCGAATCCGTCGCCGAATCCGTTGCTGTCGCCGCTATCGGGACAGGGAAAGGTGCCGGAGCGACAGCTACGGGAGCCGGAATGGCGGGTGGGGCGATGGCCGGCACGGACAATTGTCGCGCCTGCAGTGGCATAGACGGAGCCGCGGTGCCGGTGACCATGGCGGACAGGCCGGCGAATGCGCGCTCGCTGTTGTCGAGGAACGCCATCTGCGCTTGCGTCATCATCGACTGCCACGCGGTGTGCGCCTGGGCGGTCTCGGTTTGGATCTGCTGGTACGCGGCGATCCACCCGTCCGTCCCGCCAGCTTGTGGTGCTGCGCCGGGTGTCGGGACGGCGACGGGAACCTGGACCTCTTTGACGACCTCTTTAACCACCTCGCGAACCTCGACCTGCGGGGCCTGCTCGGGGTTGGGGGCGGGCAGGGCTGCGGCGCCGCCCTTGGGCGGGTAGGGCTTGCCGTAGTTGGCGCCACAGATCGGCATCGCGAGCTTGGGACGAGCGGTCGCGGCGGGATCCACCGGCACCTCCACGTCGGCCCACAGCGCGCGAAGATCGACCGTCAGACCGGCTGCAACGAGCTGGCCGAGCGCTTCGTGGAGGCTGTCGACGCCGTTTTTGCCCTTGCGATCCAGGGCGACGGCGACGTGTTCTTTGCCCTTGAGGATGCGACCGACAAGACCGCTGAGCACCGAACCGGGGCCCACCTCGACAAACGTGCGGGCACCGCCTTCCCACATGGCTTGAACCTGTTCGACAAAGCGCACCGGGCGCTTGATCTGCGCGCCGAGGATCTTGCGAATCGCAGCCGGCTTCGCGGCGTAGGGGGCGGCTTCGGAGTTGGCCCAGACCTCGGTATGCGGCTTCTTTACCTTGATCTTGGCCAGGTATTTGCCGAACGGAACGCTCGCGGCCGCGACGACCTCGCTGTGGAACGCGGTGGCAACGGGCAGCCGGCGGGCGCGGATCCTGCGCGACTTCAGGGCGGCTTCGATCGCGTCGATCCCCTCGACGCGGCCGGACAACACGACCTGCTTGGGGCTGTTGTGATTGGCGACGACCACGTCGATCCCGGTCTCTTCAAGGACGGCGCGCACTTTGTCGATATCGGCGACGACGGCGGTCATGGCGCCGGGATTGGCGGCGGCTTCGGCCATCAACTCACCGCGTTTGCGGGCGACCTGGAGCATCGTCTTGGCGTCGATCGCCCCGGCGGCGTGCAGCGCGGTGACCTCGCCAAAGCTGTGTCCGGCGGTGCAGTCGGCCTCGACGCCGACCTTTTTCATGAGCTCGAGGTACGACAGCGACGTGACGCCGATCGCGGGTTGCGCCCACTGGGTAGCGGTGAGCGTTTTTTGCTGCTCGACGCTGGCCTCGTCGCTGAACGTGGCGTCGGCGAAGACAACGTCGTGCAAGCGCTGGTCCGCATCGAGGTCGAGCCCTGCAGCCGTGTCCCACGGACCCAGCGCGGCTCGCCAGTTCATCGCGACGTCGGCACCCATGTGCAGGTATTGGCTGCCCTGACCCGGGAAGACGAACGCGGTCTTGCCGTCGGCCTTGCCCGCGCCGAACCAGATGCCGATCGGGCTGGACGCAGCGGCGTTTCCGGCGCCCTTGACCAGCTCAATGGCCTTGTCGAGTTTTGTCGCGAGGTCGGCTTCATCGGTAGCCACGATGGCGAGGCGGGCTGCGGCAGATGCGTCGAATGAGCCGGCGGTCGACCACGCGAGGTGGCGCAAAGAACCGGCGGCCGAGAGATCGCTGGCCTTGAGCGCTTGCAACTGATCGACGATGGCGGCGCCGTCAGCCCCCGACCAGACCACGAGCTCGGTGTTCGCGGTGCGTTTGCGCGCGGGTCGTGGCGCCGGACCTTCGTACTCTTCGAGCGTCAGGTGGAAGTTGCTGCCACCAAAGCCGAACGAGCTGACCGAAGCGCGGCGCGGATGATCGTCGCCACGAACCCACGGGCGAGCGCGGGTGTTGATGTTGAAAGGGCTCGTCTCGATATCGAGGCCCGGGTTGACCTGGTCGACCTTGATGGTGGGCGGCAAGACCTTGTGATGCAGCGCCATCACGGCCTTGAAGAGCCCCGCGGCGCCGGCTGCGGCCTTGGTGTGACCGATCTGCGACTTGACCGAACCGAGCGAACACCACTGCCGGCGCGGCCCGTCCACCGCCCCGAAGACCTGCCTGAGGCCCAGGAATTCCGCCTTGTCGCCCGCCTTGGTGCCGGTGCCATGGGCCTCGACGAGCTCAACTGTTTCGGGTCCGTAGCCGGCCTTTTCGTAGGCGCGACGCATCGCCTTGGCCTGTCCCTCGGGCAGCGGCGCATAGACGCTCTTGGCGCGGCCGTCGCTGCTCGAACCGATGCCTCGGAGCACCGCGTAGACCTTGTCGCCATCGCGTTCGGCGTCCTCGAGCCGCTTGAGCGCGACCATTCCGAGGCCCTCGCCAAGCATCGTGCCGTCCGCGCGATCCGAAAACGGCCGGCAATCTCCGGTCGGCGACAGGGCCGGCGTCTTCGAGAAGCACATGTACATGAAGATGTCGTTGAGGACGTCGACGCCGCCGGTCACGACCAGGTCTGAGTCGCCCAGGTAGAGCTCGCCGCAGGCCATCGACAGGGCCGAGAATGCGCTCGCGCACGCCGCATCGGTAACGCAGTTGGTGCCGCCAAGGTCGAGCCGGTTGGCGATCCGGCCCGCGACGACGTTGCCGAGCAGTCCGGGGAAGGTCGCTTCCTGCCACGGGGTGTAGTGGCTGGACATGCGGTCGCAGGCTTGCTGCACCTTGCTCTCGGGCAGTCCGGCTTCGCGCAAGGACTTGACCCAGATCGGCCGCTGCAGGCGCGCGACCATCGACCCGAGCAGCTCCTGGGCGGACGTGACGCCGAGGATGATGCTGATGGCGTCCTTGTTCATCGCCGAGAACTGGCCGTTGGTGGCGTCGTTGAGGACGCGCTGCGCGACAATCAGGGCGAGGAGCTGCGCGGTGTCGGTGGCCGGGACGATGCTCGGCGGCACGCCCCATCCCATCGGATCGAAATCGACGTGGGGCAGGAAGCCGCCGCGCTTGGCGTACGTCTTGTCGGGCGCGGAGGGGTCGGGGTCGTAGAAGTCTTCGATCAACCAGTGATGGGCCGGCACGTCGGAGATCAGGTCGCGACCGGCGAGGATGTCGTGCCAAAAACCGCGCTCGTCTTGCGAGCCGGGAAACAGGCAGCTGACGCCAACGATCGCGATGGGCGGCTTGTGTGTGCTTGTCATGGGGAGCTCCTGTTTTTCGTTCTTCTCGATGTTTGGTTCGTTTGGGTTCGTGCGGCGCGCGGTCGGGCCGAGCCCAGTCGTTACCGCTACCTCAGTCGTTCGTGGCCAGCTCAGTCGCCGCTGGCGAGCTCAGTCGTTGCTGGTTAGCTCGGTCGTTGCTGGTCAACTCAGCGGTCGCGGCACGAAACGAAAGGCGGCGCCGGGGACAGGCACGCCGTAGCTGCGCAGTTGTTGGGCGCGGGTGACGACTGCGGCGCCTTCAAGCAGGTTGCGCGCGATCTGCACGGCTTCGCGTTTTTCGGGCGGGTCGAGAAAGGAACCGGCGACCCAGTCGTTGAAGGCGCCCATCGCTGGCCCGCACCAGATTTGGTAGTCCATCTTGCGCTTGGAGTCGCCCGCGATGGCCCACCGGCTCGACAGGCCGAGGTACCACCGAAAACACAGCGCCATCTTGCGCTTGGGGTTTTGCTGGCCGCGCTGGAGCTCGTCGGGATTGCGCTCGCCCCAAAAAGCCGCAGTGCGCTCCCAGACGTCGTCGAACGACATCGCGAACACGTTGTCTTCGATCTGCTTGCGGCGCGCGGCCGGCACGTCTTCCCAGCCGTCGTACTGGCTGTAGGCGTCGTAGAGGCCGTTGGCGCGGACCCCGAACATCGTGCCGCGCTTGAGCACCTGAAGCTTGACGCCGAGCTCGAACATGTCGGCCGCGGCGGTCATCACGACGTCGGCCATCCCGGCCTGGGCGAGCATCTTGCGGCCTTCTTCGGACAGTCCCGATTCGACGGCGCCCTGGTTGACCGAGCCGGTGAGCACGAATGCAGCGCCCATCGCAAACGCCGAAGCCGCGGAGATGGGGGTGCCGATGCCGCCAGCAAGTCCCACCCGAATCGGTCGGTGGTAGCCGTGTTTGGCGGACAGGTCGTCGCGCAACGAAGCGATGATCGGAAAGAGCGCCGCGGCCGCACGGTTGTCCGTATGTCCCCCGGAATCTGCTTCGACGATGATGTCTTCGGCGACGGGAAGCTCGGCCGCGAGGGTGGCTTCGTCGGCGGTCAGCAGACCATCGCGCACCAACGCGTCGAGGATCGTTTGCGGCGGTGGGGCCATGAAGTGGCGGGCGACTTCGGGCCTCGAGATCTTGGCGAACAGGTGGTTGCGGCGCGCGATCCGGCCACCGGGGAGACGGCGCAATCCGGTCGCGGCGTAGCGCACAACGTGTGGGCTGAGCGACATGTAGGCCGAAGCTGAGACCCGGCGCACGTCTTTGCGCAGGTACAGATCGACGATGCCCGCTTCGAGCGCCGGTTCATTCGGGCTGTGGATGAGGTTGCTGCCCCACGCGGCGCCATCGGTTCCAAGGGTCGCGCGGAGATGATCGATCTCCGCAGTAACGCGTGACAGCGAGAGCCCCGCCGCGCCGAAGAAACCGAGCATTCCGGCGCCGGCCATGGCGATCACGAGGTCAGTGGTGGCGATGCCGTTGGCCATGGCGCCGGCGACGTACGGAAAACGCAGGCCGTGCATCTCGCAAAACGAACGATCTCCGAGCCACTCGGGAAAGGCGGCTGGCAGCGCGGCGATCAGCGGCCAGCGGGTCACGCCGTTGCTGCCATGCTGGGTCTGGACGTCGCCCTCGAAAGCCACGCCAAGTCGTCCGGTCGCCGGGTCGCGCACCACGTGGATGGGTTCGCGGATGCGATGCACCGCTGCTGCGATGCTTTCGGGGTCAAAGGCGGGCGCCGATGCGTGCGGTGTGAACATGCCCAAGACTGCGATCGCGCTGTTCATCAGACCTCGGTGGTTGCTGCTCGAGTCATGCTCCCGGTGCCGTTCGGTCGAGGCCGGCAGCTGAGCGCCGCGCGCGAGTACCGAGCAAAATCAGTGCGTTCGAAGCTTCAGCAGAAGGCACACAGTGAGCGCGGCGGAGGCTACGATCGCGCCATGCACCGGGCAACGAGCAACAACGGCAAAGCGCGACAATGCGCGGCACTGCGCGGCCAAGTGGTCGGGATCGAAGAGCTTTATCGCCATGTATTTTCTTCGTCACGGAATCGCAACAGGAACAGACGCAAAGCGAATCTGTGGTAAGCGACGGCCCTCCATGGCGCACTGGGCCGCTTATCCAGCCGGTTCAAACACCCGTTGATCCAGCCTTGAGCCGGCATCGACGCCCCACCTGTCGAGCGATCCCAACCGACCCGAGGCACCCCAAGAGGCATCCATGGCTGACGCATCGCGACCCGCGGCCCTGTCCGACTCCATCGACACCGTGGGCGGCACCAGTATTCAGACCGTCGCTGTGCTCAATCGAGGTGAAGCGGCCGTGCGTTTTTGCCGCGCCTTGCGGGACTACAATCTCGAACGTGGCACGGACATTCGGTGTGTCGCCGTCGTCACCGACCCGGACGTCGGTGCGCCGTTTACCAAGCTCGCCGACAGCGTGATCCACCTGGGGCCGGCCCTGCAAGAAGCCGCCGATGGGACGATGGTCGGCGCGTACGTGCGCCACGACGAGGTGATCGCGGCGATCCGGCAGGCCGGATGCGACGCCGTTTGGCCCGGTTGGGGGTTTGTCGCCGAAGACGCGCAATTTGTCGCCCGACTCGAGCAGGCCGGCATCACGTTCCTCGGCCCCGATTCGGCTTCGATGGCCTTGCTGGGCGACAAGATAAGCAGCAAGCGACTCGCCGAATCGGTGGGCGTTCCGGTCGCCGAATGGTCGGAGATCGAAGATGGCGACGACGACGAGACGATCCTGCGCATCGCCGATGGGGTGGGCTATCCGCTGATGGTCAAGGCGTCGGCAGGCGGCGGTGGACGCGGGATTCGCAAGGTCGTGCGGGCCGAAGAGCTCCTCGGGGCCGTTTCCGCAGCCCGAATCGAGGTGCGCAAGATGTTCGGCGCTGGCGGCCTGTTCGTTGAAAAATGCGTCAGCGGAGCGCGGCACGTCGAGGTGCAGCTCATCGTCGGTCACGACGGACGCGCGTGGGCCCTCGGTGTCCGTGACTGTTCGATTCAGCGCCGCAACCAGAAGCTCCTCGAGGAGACGCCGAGCCCGATCCTGCCCGCGGCCACCGCGCGCCATCTCTGCGAATCATCTGCACGATTGGCCACCAAAGCCGGCTACCGAAGCGCCGGCACCGCCGAGTTCCTTTACGACCCGCGCGAGGACCGCGCGTACTTTCTGGAAGTGAACTCGAGGCTGCAGGTCGAACACCCGATCACCGAGCTCATCAAGGGCGTCGATCTCGTCCATGCGCAGCTCGACGTGGCGCGCGGAATCGGGCTCGACCACATGGACGCCGCGGCACAGCGAACCCATGGCTGGGCCATCGAGGCTCGCCTCTGCGCCGAGGACAGCAAGCGCGACTTCGCCCCAAGTCCGGGTCTTGTGAAGGTCTTTCGACCGCCATGTGGCCCGGGCATCCGCGTCGACAGCGGCGTGCAGGAAGGCACGGAAGTCGCGGCCGAATTCGACTCGATGATCGCCAAGGTCATCGCCCACGGCAGCACCCGCCAACAGGCCATCGCGCGGCTGCGACGGGCGTTGCACGAGCTCCAGGTGGTCATCGAAGACGGAGCCACGAACAAGGCGTTGCTGCTCGACCTGCTGACCCGACCCGAGGTGCTCGA
>Ga0114932_10001371_pt1 | contig 27793 bp, 22 predicted proteins | sample 2SBtaG_2_FD_87286 | JGI IMG/M metagenome (GOLD analysis project Ga0114932, IMG submission 87286) | Deep subsurface microbial communities from Kolumbo volcano to uncover new lineages of life (NeLLi) - 2SBTROV12_ACTIVE470 metaG | ecosystem: Environmental > Aquatic > Marine > Volcanic ...
CCTCGCCGGGCCGCGGCAGGTCAGCCCGCAGCGGCGGCCGGCGGGGCCCTGCTGTCCTTCGTCACGCCGCGGAAGACCAGCCCGGCTGGGTAGCCCTGGATCACCCGCCACAGCTGCATCCGCGCGCCACAGCGGCGACACGCCCGGGCTCGGACCTCGAACGCGCGCCACAACAGATCCTCCCACGGCGTCCACCTCGGTCGCTGCGAACGGCTTCGACACCAGGAGCCACCCGTCGCGGCGAGGCAAGCTCCAGGCCAGGTCAAGGAACGCTGTACGTCGCCACGGCACCGCGCTCAGCGCCGTCGAGCGCCCGACGGGGCTCCTATCGAGCGCTCGACAGCGACCAGGCGCGGGCCCGAGACTCATCCCAGGAGGCGCGCCCAGGGGTTGCGCCGTGGCCCCACCAGGCCCGAGCAGGCCGTCGGTCTCGGGTCCGTAGGGTCCAGCTCCCGCAGTGGCGTGTGCCCTACCGAATCACCGTGGCCAGGAACAGCTCGAGCTCGGAGCGGGTCATCTGCCCCGTCGCGACGGCCAGGATGCATGCGACGAGGTCGTCGTCCTCGATCTGCAGTGAACACCCGTTCTGCTCGACGAAGACGCCCAGCGCCGCTGCGGCCACGCGCTTGTTGCCATCCACGAAGGGGTGATTGCGCACCAGCCCGAAGACGTAAGCCGACGCCATGCCCGCCGGGAACCCATAGGCGTACTGGTCACCGAAGCCCGTTCGCGGCTGGGCGACGGCGCTCTCCAGCAGTCGGCGATCCCGTAAGCCTCCGCTCCCACCGAACACCTCGATGGAGAGGGCGTGCAGGGCCTCGACCGTCGCGACGGTCAAGAACGTCGGGGTCACTTCGCCAGTTCTCGGAAGGCCTTCTTGTGCTTCTCCATGAAGCGCTTGGCGATCTCGACCGCCTCGGGATCGGCGCCCTCCGCGACCGGCTCGAGCCGGATCTCGACGTGGTCGCCCTCGTTCAGACCCAGCGCGCGAAGCTGGCCGCGCGGGATGATGACGCCGAGACTGTTTCCGATGCGACGGATGACCGGCACGGTGACCTCCTGTGACCCATTATAACTACTGTAGCCACACTTGCGCCGCCCGCGCTACCGCCACACCAGCCGCACCGCCAACGGCGTGTGGGGGACCTCGTGCGACTGGGGCATGAGCGGGTCATCGGCGGCGCGCACCGCGGCTACTCCCTGGGCTTCTTCCGCCGGTGGCCCGCCTTGGCCACGATCTCCACGTAGAACGAGGTCAGCTGCTGAGCCTGCGCGGCCGTGATGCACGCTCGCAGCTCCTCGACGTGCACCGTCTTGGCCGCCTCGGCGGTCGGCCCGAACCTGCAGTCGAAGTCCCAGAAGTCCACCCCGTCGGGCAGCGTCTTGCGGCGCTCCCGCTTGAGGTAGGCGTTCACGTCCCGCCTGGCGGCCTCGACCAGCCTGTCGGGTCGAATCCTCGGGTGGGTCAGGTCGAAGGTCTTTCTCATGGGCGCGCATCTACCAGGTCGCCGTGCACGATCGCCGCCACCACGCTCGGGTCGGCCAGCGTGGACACATCGCCCAGATCGTCTGCACGACCCGCCGCGACCTGGCGCAGGATCCGCCGCATCACCTTGCCGGAGCGGGTCTTGGGCAGTCCGGGCACCACCTGGAAGCGGTCGACCCGAGCATGCGCGCCGATCTGCACCCGGCACACGCCGTCGAGCAGCGCCGGCAGCCCTCCGCCGGCTTCGTGGCCCGGCTGGAGCACGATGAACGCGAAGACCCCCGTGCCCTTGAGGGCGTGCGGGAAGCCGACCACGGCTGCCTCCGCCACCTCGTCCGCGTGGATCAGCGCCGCCTCGAACTCGGCGGTGCCCATGCGGTGCCCGGCCACGTTGATCACGTCGTCCACGCGCCCGGTGATCCAGTAGTAGCCGTCGGCGTCCCGACGGGCGCCGTCGCCGGTGAAGTACCGGCCCGGCACGTCGCTGAAGTAGGTCCGCACGAAGCGCTCGTGGTCCCCCCAGACGGTCCGCGCCTGCCCCGGCCAGGGCACGCTGAGGCAGAGGCGCCCCTGGGCGGGGCCGAACAGCTCGTGCCCTTCGTCATCCACCAGCACCGGCAGGATCCCCGGCAACGGCAGGGTGGCCGACCCGGGCTTGGTGGGCGTGGCCGGCGCGATCGGCGCGATGCAGTGGCCGCCCGTCTCGGTCTGCCACCACGTGTCGACCACCGTGCAGCGGCCCTCGCCCACCACGTCGAAGTACCAGGTCCACGCATCGGGATCGATGGGCTCTCCGACCGTGCCGAGCACCCGCAACGACCCGGTGTCGTGCCGGCGGACGGGCTCGGCGCCGTGGGCCGCGAGCGCGCGGATGGCCGTGGGCGCCGTGTAGAACACGGTCACACCGTGCCGCTCGACCAGGTCCCAGTAGCGGCCCGCGTCGGGGTAGCCGGGCGTGGACTCGAACATCACCGAGGTCACGCCGAGCGACAGCGGCCCGTACACGATGTAGCTGTGGCCGGTGACCCAGCCGCAGTCCGCCACGCAGGCGAACACGTCGTCGGGCCGCAGGTCGAAGGTGACCTGGCAGGTGTAGTTGACGTAGGTCAGGTAGCCGCCGCAGGTGTGCACCAGGCCCTTGGGCCGACCGGTCGATCCCGAGGTGTAGAGGATGTAGAGCGGGTCTTCGGCGGCCCGCGCCACCGCCGCGTGCTCGGCTGACGCGGACCCCACCAGCTCGTGCCACCAGACGTCGCGGCCGGCGGTCCACGGCACCTCGCCTCCCGTGCGGCGAACCACCACGCAGTGCTCCACCTCGGAGCCCTCGAGGGCCTCCTGCGCCACCCGCTTCAGCGGCACCGAGCGGCCACCCCTTCGCCCCTCGTCCTGGGTGATGACCACCCGCGCGGCGCTGTCCTGCACGCGGTCGCGGAGCGCCTCGGCCGAGAAGCCACCGAACACCACGGAGTGCACGGCGCCGACCCGGGCACACGCCAGCATCGCCACCGCCAGCTCGGGCACCATGCCCATGTAGATCACCACCCGGTCGCCCGGCGCGACCCCGAGGCCGACCAGCGCGTTCGACGCCTGGCACACCTCCGCGTGCAGCTCCCGGTACGAGATCGCGCGCCCCGAGCCCGGCTCGTCGCCTTCCCAGAGGAGGGCGGTGTGGTCACCCCGCGCGGCCAGGTGACGGTCCAGGCACGACTCGGTCACGTTGAGCACGCCGTCGGCGAACCAGCGCAGGGGCTCGCCGCAGACGCTGCGGAAGTCGCCCTCGAGCCCGACGGTGGGCGCCCTCCTCCAGGCGATCCGAGAGCGCGTGAGCTCGAGCCAGAACCCGCTCGGGTCGTTGCGCGCCGCGTCGACCGCAGCGCGGTAGCCGTCGAGGTGAGGGACAGGGCTCGGGGAGCCCTCGGAGACACGGGCAGGGACGGGGCGGGCGCTCATGTCCGGAGCCTACTCCGCGGCGGCCTGCTGCAACACGACCTCGCGCGCCGCGATCCAAGCCTGCACGTAGGCGACCTCCTCTTCGAAGCTCGTGAGATCGTCTCGGATGTCGGCCCAGCCCTCGTAGGTGGCATAGGCCTCCGACCACACCGTCCAGTCCCGCGCCGCCGAGCGCTCCATCGTGGCCAGGTAGCCCTCGATGCGCCCGAGCTGCTGCTCCGCCGAGAGGGGTCCCCGGAGCGCTTCTTCGAGCCTCCGGTCGCAACGTCCTGTTTCGAGCAGGTGCGCGAACACGCCGTTGTCGACCGTGTAGTCCTCCCAGTCGTCCGGATCGACCCGCTTGGTGTGCCAGTCCTGGCCGTAGCTGTGGTTGAAGTCCCACGGCGCGTAGTGGAAGCGTGGGTCGGTCGGGTCGTTGTAGAGGTACGCGTTCTTGCCGATGCTGTCGTCGCCAGCCACCGCCCGGGTGAGCACGTACCAGTCGACGAACTCGTCCAGGGCGAGCCGCTCGTCCGCTTCTTCGAAGAACGCGTCGGTGCGGCTGTCGGCCACGAACGCCACCAGCTCCTCGAGGTCGTCGAAGGCGCCGTCCTCCCCCTCGACGGGCTTGCCCTCCTTCTTCTCGTAGCCGTCGTGGAGGGTCTCCTTGACCTCGCCGGAGGTGCCGTACCGGTAGAAGTTCGCGTCCCAGGTCACGGCCTTGTACAGGTTGCCGTCGCGGTCCCAGCCAAGCGCGTCCGCCAGCTCGTCGTCGACGCGCTCCATCGCCAGGAAGAGCCCCTCGTACTCGCCGTCGAGGTACACCACCGCGAAGAAGCTGTGCACGCCCAGACGGCCTTCGCCGAGCGCGAGCCAGGTGTCGTACACCAGCTTCTGCCGCACGTAGCTGTTGTCGTCGAAGAGCGTGGTGAGCACCAGGTGGTCCTTCACCGGGAGCCCGTCTTCTCCGAAGTCCAGGTCCTCCGCAAAGCGCAGGGTGTACCCGGGCTTGGGGTAGTGGGAGCTGGTGGCGCCCCGGATCTTCATCTCGGCTTCGTGCGCTTCCCCCCGGTAGTGCAGCGTGGCCGGTCCGTAGTGCTGGTCGAGCTCCTCGTGGGCCTCGAGGTGCAGCACCGGCACCCCCCACTCGAGCTCGTAGGTCAACGGGTCGACGGGCTCGTTGTCGGGGTGTTCGACCGCGTCGACCACGTGCACCGTCGCCACCACGGTCTCGGGCCAGGTCCCCTCACGCTCGGCCCAGACCTGGATCTCGTGGCGGCCGGCGCTGGCCAGGCCGGTCACCCAGGTGAACTGGGAACCCTCCCAGGTCCCCGACCGGTCGCCGATCGAGAAGCTGGCGTCGATCCCGGACGCACACGCCACGGTGACCACCACGGGCTCGCCTTCGAGCACGTGTTCCTCGGCGACCCAGGCCTGCGGCAAGCAGCCTGCCGTGGGCTGCGCGAGGCCCGAGTCCGCCTCCCACCAGACCGACGGCGACCCCAGCCACCACGACCAATCGCACGCCAGCAGCAGGATCACCAGGCGACCTCCGCCACCACCTCGGCCAGCTGGCGCACCATGCGGTCGTGCCCGAAGTGCTCCAGGGCTCGGGCGCGCGCGGCGGCACCCATGCGCAGGCGGCGCTCGGTGTCGTTCATCAGGCCGCGCAGGGCCTCCGCCATGGCAGCCACGTCACCGACCGGCACCACCACCGCACAGCTGGCGTCGAGCAGCTGCTCGGCACCCTCGGTCGCGGTGGCCACCACCGGGAGCTCCGAGGCCATCGCCTCGATGGTGGTGAGCGGCATGCCCTCCCAGTCGGAGCAGTTCAGGTAGATGTCGGCCGAGCCGAGCAGGTCGGGCACGTCGTCGCGCAGGCCGACGAGCCGCACCCGGTCTCCCACGCCCGCCTCGTCGATGAGCGCTTGGAGCTCGTCCTCCCGGCTGCCGTCGCCGGCGATGGCGAAGCCGACTCCGGGGCCGAGGTGCGTCGCCAGCTCGATCGCGTGGTGTTGCGCCTTCTGCGGCTCGAGCCGACCGACCACCGCGACCAGCACGGGCTCGCTTCCGAGCGCAGCGCGGCTCTGCTCCAGCACGGCGCCCGAGCGCCGACCGAGGTGCGCCGTCTCCACGCCGTTGTGCACCACCACGCACTTGTGGGGCGCGAGCCCCCCGTCGACCAGCTTCCGCCGCACCGCCGGCGACACCGCCACCACGCGGTCGGCCACGTTCATCAGCTTGCCCACCGTGGCGTAGCGGTCCTCCGACCAGCCGTGGGCCACGTTCACGATCGGCACACCGGGCCACGCCAGCTTGCCCAACCAGGTCGTGGCGAGCGAGTTGGCGACGATGACCCGCGGGCGACCACCGGCCGCTGCCCGCAGCTGCGCCGCCTTGACCGGCAGACCCAGGCGCACCCGCGCCACCTGCAGCGGCACGTACCTCACCCCCCGAAGCTCCGCCGTGAGCTCGCCCGGTCGCGCGGCGATGCACACGTCCACGCCGTGCTCGGCGAACCAGTTCGCCACCGTCACCGCGTAGCGCTCGGCCCCGCCGATGCCGAGGGTGTCGATCAGCACCTGCACCGGCGACACCAGCTCCAGCTCGGCCTCCGGGGTCTCCACCGCGTCGAAGCGCGCCAGCAGCTCCTCACACAAGCCGCGGATCGCGTCCGACGACGCGGGCGGCTCGCGGCGGCCCACCGAGCTGGCGCGCACCCGGCCCACGTGCTCCGTCGACCAGGGCACTCCGAGGTGCCGGAAGAGCGGCTCGAAGGCCTGCTCGGGGGCCTCCACCAGGGCTTCGTACCGGACGAGGCGCACGCGTGGGTGTCGGTCGAGATCCTGACCGAAGTAGAGCGCGTTCCGCAGGTACCACCACAAGAGCGCGCCCTCGCCATCGCTGTGGTCCGGCCGCCACACCGAGCGAAGGGCTCCCACGACCTCCGACGGAACCTGAGCGGTGCGCCAGCCCCACGTCTCGAGGTCGCCGTCGACCAGCGCGGTGATCACCTCCCGCTGGTGCGCGCCCCACTTCTCGCTCGCCGAGTTCGCCACGTCCCAGGGGTTGCGCACCACCCAGACCGCGTGCGCATCCGGGAACGAAGCGAGCAGATCCGCGGCCCTCTGGCTGTCACAGATGGGCTTGAAGATCTGCACGGGGGCGGGTGTCATGCGACCCAGGGCCCTGACCGTTCGCACCGAGCGCAGCTCGAAGTCCCGGAACGCCGACACGTCGTTCTCGTGGAAGATCCGGGTCACCGGGCTCTCTTCCAGCACCCGCAGGATCATCTTCGTGCCCGAGCGCTGGCACCCGAACACGAAGCCGGTGCGCCGTCTGTGGCTCCAGCCGAACCGCACCTGCGCCGCGTACTTGAGCTGGCGCTCGATCTTGTCTGGGAGGTTCTTCAAGCTTTCCACGGACCCGCTTCGCGGTCTAGCATGCACGCACTCAGGTGGAGACGGAAACGATCCGACAGGACGGGAAGGCAGGAGGCCGCAGGATGCGGGTGTTGGTGCTGATCACCCGGGGTGAACCCGGGGGTGCACAGGTGCACGTGCATGCGCTCCTGAAGGCGCTCCGGGACCGCATCGACTTCACCGTGGGCCTGGGCGAGTCGGGCTACCTGGCCGACGCGCTCCGCGACCTGGGGATCGAGGTCCATGTGCTCCGCACCCTGCGGCGCGCGGTGGGCACCCAGGATGCAAAGGCACTCAGCGACTTCCGCGACCTGATCCGAGCCCACCAGCCGCACCTGGTGCACACCCACAGCACGAAGGCCGGCCTGCTCGGCCGCCTGGCAGCCAGGCTCCACGGCGTGCCCAGCCTGCACACCGCACACGCCTGGTCCTTCTCCGACGGGCAGCCCACGCGCCGGGTGCTGGCCGCCGTGCCCCCCGAGGTCCTCGTCGGCTGCATCACCACCCGCTTCATCGTGGTGTCCGACGCCGACCGCGCGATCGCCCGGCGCTACCACGTGGCCCGCGCCGACCGGATCCGCGTGGTGCACAACGGCGTGGAGGACCACCCGGCACGCGCCGAGCCCGACGCGCCGGGCACCCCCACCATCGTGATGGTCGCTCGGATGGCCGCCCCGAAGGACCACGCGCTGCTCTTGCGGGCGCTCGCGCGCATCCACGAGCCCTGGCGGCTCCAGCTGATCGGCGACGGTCCGGACCGCGAGGCGCTCGAGGCCCTGATCGACGAGCTCGAGCTGGGCGACCGGGTCGACCTGCTGGGCACCCGGGACGACGTGCCTGCGGTGCTCGCGGCCGCGCACGTCGCCACCCTGGTGTCCCGCCAGGAAGGCTTCCCTCTGGTCGTGCTCGAGGCCATGCGCGCCGGACTCCCGGTGGTCGCTTCCGACGTGGGCGGTGTGCGCGAGGCGGTCACCGCCGACACCGGCGCCCTGGTGCGGCGCGGCGACGAGGCCGGCCTGGCCGCCGCCTTCGAGCGCTTGCTCACCGACCCGGAACGCCGTGCCCGCCAGGGGCGCGCCGCACGCCAGAGCTACGAAGCCCGCTTCACCGCCCGGCGCATGGTCGACCAGACCGCGGCGGTCTACGACGAGCTGGCCCGGGAGCACCAACTGCCCAGGCCAGCGCCACTTCGAGGCCAGGCGTGACCCTGCTCGGCGTGCGCTACCAGCGGCGGCAGCTGCTCTTCGTGCTCGGCGATGTGATCATCGCGCTGCTGGCGATCTGGTGGGCCCACGTGGCACGGGTCGGGCCCGACGGCCTCGGAGACCTGCCCGATCTGCTCAGCCACAGCACGGGCGCCTCCCTGATCTTCGTGAGCAGCAACCTGCTCGCCCTCTACGTGGCCGAGGCCTACGAGCCCGCCTACGACTTCCGAAAGCCCTACCTCATCCTCCGGCTCGCCCTGGCGGTCGCGGTGGCGGCCGTCGTCCAGATGGTTGCGTACTACGCGCTGCCCATGTGGTGGTGGGGCCGCGGGATCACGCTCTTCTCCAACGTGTTCCTGCTCGTCGCGGTCGTGTCGTGGCGGATGCTCATCTGCTGGCGACAGCCCCAGCTCGAAGCCCGGGAGCGCACGCTCGTGCTGGGCGCCAACGAGGGTGGACGGCTGATCGTCGAGGAGCTCAAGGAGCGCTGGGGCCTGGAGGGCCGCTACGAGGTGCTGGGGTTCCTGCACGACGACCCCGGTCAGCCGGGCGCCCCCACCGATCCCCTCACGCCGCTCCCGCTCCCCGCCCTCGGCACCACCGTGGAGGTCGACGAGCTGGTCCACAAGCTCCGGGTCGACTCGTTGATCGTCGCCATCAACAGCGGCATGAACGACGACCTGACCAAGCAGCTGCTGGCCTGCAAGTCGCGCGGGGTCCGGATCCGGGACATGCGCACGGTCTACAAGGACCTCACCGGCAAGGTGCCGATCCACTACCTGTCCGACACGAGCCTGATCTTCGGGCCCGAGTTCGCCGGCACCTCGTGGTTCGGGCGCACCACCCTGCGGCTGCTCGACGTCGCCATCGCGCTGGTCGGGCTGATCCTCGCGGCGCCCATCCTGGCGGTCGCCGCGGCCGCCGTGAAGCTCACGTCCCCGGGTCCGGCCTTCTACACCCAGGAGCGGCTCGGGCTCAACGAGCAGCCCTTCGACATCGTCAAGCTCCGCACCATGCGGAACGACGCCGAGGCGAAGACCGGCCCGACCTGGTCCGAGGGCCAGGGTGACCCGCGCGTCACCCCGGTCGGTCGCTTCCTCCGCCGCAGCCGCATCGACGAGCTCCCGCAGCTCTACAACGTGCTCAAGGGCGACATGTCGATGATCGGACCCCGGCCCGAGCGGGAGCACTTCGTGCGGGAGCTGGAGCAGGCCATCCCCTTCTACGGGCTCCGCCACGCCGTGAAGCCCGGTGTCACGGGCTGGGCGCAGGTCAAGTACCGCTACGGCGCGAGCGTCGAGGACGCCGCCGAGAAGCTCTGCTACGACCTGTTCGCGGTGCAGGAGCTCTCGCCGATGCTCTACCTGATCATCCTGCTCAAGACCGTGCAGACCGTGCTGGTCAAGCCGGGCTCCTGAGGGACGCGTGCTCGGCCAGCCCACCCATGGAGTGCACCTCGATCCGCCCCTGGTCCCGCAGCCGGGCCACGTGGTCGAAGACCCGGTCGAGCGCGCCGAGCATCGCCTCGGGGTCGTCGGCGAGGTTGATCGGGTGCAGGTAGAGGTGGCACACCCGGCGCCGCTCGGCCGCGGCGTCGATGCCCCTGGTGCTGCGCCGCACACGCGCACCCAGGGGGATCAGCCTGCGCACCCCGAAGTAGGGCAGGAAGGTGGCCGAGGCGGGGATCTGCCACAGGCCGTGCGCGTCGCGCTCGGGCAGCACGGTGGGCGGGGTCGCCGCTCGGACGACGTCCACGAGGTGGGCCGCACGCTTCATCTTGCCCGGCACGGCGCGCCGGTTGTACCAGGTGGGCTCCAGCGGTCGCCAGCACGTGAAGCCATGCTTCGGGAGCAGGTCCACGTGCCCGGCCACGTTGCGCGGGAACACGAAGGACCGAAGCTCCACGCCGAGCGCCTGCGCTTCCCGCACGCACCGCGCAAGCTCCGAGTCGGCGGTCTCCCTCGAACAACCGGCCTCGCCGAACACGGGGTGGCTGAAGCTGTGGCTGCCCACCTCCTGGCCGGCGTCACGGAGGCGCTCGACGAGGCTCCTGGCGTAGAAGGCCGGGTGCTCCGCTTCGGTGCCTTCGGGCACACCGGCGAACCAGTCGGGCCGCCACGCATGGGAGGGCGGGACGAGGTCGGGGTGCAGACAACCCGCGCTGAGCGTGGCACCCTCGAGGAACAGGTGCCCGACGGTCGCCCAGGTGGCCACGATCCCATGCCGCTCCAAGCACGCCAGGAAGGCGTCGAAGCACTGATCCCGGGTGATCCGCGAGGCCGCGATCAGGGCCGCCGGGTCGTCGCAGAGGTCCCGAGAACCCCAGACCAGCTCGAAGTCGAGGCTGAGCGTGAAGACGCCGCGTTCGAGTGCGAGGGCCACGCCCGGGTCTACCACGGTGTAGGCTCGGAACGGTGAGCGCTCCCACGAAGCGGCCTGGCCTCACGGGCCTGGACCTCCGCACCTTCCGCGAGGCTCTGCTCCAACAGCGCGCCACCTTCGTCGGCTTCCTGGTGGCCGTGGTGCTCGCCACCGTGGTGGGCACCCTGCTCGCCACGAAGGAGTACACCGCCGTCGCGCTCATCCAGCTGATGCCGCGCGCGGGGTCCGAGGTCGACGTGACCGAGGTCGTGAGCCACGACGCGGCCGGGTACCTCGAGGCCCGGGACCGAGCGCGCACCCAGATCCAGATCATCCAGAGCCGCAGCGTTCGCCTCGCGGTGCTCGAACGCTACGCGGAGCTGGGCCACGACGACATGAAGCCCGATCAAGACGGGCTCGACGCGCTGGGCGGCAACCTGTCCGCTGGACCCCGCGAAGACACCCAGCTCGTGGAGATCCGGGTCGTGCACACCGACCCCGAGCGCGCCGCGATCCTGGCGAACCTCGTGGCGGACACCTACCAGACCTCCAACCTGGACCAGCGCACCGACGCGGCGCAGCAGACCCGGGTCTGGATCGAAGGCAAGACCGACGCGGCCAAGCGCTCGTTGGACGAGGCCTCGACGCGGGTGATGGCCTTCAAGGAGCAGAACGGCCTCGCCGACATCGACGAGGCGGTCGACGGCATCACGTCCCGCATGGCCTCGCTCCAGCAGGCTGCGAGCATGGCCAACACCGAGCGCGTGCTGCTCGAGAGCCGCCTCCGCGAGCTGCAGAAGCGGCTCGACGCGGGCGAGGTCGACCTGCTGGTGGGCATGTTCGACGACCCCGCGCTCAAGGCGATGGCGCGCGAACGCGCCACGACGATGACCGCCAGCGCGGAGGTGCTCGCGCGCTACGGAGCGCTCCACCCCGAACACCAGCGCACGATGGCGCACCTCGAGAAGCTCGAGGGGCTCATCGCCGCCGAGGTGGAGCGCAACGTGGAGTCCGAGCGCTCCCGCGTCTCCACGCTCTACCGCCAGGAAGCGCGCATCGCGTCCGAGCTGGAGCAGGTGAAGGTCGAGCTCTTGGAGCAACAGCGCATGCAGGAGGCCTACACCACCCTGAAGGGGGAGGAGGAGCGGCTCCGCAGGCTCTACGGCAGCCTCGGCGAGCGAGGTGCCGAGGTGGAGCTCCAGGCCTCCACGCGCCTGAACGACGTGCGCATCGTCGACCGTGCGATCCCGCCGACGCGCCCGAGCAAGCCCAACAAGCTGCTGAACCTGATCATGGCGATCGGTGTGGGCCTCGGCGGAGGCATGGGCCTCGCGCTCCTGCGCTTCCGCATCGACGACGCCCTCGTGAACCCCGAGGACATCGAGGCCCACCTCGCGGTCTCCATGCTCGGCGCGATCCCCACGATCGGAGACGAGGTGCCGCCAGACGAGCGGGTGAAGGTGTCCATCGAGGAACCCCGATCGTTGACCGCGGAAGCCTTCCGCGGCGTGCGAGCGGTGCTCGAGGCCTTCGCGGTGGCCGGTGGTCGGCGGCTGCTGGTCACGAGCTGCGGCATGGGCGACGGCAAGACCCACGTCATCGCGGGCCTGGCCATCGCGTACGCGCGGCTCGGGGTGCCCACGCTGCTCGTCGACGCCGACCTGCGCAGGCCGCGCGTGCACACCGTGTTCGGCCTGGACCACGAGCCGGGGCTGTCCAACGTGGTCGAAGGCAGCGACCCGCTGGCCGACATCCGTCACATCGGCATCGACAACCTCTGGATCATGCCCTGCGGCACCCGCATCGACTACCCCAACGAGCTGCTCTCCTCGCCCAAGCTGGAGGCCGCCCTCGTCACGCTCGCCGAGCGCTTCCACGTCATCCTCATCGACACCCCGCCCGCGGGCCTCGTGCACGACGCGCTGGCGCTCGCGCGGAACGCAGACGGCGTGATCCTCGTGATCCGACGGGGCAAGACCGAGCGGGAGATCGCCACGAAGACCGTGGAGATCCTGGAGAAGTCGGGCGCCAAGCTCCTGGGGGTCGTGCTGAACGACGTGCCGCCGTCGAAGGCGGCCGTGAAGTACGAGCAGGCCTACGACGACGGTGCGCCACGGCGGGGTCGGCCGAAGAGCTCGTGACCGCGGAGCCCAGGCGCTGGCCGCTGGACCCCATCGCCGTCGCGCTCGGGCTCGGCTTCGGGCTGGCGGTCTCCAAACAGCCCGTGCTGGCCATGGCGGCAGTCATCGGCATCGCCTTCGGCCTGCTGGTGGTGGACCGGCCCGCGCGCATGGTGCCGGTGCTCTTCCTCGCCATCCTGTTCGACAAGCTCGGCGCGAGCGGGGTGAAGCTGGCCGACTTCCCGGTGACGGCGTCCAAGCTCTCGGTGGTCGGCCTGTTGGGCGTGTGGGGCCTCCACGTGATCCTGAGCCGCGCGCGTCCCGCGCGCTGGCACCCCGTGCTGGGCGGCCTGGGGGTGTTCGCGGCGTCCACCGCGTTCACGCTCACCCTCACCGGCCAGCTCGGCGAAGGCAAGTTCACGCTCTTCGGCCTGCTGATGATGATGGTGCTCGTGGGCCTGGTCTTCGCCATCCTGGCCGAGGAGGACCTCGCACCGCTCTACCGCAGCATCGGATGCGTGCTGGCCGGCATCTTCCTGTTGAGCCTGAAGGCCGCCGGCGCCGAGGGCGAAGCGGCACGGGCCACGGGCACGATGGGCGATCCCAACGAGTGGGCGACCATGGTCTTCGTGGTCACCCCCTTCGTGCTCGGCGGGCTGACCGACGAGGACCACTGGGTCGCCCGGCCGCTCCGCATGGCCCTGGTCGGGCTCGCCCCCCTGTCGGTGCTCGCGAGCGGCTCCCGGGCAGCTCTGATCGTGCTCGTGCTCGTCACGCCGGGCGTGCTCTACCTGATGCGAAGGCGACGCGGAGAGCTGGGCCTGGTCGCTGGCGCTGGCGCCCTTGTCGCACCCTTCGTGCTGGACTTCTCCAAGGGCATGGAGCGCTTCCAGTCGCTCTGGCTGCGCCTGCAGGGCGAGTCGACGGTGACGGGCGACAACAGCCTCGACGAGCGCACGGAGCTGTTCCACCAGGGCCTGCAGCTCTTCCTGGACAACCTGCTGTTCGGATCGGGACCCGGCACCTTCGGGGCCGCCACGGGCTTCGTCTCGGAGACCGGTCGACTCCGACCCGCCCACAACTCCTACCTGGAGGTCGCCGCCGAGCAGGGGCTGCTGGGCCTGCTCTGCGCGGGCTTCTTCCTCGCGACCGTGGGGGTCACGCTCTGGCGCGGCTGGAGGGGAGCGCTCCGGCCGCGCGATCGGAACCGCGTGGCGGGCGTGGCCATCGGGCTCGCGGCGGTCGCGACCATGGCGGCCACCCTCGGGCTGATCACCTTCTCGATGGCGTACCTGGTCCTGGGCTTCGGCCTCGCGGTGGTCCACCAGGCCACCAGGGGAGGCTGACACGGCACGCGGCAACCTGATCGCGCTGGGGCTCGGCCAGGTGGTGCGCCTGGGCGCCGGCCTGGGCGTGAACGTGCTCCTGATGCGCGGGCTGGGGGTCGAGGGCTACGGCGTGTACGGCTACGTGCTCACCCTGGTGGCGCTCTGCAGCTTCGGCGCCAGCCTGGGCATGGAGCGCCTGCTCAAGCGGGAGATCGCGCGCGATCCCGACCGTCTCGCGCGCTCGTGTGCCACCGGTCTGGCCGCCACCTCGGTGCTCGCGGTCCTCACCGGGCTCGTGATCGTGGGTGCGGCGTGGGGCCTCGACGGTCGCTCCGAGGTCGTGTGGGCGGCCGCCTTGGGGGCCGTGGCGCTCGGCCTCCAGGCCAGCTCCCAGGTGATCGAGTCGGCCTTCCACGGCCTGCGCACCATGCGCCCGGCGGTGGGCGCGCAGGTGGCCGGAAAGCTCGTGCTCCTCACCGCTACGGCGGCGCTCCTGTGGTCGGGGGCCGGGGTCGCTGCGGTGTTCGGCGCGCAGGTGCTCGACGCCCTGGTGGCCTTCGGCGGCATGGCCTGGGCCGCGCGGAAGCTCGACCTCCGGGGCTTCGGCACCAGCGTGGCCGAGGTCCGCGTCCTCGCACGGGAAGCCCTGCCCTTCGGCCTGAACCTGCTGTTCGGCAGCGTGTACCTGAGCGTGGACGTGCTGCTCCTCGCCCAGCTCCGCGGCGACACCGAGGTGGGCATCTACCGGGGTGCGGTGATGCTCATCACGCTGTTCCCGGTCATCGCGAACACCCTCACCACGGGGCTCTACCCGCGCATGGCCCAGCACCTCGGGGACGCTGCCGCAGCGGGCGCCGAGCTGCGCTTCGCGTCCAGGGTGCTGCTGGCCATCAGCGTGCCCGCGGCGGTCGGGGGCATGCTGGTCGCCGAGCCGCTGATGGTGTTCGTGGGGGGAGCGGCCTTCGCCGTGAGTGCCGCGCCCTTCCTCGTGCTCGCGCCGCTCCTGCCCCTCCGCTTCCTCAACAACGCCACCGCCATGACGCTCTCGAGCCTGAACCGTCAGGGGGCGCGGACCCGCGGCGTCGCCGTGGCCGCGGTGGTCAACCTCGTCGCGAACCTGCTGGTGATCCCGACCTGGGGCGCGGTGGGCGCCGCCGCGACCACGCTCGGCACCGAGGTGCTCCTGACCGTGTGGTTCCGCTGGCACGTCCGTGGTCTGGTGCAGGACGTGAAGATCCTCGACAGCGCAGCCCGGGTGGCGCTGCCCGCGCTGGTGATGGGGCTGGTGGTCTGGGTCTTTCCCCCCGTCCACGTGGTGCTCACCGTGGCGGTCGGCGCGAGCGTCTTCGCCGGTCTCGGCCTGCTGACCAGAGCCTGGCACCCCCGCGACCTTCGCGAGCTGAGGCGCGTGTGAAGGTCGTCCAGGTCATCCCCACCCTCGGGATCGGCGGCGCCGAGAAGATCGTGGTGCTCCTCACCCAGGGCCTGTTGGCCAGCGGCCACGAGGTCGAGGTAGCGGTGCTGGGCCAACCGACCGGGAGCGCCTTCGAAGAAGCCCTGGCCGACGTGCCCGTGCACTTCCTGGGAAAGGGGCCGGGGCTCGACCTGCGCATCGTGCCGGCCCTCCGCGCAGTGCTTCGCCGCGCCGACGTCGTGCACACCCACCTGCACGTGCTGAAGTACCTCTGGCCTCAGCGGCGCCCCGTGGTGCACACCGTGCACAACCTGGCGGAGCGCGAGGCCGTGGGCCACGACCGCCGGGTCCAGCAGCTCGCGTTCCGTGGCGGGGTCACGCCGGTCGCCATCGGGCAGGCGGTGGCCGACAGCGTGGAGCGGCTCTACGGCTGCCGGGGGCCCGTCATCCCCAACGGCATCGCCCTGGACGCCCTGCAGGTCGCCGACGGCACCCGGGAACGCGTGCGCGCCGAGCTGGGTGTCAGTCGCCCCCTGTGGCTGGCGGTGGGGCGGCTCGACGAGCAGAAGGACCACGCGAGCCTGCTCGACGCGGTGGACGGACTCGAGCTCGAGCTCGTCATCGCGGGCGACGGACCCTTGCGACGCACCCTGAGCTGCCCCGCCAACGCGCGGCTGCTCGGCAACCGGGCGGACGTGCCCGACCTGCTCGCGGCGACGGACGGCTTCGTGCTGTCGAGCCGCTGGGAGGGCAACCCGCTCTCGGTCATGGAGGCCATGGGCGCCGGCAAGCCGGTGGTCGCCACCTCGGTGGGGTGCGTGCCCGAGCTCGTGGTCGAGGGCTGCGGAACCCTGGTCGAGGCGGGCGACGTGGCTGCCCTCCGCGCGGCCCTTCGGGGCTGGAGCGCCGACCCGGCTGGCGCGCGCGCCGCGGGCGAGCGGGCCGCGGACCATGCCCGGGAGCACTTCGACGTGCCGGTGATGACCGCCGCGTACGCCGACCTCTATGCCCGACTGGCACACGGGGATGTCGCGCGGTGGTAGATGTGTCGACAAGGTCCCGGAGGAGCCACACGTGCTGACGATCCTGCTCGTCACGGCCGCCGAGGCCAAGGACCAGGGCTACAAGGTCGGCGCCGGAGACGTGCTCGAGATCCGGGTCTACGGGGAACCCACCCTGTCCGGCAGCTTCCCTGTCGGCGAGGACGGCCACCTGGACTACCCCTTGCTGGGTCCCGTCACGGTCACGGGCCTGACGGCGGCCGAGGTCGCCACCACGCTCACCGAACACCTGAGCGCGGGCTACATCATGGACCCCGACGTGTCGGCGTGGCTCGGCAGCTACCAGAGCCAGCCCGTCCAGGTGCTGGGCTCGGTGGCTCAACCCGGCCAGTACTTCCTGAAAGGCGCGACCACGGTGTTGCAGCTGCTGAGCGAGGCCGGCGGCGTGCAGAACGGCGGCGTGAACGAGATCCGCGTGACCCACGCCGCCCAGGCCGGTGCCGTGTCGGTGATCGACTACGAGCGCCTCGTGAGCGAGGGCGCCGACAACATCACGCTGACCGCCGGCGACGTGGTCTTCGTGCCGGAGAGCCTGGTCTACGTCATGGGCCAGATCGACGCCCCCGGCGAGATCGCCTTCCGCGAAGGCCTGACGGTGGCCAACTGCCTCGCGGCGGCCGGCGGCGCCCTTCCGACCGCCAACCTCGGAAAGGTCTACATCCTCCGAGGCGACGATCGGATCCGGGTGAACGTTCGGCACGTGCTGAGCGGCAAGACGCCCGACGTCGCGGTCGAGGCGGGCGATCGCATCTACGTGGGCGAGTCGATCTTCTGAGCCGGCGCTGCGGAGGATCGCGCGGTTTTTCGATCGGCACCCTATCGAAGACCGCCCGAACGCCCGATGCTTCGGGTGGACACAGGAAGGTCTCTGGATGCGGGCATTGGTCACGGGCGGCGCGGGCTACATCGGCTCCCACCTCGTCGCCGCGCTGATCGAGAGCGGGCTCGACGTGACCGTGCTCGACGACCTGTCCAACGGTCACCCCGAAGCGGTGCGTCGCGCGGCGGCCCTGGCGGGCGGCACCTGCCCCCTGGTCGTCGGCGACGTCGCAGACCGCGACCTGCTGGTGAGGGCGCTCGACGGTGTGGGAGTCGTCTTCCACCTCGCCGCGAGCAAGTCCGTTCCGGAGTCGGTCGAGCACCCCGAGCGCTACTTCCGGAACAACGCCGGCGGCACGGCTGCCCTGCTGGAGGCCATGGAAGCCGCGGCTGTGCACCGCCTGGTCTACTCGTCGACCGCTGCGGTCTACGGGAGCGCCGTCGGCATGCCGGTGACCGAGCGTGCGGCGTGCGCCCCCGACAACCCCTACGGCCTCTCCAAGCTGATGGGCGAGCAGATGCTCGAGAAGATGGCCTCGGAGCAGGGCTGGTCGGTCGTGAGCCTGCGCTACTTCAACCCCGTCGGGGCCCACCGGTCCGGACGGATCGGCGAGGCCTTCGGCAACGCGTCGAGCCTGGTTCCCGTGGCCCTGGCCGCCACCATGGGGCGCCGGCGCCCGATCGAGGTCTTCGGCACCGACTACGACACCCCCGATGGCACGTGCCTGCGGGACTACGTGGCGATCGACGACCTCGTCCAGGCGCACATCAGCGTGCTCGCCGAGACCTCGGCGGGCCACCACGTCTTCAACGTGGGCACGGGACGCGCACACAGCGTGCGCGAGGTGCTCGCTGCGTGTGAACGGGTCACCGGGCGCCCCGTTCCGCACACCGACGGCCCACGCAGGGCTGGCGACGTGCCCGTGGCGTTGGCCGACCCCGGCGCCCTGCGCGCCGCGCTCGGATTCGACGCCACCACGGGGCTCGAGGCGATGATCGAGAGCGCCTGGCGGTGGCACCAGGCCTTCCCGAAGGGCTACGGTCCGAAGGTGCGACTGGCCACCTCGTGATCGCTTGGATGCTGGCGTGTTCGTCCCCGGATGCCGGGACGGGCGCACCACCCGGGCCGGCTGCGGCGACGGGGCCGGCCCCCACGCTGTACGGCTTCTGGGGCCTCAACGGCCTGCGCACCGAAGCGGGCCTGCGCACGGTCAGGGAGCGCTTCGGCATCGGCGTGTACCACACCGCCACGCGGTTCCCGGAGGAGGGCACCCAGGTGCTCCTGCCCGCGGCGAGGGCGGCCGGTCTCAAGGTCTCCATGCGGCTCACCGGCGGCCACGCCCAGTACACCGACGAGCACGGCAACTTCTCGCTCGCCGCGTGGTCGGAGCGGCTGGAGGCCTGGCGTGGCAGCGGGCTCCAGGACTTCGTCGACGACGGAACGCTCGTCGCCCACATGCTGCTCGACGACATCCACAACTTCGGAGGCCAGGACCCCACCGCGGACGAGCTCGACGAGATGGCACGCCAGTCCAAGGCGCTCCTCCCGGGCTTGATGGTCTTCGTCCGCGAGCGGGCGCTCGAGATGCCGGAGGGCACCTACCAGCACGTCGACGCGATCGTGAACCAGTACCGCCACGACCACGGCACCCCCGAGGAGTACGTCCGGACCCAGGTCGCGCGGGCGCGGGAGCTGGGCCTGGGCGTCATCAACGGGCTCAACATCGCCAACGGCGGCGACGGTTCTAGCGGCCAGCCCGGCTGGGGCGAGGGGCGCTGGGCCATGTCGGCCGACGAGATCACCTCCTACGGACGTGTGCTCGGCGCGGTGCCCGACCAGCCGATGTTCCTGTGCTGGGAGTACGATGCCGAGGAGCGCTGGACAGACGGCAGCGTCGGCGCCACCTGGTTCGATCAGCCCGAGCAGACTGCAGCGCTCAAGGACCTGGGGGCGTGGCTGGCAGCACGCTGAAGATGCTGGAGATGCCGTGCTGCTCGAGGTCCCAGCCCTGCAGCTTCCGGCCCTCCTCGAGCGCGTAGGCCACCACCCGCGCCGGACGGGGCTCGGGCGCCTTGCCGAGAGGCTTGCGCAGCCAGGAGAGGTTCTGCTTCAGCTTCGTGGGCCGGAGCCGCGAGAACGCCAGGTAGGTGGTGGAGCCGTGTCGGTGCAGGCCCCGGCACCAGCCCAGGGGGTGCCCGCGCTCGTTCCCGACCGCGTCCAGGTCGAAGCGGGTGAGCGTTCGCGTGGCGACCTCCAGGGCGACGACGTGGCCGGAGACCACCGTGAACCAGACCACGCCGTCCACGTACACGCCGTCGTGGATCGGGTCGTCGTGGATCCGCGGGAGCGGTTCCCCCCCGCCCAGCGGCACCGCGTCCCGTTGTTCGAAGCGGGTGGCGAACCGCTCCTCGCCGACCTGGAACACGTAGTTGGGGTGGCAACGGTGAGGCTTGGTGGTGGCCACCCTCCGGTAGTCCCGCTCCCGGTCGAACCGCAGCCAGGGGTCTTCGCCCGTGACGCTGTGGAGCTGCCCGACCTCCGAGCCCTCCAGGACCAACACGGCATCGAGCCCGGTGGACACCACGTGGAGCCGCCCGTCGAGGCGTGCGACGTGGTGCAGGTCGTTGAACCATGGGTGGCTCAGCGTGTCGACCACCGTCCCGGTGGCGGGGTCGAAGGCGAGGACCTCGGTCTGGGTGCAGAGCAACAGGTGGTCCCCGTCCCACGAGGCGGCCTTGAAGACATGCGAAGGCCGCTCCGGCGTGCGCTCTGCCGGCGACTCGTAGGCCAGGACCGTGCGCACCTCACCGGAGTCGGTGTCGAGCTCGAGCAGGACCGCCTTCTCGTAGGCGTTCCACTCGTCGCGCGTGAGCAGGCTGGAGGGCCGCTGGCGGCCGCCGGTGACGTAGAGGCGGGGCATGCTCGGAGCGCCGAGCGCTACTCCAGCTCCGCCTGCATCCGGGCACTGGCGAGCAGATCGTCCGCGGTGGGGTACTCGCCCTCCACGGGCGCGAGGTCCACCGAGCGGCCGGTCAGGGCACGGCGCAGGTTGGCGGTGGTGCGCACCGACTCAGGAAGCATCGCCAGCAACATCTGTCCCACACGTGTGCCGTGCAGCAGCTGGAAGCGGCGGTCGTCGTAGGTCCCGTCGCCAAGAGCATCCACGAGCGCGCTCTCCGAAGCCTTGACCTCCTGGTCAGAGGGCACCTGGGACGCGAACTCGGCGGCGGCGGCCTGTCGCTTGGCGCGGGTCTCGGACATGAACTCCTTCGACATCCGGTCACCCTACTTCGAATGGAACAGCTCCGCCTGAAGCGCTTTCTACCACGGCAACCTCTTCAGTTCGTCACGTCGGAGGTCGGAATCGATCCGTCGTGTCGGGTCCACGAGGTCCTTCGCTGCGAGGAAGAGGTTCCACGGGTCGGTGCCGGTCGTTTTTTTGTTCGGCCACCACATGGCATCGATTTCAGCACTCCGGACCCACACGTTCTTCCCGAAGTGCACGCGACCACCGTAGACGTTGGCGCAGAGGGCGGCCACGTCGCGAGCTCGCTTCCGCAGACCGAGCGTGTCGGGGTTCTGCTGCACGCCCTCGAAGCCGAAGGTGACCGCCATGCCGGCCTGCTGGTAGCTGCCCGAGAGGTAGGTCTTCGAGGCGGGCATGAACAAGGCGTCGCACATCGAGACCACGCCCGGCCGACCCTTGGACTTCCGGCCGAAGATGGCCTTGGCGTCGCGCACGAAGTCGGACACTCGCTCGGCCTCGGCCTGCAGATCCGCGGCCTGGGGGTCGCAGGGCACGAGGTAGGTCTGCTGCAACATGCCGCGGTGCTTTCCCGCCGCGATGACCGCATCCATGGCCTGGGTGTGGGCCGACATGAAGAAGGTCCAGTCCGACAGCTTGTTGTGCCAGACGTTGTTGGAGAGGGCCTTGAAGATGAGCCACGTCGCCGTCTCGAGCAGGCGGGTGATCTTCGGCAGGATCCGCATGAGCAGCATCGTGGCGTTCGTGCTGGTCTTCAGGTCCCAGATGCTCAGGGGGGAGCCCTTGAGCCCGTCGTCGTAGCCACAGAGGAACATCAGCCCGCGCTCGCCCCCGAGCACGTTGAGGAACGGCGCCGAGAAGAACGTGGTCCACGCGTTGCTCCAGGCCTTGGGCAGGGTTCGCTGGCCCTCGACCGAGTTCGTGGTCGTGAGCGAGGCCAGGCGCGCCGGACGCGTGGTCTGAAGCTGCAAGAGCCGCAGGAACAGGGCGTCGAGGTCGAGGCACTCGTAGCGGGTCCACACCGAGGGCTCCGACCACGCCGCCGACCGGACGCGCAGGAGGAAGCCCTTGACCTCGGTCACGATGCCGAGCAGTCCGCAGCCACCCATCACGGCGCGGTAGACCCGTTCGTTGTCCGCGGCAGCCAGAGCGGTGCACCCCGCCGGGACCTGCGGCTTGCCGAAGGTGGGATTCCACACGATGAGCGGCTGCGCGTGTCCCGGGCACACCAGACGGACCCAGTGGTAGGCCTCGGACTCCTTGCCGAACAGTGGCGAGAAGCGTGACAGGCCGTCTGCGGCGATGCTGCCACCAGGCGCGACCCACTTCGAGGTCACGCAACCAAAGGGGACCAGGCCCTGCTTCGCCGCCTCGTCGGCGAGCTCCGACCAGGTGATCGGGCCCTTCACGTGGAAGGTCTGCGCGGCGCCGTCGATCACGATCCGCTGGGTCTTCGGAAGGTTCTCGTGGAGCCGCTCGTCCGACACGCAGAGGTCGTCGCCGATCGACTGGCTGTGCAGGCCGTTGCCCGCGCTTCGGAGCACCACGGTCAGCCCGTTCTGCACGGCGTAGGCGTACGCCGCACGGATCCCGGCTTCGTCGATGGGGTGAGTCACGGGTGCATGCCCGGTGAAGTCGCGTCCGTAGCTGTAGAACGGCATCCTGCCCTCCCAGTGCTCTTGTCGTAACCGAACGACCGGCCGGTGTAGGCTGCAGGGGTGGAGACGAGGGAACTGGCGGCGTTTCCCGCAACGGAGCGCTTCGAGGCCAAGGCGCGGCTCGGCACGGGCGCGTGCGGGGTGGTGTACTCCGCGTGGGATCGCGCGCGGGGGGAGGCCGTGGCGCTCAAGGTCCTGCGCGAGGTGTCACCGATCAGCTTGCCCCCCTTCAAGCGGGAGTTCCGCGCCCTGCGAGATCTCCGACACGACAACCTGGTCGGCCTGCACGAGCTGTTCGTGGAGCGAAACCGCTGGTTCTTCACCATGGATCTCATCGAGGGCCAGCAGCTCCTGCCGAACACCGTGCACGGCACCCACGCGACCACCCCCGATGCCCACGCGGTGACCGCCCGCCTCGAGCCGTCCGAGCTTGGGCAGGTCGCCCTGGCCGCCACCGACTCCCGGGCGCCCGCGTTGCCACCGGCCGTGATCCGCTCTCGCTTCGCCCAGCTGGCGCAGGGGCTGGCCGCGATCCACGGAGCGGGACGACTCCACCGGGACGTGAAGCCGTCCAACGTGATGGTGGAGCGCGGCGGACGGGTGGTGGTGGTCGACTACGGCCTGGTCGCGGACCTCGGGCGCCGCGAACGCGCGGCCGGCACGCTCGAGTACATGGCGCCCGAACAGGCCCTGGGCGCCGAGCTGAGTCCGGCCTGTGACTGGTACGCCTTCGGGGTGTGCCTGTACCAGGCGATCAGCGGCTGTCTGCCGCTCGCTGGCGCGCCCCTGCCCCTGCTGCAGGCGAAGCGCCGCCTCGCGCCCACGCCGCTCAACGACGTCGTCGCGCTCGAGGACGAGCGCCTGGGTGGGCTGGTGGATCGCCTGTTGAAGCCCTTCCCTGGGGAGCGACCCGGGGTCGACGAGATCCTGGACGTGCTCGGCGAGCACCGCGCCACGCCATCGCTGCACGACCTTCGCATCGCAGGCTCCTTCGAGGGCCGCGCGGCCGAGCTCGACTGGATCGCCGGTGTGTGCCGGCAGGCGCTCGAGCGGCGCGTGGTCATCGTGATCGAGGGGGCCGGCGGCGTGGGCAAGTCAGCGCTCTTGCGCCGGGCGCTGCTCGAAGGACCCGACACCCCCGGCTTGGTCGCCGGTCGATGCTACGAACGGGAGTCGGTGCCCTACAAGGCGCTCGACAGCGTGGTGGTGAGCTCTCGCGAAGGGGCTGGGCTGGCGCACCTCGACGACGACGAGCACCGATCCCTGGCCCGCCTGCTCCCGTCCCTGGCCACCGAACCCGGGCCGGTCGCCCCCCTGTCGCCCCGCGAGCTTCGGGCCCGCGCGGCCAGGGCGGTGGCCGCACTGCTCACGGTCAGCAGCCCGGACGGCATCCCCCGCGTCTGGATCGACGACGCACAGTGGGGCGATCGCGACAGCTGCGAGGTGCTGCAGGAGGCGATGCCGGCCGAGCGCCCCGGGCTGCTCGTGGTGTCGACTCGACCGGGCGCGTCGGAGTTCCTCGACGCGCTCGGACCCGGCGCGCGGCGCCTCCGGCTGGCCCCGATGGCCGACGACGACGCGCGTCGGCTGGTCACACAGCGTGCTCCCTGGCTCGACCCGGAGCGCGTCGGGCGCATCCTGGTCGACAGCGCCGGAAGCCCGTTCCTGCTGGAACAGCTCGCACTCGACGACGACGCGGCGCCGTCCCTCGCCGGCCTCGTGCGGCGACGCCTCGGCGAGCTCGAGGCCGGCGAGCGGGCGCTGACCCTGGCGGTGGCCGCAGCGGCTCAGCCGCTGGATGAGGGCCTGCTGATCGACGCCGCGGGGCTGGTGGAAGGCCGCACGCGGGCGATCACGGGCCTTCTCAGCCGCCGCCTCGTGAAGCGGCAGGGGCCCACGCAGCTCGTGGCGTTCCACGACCGGATGCGCGAGGCGCTGCTCGACGAGCTCCCGACCACCGACATCACCGCAGCCCACCAGCGCCTGGCGACCGTGCTGGAGGAGCGCGATGGAGAGCCCCTCACGATCGCGGAGCACTGGGTGGCCGCCGGCCAGGCCCCCCGGGCATCGCGCCACTTCACCGACGCCGGCCGGCGCGCCTACGACGCGCTCGCCTTCGCCCACGCGGCGGAGCTCTACCGGCGCGCGCTGGAGCACGCCCGGGACGAACGCTACGAGGCCGGCACGGGGCTGGCGCGCGCGCTGGCGGCTCAAGGACTCGGGCCAGACTCCGCGGCAGCCTGGACCGAAGCGGTGGACGCCGCGGGCTCTGAAGCGGACGCGCTGGAGTGCCGGAGGGCGGCGGCCGAGCAGCTGCTGGTCTCCGGGCACCTCGCACGCGGACTCGCCGGCTTGGAGGGGGTCCTGCGCGCCGTGGGTGCCTCGCGCTCGGTCGGGCGTCTGGGGACCGTGCTGCAGCTGCTGTGGTGGCAGGCGCAGCTCCGCTGGGACAGCACCCTGCGCAGCCGACGCCCAACCGAGCGGGAGCGCCTCACGGTCGACGCCACCTTCTCCGCTGGACGCGGTTTCGCCATGGTGGACTTCCTGCGCGCCGCGGCGTTCACGACCCGCGCGGCCGTGCTCGCGCTGCGGGCGGGGGACTCCGCCCGCAGCGCGCGCACCCTCGCGCTGGAGAGCGGCCTCGCGGGTGCCGCCGGCGTGAGCAACCGCCGCCGGGCCCGACGCCGCCTCGACCTCGCGAACGGCCTCGCGGAGCACCTGGACGACGCGCACGCCAAGGTGCTGATCGCGGTCACCCGGAGCTCGTGGGCCTGGTACGAGGGCCACTGGGGCCACGCGCAGGAGGAAGCCGAGCGCGGCCTGGAGCTCGCCCGTCGGCGCTGCGCCCACCTGAGGTGGGAACAGGACACGCTCGCCATCCTCGCCCTCGATGCCATCGCCTGGCGGGGGCGCTTCGACCTGCTCCGCCAGCGCCTGCCGACCGCGCTGGCCGACGCGCGCGAACGCGGGGACCTCTTCGTGGAGACCCTGGCCACGCTGCGCTTCGGCAGCATGGTCGCCTTGGCCGACGACGCGCCGGACACCGCTCGGGCCGGCCTCGGCATCCTGGCGCGCTGGTCGCAGGGTGACTTCCAGTTCCAGCACCTCGTCGAGCTGCACAACCAGGCCGAGATCGACCTCTACCTGGCCGAACCCGCGGCAGCGCTGGTCCGCCTGGACCGGTCCTGGGGGGCCATGAGGCGGGCCCTGCTCCTGCAATCGCAGGCCTTCCGCATCACCATGCGAAGCCTGCGGGGGCGGGCCGCGCTGGGCTCCGCTGCGCGCTGCGAGGGGCGCCTGCGGAGGCGCCTGCTCCGACGGGTCCGACGCGACGCGCGCGCCATCCAGCGCGAGGGTGGGGCCTGGGCCGAGGTCGCGGCCGGCATGCTGGACGCCGGCGCGGCGCTGCTCGCCGGACGGGGAGCCGCAGCCTGCCGTGCCGTGGGCGGACAGGCGGCGGCCCTCGGCATGGATCTGCACCACGCCGTGGCGATGCGCGCGGCCGCCATGGCGGACGGCGACGAAGAGGGCGAAGGGCGTTGGACGCGGGAGATCGACGCGCTCGGCGTTCAGAACCCCGCTGCCATGGCGCGCGTGGTGCTGCCCGGCGGGTAGGAGGCCGCCCCGCCGAACGCCCGCACGCTAACCCCCGAAGGCCGTCACGCACCAGCCGGTCACGAGCGACAGCCCCAGCACCGGCCCCAACATGCCCAGCGCGGTGCCGACCACGTGGTCCCGGAACCTCAACGGGGTCAGGGCGAGCGCGGCGGTGAGCGGTGGCGACCACCAGGTGAGCAGCCGCAGCAAGGCCACGGTCCGCACGGGCCGTGCATCGAGCTTGGACAAGGCCTTCTGGAAGTGCCTGTTCTCGAGCCCCTCGAGGGCCTGGCCGCCGATCAGGCGGGTCAACAGGAAGCTGGTGTTCATCGCCACGATGGTGGCCAGCCAGCCGAGGGGCGCGCCGAGCAGCTTGCCGTACACCACCACGCCGGCGGCCGCGAAGATGATGCCGGGGATGTACAGGATGACACCGACGGTGAAGACCGCCACGTAGGCGAAGAAGCCCCACGTCCCAGCGGCGTCTACCTGGTCCCGCACCCAGTCGACGTCAACCTCCTAAAACAGACCGGAGCGCTCCACACCGACACAGACCGCCGAGATCAGGGCGAGGAGCACCCCGACGCGGAAGAGCTTCTTGGACCTGTCACTCACCTCGCGCTGGTATCCCGCTCCGGGCTATGCCTCTTGCAATCGGAGGCCTCATGGACACCGCGACCATCGTCGAGCTCTGCCGCAAGCACACCCTCTTCAACTGGTCGGCGCGCGACGCCGTCAGCCCGCTGCCCATCGCGCGCGCCGAGGGGGTGTACCTCTACACGCCCGACGGCGAACGTCTGATGGACTTCAACAGCCAGCTGATGAGCGTGAACATCGGACACAGCCACCCGCGCGTGGTCGCTGCGATGAAGAAGCAGCTCGACGAGCTGATCTACGCCTTCCCGGGCTCGGCCACCGCGGTCCGCGCCCGCGTGAGCGCCAAGCTCGCGGCGCTGATGCCGGGCGACCTCAACACCTTCTTCTTCACCCTCGGCGGCGCGGAGGCGAACGAGAACGCCATCAAGCTCGCTCGGCTCTACACCGGCAAGCACAAGATCCTGTCGCGGTACCGCAGCTACCACGGCGCCACGAACCTCACGATGCAGCTCACCGGCGACCCGCGGCGCTGGGCGAACGAGCCCGGAAGCCCAGGCGTCGTGCGGGTGATGGACCCCTACCCCTACGACTACAGCTTCGGCGACACCCCCGAACAGATCACCGCGAACAACCTCCGGTACCTCGAGGAGGTCATCACCTACGAGGGGCCGCAGAACATCGCCGCGATGATCATCGAGACCGTCACCGGGACCAACGGCGTGCTGCCGCCGCCCCCTGGCTACCTGCAGGGCCTCGAGGCCTTGCTCGAGAAGCACGGCATCCTGCTGATCTGCGACGAGGTGATGGCGGGCTGGGGCCGCACGGGCAAGCTCATGGCCTTCGAGCACGGCGACATCGTGCCCGACATCGTGTCCATGGCGAAGGGTCTCACCAGCTCCTACGCGCCCCTGGGCTGCGTGGCGATGAGCGACGCCATCGCCGACCACTTCCGCGAGAACGTGTTCTGGGGTGGACTCACCTACAACAGCCACCCCCTCGGCCTCGCCACCGCCGAAGCGGTCATCGACGTGATGCTCGACGAGGGCCTCGTGGAGCGCGCCCGGCAGATGGGTGAGGTCATGCGGGGTCACCTGCAGCGCCTCGCCGACAAGCACCCCAGCGTGCGCGCCTTCCGCCAGATCGGGCTCTTCGGCATGGTCGATGTGCAGGGCACCGACGGCGAGCTGATCGCCGGCTACAACACAACGCATCCCCTGATGGGCGAGCTCGCGGCCCACTTCCGCGCCGAGGGCCTGTTCACCTTCGTGCGGTGGAGCCACTTCATGTGCAACCCGCCGCTGGTCATCACCGAAGAGCAGATGGCGGAGGCCTTCGGCATCATCGACCGTGGCCTCGACATCACCGACCGGCCGTTCCAGTAGGCGAGGGCTTCCCACGGCGGCCACCGCCGCCCCGGACGGTGGGGGTCAGCACGCGGAACGCGTGCGTAGGGGGCCCAGTGAGGGGCCCCCTTCCGAGAAGGAAACTGTCCCTCTCACCGCCCGAAGGGCCAGGGGAGAGGGCTTCCCA
>Ga0114932_10001374_pt1 | contig 27752 bp, 22 predicted proteins | sample 2SBtaG_2_FD_87286 | JGI IMG/M metagenome (GOLD analysis project Ga0114932, IMG submission 87286) | Deep subsurface microbial communities from Kolumbo volcano to uncover new lineages of life (NeLLi) - 2SBTROV12_ACTIVE470 metaG | ecosystem: Environmental > Aquatic > Marine > Volcanic ...
CTGCACGGCACGCTGGGCGGCGCAGAGCGCGACCTGGCTGCGTTGTGCGCCAGCGTCCTGGAGTGGCTGGACCAGATCTCCTGACGGTGAGGGGGGCCTGGCCCGGCTTGCGAGCCGCGAGCGCCGACCAAGCGCGGGGGGTGCTCGGGCGCGGCACGCCGCGTCAGCTGATCCGCTTCTCCCGCCGCGCAGTCTGCCACCGGGCGTCGACAACGACGATGGGCCGGGTACCCCCGAGGCGATTCGAACGCCTGACCTACGGATTAGGAAGAGGGCGGGTAACCCTTGGTGATTGCTAAGGGTTTGAGATGACCTTGGTTTGAGTCTGGGGGGCTTGGTGGGATTTGGGGGGATGGCTGGTCTGGGTGCCAGGTTGGTGCCAGCGGGGCGATTCCACTTCTGCGGGCCCAGGCACCCATCCAGGCGGCAGGTGCGGCTGGCGCTACCACGGAGAGTGAGGCCCATATCGCTGGTGGGGCTGGTCGGCAGGGTTCATGCCAGCACTCTCAGGGGCTTGTGAGGTCACGACACGCCTGGAGATTTTGGTCGTGGCCTCGAGAGGACGAGCTGATGCTCCCCAGCCGTTCTCACTCTCGGTCGGTGAGTCTCGATTCGGGGCACGCCGATCGCGTCGAGGCTGTGGCGCTAGATGTCTACGCAGCGATCGACCACTACGGCGCCAGCGTGACCACGAACTGGCCGCGGAGCCAAGCACCGGCAGCGCCGTCACGCCGGGCATGTCGCCGCGGTTGAAGTCACCGACCGCGGTAAGCCGGCAACGCTGCAACGCAGGGACCATCCCACCGGTACTGTGATCGAGCCCACTTCGGGGGACCCCATGCCCGGCCTGTTGACCCTTGTCCTCGCGCACCTGCCAACCGCCGCGGCCTTCTGCGGGACCTATGTCGGCCCGGCGGGTGCCGAGCTCTACAACCACGTCAGCCAGGTCGCAATCGGCCGGGACGGCACCCAGACCACACTGACCCTGGCCAACGACGCCGAGGGGGACCTGTCCTCCTTCGCACTCGTCGTGCCCGTGCCCCAGGGCCTGACCCAGGACGACGTCGACGTCGTGGAGGACGGCCTGTTCACGCGACTGGACGAGTACTCGACGCCCAGGTTGGTCCGCTATGAGTGCGAAGACTTCGACTACTACGACCACCTTGCACTCGCCGACGCAGCGGGCGGCGGCGACGGGTCCGGAGGCACGGATGAGCCCGACGTCGACGGTGTGTCGGTCCAGGCGGAGTTCTCAGCGGGTGAGTACGACATCGTCGTGCTCGACGCGACAGGGTCGGAGGGGCTGCTCAGCTGGCTGAATGAACATGGCTATGAGGTCCCGGGTCAGGCATCAGACGTGCTTCAGTCCTACATCGAGGCCGGCAATCAGTTCCTCGCTGCGCGCGTCGATCTTCCCGAGCTCTCCCCGACTCATGCCAACCTGCGACCCCTTCAGCTTCGCTACGAGAGCGACGCACTCACCCTGCCGCTGCGACTGGGCACGGTCAACAGCGCCGGGGTCCAGGATCTGCTGCTCTACGTGGTCTCCGATGGCGACTCCGGCAGGGTCGGCATCGCGAACTACCCAGAGGTCGAGGTCCAGGACGAGTGCATGATCGAGCTCGGCCTGCTCCAGGAGCATCGGGACTTCGGCGAGTTCTGGCAGGAGAGCTTCGATGAAGCCCGACAGGGGCATGACCGAGCCGCATGGATCGAGGAGTACAGCTGGTCACCGGCGAAGTGCGACCCTTGCAGCGCAGCGCCGCTGACCGACGAGGAGGTCAGGGCGGTGGGCTTCGAGGGCGAGGCCACAGAGGCCTTCTTCACCCGGCTGCACCTGCGCTTCACCCCGAGCCAGATCGACCAGGATCTGAGCTTCTACCGCTCCGGCGACACGGCCAGCTCCCAGGTGCGGTTCATCGAGTACGACCGCTATCTGGAGGAGCACTTCCCCGTGTGCGGTGTCGGGTGGACCCCTGCGCCAAGGACTTGCGACGAGGAGCCGGAGGTCCGAGCGCGGCTGGGCTGCGAGGTACCGCTCAGGCCTTCCTGGAGCGTGGTCATGTGGGTCTTGGGACTGCTCTCGATCAGGCGTCGTGGCCGTGGGACATTGGGAAGCGGCCGTGCCCGAGGTCCAGGACGGCCACCAGCACTGGGATGAGCGGAAAGGCCTGGACGGAGAGGAAACGGCCGCGCTCCTCCTCGTGGGCGCCTGTGCCGACCCGATCACCCTGCTCACCTACCACGCCGGTCTGACGGTGCTCTCAGCGACCACTACGGGGTGCTCACCGAGTTCGTACGCTGATCGGGGCGCTCAGAAGTAGGTCCCCCAGAGCTCGATGTCGCCGACGTACGTCCCGTCCAGGGACCAGGGGGCGACCGGTGGATCGCTGCAGTCCGTCTCGCCGTCGAAGGTCACGACCGCCTCGTGGTCGGGCACCGTCAGGACCGCCGTGCCCGAGCCCGGCTCATCGCAGCCCGCCGCCCTCAAGGCTTCGGTCTCCGAGCTGGCCGTGCCCACCCAGTCGACGCCGAAGACCCCTGCACCAGCTTTGCGATCGGAGCTCTCTTCGCCCGCGTACACGCTCACGACCTCATAGACCGGATCGGTGCAGTCGCTGCCCTGGTTGGTGAATTCGACCCAGCCCTCCCAGCCCCAGTCCGCGCCACCGTCTGGCTCGGTGGTGAAGACCAGGGCGCCGTCGCCCTCCAACACGAGGAGGTCGCCCCCGGTGCAGGCCGTGCGCGTGTCGCGGAGCTCCAGCACCGCATAGTCCGCCTGGACCCGCTCGGACCCATCGTCGAGGACCCACGCTCGCAGCCGGGCCGAGCCCTCCCAGGACCGGCCGAAGTCGTCGACGCACCCGCCGCCCGTGATCGTCCAGTCCTGGGTCAGCGTGCCCTCCGGGGTCCCGGTCTCCTCGTCCGTCGACTGAGGCGTGACGACCGGACAGGCCGTGTTCTCCCGCAGGTAGGTCATCTCGTTGAAGGCCCAGCGCGCCCAGGAGTAGATCTGCGACGGCGTCGCGAAGTAGAGCGCACCCGCCGCGTCGGCCGCGCCCGTGAGATCGGCGGCGCCCAGCGCCCAGACCTGTTCCTCCAGCGTCAGGGGCGTTGCGTCGGGCGGGTCCGAGCCTTCTTCGAGCGTGTCGGACTCGACGTTCGGGCCACACCCCGCCGGGCCGAGCAGCGCCAAGGTCGCGACTGTCATCGTTGCAAGGACCATCTCTATCGGCCGTCCCGGGGAGCGAGATTCGGTCTACCTCACGCCGGGTCGTCGGCGGAAGAGGCCCCCACGAAACTCCGATTCCCCAGCTCGGCCTTGGCGGATCCCTCGAAGAGTGCAGGGTCCCGGCACAGACGGTGATCACCTCCCACGAGGCGCCTCAGAAGGTGCCTCAACACCCGGCTTCTCCGAGGTACCTTCCAGTCGTGCCACCGGTCAGGGCTCGGGGTGGAGGAGACGGCCATGCGGAGCCAAGGTGCCCTTGTGCGCGCCTGGGCAGGGGTGATGCTCACCCTGAGCCTGGGTTGCTGGGACGGACCCGACTGGGAAGAAGAGCCCGAAGACGACGACCAGGACGGCTGGGAAGACGCCGACGACTGCGACGACGACAACGCGTCGGTGTTTCCCGGTGCCACCGAGTGGTGCAACGGGCGGGACGACGACTGCGACTGGGACGTGGACGAGAACGCCGCCGACCAGGAACGCTACTACCTGGACAGCGACGACGACGGGTACGGCGCCGCGGGCGAGCAGACCTACGCTTGCCAGCAGCCGTTCGGCTACGTCACCAACGACGACGACTGCGACGACCTGCGCGGATCCAGCTACCCCGGAGCCCCCGAGCACTGCGACGACCACGACGATGACTGCGACGGCCGGGTGGACGAGGATCCGACCAATCCGCCCACCTGGTATGGCGACGAGGACGGCGATGGCTACGGCGGCACGGCCTCGACCCTCGAGGCCTGCGACGAGCCGGCCGGATACTCGTCCGACGCCACGGACTGCGACGACCAGGACGCTGCTGTCCACCTGGACGCCCTGGAGCTCTGCCGCGACGGCGTCGACAATGACTGTGAGCCGCTGACCCCAGAGGACTGCGACTTCGTGGCCGTCGACCTGGCCGACGCCGACGCCATCCTGCTCGGGCAAGGGCCTGCCGAGGCCGTGGGCACGAGCCTGTCCTCGGCCGGAGACGTCGACGACGACGGCTTCGGCGACCTGATCATCGGGGGTCCGGGCTCGGAGACGGTGGCGGACGGCGCCTACGTGGTGGGGGGCCCCGTCTCCGGCACCATCGGTCTGGCGTCCGCGTGGGCTCACCTCACCTTCGACGAGGTCGAGGTAGAGGCGGGCTGGTCGGTGGCCGGCGGCTTCGACGCCGACGACGACGGCTTCGACGACCTGCTCTATGGGGGACCCTCCCTCACCGATGGGAGCGCCACACCTGGCGGCGCGATGCTGATGCTGGGTCCGGACCTCGTGGACTGCAGCCCCTTCTGCGAGGGGGCCCTGTTCGTGGGCCAGACCGACGGAGACCGGGCCGGCAGCGCCGTCTCGGGCGCCGATCTGGACGGGGATGGCCTGGACGACGTGGTCATCGGGGCCTCGGAGCGCGGTGCCGCCGGCGCCGTCTACGTGTGGGCGGCGGCCGTGAGCGGCAACGTGTCCCTGGCCGACGCGGACACCCAGCTGGACGGGACCAGCGACCACCGACAGGTCGGAGCGGCGCTGGGCCACGGGGACCTGGACGACGACGGGCGCAAGGACCTGGTGGTCGGCGACTGGGAGTCGACCGGAGGGCGCGTCGACGTCATCACGGACGCTCTCGAGAGCACAGCGGACCTGGCCCTGGCTGCCTGCACGGTCCACGGTCGGACCGAGGCGCCCCTGACCTCCGCCGCGGCCGCCGATGTCGACGGCGACGACGTGGCGGATCTCGTCGTCGGTGCTGCACTGGACCTCGGGATCGGCGGCGACGACGCAGCGTGGGTCTTCCTGGGCCCGCTGACCGGCGAGCTGACCCTCGACGACGCGGACGTGCGCATCTTGGGCGAGGGACTGTACGCCAATGCCGGGCTGGTGGTCGCGGCGGGGGGAGACATCGACGCCGATGGCGTGGGTGACTTGCTGCTCGCCTCCCCCGTGGCCGAAGTCTGGGGGGGCCCCGACCAGGACCAGGTCCTTCGCACGCCGGGGACGGTGTTCGTCGTCCTCGGCCCCATGACTTCGGGAGACCTGTCCCTCGCCGACGCCACCTGGCGCCTGCACGCTGACGCGGACCGACGCCTGGACGATGCCGTGCCCGCGTTCGGGGGGGACCTCGACAGGGACGGCTTCGACGAGATTGTCGTCGGGCAGCCTTCCAATGACCAGGAGGGCCACGATGCCGGGGTGGTGTACGTCGTCGGGGGCGGGGCATTGCCTTGAGACGGTCGTGGGCCATGCCCTCCCTGCTCCTGATGAGTGGAGCGTCGCCTGCTCTCGGTGCTGAGACCGTGGAGGTGGGAGAGGCCCAGCTGCGCGAAGTCGCAGCGCACGCCCGGGCTGAGCTGGGGGAGGAGCTCACCGTCGGTGCCCTGGGCAGCGAGCGGGCTCGCACAGTGGCGCGGGCCCTGGGACCAGCGTGGCGGGTGAGGCCGCTGTCGCCGGTGGGGGATCTCCAGAGCGAAGCGGCGATCGCCCTGTCCCGAACCAGCGCAAGCTGCCTGATGCTCGTGACCCCGGCCGGAGGCGACGGCTGGACCCTGTCCTGGCTTGGCTCCTGTGGCTCCCTGCCCGACTGGTCGCCAGCCGTGCCCGTCGTGACCCCACCCCCGGTGGCCTCCCCTCGCTCACCGCCCTCATCGGCTCCGAGATCCGCGCCCGTGGCTCCGCTCTGGAGCCCCACAGTGCAGCTGGGGATCACGCCGCAGCTCGGCCTGCAGGCCGGCTGGCCGATGATCGCGGCGGGCGCCGGCGTCGAGATCTCAGCCCTGTTCGGGCGTCAGCTCGCTCTGGGCGCCCGGCTACTGACCACCGGTCGGGTCGGACTGGGCCTCCTGGCGTCGTCCCAGCACCACCTGACCGGGCTGGAGGCGCTGGCGAGGCTGGAGGCTGCCTGGGGCTACGGACAGTTCGGAGCAGGCATGGCCCGTGGCCGGGCCACCTACGACTGTGTCCTCTGCGATCCGACGACGACCGCGGGCAGCCTGGTCACCACATCGCTGGAGCTGGGCTGGTATCCCGGAGAGTCCGCGGGCCCGGTGCTGGTCGGGCTGGGCTTCGTGGTTCGGTACGACGTGCAGCTGGCACTCACGGTCGGCTTCGCAGCTCGGCTGGTGCTTCGGGTGCCACAGCGGGCTTGGGCTCGGGGATGGGGCCTGTGACCAGGCGACGCCTCCCTCGACCGGGTCGAGGTCCCACGGCCCCTGGTCCCTGCGCACCCGCGGACGCGTGTACAGGTGGGGTCGACCCCGATCCGTACACCACGACTCCTTGGGATGCGTCCTCCGATGCTGGCCTCTCCGACATCGAGGCCGCGCTGCCCACGGGCAACGTGAGCACGTCCGAGGGCGACAGCTGGCTTACACACTGATGGTGCAGGAGAGCGGCTCGACGGCCGTGGCCGGCGAGCGCGTGGGATTCGCGACCTCCTGGTTCGGAGCACGCGGAAGCTCGGGCTTCGTTGAACGCACGACAGGCTGGTCGGTGGTCGGTGGTCGGTGGTCGGCAGCGCGGAGACCATCCCGGTGAGGAGGCTCGGCTCCGACAACCTCGACTACTCGGTGGCCCGGAACCCGCTGACCCACGTCTCTGGGGAGCTCACAGGCCATCGGCCTACGACTGTGACGCGGACTGGGATCTGACCTGCTCCGTCCTGGAGCACGACGGCACGACCGACCTCGTGCGAGTTCCGATCGACAACGCGTGGGATCTGGGTCCGGACTTGGACCCAGAGAGAGGTCGGGTAGGCCCTTGCGATTGCCAGAGGTCTGGAATGGCCTCGGTCCCTCTCCAGCCCCCCGCCCACCCGCGAGCCAACAGGGCTTCCTGCGGGACGGCAGCCTGCTCCACGCGGTGGTCGCCTCCGACGAGCGCGCCCAGGGCCCCCAACCGTGGAGCGACTCCGTCGACCACCTCCGTTCGAAGCGCGGCTCCGACACCGGGGTCGTGGTGTCAGCCATCGCGGGCGATCTGCCCGACGGCTGCACCGGTGCTGACCCAGGCGAGGGCTACTTCGAGGCCGCCGAGGAGACGCACGGCGTGTTCCTGTCCATCTGCGCACCCGACTGGTCCTCGCACGTCACGGCGCTGGCTGAGGTCTCGGTCAGCCCGACCCGGCGGTTTGCCTTGGGCAGCATGCCCATCGAGTCCAGCCTCGGGGTCGAGGTCAACGCGAGCCCGATCACGGCCTGGAGCTGGGACGCCGACTCGAACGTCGTGGCGGTGGACGACGGGGTGCTCAGCGGCGGCGACACCGTGGACGTGGCCTACGAGGTGTCGAGCGGCTGCGACGAGGATGGGGCTGGGGGTTGATCAAGGCCAAGACCGGTCTTCGTCTCGCTGGGACACCGTCTGGCCCCAGAGATGCCCATGGGAGCGCAGGTGGAGCCGGCCCGATCGTGGAAGGGCCGGGTGAACCCCCGGAACGCCGCGCCGGGCGCCTCGACGGTCATGTGCGTCGTGGCGGGTGCACTCGCCGACCCGGCCTTGCGTGTGCCATAGATGTGCGCCAGGGGCGTCCAAGGAAGGACCCCCAGAGGTGCAAGTGCAGGAAGCGACCCGGCGCACCGACCTGCCCGTCCTGCCGGAGGAGGCCGAGCTCCAGCAGGTCGCCCTGGAGCACCTCCGCAAGCGGTCGCGACTCGGCCTGGTGCTCCTCGCCGTCGTCTTCCCGGCCTTCCACGTGGTGGACAGGCTGCTGACGCCCCAGCACGTCACCGAGCTGCTCACGATCCGCGTCTGCGTCGCCTCCCTGGCTCTCGTCGGCCTGATCGTGGTCGCGCGGGCCAAGACGCGGTGGTGGCTGACGATGTGGGTGTTCCTGACGGCCTCGGTGGGTAGCGTCGGCCTGGCCTGGGTGGCGGCCAGCGACGGAGGCTTCACCAGCCCATTCTACGGGGGGGTGATGATCTTCCTCTTCGCCGCCGCCGCGCTGCTGCCCTGGCGTCCCTGGGAGGCCGCGGCCTACGCCCTCATCAGCGTGGGCGGTTGGCTCTGGCTCTGCCTGGGCGTAGAGGGCTGGACACTGCACGCCACCATGCCGCTGGCGACGCTCGGGTTCGCGGCGATCGTCACGGTGGGCATGACGGGGATCCAGCAGCGGGCCCGGGTCACCGAGTGGCGGCTGCGCCACGGCCTGGAAGTGGCTCTGGTCGCGGCCCGGAAGCAGGAGGCGACCGAGCGCGAGGCCCGCCTGGCCACCGAGGCCGTGCAGGAGCGCGACGCCCGCCTGGCCACCATCGGCCGCCGCGTGGGAGAGCTCGCCCACGATCTGCGCAACATGCTCAGCGCCACGGTCCTCTACGGAGAGCTGGCCCGAGAGTCGGTGAGCCGGGAGGAGAACCCGGGGCTGCACGAGGACGTGGGGCAGATGCTCGCCGGCGCGAGCCGGGCGATCCAGGCCCTCCACGGGGTCGTGGAGCACGCCCGGGGACCGCGGGCGACGAGGCTGTCCAACCACGCGCTGGCGCCGATCGTCCAGGAGACCCTCGACATCCTCACGCTCCGGGCGGACCTGGCCGAGGTCGAGCTGGTCGCCCGACTCGACCCCCACCTGGAGGCCCGGGTAGACCGGGTGCAGCTCCAGCGGGTGTTGCTCAACCTGCTCACCAACGCCTTGGAAGTGTTCGAGGAGGGCCCGCACCAGGATCGATCACGACGCGTGGTGGTGGACCTCGAGCAGTGCGATGGCTGGGTCTCCCTCGTGGTATCCGACTCCGGTCCGGGCATCGCGGCGGAGGTGTCAGACCGGCTCTTCGACGCCTTCGTCACCCATGGCAAGCCCCACGGCAGCGGCCTCGGGCTGGCCGCGGTCGAGCGCATCGTGCAGGAGCATGGAGGCCGGATCGAGGTGCGGAGCCACGGTCCTCTCGGTGGGGCCCAGTTCACGGTCGTGCTGCCGGTCGATGTCCAGGATCGCTGGCATGAGCACTCCGGCGCGTTTGCTGCCATCCCATGAGCCCGGCCCCCGCGTGACTGTGGGGACGCGGTCGCCGCCGCGGAGCGAGGTCACTGAGGCCCACCCAGCACGAGATAGACCCGGCCCTCCAAGACGGGGCTCTGGTTGTCCTGCTCGGCGCCCACGAGCAGGTCCCCAAACCCATCCCCGTCCAGATCCCCCGGCATCAGCAACGACGTGCCCGCGGCGTCATAGGCGTGGGTGCCCGTCATGATCAGGTCGGCCTCGTGCACCGGGATGCCCCCCGACACCGGTCCGTAGAACAGGTAGACCTTGCCGATGGTGTCGGGCCCGTCTGCGCTCGCGTCCGCGCTCGCGTCGCCCACCAGCAAGTCGTCGCGACCGTCCTTGTCCAGGTCGTCACCGGTCGCCACGGCTCCACCTGTGAGGAAGCTCCTGGCCTCGCAGCTGCCCTGGAGCACGGCATCGGCCTCAGCCCGAGTCCGCTGGCCCTGCAGGGGACCCAGGTACAGGTAGGCCCCGCCATTCTCCCACCAGCAGTCCCCGGTGCCCCCTTCCACCCAGGGCCCAGCCCTGGGGGCGCCGGCCAGGAGATCCACGTGTCCATCACCGTTCACGTCCCCCGCGGCGAGTGAGGCCCCCAGCGCTCCGCCGTCTCGGCCCCCCTCGGACACGCCCACGCCGAAGGTCGCGGCGTCCTGCCCCAGAGTGCCCGAGAGCGGCCCCTCGAAGACGACGAGCCGGCTCTCGTCTCGGCTGCCGATGGCCAGGTCCTCGACGCCGTCACCGTTCACGTCCGAGACGCTCCTCGCCACGGTCGGCTCCTCGATCCTGCTCGCCCCGAGCTCCGTGACCATGGCCAGGGCCTCGTCCAGGGCTCGCTCGCCGCGCAGACTCCCGGAGAACACGCCGACCCGAGCCCAGTCTCCCTCGAACCGCCAGTCGCCGGACGCCACCATCAGCAGTTCGCGGACCCCGTCCCCGTCCTGATCCCCGATGCTGCCCAGGTCTGCCCCGAGGCCCGCGGAGTCCGCATCGCCTGTCACGGTGAGGATGGCTTCGGACAGCGCGACCTCGCCCGCGATCGGGCCGGGGAACAGGTATGCCTTGCCAGGTCCGCAGGCCCAGGTGGTCTCCTCTTCGCATCCCCCCGTGTCCCAGCACACCGTCTCCGTCTCCTCGTGCCCGCCCGCACAGGCCGCCCCGACCAGGAGGTCCGTCCGCCTGTCGCCGGTGACATCCCCTACCCAGGCGACCGCGCTCCCGAGCATGTCCTCCCTCCCAGCGCCCCAGATCTCGGCGTCAGCGTCTCTTGCCTGGACGGTGCCTGTTCCTACCGGGCCGTGGAAGACGAAGACGGCGCCCTCCCACGCCTCGATGCTGGACAGAGGGGCACCCACCGCGATGTCGAGCCGTCCGTCCCTGAACGCGTCGCCCCCCGCGTCCATGGCGTAGCCGAACAGGTCGTGCTCCATCGAGCCGTGCAGCGTCGTGCTGGCCTGATCGAGCTCGATGGTGCCTTGCAGACAGATGAACGTCCCATTGTCGTCGCAGGGCTGGCAGCCACCACCCTGGTGGCTGCATGCCGAGAGCAACAGGAGTGACCAGCAGGCGCTTCGTCTCATCGGAAGCCGGGAGGTGGATACCCCGCACGAGAAGGGCACAATCCGACTGTGCCGCAGCTTGCCTGCGGCGTCAACGCTGCCGGCGGTGACCCGCGCCTTGCCAGGCAGACGGTCGCGGTCGCGGAGATTGGCCTCGGGTCACCTGCACAGCCCCGGTACCCTGCACCCGTGCTGTTGCTCCTGCTCACCACCTGCGCGGCGATCGTCGAGGACTACGACGACTGCTGCCCTGTCGAGGAGCACTTCTACGAGTGCGAACCAGACGCCAAGAGCCGGTGGGCCACGGAGCCGGACTCGGCCACGTTGAACCCGTCCTCGCTCCCCACACAAGTGTGCTCAAACGGCTGGTTCAGGTACTGCGTCGAGGAGGGGTGCGGCTGCATCCATCCCAGGTACTGCCACTCCGTGCTGTAGGCGGCGAAGCCTCAGCGAGTCGCACACTCCGCTGCGGCTGTCACCGTCGCGGCCCACCCGTCCGGCGTGGTGCAGTCGCCGCTGTCGTAGGCCGCAGCGAGACACAGTTAATAGCTGGCGTTCTCCTCGGCGACGCGATCACATCCCACGTCTGCCGGGTCGATGGTGTTGCCGCTGCCGAAGTCCGTGACGCAGCCGTTGTACGCGTCGAGGTAGTCGCAGCATGCTTGGGGCCCAGGTGCCGGGTCGCAACGAGGGTCGACATCCGCGGTGCCTGTGTCGGTGTCGGTGTCGGTGTCGGTGTCTGCATCGGAGTCACTGTCGGCATCTGCGTCGCCGTCAGCATCCGCATCGGCGTCCGTGTCCGCGTCCGTGTCCGTGTCCGCATCGCCGTCCGAGTCTGCGTCGCTGTCCGTATCGGTGTCGGTGTCGCTGTCCGCAACCGAGTCGGTCACGGTCGAGGTGTCGTCGCTCGGGCCGCTGCCCGTACAGGCCAGCATGGGGAGGAGAGGCAGCAGGAGCAGCAGGACGCGCATGAGTACTCTCGGCAGAGCAGCAGCACTGGCGTACCCTGAGCCTTGGCATGGCGTCAAGGAGGGCCTTCGCGGGCTGTATGCTGACGAGGTGCACGCCGTTCTCCTGGTTCTTGCTTGCCTCTCCGCATGCGACCGTCCTGCAGCGCGCAGTCTCAGCGACCCCGACCTGGTTAGGCAGTACCGAGCGGAGAAGGCGCAGGCACTCGCCGACCCGAGCACATGGGAGACCAGGGATCTACACGGCCCCCGCAAGGCCCATGACACAGCCTGCGAGGCCACGGTGGACTGGGACCTCCGCGGCCCCGACAGCAACTGGGTTTATGCAGGCCGGTGGGTGACACACCCACCACTGGAGGTGGTCGAACAACTCGTAGGCCGCCAGGCCATCGACGCGTGCGTCCAGCGCTTCCGGGAGGACACCGACGCGTGGGCCTGCCTGCTGCGGCTCGGTGACTGCTTCACCGTGCAGCTCTTCGCCTCGGGCAACGTCCAGCTCGACCTCCGGGCCAAGAGCTGCGGTGGACTTCCCGCCGAGGTCGAGATGCAGGTGACCGGATTCGAGGAGTACAGGGAGAAGGTCGGCGTCCCCATTCGTTCTGCGATGTAGGGCGCTGCCCTTGCTCCCACTGCATCCCGCTGCCCGAGACGGGGTGCCCGACCCTGGAGGACGCGCAGGAGCGCTTCGAGAGCGATGGACAAGTCTGCGCCGGGCAGGAGACCATCGAGGAGGTGGTCAGCGGGCCGACGATCCATGACAAGAAGGTCCTCAAACCCGCTGACACTGCCCGTCTGGACACGGCCAGCATCTGGGAGACGACGGACACGGGCCCGTTGCTCACACTGACCCTGCCCCGGACCCACGGACCACATACCAGAAGTCACTCTCTCCCCAAGGGACTTCATCGGCCAACAGCAGATGGATCCGACCCCGATGGCCATCCCACCATCCGTACCCCGCGACCAGGTCCTGGTCGCCGTCCCCGTCGATGTCCCCCGACGACGGCTGTGCATGCCCCACGCCCTCCAGTGGCGCCCCCCCGTATAGGCGAAGGGCCCGGCTCCTGGACCTGGTCATCGGGGCGCCGTACGAGAGCAGCGCCGCCCACGAAGCCGGCGCCGTCTACCTGGTGCTCGGCCCAGCCACCGGGCAGATCTCGCTGGTCGACGCGACGGCGCGGCTCACCGGGGAGGCGGACAGCGACAACGCCGGCATCTCGGTGGCCGGCGTGGGCGACCTGAACGCCGACGGCTACGCCGACGTGCTCATCGGCGCCTACCGGGAAGGCATAGGCCGCACGGGGGGAGGCGCTGCCTACCTCGTCCTCGGGCCGGTCAGTGGTGACGTCTCACTGGCGGATGCTGCTGCCAAGCTCGACAGCGAGGGGCTTGATGACCAGGCGGGGTACTCGGTGGCGTCGGCCGGCGATGTCGACGGGGACGGACTGGATGATCTCCTCGTCGGTGCCTATCGGGCGGACGGACCGGGAGCAGACGCCGGGGCGGCCTACGTGCTCTACGCGCCGGTGAGCGGCAGCGTCCCCCTGGGGGCCGCCGACGCGCGGCTCGGCGGAGCGAACCCCAACGACGCTGCGGGCTTCTCGGTGTCCTCGGCCGGCGACGTCGACGGCGATGGCCACGGCGACCTGGTGGTGGGTGCCTACAACGAGGCGACGGCTGGCTACGACGCTGGCGCCGCGTACCTCCTCCTGGGCCCGGTCAGCGGACAGCGATCCCTGGACACCGCCGAGGCGACGTGGCTGGGCGAGGCGGGCAGCGACTACGCCGGCCGCTCGGTCTCGGCGGCAGGCGACGTGGACGCGGACGGCTTCGGCGACGCCTTGATCGGCAGCTCGGGCGACGCCACCAACGGCCCCAACGCCGGGGCGGCCTACCTGGCCTTCGGCCCGGTCAGCGGCGTGTCCTCGCTCGCCTCCGCGGACCTCAAGCTGCTGGGCGAGTCGGAGGACGGCTTCGCGGGGACCTCGGTCTCCGGCGCCGGAGACGTGGACGACGACGGCTTCGACGATCTCCTCGTGGGGGCCTTCGGAGACGGCAGCGCTGGCGAGCTGACCGGCGCAGCCTACCTGGTGCTGGGGGAGGCGGACGAGGACCACTACTGAGCTGTCGACTCCCACCCCAGGCGTCTCGGAGCGGGTCGGGTCAGCGAGAGACGCTCGCCCCGCCTCACCGGACCTCTACAGCCCGGCATCCCCCAGGAACACCGACACCGCGCCGGCATAGCTGCCCGTGCGAGCCACTCCGATGGTCCCCAGGACCGGGTCGCTCAGTCCGTCCCCGTCCAGGTCCAGGCCCCCGATCACCGATGACCCGGCGCGGTCGTAGCGTCCCTCGCCCGAGATCCGGCCGGCGGCCGTGGAGAGCTCGATGGCCCCGGTGAAGGGGCCCGTGAGCACGTAGACCACCCCGCCCTTGTCGGCGATCGCGCTGTCGTCGTCGTCGCACAGCAGGATCTCCAGGCGACCGTCGCCGTCGATGTCCCCGCCGCCGTCGGCGCAGGTCCCGAGGTTGCCCCCGGTCTCCGGGCTGACGAAGCGCGCGGTCGCACCGGACAGCTCGCCCTCCGAGAGGCTCGAGCCCGTGACGAGCCAGGCCGTGCCACGCTTGCCGTAGACGTCGCTGTAGTTGGGGTCGCCGACCACGAAGTCGTCGAGACCGTCCTGGTCGACGTCGCCCACCCAGGCCACGGCGTCCCCCGCCCGGTCGGCCGCCTCTCCCCCGGAGAGGACGATCCCCACCTCGCCGATCCGCACGTCGCCGACGACCGGACCCGGAACCCAGATGGCCGCCCCGTGTCCGTTGGTGCCGCCGTCTTCGGCGCCGACCACCAGGTCCGCCAGGCCGTCTCCGTCGGCGTCTCCGCCGACGTCCACGTCGTAGCCAACGCGCCACCCCGAGCCCCTCGGTCCGAACAGGACTGCGGCGGAGTCCGCCAGGGGGCTGGAGGTGGAGGCCGGACCCGCGATGACGTAGACGGCCCCGGCCTGATCCCGGGCATCCGGAGCGCCGGCCACGACGTCTGGCAGCCCATCCCCGTCCAGGTCGGCCCCCCCAGCCACGGTCCGGCCCAGGTCCTCGTCGACGCCGGGGTGAAAGCGCGCGGCCTGCCCGTCGAGGTCCACGTCCCCGACCAGCGGCGCATGGACGACGTAGATCGTGCCCCCGAGGCCCATGGCCCCGACGACGACGTCCTCCAGCCCGTCGCCGTCCAGGTCGCCGGCGCCCGCGACGTCGGTGCCAGACACGTCCCCCTCGACGCCCAGCAGGCGCGCGTGGCTGGCCCCCACGGTGTAGGAGGCGGGCCCGGGGGCCAGCAGGTCCATCCACAGGTAGGACGCGCCAGCGTGGTCTCCTCCTGGATCTGCATAGAACGCTCCCATGAGGAGCTCTGCTCGGCCGTCGCCGTCCGTGTCGGCACGGCCGACCGACACGCCCAGGTAGTCGTCCTCGGCCTCACCGAGGAAGGTCGCGTCCGCGTCGGAGAGCACCAGGCCGGCCCACGCGCCACCGGTGTCGTTGCCCCCGCAGTTCTCGTCGACCTCGGTGTCGCAGTCGTCGTCGCGACCGTTGCCGCAGCTCTCTTCGGCCAGCGGGTGCACCCCGTCGTCCGAGTCGTCGCAGTCCCCGCCACCGGACTCCGTGGCGGCGTGACCGTCGCCGTCGGCGTCGTGGTCCGAGGTGCCGCTGCAGTCCTGGTCCACGCCGTCGTACCAGACTTCGGTGGCGCCGGGGTTCACGTCCGGATCGCCGTCGTCGCAGTCGTCGGGCAGGGCGTAGCCATCCCCGTCGAGATCCGAGTCGGGGGAGGCGGAGCCTCCGCAGGCGACCAGCACACCGAGAGCGAGCAATACACCAGGCGGCGCCGGCCTCACCATCGCCTGCGCCGCCAGGCCGACAGGGCGAGCCCGGGCAGCCAGAAGACCAGGGCCGTCCGGGTGCCACAGCCCTCGGGGCTCCCCGGCTCCCCGGCCACGGCCGTGTTCGGGTCGCAGTCCCGGAGCGGGTCCTCGTGGCCCGGGTAGACGTCCGGGTCGGCGTCGTCGCAGTCCTGCCCGCCGGCCAGGGTGCCCTCGTGGCCGTCGCCGTCGCCGTCGTGCAGGTCCTGTCCGTCGCAGTCCTGGTCGATGCCGTCGTGAGGCACCTCCTGGGCCCCCGGGTACCGGCTCCCGTCCTGGTCGTCGCAGTCGTCGCCGCCGACCTGGGCCGCGTCGCTGCCATCGCCGTCCCGGTCGCCGTCGTTGCCGTCGCAGTTCTGGTCGACGCCGTCGTACCAGATCTCCGGGGCATCGGGATGCACGCTGTAGTCCTCGTCGTCACAGTCCTCGAGCGCCCCCCAGCCGTCGCCGTCCGCGTCGTCGGCGTCGACGCCGTCGCAGTCTTGGTCGATGCCATCGGCCATGATCTCCTCGGCGCAGGGGAAGACCTGCGGATCGCCGTCGTCGCAGTCGTCCTCCACCCGCCACCCGTCCCCGTCGCCGTCGACCCACTCGCCCGCGTCGAAGGCCCCGCCGCCGCGATCCCAGGCCGGAGGCCCGATCCAGACGCTGTCGAGCTCCGTCGCGCCCCGGGTCCCGGGGCAGCGCCCGTAGCGATCGACCTGCCACCAGGACACCACCTCGCGCCCGTCCAGGGTGACGGTCTCCCGATAGCGCTCCGAGCCCTCGAGGTCGTCGTCGTCCCAGTCGGCCCGCGCCGACCAGTCGCAGCCACCGGCGGTGCCCGAGAGGACGTAGATCTGGTCGCGGGAGTCCTCGCCCTCCCACGTGTCCGCGTCGACCTCGCCGTCCCAGGTGATGTCAGCCTGCCCTCCGACGGTGCCTTCGATGGCCAGCGAGCCGGAGAAGCTCCCCGCCCGATGGACCGAGGAGTAGCTGTAGTCCCGGTAGTAGTCGGTGAAGCTGCCGTCCAGCTCGAGCGCATCCCAGGTCGTGGCCTGGACCGAGGCCGGCTGGAGCCCGAAGGCAGTGAAGGTCCAGGAGTCCGTACGCTCCGAGCCATCGACGGCGTCGGACCAGCTGCTCTCCACCAGCTCTGCGATCCCCCCGAACCAGGTTCCGGCAGCAGTGGCGCAGTCCCCGGTCCAGCTCGCCTGCCCGTTGCCGTCCGCGGACGGGTAGTCGCTCCAGTAGGCCGGGCAGGTCTCGTCGGACAGCTCGTGCAGGGTGTCGATGCCCGTCTCGGGGATGTCCAGGATGGCGGTGACCAGGACCTGAGCCCTGTACGGCTCGGCGTCCGCGGCGCTGTCCAGGGGCACGCACGTGTCGGGGAGGGTGGCCGCGGCGGCCCGGACCGGGACCATCGCCACCACCAGGCATGCGGGGAGCAGACGCATTTCAGTCTCCAGGCCTCGCCGGGGACCCTGGCCAGCGGGGTGCGGCCCTGAGCATACATGGCCCGGCGCAGGCTACAGACCCGTGCCGCCCAGGATGAGGTAGGCGGCCCCGGCGCCGTCGCCGGGGTCGTCGTGACCATAGGCCCCCACGAGGAAGTCGGGGAAGCCGTCGTCGTCGATGTCACCAGCGCTCGACACCGGGTAGCCGGCCGAGTCCCGGCTCTCTTCGCCGTCGTAGCGGGCGTTGCGCTCGGAGAGGGAGATCCGGCCGGTGACCGGCCCGAAGACGAGGTAGGCGGCTCCCCCTCCGCCGTCGAAACCATATGCCCCGACGAGGATGTCCGCGTAGCCGTCCCCGTTGACGTCGCCGGCGCCGGACACCGAGACGCCCGCATGGTCGTCCTCGGCCTCGCCCGCGAGCCTGGCGTCGGCCTCGCTCAGGCTGAGCTCGCCGAGCACGGGCCCGTAGAGGACGTAGGCGGCGCCGGCATCTCGCTCCTCATCGCTGTTGAAGTGGGCGCCCACGAGCACGTCGTCGATGCCGTCGTTGTCCAGGTCCCCGGCGAAGGAGACCGAGACTCCGGCGACGTCGCCTTCGGCCTCTCCCCGCATACGCGCATCGGCGGTCGTCAGCGAGGAGGTCCCACCGATCGGTCCGTAGACGACGTAGGCGGCCCCAGCCTTGTAGCCAGCGGTGCTTTCCTTCCAGGCGCCAACGATGAGGTCCGGGACGCCGTCCCCGTTGGCATCACCGCCACCGGCCACGCTGCGACCGGCCTCATCGCCGGGCTGCTCGCCGGTCAGCTTGGCGTCCGCATCGGCGAGAGAGTGCTCGCCCTCCGGCGGCGCAAGCACCAGGTAGACCGCCCCGGAGTCCTCGTCGTGTTGGGGCGCCGAGACGAGCACATCCCCGAAGCCATCGCCGTCGATGTCGCCAGCGCCGAACACGCGCCAGCCTGCGTTGTCGGTGGTCGCTTCTCCGAACAGCTTCGTCGCAGCACGCCCCAGGGTGGCGGAGTTGCTGACCGGGCCACGCACCACGTAGGCCGCACCGGCCTGCGAGCCCCCGCCGTCGTCACCGTAGGCCCCCACCAGGATGTCATCGTAGCCGTCGTTGTCCACGTCGCCCGCCGCGGCCGTGTGGATGCCCGCGCTGTCCAAGGCCTGCTCTCCGGCGAGCTTGATGCCGATGTCGTCGACCGAGCCGTGCGCCCCTGGCGGCCCGTAGACCAGATAGGCCGCGCCGCTGCCGATTCCTGGACCTTCGTACCCGGGAGCGCCGATCAGGAAGTCATCGACACCGTCGTTGTCGACATCACCCGCCGGGGACACCGCGTACCCGGCCTGGTGGCCTTGTCTCTCCCCGATCAGTCTCCAGTCCGCGTCGGCCAGGGTGTACCGACCGCAGAAGCGCGCGGCGCCCGGGTGGATGGTGGCGTCGGTGTCCACGCAGTCGCCAAAGTCCGGTGTGGGTGAGTGGTCCCAGCCCCCTTCGTCCTCGACGCACTCCACGTAGCCGTCGCCGTCGTCGTCGGACTCCTCGGCGGGCAGCAGGCCGTCGCAGTCGTTGTCCTGGCCGTCGCAGACCTCGCTGTACCCAGGTGCCACGGTGTCGTCGTAGTCGTCGCAGTCCCCCGAGGAGAGCCCCGGCTCGCCTCGCCACTGGTCCGGGCCTTCCCCGCAGGCCACGTACCCGTCACCGTCGTGGTCCTGCTCGTCGTCTGACACGACGCCGTCGCAGTCATTGTCCTGGCCGTCGCAGAGCTCTTCGGACCCTGGGTGCACCGAGGCGTCGGTGTCGTCGCAGTCATCAGCTCCCCGGCCCTCCGAGCCGTCCCACCCGCCGGCGTCCTGGGCACAGGGCGCGTAGCCGTCAGCGTCACCGTCCTGCTCGGTGGGCGCCAGGGTCCCGTCGCAGTCGTTGTCCTGGCCGTCACAGAGCTCCTCGGCGCCCGGGACCACCGTGACGTCACCGTCGTCGCAGTCGGACCCGTAGGCGTCCAGGCCATCGGCGGGGAAGACGTCGGTTCCCGCACCGTCCTGGTCCGCGTCGAAGTCGTCGTCCCCGGCGCAGTCCGCGTCGACGCCGTCGTACCAGCGGTCATCAGCGCCCGGATGGACCTGGGCCGCCTGGAGCGCCGGGTTGAAGCCGTTGAGGGTCTCGAAGCCTTCAGGAGTCCGGTTCGGATCGTCCCAGCAGTCCAGCCCCTCCCCCTGGTCCAGGCTGTCGTGCCCGTCCAGATCCTGGTCGTGATCCGAGCGGGCGTCGCAGTCCTGATCGACGCCGTCGTACCAGATCTCGGTGGCGCCGGGGTGGACCTCGGGGTCCGCGTCGTCGCAGTCGCCGTCCTGCACCGTCCAGCCGTCCTGGTCGAGGTCGTGGGCGGGCTGGACCTCGGGATCGTCCGACGTGCATCCGGTCGCGCAAGCCATCCAGAGGGCGCACAGCGTGGCCCGGGCAGACGCCGAGCTGAGCTCCGGGGTCATCGTGGGCCCCCGAAGAACACCAGCGCCGCCCCCGTCGTGCTCCCATCCAGGCTGTCGTACGGCGCCCCAATCAGCACGTCGTCGACCCCGTCCCCGCTGAAGTCCGTGTCGCAGCGCAGGTCAACGCCCAGCCCGCCGCCGTGCTCCCCGCTGCCTTCGATGCGGGCGTCGAGCGCCGACTCGACGACCGTGCCGGTGATCCCGGATCCGTAGAGCACCCCCACTGCGCCGACGCCGCCGACACACAGATCGGCCAGCCCGTCTCCGTCCAGGTCCGAGTAGGTCCAACCCTCGGCGAGTGGGTCTTCCTCGCTGCCGGTGAGCGAGTCTTCGAACCAGTCCAGGTCCCAGGAGGCCGTGGTCCCTCCGGGCACGAGCCAGGCGGATCCAGCGGTGCCGGTGGCCGCGAAGTCCGGGGCCACCGCCACCAGGTCGGCGAGCCCGTCGCCGTCCAGGTCCCCGACGGCCAGGTCGTAGCCCGCCTCGGCGTCCCCCTGGCTGCCCGCGAAGCGCAGGTCGGCGTCGGTGTCGGAGAGGAGGCCGAGCAGTCCCGATGGGCCCACTCCCGTGTCCACGGTGTCTGTGGGTCTGCTGTCCGTGTCGGAGCCGGTGTCGGTACCCGCCATGCCCGTGTCCTGGGTGTCGAGGGTCTCGCCCGTGTCGGCGAAGTGCAGTTCTGTGTCTGGGTCGGAGCCGGTGTCCCGGGTGACGGCGGCGTCGCCGCAAGCGGAGACGACGAGCAGGGTGAAGACGAACATCGCCCTCCAACGTACCGCGCGGGTCTACAGTTCGGAGGTGCCCTCCACCCTCCTGTTGCCCTGGCTCCTGCTGGCCGCCTGCGAGTCCGTCTCCGAGCGCCCGGTTGTCAGCGACACTCCGAGCGCCGAGGACAGCGCGAACCCGCCCGGAGACTCCGCGTCGACCCACGACTCGGGCCTCTTGGACGCCGACAGCGACGGCTGGACCGTCGACCAGGACTGCGACGACCACGACGCGGCGGTCCACCCCGAAGCCCTCGACACCGTCGGGGACGGCATCGACCAGGACTGCGACGGCGTGGACGGCGTCGACTTCGACGAGGATGGGGTGGCGTCGGAAGAGAGCGGCGGCACCGACTGTGACGACGACGACGACGCGGTCTCTCCCCTGCAGGCCGAGATCTGCGGAAACCACCGCGACGAGGACTGCGAGCCCCGCTCCGAGTCCTGCAGCCTGCCCGCCGACCTGTCCCTGGCCGACCTGGCGGTGCGCTTCGACGGGGAGAGCGGAGACCAGGTGGGCTCGATCCTGGCGAGCGTCGGAGACGTCGACGGCGACGGTCTCGACGACCTGCTGATCGGGGCTCCCAACAACGCCGACCAAGGACAGCAGGCCGGCGCTGCCTACCTGGTCCTGGGCCAGGCCGAGACCACCGGGGGGCCCTCGGCCAGCGAGCCATCCGCTACCTCGGAGAGGTCGAAGACGACCACCTCGGCTTCTCGGTGGCCGGGGCAGGCGACGTGGACGGCGACGGCCTGGACGACTGGATCCTCGGCGCTGTGGGCTCGGACGCGGCAGGCGAGGACGCCGGCGAAGCCCTGCTCATCCTGGGCGCCAGCGCCCCCACTCCTGGGGGTCCGAGCACTGCCGATGCCCGTCTGCAAGGTGAAGCGGAAGGCGACTACGCGGGCTGGTCCGTGGCCGGCCTGGGCGACCTGAACGGGGACGGCTTCGACGACGTGGCCATCGGGGCCGTGAGGGAGTCGTCCCAGGAGGAGTGGTCCGGCGCCGCCTACGTGGTGCTCGGCGGCACTGCCTGGGGCACCCGCAGCCTGGCGGAGGCCGACGCCGTGTACCACGGCGTGGCGCTCCGGGACTACGCCGGCCGCCGGATCACCGGTGGCGGCGACCTGGACGGCGATGGGCTCGACGACGCCGCTGTGACCTCCGACGGGGACGAGAACCAGGGCACCGTCAGCGTGGTCCTGGGGCGAGCGACGCCGATCAGCGAGGACCTGGCCGCCGCGGACGCCGTGTGGACCGGCGAGGCCCCCGACGACTACGCCGGCTACGCGCTCTCCAGCGCGACGGACATCACGGGGGACGGCTACGCAGACCTGGCCATCGGTGCCCCCAACAACGACGAAGCCCATGCGAACGCCGGCGCGGTCTACCAGGTCGCGGGCGCGGCCCTGCTCTCGGAAGGCCCGCTGCGCGAGGTCCCGCTGCGCCTCCACGGCGCGTCAATCGACGACCTGGCCGGCGGCGCCGTGGACACAGGCAGCGACGTTGACGGCGACGGCACCGCCGACCTGTGCATCGGCGCCTCGAACGCGGCCGTCAGCGGCCCCGAGGCCGGTGCGGTCTACCTCGTCTGGGGCGGCACCGGCCTCACGGGCGGGGATCTGGACAACGCCGCGGTCCGCGTCTTGGGCGAGGACTGGGGGGACTACGCCGGCACCGGCGTGGCGGGTATCGGAGACTTCGACGGCGACGGCTACGGCGACCTGGCCATCGGCGCACCGGGCTTCCAGGGCGCCGAAGCCTACGGGGGAGCGACGACCCTGCTGCTGGGGTCCGGGGACTGAGGGGTCGGCGAGGCGCTATCGTGCATCCGTGCCCTCCCCACCCCTGCTGGCCGCCCTCTTCCTGATCGCCTGCGGTTCCGACACAGACCCGGGCACAATCGGCGGGGTAGATCTCGACGGCGACGGCGTCCTCGCCCCGACCGACTGCGACGATCACGACGAGAGCGTGCACCCCGCAGCCGAGGAGCTCCCCGACGGCGTCGACCAGGACTGCGACGGCCTGATCGACGAGGGCACCGACGCCTACGACGACGACGGCGACGGCCTGTCCGAGCAGGACGGCGACTGCGACGACGACGACGCCTCGATCCCTGGAGACGAGATTCCATACGACTGGATCGACCAGGACTGCGACGGCGCCGATCTGACCGACGTGGACGGCGATGGCTACGACGCCGAGGCTGTCGGCGGCCAGGACTGCGACGACGACGACGACAGCATCCACCCAGGGGCAGACGAGCACCCGGACGGCGTGGACGAGGACTGTGACCGCCTGGTCGACGAGGACCTGGACCTGAACGATGACGACGGCGACGGCTACGCCATCGCCGACGGAGACTGCGCAGACGACGACCCCGCCATCCACCCTGGCGCCGAGGAGATCTGTGGCAACGGGGTCGACGAGGACTGTGATGGCTCTGGACGGGCCTGTGCGCCCTGGGGCAAGGTGTCCCTGGCCGATGCCGACGTGAAGCTGAGCTCCCCCGATGTGCCGGCTACCACCGACATGGACATCCAGGACATGAACGGGGACGGGCTTGTCGACGTGCTGGTCAGCTACAAGGGTGCCGACAGCAACGGCTCGAACGCGGGCCAGGTCAGCATCGCCTTCGCGCCGTTCACCGAGGACTCCCTGGACCTGGGCGTTGTGCTGGTCGGCCCCGAGGCGTCAAGCGACGCGGGCAACTCGCTGCACGCCGGTGGCGATCTGGATGGCGACGGGCACCGGGACCTGGTCATCGGGGGCTACTCCGCCGGTCCCAGGAATCAAGGTGCGGCCTGGGTGGTGCTCGGACCGATCACCGCGTCGGGCAGCCTGGCCGACGCGCACCTGACCCTCGCAGGCCTGGACGCAAGCGACCAGAGCGGCGACGCCGTGGCCCTGTTGTCGGATCTGGACGGCGACGGCGGCCTGGATGTAGTGGTCGGCGCCGTCTTCGACGACCTGGACCGGGAGAACGAGGGCCGGGCCTTCGTCTACAGCGGCGCGGACGTGGTGGCTGGCCTGGACGAGCACAGCATCGAGGTCTGGGGCGGAGACAACGACCAGCTCGGCAACGCCCTGGCCGGTGGTGACCTGAACGGAGACGGCCTCCCGGATCTGGTGATCGGCTCGGACTCTGCCGACTTCGACTGGAACAACGACGGCGGTCTCTACGTGCTCTGGGGCCCGCTCAGCGGCGTCGTCCAGGTGCCCGATGTCGACGTCATCATCGAGGGCCGCCAGAGCGAGGCCCTGGGTGTCTCGCTGGCCGAGAGCGCGGACGTGAACGGCGACGGCCGCGACGATCTCGTCGCGGGTGCGAACGAGACGGAGCGCCACGCCCGGGACGGCGGCTGCGTCTACCTCTTCACGGACCTCCCGACTTCGGACGTGCTGGTGGCCGACCTGGACGCCGACACCCTGCTCTACGGCGCCGAAGACGACGGGATCGGGCGCGATGCCGCCGTGACAGGGGACGTGGATCTGGACGGCCACTCGGACCTGCTGGTGGGCGGCGTGCGCCACGCTGACTACGCCGGCGTGGCCTACCTGGTCTGGGGGCCCCCAGCGACCGGAACCGTGCTGCTCCAGGACAGCGCCGGGGCCACCCTGGTCGGCGAGACCTCCAGCGACCACACCGGGCACCGGGTCGGCGGCGGCGACGCCAACGGCGACGGGGCCTCAGACCTGTTCGTGCTGAGCTCCAATGACCTGGGCGGCGACCAGAACGGCGCGGTCTACGTGCTCTGGGGAGGTGCGCCCTGACCCCACTCCTGTTGCTCCTGGCCTGCGGCGCGACCGACACGGCGTGGGATCCGGACGGGGATGGTTGGCTGGTACCCGAGGACTGCGCACCGGCCGACGAGACTCGCCACCCGGGCGCCGACGAGCTCGCGGACGACGTCGACCAGGACTGCGACGGGTTCGTGGACGAAGGCACCCCGGCCTACGACGACGACGGTGACGGCTTCACAGAGGACGAAGGCGACTGTGACGACGCCGACCCGGAGGCCCACCCCGGTGCAGAAGAGACCCCTTGGGACGGCGTCGATCAGGACTGCAGCGGCGCCGACCTGCTCGATGCGGACGGCGACGGCCACGAGGTGCCCGAGGACTGCGACGACCACGACGCCGAGAGCCACCCGGGCGCCGAAGAACTGCCCGATGGCCTGGATCAGGACTGTGACGGCGACGTCGACGAAGGCACGACGGCCATCGACGAGGACGGCGACGGCTACAGCGAGCTGGACGGGGACTGCGACGACTCGGATCCGGCTGTCTCTCCTGCCGCCGAGGAGATCTGCGACAACGGCCTGGACGACGACTGTGACGGCGGCCCGGGGGACTGCGGCCTCGAGGGCACGCTCTTCGTCGAGGACGCCGACGTCGTGTTCCTCGGCACGACCGAGTCCGACCTGGGGCGCTCCCTGGCCAGCGCAGGCGACCTGACCGGCGACGGCCAGGCGGACCTGGCCCTGGGAGCGCCGGCCTACACCTCCGACGGGCTGGGCCAGGTCTGGGTCGTGCCTGGGCCCCTGACAAGCGCCACCCTTGGGGAGTCGGGCTGGCTGCTGACCGGAGAGCGGCGGGACGACAAGGCTGGGCTTGAGCTCGACGCTGGCGGCGACCTGGACGGTGACGGGCTGGCGGATCTCGTGATCGGTGGCAACGGCCACCGACAGGGCCAGGCCTACGTGATCTACGGGCCGGTGACCGGCGACCAGGCCCTGGCCGACGCGCCGGTGGTGCTGCGCTCGCAGACCGACGAGACCAACTTCCCCTCGTCGGTGGGGCTGCTGGGCGACGCCGACGGAGACGGCGTAGGGGACCTGGCCCTGACCCACACCGGCGTCGAGGACAGCACGGGGGCCATCTATGTCTGGTCGGGAGCGAGCCTGGAGAGTGACGCCCCACCGACCGCCACCCTCAGCGGCAGCCGGGTCGGCCAGCAGCTCGGCGACCGTGTGGGCAGCGCCGACCTGGACGGCGACGGCGTGCAGGACCTGCTGAGCGGCGCCTACTCCGACGACCTGGTGGCAGGCTTCTTCGGGCCGATCACGGCCGACCGCACCACCGACGACGCGGATCTCTTGGCGCGGGGCTGCACGGTCGGCGTGGCCGGAGACTTGGACGGTGACGGGTGGGCCGATCTGGTGGCGGCGGACCCCAAGGCAGGCTCTGACGGCACTGGCGCCGTGTGGCTGGTGTTGGGCCCAGTGACCGGAGATCTCACGCCTCTCGACCTGGCAGCCGCGACCTTCCTCGGCGCGGCCCGTCAGGACAAGCTCGGGGAGCCCATGTCCCTGCCTGGAGACGTCGACCGGGACGGACACGCCGACTTGGCGCTGGCCGGGAGCGGGTCCAGCGGCGACGGCTTTGTGGCCATCTTCCACGGCCCGTTCAACGGCACGCTGGGCCTGGGCGACGCGCCCGCCACCCTGGTCGGCGGGGGCTTCGCCCTGGACACCGCCGATCTGGACGGCGACGGCGACGGCGACCTGATCCTGGGCAATGCGAACTTCGACAACGACGCCGGGCTCGTAGCGGTCTTCTGGGGGGGTGGACTGTGAGCACGGCCCTGGCCCTGCACGGGGCCCTCGCCTGGCTCCTCGGGCTCCTCGTCGGCTGCCAGGACGGTGCCGCGACGAAGCCGACCCTGGACACCGCCTCCTCCGACCTGAGCACAGGCGGCGACGCGGACGGCGACGGCTTCGTCGACGAGGCCCTCGGGGGCGACGACTGCGACGACAGCGACCCGCTGCTCTACCCAGGCTCCGCAGTGCCGGCCGAGGACACCTGGGTGGTGGACCTGAAGACCGTGGACGTCGTCTTCCTCCTGGACAGCACCAGCAGCCAGGTCGACGACAACGCCAAGTTCGCTCAGCTGTTCAGCCAGCTGAGACCGACGCTCGAGGCCAGCACTCCGGACTGGCAGGTCGCGGTGATCGTTGACGACGACGACGGCTGCAGCCGCACCGGGGTCCTGACGCCGACGACGCCCAACGTGGACGCCCGATTCCAAGCGGCCGCGTCCACAGGAAACGTGAGCCGGTACTCCGAGTCGCTCCTGACCCTGGCCGCGCTAGGCGTCGCCCAGGCCGCGGGCGGCTGCAACGACGGACTGGTACGAGACGACAGCGTGCTGCACCTTGTGTTCGTGTCCGACGAGCCCGATCAGAGCGCCGAAGACCGGAGCGTCTACGTGGCTGACATCCTGGCCGCGAAGGACACGGAGCAGGACGTCTTGATCTCGGCCATCGTCGGCGACGCCCCGGACGGCTGCGGGTCCGCCGACGCTGGCTGGGGCTACATCGACGCGGTTGAGGCGACCGGCGGTGTGCTCGGCTCCATCTGCGACGAGGACTGGACACCCTCCCTCGAAGACGCGGCCGACGCGACCCATGCCCGAGGAGCCGGCACCCGCATGGCGCTGTCGGCCGTGCCGGCCCCAGGGAGCCTGTCGGTGAGTGTGGATGGCGCAGCATTGCCCGAAGGCTGGTGGTGGTCCGACGGCGACGCCCACGTGGACTTTGACCTGGGCATGCTCACCGACGGCGCAACGGTCACGGCGGCCTACACCACGCCCACAGGGTGCGAAGGCTCGGAGTAGGACGCCTTCAGGGACTTCTGGGGACTTCCCCGGCGTCGCCGAGCCGGCAGGGAGCTGAAGGACGGCCGCGGGAGCGCCAGGTTGCGATGCGTGCGGGTTCGCTCTGCGGGCGCATCCTCTCGTGAAGGTCGGCGGCGGGCACCTCACCAGCCAAGCGCCCTTCGCTCGGGCGCTCTGGCCCCGGCCTCCTCCTATGATCGGGCGCTCCCGAGGGGACGCGAGCGCCTGGCCGACGGACTCGGGTGAGGCCGCCGACTTGCGCATCGACACCGAGACAGCATCGACGGGGCCAAGGAGTCACTGGACAAGTTCATCAGGCTGGTCCTGGATCCGATGACCGAGACCATCGATGAGTCCCACGGGTTCCGGCTGCCTGACAGCCAACTTGAGGTGGTCTACGTCAACCGTCACAAGAAGAAGCCGATGATCACTCGGCGTGGCGACGAGGTTGTCTTGCCGTAAGGGTGAGCCTATGCCCCAGGCCTGACCCGAGGTCAGACTTCCTCGTTGTCGTCCTGGCCGCTCACGCACTGCGGATCGTCTGCGTCCGAGAGCCCGTCGAAGTCGTTGTCGGTGGCGTCGTTGCACGCCGTGGACCCGAAGGCGCTGTTGTCCTCCGCAGTGCCGTGGGTGCAGTCGGGGTCGTGCTCGTCCACCCACCCGTCGCTATCGTTGTCCAGGCCGTCCTCGCATGAGCCCAACTCGGACGTATCCGCGGCGTCGGTGCAGCCTGGGTCGGAGGAGTCAACGAACCCGTCGCTGTCGTTGTCGATGGCGTCGTTGCACTCGTTCGTGCCGTAGCCGTTCTCGCTTGTGCCCGAGGAGCAG
>Ga0114932_10001376_pt1 | contig 27732 bp, 19 predicted proteins | sample 2SBtaG_2_FD_87286 | JGI IMG/M metagenome (GOLD analysis project Ga0114932, IMG submission 87286) | Deep subsurface microbial communities from Kolumbo volcano to uncover new lineages of life (NeLLi) - 2SBTROV12_ACTIVE470 metaG | ecosystem: Environmental > Aquatic > Marine > Volcanic ...
CTGCGACATCCGCGACCCGTACCAGATCATCAAGTGGGTCCCGCCCGAGGGCGGCCAGGGCCCGGAGTACGGAATCCTCTAGGCCCCTCCCTGCCCGCGGGGGCGCTAAGGTACCGTGCCTCTACGCCGAGTTGATCGGGCCTCGCCGGCCCTTCGGGCCCCCAGCGACCCCGCGCCTCCTCGACGTGCCCCTGGCACGCCTTCGTCGGACGCGTGGCCACTGGGAACCCGAATGACTCAGCGATCCTCCAATCAACTCGACCCAGAGGCACGTTACCCAGCATGCCCATGATCTCGATGATTCCCGTGCTCTTCCTTGGCTTCTTGGGATGCACGCCCGCCGACGACGGCTTCGGTGAGGGCGGGTCCGCCACCGACCCCGCCGACTGCACCCCGAGCTGCGACCAGGACGACACCTCCGCCCCGGACGACGGGGACACCGGCGGGACCGACACGGGCGACACGGCCGACACGGCCGACACCGGGGCGGGCGGCGACTCGGCAGACACCTCGGCGGGCAGCGAGGATCCGGTCCCCACCGGCTACGACGTGGGCGACGTGATCTACGACCTGGCGGGCACCACGCACCTCGGCGCTGACTGGACCCTCTGGAGCGGCCAGGGCAAGGTCCAGGTGCTGGTCATCGGCCACATCTGGGACGACAACCTGGCCTACGTGGCCGACGCGTTGGGCGGCCTGCGCGACACCTACTCCGACCTCGACACCACCGTGGTGGTCGAGCAGGCGCTCGACGCCACGGTGGCCGACCAGGACGACGCCGCCGACTACGCCGACTCCCTCGCGCTCGAGCGGGTGGTGTGGGGGGCCGACACAGCGGCCTTCGCCAGCACCACGCCCCACACCTGGGTCATCGGCAAGGACCTCATCGTGGAGCTGTCGTCGGTCGGCATCGTCTACGAGGCCGACCTGAGCGCGGCGATCGAGAGCGCGCAGTGATGCTCACCCTCTGGCTGGGCTGCCTGCCCGAGCTCGCGGACTCGTCCCCCAAGCCCGGTCGCCAGGGCGTCGACACGGGCGAGGTCACCGGCGGTGACGGCGGCGACACCGGCGACGGTGGTGACGGCGGCGACGGCGGTGACGGCGGTGACGGCGGCGACGGCGGCGACGGCGGCGGCTCGGGCCACGACTGTCCGGTCGAGGCGGCCTACCCCCTCGAGACCGCGGAGCAGGTGCTCGGCACCTTCGCCCTGTTGGACACCTCCGAGTACACGGTGCACGCGGCGATGCTCAACCAGCTGATCGAGAACGACGACGACTGCCCGGAGATCACCGGCACCGACGACTACTTCACGATCGATGGCGGCGACGGCTGCGAGGCCCACGACGGCAGCACCGTGCGCGGCATGGTGGCGGTCGATCGGCTGGCGGAGGGCGACTACACGCTCGCCTACGACGAGTTCACCGTGACCCTCGGCGCCGGCAGCTCGAGCCTCACCTGGGCGATCGACGGCGAGCTGACCTGGTCGAGCAACACCCTGGGCATCGGCTTTGAGTACCGGTTGTGGGAGGAGCGGGAGCTCGGCAGCTACTGGGGCGGCCTGCCCAGCGGAACCTTCATCCGCGACTACGAGCTCACCAGCACGTATGGGTCGGAGCTGACCATGGAGGGCTACTTCTGGGCGGTGGACTACGCGGTGGCCAAGGGCGACTTCTGCTTCTCGGCGGAGCTCGCCTTCGACGACTCGGTCTGCGAGGGCGAGCCGATCGGCGAAGCTGAGCTGCTCGGCAGCACGGTGGCCCTCGTGGTCTTCGACGGCGACTCGGACTGTGACGGCTGCGGCGCGCTCACCCTGGACGGGGTCGCGGCCGACGACGTGTGCTTCGAGGGCGACTGACCGTCAGCGCTGCTGCGCCTGGGCGAGGGTGAGCAGGAGGCCGATCATGCGCCCTCGCTGAGCGCGGCGTGCAGCTTCGACGCCATGCCCGGACCGATGCCGGGACAGCCTGCGATCTCCTCGGTGGTCGCCAGCCGCAGCTTCCTCAGCGAACCGAAGTGCCGGAGCAGGGCCTTTCGCCGTGTCGGGCCCACCCCGGGAACCTGGTCCAGCTCGGACAGGAGCGCCGCCTTGCGGCGGGTGCGCCGATGGAAGCTGATCGCGAAGCGGTGGGACTCGTCCCGGAGGTGGCGCAGCAGGTTGAGCGCGGCGGCGTGGTCGGGCAGGCGGAGGATCGGCTTGCCGGGCACCAGGATCTTGTCGACCGCGTCGTGCTCGCCGCGTCGCTTCTCGGTCCGTGGCTTCGACAGGCCGATCACCGGCTGGTCCTCGAGCCCCAGGTCGCGCAGCGCGTCGAGGGCGGAGCTCAGCTGGCCCCGCCCACCGTCGACCACGAGCAGGTCCGGGAAGACCCCCTCCTCCGCGGCCCGCCGGAAGCGACGACCGATGACCTCGCGCATCGACGCGAAGTCGTCGGCGCCCACCACGGTCTTGATCGTGTAGGTCCGGTAGTGCTTCTTGGCCGGCTGGCCGCCGAGGAACGTGACCTGGCTGGCCACCGGGTGCTCGCCCTGGAGGTTGGAGTTGTCGAAGCACTCGATCCGGTGGGGCGGCGCGTCGAGGTCGCAGATGCGCGCCAGCTCGGACAGCGCCTCCACGGCCCGGTCGTCGGGGTCGACGTGGCGCCGCAGCCGGTCGCGGGCGTTCTCGTGAGCGAGCTCCATCACCCGCCGCTTGTGGCCGCGCGACGGCACCGCCAGCCGGACCTTCCGCCCCAGCCGCTCCGAGAGGAGCTCCTCGAGCACACCCTGGTCGTCGATCGCCTTGGGGAGCAAGACCTCCGCGGGCGGCTCGGTGTCGCCGTACCAGGTGTTCAGGAGCGTCGAGAGCAGCTCCTCGTCGCTCTCCACCGCGCCCTGGAGCGGCAGGAAGGTCGGCTCGAGGAGCTGGCCGTTGCGGACCGGGAGCAGGGTGGCCATGCCCCGGCGGCCCTCGCGGGCGAGGCCCCACACGTCGCGGTCGCCGAGGCGCTTGTCGACCACCTCCTGGCGCTGCATGGCGGTCTTCAGGGTGCGGATCAGGTCCCGGTGGCGGGCGGCCTCCTCGTAGGCGAGCTTCTCCGCAGCGGCCAGCATGCGCTCCTGCAAGCGGTCGACCAGCTCGCCCTTCCGTCCTTCCAGGAAGAGCGCGGACTCGGTCACGATCTCCGCATAGTCGTCGGCGTCGACCAGGCCGTCGACACACGGTGCCACGCAGCGGCCCATCTGGTGGAGGATGCACGGTCGCGCGCGGCTCGTCAGGACCTGGTCGGAGCAGGTGCGCAGCGGGAAGGTGCGCTGCACGAAGTCGAGGATGCGCCGCGCCCGTGTGGCCGCCGCATAGGGGCCGAAGTAGCGAGCACCGTCAGCCCGGATGTTCCGCACCAGGGTGTAGCGGGGCCAGGCCTTCGACGTGTCGAGCCGGAGGTGGAGGAAGTTCTTGTCGTCCCGCAGCTTCACGTTGTAGCGGGGCCGGTGTTGCTTGATCAGCGTGTTCTCGAGGATCAGCGCTTCCTTGCTGGAGCCCGTGAGCACCACCTCCACGTCGGCGGCCTGGGCCACCAGGAAGCGGACCATGAAGCGCTCGTCGTGGCCGGCCACGTACTGCCGGACGCGCACGCGCAGGTTCTGCGCCTTGCCCACGTAGAGCACCTCGCCCGAGCGGTCCTTGAAGAGGTAGACGCCCGGGCGGGTGGGGAGCTCGTCGACGTTCAGGGCCAGGACGCCTCGAAGGTGTACGGATCGGTGGCGGCCAGCTCCTCGCCGGTGAGCACGCGGCAGTCCCGCCGATCGCCGTCGCTCAGGCACAGCTCGTGGGTGGCGCCGTCGGTGGGCACGGGCACGGGCACCACCCCCACGCCGTAGTCGAAGCCGTCGAGCGTCACGCGGGCCGACTCGGGCACCGGTCGCACGATCACGCTCGGCGCGCCGTCGGCGCTCAGCGTGCGCACCTCGCCCACCTGCAGGTCCGCAGCGTGCGCTTCGGTCGGCGTGGGCTCGTGGGCGGGCTCGGTCTCGGCGTCGCGCATCCAGAAGAAGGCCACGGCAGCCAGGGCGAGGATGGCGCCGAACAGCACGCTCCAGGGCGGACCGCCTCCGTCGATGCTCAGCTCCCGGGTGGGGGTGGACGGCAGCTCGGCGGCGATCTCCTCCAGGCTCCGGCCGCTCTCTGTCCACTTGCCGGCGCCGAGCTCGCGCTCACGGTCCGGGTTGGCGGTCACCGAGGGGGCGCCCTCGAGGCTCCAGCTCGGCATGTCGCCGATGCGTCGGTCGAGGATGGAGCCGCCGTCGCCGCCGGGCCGCGGCGATGAAGCCGGTGCCGGGGCCTCGACGGGCGCGGGTGCCGCGGTGAGCGCGAAGGGATCGTGCACCTGCGGCGGTGGAGGCTCGTCGGGGTTGCGGACCGGAGCGAGCGTCTCGAGCTCGTCGTCGTCTTCGGGCTCCGTGGCGGCGACTTCGGCCGGCGCCTCGACCGGTGCGGGAGCGCTCGCGTCCTCCACCTCGGCCGGCGCCTCGGAGGCGCCCGGGTCGAGGGCCCAGGGGTCCGGGGGCAGCATGGTGGCGTAGCTTGCCGGGTCCTCGGTGGGTGCCGGATCGGACGGCAGCTCGTCCGGCAGCACCTCGTCGGGTCGGACCTCCGCGGAGGCCTCGTCCGTGGCGAGCTCGGGCTCCGTCCCAGCGTGTTCGGGCTCCTCCGCGGCGAAGGGCTCGTCGCAGGGTGCGTCCAAGGGTTCTGGGGTCGCCTCGACGTCGGGCTGCGCGGCGACGCCGGCGGGCTCCTCCAGCTCGGGGGGCGCTTCGATGCCGGGCTGCTCGTCGGGCTCGGGCTGTTGCGGGGCCTCGGGCTCGGGCGACGCAGCCTGCTCGGCGTCGAAGTCGACCATCACCTCGGTGGAGGTGGCGCCGACCGCGACCGTGTCGGCCTCGAACGCGTCGGTGGCCGGGGCCTGCTCGTCGGTGGGCTCCCCGTGGGGCCCCAGCTCCGCGGTCGGGGCAGGCTCCGGGTCGAAGGCCTCTGCGGCGTGCTCGTCCGGCGGCTCCGCGGCGCCGCCGAACAGGGCGCGGAGCGGCGCGGTGAGGGCCGCCCAGAGACCCGGAGCCACTGGCTCGGGCGTTGCGTCGATCGCTTCTTCCAGGAGCGCGGCGGTCTGCTCGACAGCGCCGTGGCTCGCGTCGGCGTCGGCCGCCTGAGCGACGTCTTCGGTCCGGTCTTCGTCGCCGAGCTCGTCGTGGAGCTCGTCGTCGTCGTCGTCGTCGCCGCCGAGCTCGTCGTCGTCGTCGTCGTCGCCGAGCAACTCACCCGGATCGAAGAGGCGGTCGGCGGTGGTCTCGAGGGGGTCGGGGGTGTGCCAGGAGTGCTCGTCGACCGGTTCCGGCTCGTCGTCTTCGTCTGAGGCTGCCGGGTCGTTGGTCTCGCTGGGCTCGGGCTCTTCGCGGTGCTCGGGTTCGCCGACGGGCGCCGGGTCGTCGGCCACCGGCTCGGGCTCCTCGCTCGGCTCGACCTCATCGGGCGCTTCGAAGCTCTCGTGATGGTCGACGGGTTCGGCGTCTTCGACGCTCTCGTGCTCTTCGATCGGCTCGGCGTCTTCGACGCTCTCGTGCTCTTCGAGCGGCTTCCCCTCTGCGAGCTGCTCGACGGGTTCGTGGTCGCCGACCGGCTCGTGGTCGGCGAGCGGCTCGTGCTCGTCGACGAGCCCGTGTTCCTCGTGTTCCTCGATCGGCCGGCGCGCCTCGACGGGTTCCCGCTCCCCGACGGGCTCCGGCTCCTCGACCGGTTCCGGCTCCTCGAGGCTCTCCTGCTCTTCGACGCTCTCCTGCTCCTCGAGGCTCTCCTGCTCTTCGACGCTCTCCTGCTCGTCGGTCGGCCCGTGCTCCTCGAACGGCCCGTGCTCGTCGATCCGCTCGTGCTGCTCGACCTCTTCGGGTCCCTCGACCGCCTCGTGCTCCTCCAGGCTCTCCGGCTCGTCGACCAGCTCGGGCTCCTCGACGGGTTCCCGCTCCTCGACCATCCCGGGCCCTTCGATGGTCTCCGGGGCGTCCGCTGGCTCGGAATCAGCGACCGGCGCTGCTTCGATGTCGACGTTGTGGAGCTCCTCGACCGCCGCCCCGACGGTCATCGGCACCGCAGCGGGCAGCAGGTCGCCCACGCGCAGCGGTGGCGCCGCGGAGGCCGGGGCCGGCGGCAGCTCGGGCCAGCTGAGGGGCGATCGCCCGCGGGCGAGGGTGTCGGGGAGCTCGTCCTCGATCACCGGCTCGGTCTCGATGATCGGCTCCGAGCTCTCGAGCTCGTCCAGGGCCTCGAGCACCGTGAGGGGCGTGGGGGGCACGCGCGGGGCCAGCCGCGCGGGGGCGGTGGCACGGGGAGGTGGCCGGAAGGCTTCGCGCTCCGGCTCGGGCACGCGGAGGTGTTCGGGCGCGCCCACGCCGTGGGTGGCCAGGGCGCTGGCGAGCTCGGCGTCGGCGTCGGGCACGTCGCGGAGCACGGCCCGCAGGGTCTGGAGGGCGGACCGCGCCGGTGACAGGCGCCAGCGGGCGCGCTTGCGCAGCAAACCGTCCAACAGCAGGCAGGCACGGGTCTCGTCGACGCCGTCCAGCCCGATGCGCGCGCCCGGCCGCGGGGGCCAGGCATCGCCGAGCAGGTAGCGCAGGATGGCGCCCACCGCGTAGCAGTCTCCGGCGGCCGACGGTGGCTCGCCGGTGGGCCCGGCCAGGGCCGCGTCCAGCATCAGGGGTCGGATCCAGAGGTGCCCGTCGGCCGAGAATCCGATGCCGCCTGGATGCAGGCGTCCGTGCAACCGGCCCTCGGCGTGCAGCGGCGTGAGCGCTTCGAAGAGCAGCTCGCCCAGGGAGAACACCGCCGCCGGCGAGAGGTGCCCGCGGAGCCTTGCCAGGCTGAGGTGCACCGGGTCGGGCACCACGACCCAGGTCGCTGCGCCGTCGTCGCCCAGGCTCACGCCGACGAAGGGGGCGCGGGTGGGCAGCCCGGCCGCGCGATCGGCCAACGCGGCGCCTCCCAGCAAGACCTCGGCGGAGCGGCCAGCGGCGTCGCGCGCGCTCCACCGCTGCAGGCCAGCGGCCGAGCCCGGCAGGGCGCCCACGAGCTCGAAGCCTGCGAAGGATCGCGTCATCCGGCCAGTCTACCCGGGTGCGGCGTTGCGGGTCGGGGGCGCCTGCCGGCGCGGGCGTTGGAAGGGGGCGCGCTGCGCGTTAGGGACGCCGGTCCCCGAAGCGAGGCTCTCCGATGAACAAGCTCCACGCAGCGGTCAGCGCGCGCCGCGCCGTCATCGCCGTGGGTGGCAACGCCCTGTCCGACGGCAAGGTCGTCGCCGAGTTGTCCCGCCTGAGCGGCACGCCCCAGGTGCAGCTCGGCGGCACGCCGGCCAGCCAGTTCCAGCGCCTGAGCGCCGACGCCGTGGCCGCAGCGACCGGCAACCAGGGCGGCGTGGTGTTCCTGCTCGAGCCCAACGCGGGCGTGGATGGCCAGGCGCTCGGCGAGCTCGCGAGCCTGCTCGGCGGTGGCCGGAACAAGCCGCGTGTGGTGGTGGTGACCAAGGCCTACAACCCCTTCGCCCTGCCCATGGGCTTGCGCACGCTCAAGATCGAGAACGCCAAGGCCAAGGTGCGGGACTTCCTGCAGGAGCTCCCGAGCGTGGCGCCCGTGGCGGTCGCAGCCTCCCAGGGGGGCGGCACCGGCGAGAAGACCAGGAAGAAGAAGAAGTCCGGTCCGTCCGCACCCCGCACGGAGCTGGTCGGTCGCGAGGTGGAGCTGCCGGCACTCCAGGCGCTCGTCGCGCAGCCCGGGCCCCTCCTCATCCACGGTCCCCCCGGCATCGGCAAGCGGTGGTTGCTCGAGAGCGCCCTGATCGACGCCGGCCTCGAGCGCGCACCCGACCTGCGCCTCGGTCGTGGCGTCGGCTTCGACACCTTGACCGCGCGCCTCGCCGAGTGGTCGGGGAGCGACGAGCTGAAGGCCGCCGCGGCTCGGGGCTCGACCGTGCCGCCGGTCGAGACCGTCGCCCGCGTGGTCACGGCGCTCGGCAGCGAAGCCCTCGCCGGCAAGGTGATGGTGATCGATGGCCTCGTGTCCCTGCAGAACCGCGACGGCGCGATCCACAAGAACGATCGCCTCGGCCTGCTGATCCGGGCGCTGCTCACCAGCCCCAGCAAGGCCTTGATCGTCTTCACCAGCCCGCGCGACGTGGTGTTCTTCCGCGCGGGGCAGGACGAGGCGCTTCGTCGCTTTGCCGTGGGCGGGCTGAAGGGCCGGGAGCTCTTCGGCATCTTCGAGGCGTTCCACGCCGAGGACTGCGATCGCGAGAACATGGGGCCGCTACACAACGCGGTCGCCGGGCATCCCATGGCCGCGCGTGCCTACGCCGTGACCTGGCGCGACACCCAGGATCCCCAACAGCGTGAGGGCCTGTTCGAGCGGAAGCGCATGCCGCGGGTGGCCGTGGCCGGCGGCATCGACATCGATCCGCTCGTCGCGTGGGTTCGGAAGCGGCTCGAGAAGCTGCCCAAGCCCTTGCGCGAAGCCCTCGCTGCGGCCGCGCACAGCACCGTGCCGATCAACGGGCGCGACCTCGCCACCCTCGGCGTGAACCGCGACACGCGCATCCAGCTGCAGCGCCTCGGCCTGCTCGACGCCCTGCCGGGCCAGGGGGAGCGGCGCTACCGGGTCCATCCCGTGGTGGCCTTCCAGCTGTCGCTGCGCGAGGTCAGCCAGTTCGATGTGCTGGAGCGCTACGCGCGCCTCACCACCGACGCGGCCTCCAGCGCGGAGGGGGTGGAGAAGCTCGCGCTGCAGCAGTCCGCGAACCACAGCCACATCAGCTGCCGCCACCTCTCCAACGTGCAGGGGCTCGACGGGGTCGACGCCGACGCGCTGGTCGAGAGCGTGTATGGCCTGCTGCGGGGCAAGCAGCCGCGGGTCGACATGGCGCGCGAGCGCATCAACGTCATCCTGAAGGTCCACCCGGTCAACACGGAAGCCTGGCAGCTCCGCGCGGAGGCGGCCTGGCGCGACCAGGCCAAGCTCGACAAGATCGTCGCGATCTACGAGGAGGCGGAGAAGCTCTGTCCCACCCTGGAGCTCTTCCACCACCACGCCACGATGCACCTCGACCGCAAGCGCGGCCGCGCCGACGCGGTGGCCGTGCTGGAGCGTGGCGCCGAAGCCTTCCCCGAGGATGCTCGGCTGCTCCGCCGGCTCGCCCGCCTGCTGATGGAGGAGGGCCGGGAGACCGAAGCCGAGGTCGTGCTGCGCAGGGCCATGGAGCTCGAGCCGCAGATGCCCGACACCTACTCCTTGCTGGGGCGGCTGGTGGCGGGTCGCGGTGGCGAGAACTGGCAGGCGGCCGAAGAGCTCTTGCGCGAGGCCATCACGCTCGATCCCGACGGCAGCCAGCACAAGGCGCGCCTGGGCGGCATGCTCCGCCTGCGTGGGCTCGGCACGCCGGATCAGCGCGACGCCCTGTGGGGCGAGGCCCGTGAGCTGCTCGAGGCTGCCGTCCGTGAGGAGCGCGCCTCGGAAGCCGCGCTGGAGCTGGCGCTGTTGTTGCTCGACATGGGCATCGAACACGAGCGCGTGCAGTGGTTGCTGAAGAAGAAGGTCAGCGGGCCGGAAACCGCCACCTTCGCCGTGGCGCTGGTTCGCCTCTACGTCGTGCAGGGCAAGCTCAACCCCGCGGAGCAGAAGATCCGCTCCGTGCTGCAGAAGCACGGCATGAGCCACGCCGTGCATGCGGCCAACGCGGAGCTGCTCTACGCCCAGAAGCGCATCTTCCTGGCCGCTGAGGAGCTGAAGAAGGCCGTCGGCGTGGCACCCCCGGCGGCGCCGGAGCGCGCCCGCTACCAGGAGGGCCTCGACGCGATGACCGCGCTCATCACGTCGGGCGAAGCGCTGCGGATCGAGAAGGAAGCCGAGCAGGAGGTGCTCCAGCAGGCTGCGCCGGCCGAGGGTGGTCCGCGGCGCGACCCCGGAAGCACCACCAAGCTGCGCAAGCGGAACCGGAAGGGTGGCGAGGCCGACGGCGTGCACGCGGCCGTGGCCGCTGCGGGCAACGAGCCGGCCAGCACGGCGCCGGAACCGGCCGCCGAAGCCGCGGACGCGCCCCCGGAAGGAGCGCCGGTCGCCGAAGAGCAGGCGGCGGAGGAAGCCCCCGCTGTCGAAGCCGCCCCCGCCGCGGAAGCGCCGGCCGCGGCGGAGGAAGCCGGGGCCGACGCGGCGCCCGGAGTCGAAGCAGCCTCCGAGGTGGAAGCAGCCTCCGAGGTGGAAGCAGCGCCCGAGGTCGAAGCAGCGCCCGAGGTCGAGTCCGCGCCCATCCCGGCGCCGCAGGTCGAGTCCGCTCCCGAGGCCTGATCCAACCACGACCGGGCCACGCAGCACGAAGCCACGCCGCCCGGTCCGGTCGACTGGAGGTCGGCGCGTGCGCTCGACCCCGCTTCTGTCAGCCGATGAGGGTCACACCGTCGGCCGTGGCCAGGCTGCGGATCTCTTCCTTCGAGCTGTTGTAGTACAGGATGCCCGCGGCCACTGTGACCGGCGCGGTGACGATCATGCCGAGTCCACAAGCGATGGCGCCGGCCATGTTCAGCACGCTGGCGATCAACAGGAAGACCAGGATCTCCATGAAGTTGGCCTTGGCGTGGGCCACGCTGGCCTTGCACGCATCGACCGCCTCGGCCTGGCCGTCCGCCACGAGCATCGGGGCCCAGAAGAGCGCCGTGCCGGTGATCAGCGCGCCGATGCCGGCGAGCGCCGAACCGATCGAGTTCGCCACGCCGACGATCACCATGGTGATGATGTCCTGCACGATGTTGTCGAAGTTGAAGAGCGCGCCGATCTCGGGGGCACCACCGCTGTCCACGGCCGCCTTCGCGCCGCGCACGAAGTTGATGCCGAGGATGGCGCCGAGGCCGAAGGTGACGCTGACCACCACACCGAACACGACGGTGTAGATGATCCAGCCGACGAGATTCGGCTGTACGGTCTCCCAGCCTGCCTTGATGTGATCCACTGTCACTCCTTGTGTGGAGGCTCTTGTCGCCTCCCGAATGCCGCGGCGAGTCTACGATGCGGCGCTATCCAGGGGCAAACCGCAACATGGTGCGGCTGGCAGCCGTGCCCCAGCGCCGATCAGCTCTCGCAGCTGTCGGTCCAGCTCGGATCGTCCGGCGTGGGTGGATCCTGGTCCGGCACCTGGCAGGCGTCGCCCCAGTCCCGGAGCCACGACTTCGCTTCGGTACGGTCGACCGGCGCGGGGTCGTCGGCGCACGTGGACCACCAGTCCTGGCCCTCGTAGGTCGCCATCAGCTCGTCTTTGCAGGCCTTGGAGGTCTCGGGGTGCTCGCACTGGCAGAACACCTCCACCTCGTCGGTGAGCCAGGCTTCGACATCGTAGGCACAGGCCAGCAGGAGAGCGAACATGGTGGGCCTCTATCAGGTCGCCAGGTCGCCGGTGAGGCGGAGCGAGAAGCTCTCCAGCTCCCGGAGCCGATCCCGGAGCTCGGCCGCGCGCTCGAACTCGAGCTTCGTGGCCGCGGCCTTCATCTCACGCTCGAGCTTCTTCATCGTCTTCGGCAGGTCCTGGAGCGGGATGTCGGGCTTGTCGTCGTCCTTCGTGGTGCGGCGCGCCGGCACGCGGAGCGAGTCGCCTGCGAGCAGGTCGCCGAGCGGCCCGTCGATGGCCTTCTTGATGGTCTCGGGCGTGATGCCGTTGTCGAGGTTCCACTGGTGCTGGATCTCGCGCCGCCGGTCGGTCTCGTCGATCGCGACCTGCATCGAGCGGGTGATCTTGTCGGCGTAGAGCACCGCGCGTCCCTCCACGTTCCGCGCGGCGCGTCCGATGACCTGGATCAGGCTGCGCTCGCTGCGGAGGAAGCCCTCCTTGTCGGCGTCGAGCACGGCGACCAGCGCCACCTCGGGGATGTCGAGGCCCTCCCGCAGCAGGTTGATGCCGACCAGGACGTCGAAGTCGCCGAGCCGGAGCTGGCGGAGGATCTCCACGCGCTCGAGGGTGTCGACGTCGCTGTGCAGGTAGCGGACCCGCACGCCGAGCTCCCCGTAGTAGTCGGTGAGCTCCTGGGCCAGCCGCTTGGTGAGCGTGGTCACCAGCACCCGGTGCCCCTGGCCGACCACCCTTCGGATCTCGTCGAGCAGGTCGTCGACCTGGTGCCCCGCGGGGCGGATCTCCACCACGGGGTCCAACAGCCCCGTGGGCCGCACCACCTGTTCGGTCACCACGCCCTCGACCCGCTGCAGCTCGTAGTCGCCTGGGGTGGCGGACACGTACAGCACCTTGTCGAGGCGGCGCTCGAACTCCTCGAACTTCAGCGGGCGGTTGTCCAGCGCGCTCGGAAGGCGGAAGCCGTGGCGCACCAGGGTGGCCTTGCGGTTGTGGTCCCCGACGTACATCCCACCGACCTGAGGCACGGTCACGTGGCTCTCGTCGATCACCATGATCCACTCGCTCGGGAAGTAGTCGAGCAGGTTCGGGGGTGGCTCGCCCACGGTCGAGCCGGTGAGGTGCCGGCTGTAGTTCTCGATGCCGGAGCAGTATCCGAGCTCCTCGATCATCTCGAGGTCGTAGAGCGTGCGCTGCTCCAGCCTCTGCGCCTCGAGCAGGGCGTCGCGTCCGTACAGGTCGTCGAGCCGCACCTTGAGCTCGGCGCGGATGGTGCCCAGGGCCCTGTCCAGCTGCTCCTTGGGCGTGACGTAGTGGCTGGCCGGGTAGACGCAACAGAGCTCCAGCTGCTGGAGCCGCACGCCGCGCAAGGGATCGATCTCGGCGATGGCCTCCACCTCGTCGCCCCAGAGCTCCACGCGCAGGGCGCGGTCCTCCTCGTGCGCCGGGAAGATCTCGATCACGTCGCCGCGGGAGCGGAAGGTGCCGCGGTGGAAGTCGGCTTCGTTGCGGCTGTACTGGAGCTGCACGAGCTTCCGCAGGATGTCCTCCCGCCGGATCTCCTGGCCCACCTCGAGCTGCAGCAACATGCCGCTGTACGCCTCGGGACTGCCCAGGCCGTAGATGCAGGACACCGACGCCACGATGATCACGTCGCGGCGCTCCAGCAGGGCGCGCGTGGCGCGGTGCCGGAGCTTGTCGATGTGCTCGTTGATCAGGCTGTCCTTCTCGATGTAGGTGTCGGACGAGGGGACGTACGCCTCGGGCTGGTAGTAGTCGAAGTAGCTGACGAAGTACTCGACGGCGTTGTCGGGAAAGAGCCGCTTGAACTCGCCGTAGAGCTGGGCCGCCAGGGTCTTGTTGTGCGCGAGCACCAGCGCTGGCCGGTCCCACTTCGCGATGACGTTGGCCACGGTCATGGTCTTGCCGGAGCCGGTGATGCCGAGCAGCACCTGCTCGGGTCGGCCCGCCTCCAGACCCCTCAGCAGGTCGTCGATGGCGGCGGGCTGGTCGCCGGCGGGTTCGAAGGGGGCTTGGAGGCGGAAGCGGGGCATGGAAGCGTTCTATCCCTCCACGCGATAGCCCGCGCTCGTGCTGTGGCTGCTCCTGGCGTGTGGACCTTCGACCGACGCGCTCGCCGTGGCCGCGTGCGAGGGTGTGCCTGGGCTGAGCATGGATGGCGCGGGGCAGGCGCTCTTCGCCGACCTGGTCACTCCCGACGTCCTGGCGCACTGGCGGAACACCCCGCCGCACGCGGGGCTCGCACACCTCGGGCCGATCGCCTACGGCGTGGTGCGCGCGAACGTGCGCTGCGAGGCCGTCAGCAGCCGCTCCGACCAGGTGGAGCTGGTGCGTCACGAGCCCGAGCTGGTGTGGCCCTTCGACAAGGAAGCGGTCGAGGACCTCCCCACCCGCCCGGTGAGCGTCGTGCTCGACGTGGTGGAGACCGGCGATGGGCGTCGGGTCAGCCTCGACCTCGAGCGGGCCTCGTCCGAGCTCGATGCGGCCCACCAGGCGTCGGTGCCCGAAGCGCTCGCGGCCCTCGACGCGCTCAGCGGCTGGTTTCCGGACCCGATGATCCGCTGGGAGCGCCGCCTGGTCGAAGAGCGCGCGGTGCTCGCGCGGCTCGACGGCGCGGCGCGGCTCGACACCGAGCTGGGCACGGTGCACATGGACTACACCTTGGACGACGACGTGGAGCAGCTCACGCTCGAGGTCCGGTGCGGCGAGCGCAGCGACACGCTGGACGTTCCGAACGTCGGCCCCGGCTCCGAGCTGGTGTTGCTCTCGCCCATCGAGGTCGACGCGAGCTGCACGGCGAGCGTGGTCTCGGTGACCCTGCCGCGCTGAGCGCCGGCGGTGTTGCTCCTCGCCTGCATGTGTGCGCCCGGCACCGGGTCGGCGGTCGACAGCGCGCCGCGCGACACCTTCCCGCCGGCCGAGGGGGCCGAGGGCACGCTCGTGATGGAGCAGCTGCACCTGAGCGGGTGGTCGATCGGCGAGTCGTTGCTGATCGTGGGCCCCGACGGCACCACCGTGCTCGTGGACCTCGGCAACGACAGCCACGACGACGAGGTGCTCGCCGCGCTGGACGCCCTCGGCGAGCGCGCGGTCGACTGGGTGCTCCTCACCCACTTCCACGAGGATCACGTGGGGGGCTTCGACAAGCTCTTCGACGACGCGGGGGTGGAGGTGCGCGAGGCAGTGGTGCACCGCGGCCCCTTCGATCTCGACCCGTCCGACACCAACGCGGGCAGCTGGGAGGAGGTGTGCTCGGCGGGGCTCGAGACCGTGGAGCTCTGCGACGGGCCCGACCGGGCGCCCTGCGACATCGGCGGTGCGGGCGCGCCCTGGCCGGCCTCGTCCTGTGAAGGGCTGACGATCGACCTCGGCGGCGGCGCGGAGCTGGAGGTGGTGGCCGTGAACGGCTTCGCGGGGGGGCAGGAGCTGGCCCTGCCCGACGACGACGAGAACGCGCGGAGCCTCGTCGCGCACCTGCGCTTCGGCGACTTCGACGCGGTCGTGGGCGGCGACCTGACCGGGGGCTTCGAGGGCACACCCGACGTGGAGGGCTTCGTGGCGTCGGCCGTGACCTGGCCCTCGGAAGGCATGGACCTGCTGGTGCTCGACCACCACGGGATCGACAGCAGCACGAACGAGGCCTGGGTCGCGGCGATGCTGCCGGGCGAGGTCGATCGGCAGGTGCTCGTGGCGGCCAACCACATCTACCTGGGCGCGCCCGCGCAGGACGTGCTCGACCGCATCGCAGGGCGCGTGGGTGGCGGCGCGGTGTGGGTGACCGAGGAAGGCAGCCTGGCGGGCGACCACGATCGGCTCTGCGAGGCGGAGGGCTCGGTGCGCGTGGTGGTGACCGACGGCGCCGGCTACCGCGTGGAGGTGGCCGACGGGACCGGAACGTGTCCGGGGGGCAGCTTCCGGGCGCTGATCCCGGAGTGACGGCGCGCGTCGCCCGTCACCCTCACCGCTTCGTCCCATCGAGCGCGTACACCACCAGCTCGTCGTCCCAGTACAGCGCCTCCGCGTCGATGTCGTCCATCAGCTGGAGCCAGGCCTTCGGCCAGTGCTCGCCGGCCTCCAGGTGCAGCACGGCCCGCCGGAGCCCGAGCCCCTCCACCTCGGGGATCTCGATCGCGAGCTCCGCCAGCACGTCGGCGGGCACCTCCTCGCCCTGTTGCACCGCGGCCGCGGCCATCAGCAGGGGGTGTTCGTCGCGCTTCAACCTGGCGGTCCACTGCCGCAGGTCGCCGCTGTCGGGGTTCACGCGGGGGATGGGCCAGGCGGCGGTCAACAGGTAGGTCGACTGGTCCTCGGGGAACAGGAGCGGGAGGTCGAGCAGCAGGTCGGTGCCGTCGATCTCTGCCATGCCGGGCAGGGGCGGCCAGGGCATCGTGTCGTCGACCTGCTGCGGTCGGGCCTGGACGAGGCCGAGGTAGCCACCTCCCAGCGCGAGCCCGGCCCACGCCCAGCGTCGCCTGCGCTGCGACAGGGCCATCGCCGCCCACAGGGCGAGCAGCTGGGTGCCCGCGAGCCCCCAGCGGGTCGGCCGCGGGACCGAGCGGACCAGCTCGCTGGTCTGCATGACCGCTGTGTACGGCACGCTCCGGCCGGGCTTGAGCTGCCACCACCCAAGGTCGGGCTGCGGTCCGAGGGAGACCGCGAGCACGACGACCGCGCCCACGAGCGGTGGCAGCCACTGCCGCGCCCGGCGCCAACCCAGCAGCGCACCGACCAGCCCCAGCGCCGTCACGGCCACCGGGATCCGCTCGAGGTAGCCCGAGCCCACCGCTGTGGAGAGGATCTCGGGCATCGACAGCGCGGCGAGGTCGGTGGGGAGGTCGAAGGTGGTGAAGGCCGTGCTCGTCCGTGCGCGTCGGGCGTCGGCCGCAGCCAGGGCGCCCCGGATCGCGGGGGAGGCCATCGCCAGGGCGACCGGGCCCACGATGAGCGCGCGAAGCATCGTGCCGGGCCGCCCCCAGCACGCGGCCAGCACCCCTGCGACCGCCCACCCTCCGAGCAACACCGGTGCGAAGGCGTAGCTCTCCAGCGCGATCCAGAGGCAAGCACCCGCGGGCACGGCGAGCCAGATGCGGCCCCAACCCCGAAGCGCCCCCAGGCCAAGCCCGACCGCCAGCACAGCCGGCGCCCACCAGGCGCTCACCGGTCGTCCGCGGAGCAGCTCGTCTGCCACGAGCGGCACGCTCGCGGCCAACACCCCACCCACCAGGGCGGGCGTGCGGGTCGCTCCGAGCAGCCGTGCGGTCAGGTGCACGGCGAGCCCGTTGGACGCGCAGAGCGCCAACAGGGCCAGGCTGTAGCCCAGGGGCAAGCCCCAGCCCTGCACGAACCAGCCGATCAGGTCGGTGGGCAGCAGGTTGGGAAACTCGACGGAGAGGTCGAGGCCCGTGGGTGCCTGCACGAGGCGCGTCCACGATCCGGTCTCGCCCAGCGCCGCGCGCTTGGCGAGGAAGAGGGTGCCGCCCACGTCGCCGGCGGCGTAGATGCCGCCGTAGGCCAGGATCTCGGTGCCCGCCCGTTCCCAGTGCAGGGGGTAGCAGAACCACAGGCTGGCCACGCAAGCCACGCCTGCCGCGACCGCTTCGACGAGCGCGAGCAGGGCCCGTCGGAGCCGGGTGGGCTTCACGGCGTCAGTGTACGTCACGTCACCGGACCGACCGCGGTGGGGGTGGCACCTCGCCGCCGTGCCGGCTACTCGGCGGAGGTTGGAGGCAGGATGTCGCGCGCTCACCTCACCCTGTTGAGGAGCCAGGATCGTCTGCAGGGGCTTCGTGACCATGTCGGTCGTCCCCTCCCGTCCGCCCCCCGCATCGGCCTGCGCTTCGAGGTCCAGTGGGGCGCCGACCCCTGCTGCGTGGACACTTGGACCGTGCGTCGGGTGAACACCCGCAGCTTCTACGCCTCCACCTGGGGTCGCCCCCTGGAGCGTCGGCTGCTCAGCGAGTGGCGCTGCTGGCTCGACGAGCGCGCCGACGAGGGCGATCTCCGCCTGGTCGACGACGCGCCTCCCGTGCTCGAGTGCCTCGCCGGCGGCCTGACCGACTGAGCGGACCCGTGGGCGGGCGACAGCCCCGCGACGAGCCGGACATCAGGCTACGTTGGTGCCGCCCGGAGGCGCCATGTTCCTGCTCGTCCTCGCCTGCAACGGCGACCCGTCCACCACCCCCGACGAGGTCACCAACGAGCCCCTCGACACCGGCTTCGGCTGGCCCGAGGACACCGACGAGCCGGAGGAGACCGGCACCGACGCCGACCAGGATGGCTGGACGGTGGAGGACGGCGACTGCGACGACGCCGACCCCTACATCAACCCCGGCTGGGACGAGGAGCTCGGGGACGGCATCGACAACGATTGCGACGGCTGGATCGACGAACAGCTGGTCGGGGTCACCGCCTTGCAGGTCGGCGACTACAAGACCGAGCCGGCGCGCATCCACGTCATCGACAGCCTCGGCTTCTCCGAGGAGGTGGTCGAGCTCGACACCATCGAGCGCTACCCGATCTGGCTCTCGGAGGGCGTGAACGGGGGCTGGGTCGTGTCGGACTACGCCAACGCCAGCGTGGTCGAGGTCGACAGCGAGGGCGGCACCACCGACATCGCGGAGTTCGGCGACTACAAGGAACAGACCTACGGCCTGATCACCCACCCCGACGGCTACTACGTCGTGACCACCGACACCGCGCTCTACAAGGTGGCGCCGGGCCTGGGCACGATCACCGAGCTGGCGCGCTGGACGGTGGTCAACGAGAAGGGCACCGACATCCAGGACCTCTGGAGCGTGGACGTGGCCTACGACAGCCAGACCGGCGACTTCGTGTTGTTCGGCCTCTACGGCGGCCTGGCCACCGTGTCGGCCGCGGGCGAGTTCACGCTGGTGCGCGCGGGCAGCGTGGCCACCGACGTGTACCTGATCTACGCCGGCGGCTACCACGACGGCACCAACACCCTGTACGCGCCGGGCCAGAGCGCCACCACCGGCGCCTTCGACATCTACACCTGGGACGAGGGCTGGGAGATCCTCGTGGACTGGCCGGACGAGCAGCAGTTCTCGCCGGTGTTCATGACCGTGGACGCCGCCACCGACGACTTCTACGTCACCGCGAACGGCGCCACCTACCCCACCATCTGGCAGATGGACGCCACCACGGGCGACACCCAGCTCTTCTACGAGTCGCCCTACACCGGGGCCGACGTCGACTTCTGGGACATCTACTCGCGCTACGACCGCAGTTAGAGCACCGCTCAGCGCACCCAGCGCTCCACCACCACGTCGCCCCACTCCGACGACGGCCCGCGCATCGAGAGCGTGGCGCGGACCAGCAGGGTCTCGTCGAGCTGGTCGCAGCTCGTGTCGAACACGGCGGGGTCGAAGTCCAGCTCGTGGTTCGGCAGCCAGAGGGCCGGGAGCATCCTCACCAGGGTGTCGTCGGGTGCGACGAAGCTGCCGTCGGGTCGCACGAGCTCGAAGCGCAGCGTGCTCTTGGGGGCGCCGGGACGTGGGGCCTGGAGCATCCACTTCCGGTCGGGGCCGCTGGCGACCTGAGGGTGCACCACGAGCGCGCAGCCCCGAGCACCGCCCAGGCTGTAGGACATGGTGAAGCCGGAGCGCTGGTCGAGGGCGTAGGGGCGCGCGGCGGCATGCGCGGGCAAGGGCGCCCGGCAGGTACCCGGCACCTCGCCCGGTGGGCACAGGGGTGCGTCTCCCAGACGCTCCAGCTTCTCGAAGGCCCGTCGGGCGTCGTCGTTCAGCCCGCTGCGCGCGGCCAGCACGCCGAGCTCCCAGATCGTCTGGTTCCTCACGGTCTCGTCGTCGAAGGCGCTGTCGAGGCTGGCTCGGAACAGGGCCAGGCCGCGATCGATCGCGCCCTCGGCCGCGAGCACCTGGCCCGCGACCATCGGCACCAGCTGGCCCTGGAGCGGGCGTTGCCCGTCGGCGGCGGCGCGGGCAGCCTGCTGGAGCGCTCCCGGATCGAGCCGCGCGTAGCCGTGCGCGATGGCTTCGTGCTGGGCCGTCCAGCCCAGGGCCGTGCCGAGGAAGGTGTCCAGGAGCGCTGGCTGCGGTGCCTGCTCCAGCCAATCGAGCACCTGCGGGCGCAGGATCCCGTCGCCCGTGACGAGCACGCGCTCGAGGTGACGGTGGGTGTCGGGCGCCGCCACGGCCTGGAACGCCCTCACCCGCACGTCGCCGTGCAAGCGCGTGTCGTAGGCCAGCGCGGTCAGCAGCTCCACGGCGCGGTCCGAGCCCTCGATCTCCAGCGCGGCCACCACCACCGCCGCCTGGTCGTGGTCGGTGAACGCCGGTCGCGACAGCTCCCACGCCAGCTCGGCGAGCTGGTCGACCGTGGCGGTGCGGGCGAGCTCGCGGGCCACCACGTCGGCGTCCTGCGGGGCCACGCCCCGGCGGGCGAGCAGCAGCACCCAGAAGTCGCGCCCCACGTCGTCGTCGCGGCCCGCGATGTCGCTCAGCACGCGCTGGTTCGCGCGTCCCTCCAGGTAGCGGTCGATGTTCCACGCCAGCTCGCCGTCACGCCCCCTCGCGTAGAGGTCCAGGCGCTCCTGCAGGCGCTCCAGATCGCCGCCTCGTGGGGCCGGGATGGCTCCGACGCTGCACCGCGGCAGCCCCCAGGTGAGGCCCTCGTTCGCGAGCAGGACCCAGGCGTCCTGCCCCTCGAGCCCCCTTGGAAAGCTGCCCCTGCAGCCCAGCGGATCGTCGCCCCACACGGTCAGCGGCAGGGGCACCTCCGCGCCCAGCAGGAAGGCCCGCGCGTCGACCTCCACCCGCTGCACGCCGTTCCTCTCGGTGATCGCGCCCAGGGTCCCGGCCACCGCGGTGTGCTCCGCCAGGGTCTCCTCGAAGCTGCGCCACCGCGAGCACGGGCAGGGCTGGTCGTCCGGCGCCGCCAGCACCAGGCTCGTGATCAACAGGACCATCGGGCGTCCATCTTAGAGCCCGAGCGCGCCCCGCGTCCCCGAGCCGACCTGGCCGTCGGCGGTCATTCCCTGGGCCCGCTGGAAGGCCTTGACCGCCCGCTCGGTGCCGCGGCCAAAGTCGCCGTCGGCCTTCCCGCTGTAGAAGCCCTTCTCGGCCAGGGCGGTCTGCAGGGCGGTGACGTCGGCCCCCTGCATGCCGCGCTTCAGCGTTCGAGGCGGTGGGGGCGGGAGGTCCTGGGCGTGCTGCTTGCCCGCGTCGCCCAGGTAGGTGGAGGTGGTGAGCCAGCCGCTGTCCGGGAAGTAGCCGAACACCACGCTTCCCCCCTTCACGGTGTCGATCAGCTTCTGCGCGATCTTCGGGGTGACGGCGGGACAACCGTGCGAGGTGCCGGTGCGTCCGCGGGCCTTCACGTAGGCCGCGGTGGCGTAGGCGGCCGAGTGGATCACGATGCGGCGGCTGTAGGCGTTGTGGTTGAAGCCCTGCTCCTGCCCATGCAGGTTGAGGCTGCGGCCGTGCTTGCCGTAGTAGGTGTCGCCGGTCGTCAACAGCCCGATGTTCGACTGGTGGCTCGAGTCGGTGTTGCTCATGCTGGTGACGGTCTTGATGCCCGAGCCGACCCCGTGGGACACGTACTCGTGGAAGAGCACCTTCCCGGTGGTGAGGTCGATGGTCCAGAGCCGTCGCTGATCGCTCGGCAGCGAGTAGTCGATCACGGTGAGGATGGGCTTCTTCACCTGCCCCTTGGCGTGGGCGGTGGCGTAGCCGGTGAGGGCGAGCTTCAGCACCTCGGGGCGCAGGCCCTGGTCGGCGAAGTCCCCCGGGTTCACCTTCGTCAGCCCCTGCCAGGGCGCCGCCTCGACGGGGGCCGCCGACGCGCGGAAGGCGGCGCTCAGGTCGGTGCTGACCTCGCAGTCGATCCCGCTGCACGTCCCCGCGAACGCAGGGGCGCCGATCAGCGCGAGCACGAGGACGGTTCCGGACACCGACAGAGTGTAGGGGCGCGCCCCCCCGCGGGAGCCTTGCAGGGCGATTACGCGATGCGCTCGAGGTGCAGCCGCGCGGCCTCTTCCACGAGCTCCAGCACCTCACCGGCTCCTACACCCAGCGAAGCGGCGCGGTCCAGCAGGGCCTCGACGTCTTCTCGGAGCAGCTGGCGTGCCACTGCGGCGCCGGTGGCCACCCGGTACGGCTCGCCGCGGCGCCGGACCAGCACGCCGTCGGCCTCGAGGCCCTGGTAGGCCTTCGCCACGGTGTGCACGTTCAGGCGGAGCCGCGACGCCATCGCGCGCAGGGAGGGCACGTCGCCGCCGACCTCGAGCTCGCCGGAGGCGATCTCCTCCTGGAGGAGGCGGGCGACCTGCAGGTAGAGCGGCAGGCCGCTCGCGGGGTCCGGAGGTGCTTGATAGGGGCGGCTCCGCTCTGCTACGTAGACGGTCCGCCTCGAGGCTCCCATGCTCCTGACCCTGCTCTTCGCCTGCAACGAGTACGACCTGAACCGCCCGGGCGACGCCTCCGGCGGCGAGGATCGCGACGGCGACGTCACGGCCGAGGGTCCCTACCTGCAGATCAGCCCGGACCCGCTGGACTTCGGCATCATCGGGGTCGACTGCACCGACAGCGCCACGATCACGCTGGAGAACGTGGGCCAGGGCTCCCTCACCATCGACGAGCTGAGCCTCGACGCCGAGGCGATCTACGTGGTGAGCGAGCCCGACCTGCCCGCCGACCTGCGGCCCGGCGCCTCGATCCAGGTCGAGCTCGGCTTCGCGCCGACCACGGATGCGGTCTACGACGCGGTGCTCTCGGTGGACTCGAACGACCCCCGCGGGGTGGTGACCGCCGAGCAGACCGGCGAAGGCAGCCTCGTGGGCTCGGAGGTCATCGACAGCTGGGACCTGCCCGACAACCCGCCCACCGACATCATGTTCTCGCTGGACTCGAGCTGCTCGATGAGCAGCGACATCTGGACGATGTCGAGCAACTTCGATCCCTTCATCGACCTGTTGCAGGCGCTCACGGGCGACTGGCAGATCATCGTGGCCAACGACGACGACGGCTGCGCCGAGAGCGGGGTCATGCGGCCGGGCAACCCGAACTACAGCGACCAGTTCAAGTCCGACCTCTTCGCCTTCAACTGGAACGCCGACTACACCGAGGCGCTGCTCTCGGTGAACGAGGCGGGCATCCAGAACTCCGACAACCTCGAGTGCAACGACGGCTTCCTGCGGGAGGGCGCGATGCTGCACATCATCGACATCAGCGACGAGCCGGAGCAGTCGTTCCAGGAGACCGGCCGGCAGTGGGACGAGCTGGTCGACAGCATCATCGCGAAGAAGGGCGACCCGGCGCTGGTCACGATCTCCGCCATCGCGGGCGACGTGCCGAACGGCTGCGACGATGCGGCGGCGGGCACCGGCTACTGGGAGGCGGTGGACGCCACCGGCGGGGTCTTCCTCAGCATCTGCGACGAGTGGCAGCAGTCGGCGAACCTGGAGCTGCTCGCCCAGGCCAGCGTCAACCAGCACCGCTTCACGCTCTCCAGCGCGGCGGTCGAGGACTCGATCGAGGTCACCGTCAACGGCGTGGTGCGCACCGACTGGATCTACGACGCGGCCACCTGGATCGTCGAGATCACCGGTGAGGCGCCCGGCTCGGGCGACGAGATCCTCATCGCGTACCTCAGCATGGACGGCTGCTGAACGTCGCGGAGGCCCCGGCCGATCGCCCTTGCGGTAGCGTGGCACCGGTCTCCTACGGAACACCGTGGACCCGACCTCTCCCACCTTCCTCCTGACGCTGCTCGACGGGCACGCCCCGTCGTACGACGACGACGACGAGCGGCCCGAGCGCGGCGCGTTGATCGCCGGCCGGTACGAGGTCCTGCACGAGCTCGGAAGCGGCGGCTTCGGCGAGGTCTGGGTGGCGCGGGACCGCGTCCGCTCGAAGAAGGTCGCCGTCAAGCTGGTCCCCAGCGGTGGCGACGCCGAGCGGCAGCGCGCGCGTCGCGAGGTGAACGCGCTGCGCTGGCTGCGGCTGCCGGGCGTGGTGCAGATGCACGACGAGGGCCGCTGGCGCGGCGCGTGGTTCATCGTGATGGAGCTGCTCGACGGCCAGCACTTCCCCGGCCAGGGCACGGGGGCGACGTGGGACGAGCTCCGCCACCCCACGATGCGGCTCTTCGAGATCCTCGCCGGTGTGCACCGGGCCGGGGTGGTGCACCGCGACCTCAAGCCCGGCAACGTGCTGCTGGTCGATGGCGATCCGGTGGTGCTCGACTTCGGGCTCGCGCGCGGCAAGGCGCTCACCAGCAGCGAGGTCCGCAGCGCCGAGGGCACGCCCCGCTACGCTGCCCCGGAGCAGCTGCTCAGGAGGGAGACCGACGGACGGTGCGACCTCTACGCCGTGGGCGTGATGCTCTTCGAGGCGCTCACGGGCAAGAACCCGCACGGCGCGCCCGTCAAGGTCAGCCAGCTCGTCCAGGCCAGGCTGCTGGACCCGGCGCCCCCGGTCGCGCTCTTCGCGCCCGACCTCCCGTCCGACGTGGCCGCCCTCATCGACGCTCTGCTCGCGCGCAACCGCGAGGACCGCCCCTCCTCGGCGGTGGCGTGCCTCGCAGCCCTGGGGGGCAGCGGCGCCACCCTCGGGTCCGCCCTGCTGGACAGGCTTCCCACCGAGCCCGTGGAGGAGCGACCGCTCCAGGAGCTCTTCGCGGGCCCCGATGCCTTCCTGCACCTCCGGGAAGACGGCGCGCGGGTGCTCTGGGAACGCACCGGGGGCGCACCGGGGCGGGTGCGGGACGAGCTGGAGGCCTGGATCCGCGGTGGCCTGGCGCGGGAGGTCGGCGACCGGGTGCACCTGGACCGGTCGTCGATCGAGCGCCTCCAGGCCGGCCTGCGTCTCTGCACCGTCCGCTACGGTCAGGGCCTCGACCAGGTCGCCGAGGAGCTGTTGGCCTGGATCCGGCTGGCGTGGCCGGACACGGGCGCCTTCGCGCTGCGGCGCATTGTCGGGTCCCACTTCGACCGGGTGCTCGACGAGCTGGTGGAGCGCGGCCTGGTGTGGCGCCTCGACGACGGGCGGCTCGCTGCGGGGGCGCCGGTCGAGGAGGACGCGTACTGGAGCCCCGCCGCGCGGGCCGACGCGCACGTGCTGCTGGCTCGGGTGCTGCCGAAGGGAAGCGAGGGGCGCTTCCGCCACCTGGTCGCCGGCCGAGGGGACGCCCGCGAGGTGCTCGGCGAGGCGCGCACCCTGATCGACGACCTGCTCGACGCGGGCCACCTGGCGCGCGCAGCGGCCATCGTGGAGCTGGCGCTCGTGATCGCCCAGGAGCGCGGCGAGCGCGCCGCCGAGCGCCAGCTGCTGCTCCGCCGGGCCGACCTGGCCCTCGCCGAGGAGAGCCGCGAGGCGGTCGAGGAGCTGCTCTACGTGATCGGGCGCTCGGAGCTCGACGAGCGCGACCTCGAGCAGCTCGAAGCGCTCGCTCGCGGGGTGCGCGCCGCGCTCGGGGGTGAGGCAGCGCGTGCCCGGGAGCTCCTGCAGAACTGCGGGGAGCTGGTGGACGAAGCGTTGGAGGTGAAGCGGCACGGCTGGCGGGTGTTCGCGGCGAGCTTCTCGTCCATGGAGGCGCAAGAGGAGCTCCTGGACGAGCTCCGCCCCTGGGCCGAACGGGAACCCCTCCGGCTGGCCAAGTGGCAGGGGTGGCAGGGCAACCTGCGGCACCGCCAGAGTCGCTTCGTCGAGGCGGCCGAGCTGCACATGCAGGCGGCCGAAGGCAAGACGCGCGCGGGCGAACGGCTCAGCTCGACCCTCAACGCGGCGATCTGCCTCCAGGACGGGCTGGTCATCGAGCGCGCCGGTGCCCTGGCCGAGGAAGCCGCTGCGAGCGCCGCCGAGCTTCGGCATGCTCGCTACGAGGTGACCGCCGTGTGGATCCAGCGCACGGTGCGGTACCGGCTCGGCTCCCCGCACCCGCCCGACACGAGCGTGGTCGACGCGGCGGCGCTGGTGGCCCCGGTCGGCGCAGCCTGCCTGGCCGCCAACGAGGCGGCCTCGGCCTGGCGGCTCGGCCACCCGCAGCTCGCCTGGAAGCTGGCGCGCCGGGCCGAGCAGGCCTTCCGCGCGCTCGGACTGCGGGATGGAGCGGCCTTGATGACGGCCCTCGCGCTGGCCGCCGGCGAGCCAGTCCGCGATCTCGACGGCCTGGTCGAGGGCATCGCTTCGCCCAGCATCGCCGTGCAGGTGCTCGGTCTGCTGGCGCTCGTGCAGCCCGAGCGATCCGAGCACCACCACGAGCGCGCCCGTCGGCTCGCGACCACGTCCGCCGACCTCGTCGGTGCCCCGAACGCCGTCAGGATGGACGTCCTGAGCCTCGCCGAGGCCCTCGGAGACAGCCCGATTCCCGAGGTCCCGGGCGCCGTACCGTAGACTACGGACTCACCGAGGAAGGAGGCTGAGATGCTCACGATGCTGCTGCTGGCGGGGTGCAACAAGCAACTCAAGGCGGACCTGGCGGCCTGCCAGTCGGACCTGACCGACTGCACCACCACCTCCGGCACGTGCACCACCGACCTGGCCACCTGCCAGGCCGATCTGGCCCAGGCGCAGTTCGACCTCGCCGAGGCCGAGTACGAGCTGGACCTGGCGGCGCTCACCGCCGGTGGCGGCACCGTGGTGGCGCCCCTCGCCGGCCCCACGCCGAGCGATCAGCTCATGCCGGGCACGGTGGAGGTCCGCAACCCCACCGATCTGACCTACGGCCCTGCGGGCAAGGTGCTCACCTACCACGACCCCAGCGCGCCCTTGCAGTGGAAGGAGGTCTGGTACGTGATGGCCGAGGCGGCCACGCCGACCACCCCCACCTACAAGGACTACGTCGGAGGCTTCAAGACCGCGGGCAACGCGGTGCGCCTCGACTGGATCAACGACTGTGGCGGCGCCGCCTGCGCTGCGCTTCCCGGCGCGCTGTGGCAGCAGAAGGCGGAGATGAACTTCAACTACGTGCCCTTCCCGTCCACGGCGAGCATCAGCAACCTGCCGTCGCCGGGCCCCTCGGGCACCACCACCTACACCTTCGACGTCTACAACGCCGACAACGCCGGCACCCGCACCCCGGAGCCCACGGGCGTGCTCTTCCGTGAGCTGCGCGTGTCGCCAACGGGTGTCGAGCTGTTCAAGGACCACTGGGTGCTGTTCGCCGGCGACGTCGAGGACGACGGCGACGACAACACCTTCTTCTCCGCCGACGCCGACACGAGCGTCGACGCCGAGCCCCGCTCGTCGTCCTATGCCGACCTGAAGACCTTCCTCCAGGCCATGGACACCCTGCGGCTGTCCAGCGATCCGACCACCGGCTGGACCTACGTCTACACGCCCTACAAGTGGCAGTAGCGGCCTGACCGGGGGGCGCCAGGATGGCGGTTCACCAGCTCGAGGTGAAGGTTCGCGGTGGCGGGGACTTCGACCCTGCGGCCGCCGTCGTCCGGCTCATCGGGCCCGGCAAGCTCCACCTGGCCACCTACGACCCCGTCGGTCGGGTCCATGGGCTCGATGGCCTGCCGCCGGGCACCTGGCGGGTGCTGATCACGGCGTCCGGGCGCACCGCCGAGGAGCGTCGGATCGAGGTCAACGCCGCTCGCCAGACCCTGCAGGTCGTGCTGCAGGCCGAGCCGGGGTCCAGCGGCCCCTTCGGAGAGCTCATCGGCGTGCAGCCGGCCCCCGGCCGTGGTGGGGAGGTGCTGGACTCCGTGTCGGGCAGCCCGTGGATCGAGGCCACGCCGCGCGACCGCACGGGCCTCTCCCGGCTGGGGGAGCTGCAGGTCTACCGCCGGGCGGGCCTGTCGCCGGGCGACGAGAGCCCGGTCAACGAGCTGCGCGCAGCGCTCGGACCCGACGCGCGGGGAGTCGGCCGCGTGGTGTTCGTGAACGACGAGGAGCTGGTCTTCGAGAGCGGCCAGGTCTACGTGCGCTTCGCCCCGGGGGTCGACGAACGGCAGCGGGCGTCGGTGTTGCTCCGAGCGGGGGTCGAGGAGGCGGAGCGCCGGGTGGGCGTGAATGCCTTCGCTGTCTCGGTCAACGACTGGGAACGAACGATGCTCGAGGCGGCCCTCGGGCTCCGGAGCCAGCCCGAGGTGCTGGTCGCCGAGCCCGACCTCGTGCGCTTCTCCCGGTCCGACAGCGCGAACGCCCCGCTCTTCGCGGGGTGCTGGGACCGCAGCCTCGCGCGGGTCGACGAGGTCTGGACCGCCCACACCCTGGGCGACCGGGACCTGGTCCTCGGCGTGGTGGACACCGGGCTCGGCACGGTGAGCGGTGCGGTCGAGCACCCGGCCTTCGTCGGCAAGGCCGGCGGCGGTTCCGACGACAA
>Ga0114932_10001377_pt1 | contig 27728 bp, 24 predicted proteins | sample 2SBtaG_2_FD_87286 | JGI IMG/M metagenome (GOLD analysis project Ga0114932, IMG submission 87286) | Deep subsurface microbial communities from Kolumbo volcano to uncover new lineages of life (NeLLi) - 2SBTROV12_ACTIVE470 metaG | ecosystem: Environmental > Aquatic > Marine > Volcanic ...
GAGTCCCGGTGAGAGTGTGGATTCGTGGGCGAGGCGGGACGAGGGAGCGGGCCGGGGCCCGTGACCGAGGAGCAACGACGCTCCACGGAGTCGCAATCCGCCGGGGCGACCTGAGGTAAGCGGGTCACCTCTCCAAGCACCCCTCTCGACAAATCAGAGATTTGTCGCCGGGGGCCCCGCACCGCCTCCCCGTACTTCGCTCCGCTGCGCGCGCTTGGAGCTCTTGCGTCGAGCACCTCGGCCCGGCTCAGATGCTGAGGATCGGCCAGTCGTAGGCCACCGCGAGCCGCTTCAGCTTCGCGTCCGGATGGATGCAGAACGGGTGGCCCACCACCGACAGCATCGGCACATCCGAGTGTGAATCGCTGTACGCGTGACACTCCGAGAGGTCGTGTCCGATCGCGCGGGCGTCATCCGCGATGAGGCGCGCCTTGGTGGGGCCCGCGACCACCGGCCGCAGCAGCTTGCCCGTCGCGTGGCCGTCCTTCATCTCGAGCCGATTCGTGATGACCTCGTCCGCGCCCAGCAGCTCGGCGAGGGGCGCGATGGTGATGTCGAGCGAGCCCGTCACGAAGACGACGCGCAGCCCCGCGTCCCGGCACTTGCCCACGAGCTCCGTGGCCCCGTCGAACAGCCGCGGCTGCAGCACGTCCTCCCAGACCTCCTGAGACAACACTCGGAGCCGGTCCTCGGACATGCCCGCGTAGTTCGCGAAGAGCATCTCGTTGAAGAGGCGCCGGTCGCGCAGCTCGGCGCCCGCGAGCAGGGGCGCCGAGAGCAGCGCCTTGCCGATGCGCCGCAGCCCGTCCAGGGGGTTGGCCTGGTGGCGGAGGTAGTGGACGGTGGGGTGGACGAGGTTGCTGTCCACCAGGGTCCCGTCGACGTCGAAGTACGCGGTCGGCATGGGCCGCGAAACCTACCGCAGCACTCGCCCGCGCCGCGCGGGAGTGGTGAAATCGTCGGGTGAGCGACGACGCGACGCTGCCGGGGAGCCTGCGGCCGAAGGACGGGCCCCGCCTCGGGTCCTTCGTGGTCCAGGGGCTGCTGGGCAAGGGCGGCATGGCCCGCGTCTTCCGGGCGCGTCACGAGATGGACGGCACCGCGGTCGCCGTGAAGGTGCTCCACGCCGCCGAAGGCGAGCGGGGCGAGCGCATGGCGGCCGCCTTTCGGCACGAGATCGACGCGGTAGCGGGCCTCGATCACCCCCGCATCACCGCCATCTACGACCACGGCGTCGTCTCCCCGAGCGCGGCCGAAGCGTCCGGCGGCACCATCCCGCTCGGGAACCCCTACTTCGTGATGGAGCTGGTCCGCGGGAGGTCCCTTTTCGGTCTGCGGGCGCGGCTCGGGTGGCAGGCCCTGCGCGGCATCCTCCTGGAGTCCCTGGACGCCCTCGCCCACGCCCACGCGCGAGGGCTGGTGCATCGGGACATCAAGCCCGGGAACATCCTCCTGAGCGACGAGAACCGGGGCGTGAAGCTCACCGACTTCGGGCTGGCCATGACCGCGAGCGCCCTGGACGCGGCGGACGGAGAGGGCGGCTTCGAGGGCACCCCCGCCTACATGGCCCCGGAGCAGATCGAGCTCGAGCTCCGCGACGTCGGCCCCTGGACCGATCTCTACGCGTTGGGCTGCACCGCCTGGGTGCTCGCCACCGGGGCGCTCCCCTTCCCCGGGTCCACCGAGGAGCAGGTCCTCGGCCACCTGCACGACCGCCCGTCGGACTTCGAGCCCGCGGCGCCGGTGTCGCCGGACTTCGAGCCGTGGGTCCGGCGCATGATGGCGAAGCGTCCACGTGACCGCCCCTCGAGCGCGGCCGAGGCCGCGTGGGAGCTGGTCCAGTGCAGGGACGTGAACGCCGAGGGCGGGGGGGAGTCGAGGCCGCGGTCGAGCGGCCCGGGGCTGCGCACGCTGCTCTTTCACAAGGACATCTCGTCGATGGTGCGCAAGCTCGCGCGCCGCCCCGCCGCCGAGCCCGATCTCATCCCCGCGGTCGACGGACCCTCACGAGAGCCGCCGCCCCTCCCCGAGCGGTGGCGGGACGACCGGCCCATCGTCGGGTCCTACCTGCACGGCGCGGGGCTCCCGCTCGTGGGCAAGCGCGCCGTGGGGCTGGTGGGGCGCGAGGCCGAGTGCGGCGATCTCTGGGATCTCCTGCACGCCGTGCGTCGGGACCGCCGCCCCCGCGTCGTGCTGATCGAGGGCCCGGCGGGCTGCGGCAAGACGGCCCTGGCGGACTGCGTGGCCGAGCGCGCGGACGAGCTCGGGGGGGCCGTCGTGATTCGTGCCCGGCACCGGGCGCACCAGGGGGCACAGGACGGGATCGGGCAGGCGCTGCTCCGACACCACCGGCTCGCCGGCCTGCCGCGAGACAACATGGTCCGCCGCCTGCGGAAGCGGCTGGGGGCCCTGGGAGAGACGGATCCGGCCGAGGGCATGGCGCTGGCCGAGGCGCTCGTGCGCTCGGATCCGACGCAGCCGTCCGCGGTCGGGGTGAAGCTCTCCGGCTCCGACGAGCGCTTCACGATCCTCGCGCGGCACCTCGCGCGGCTCGCCGGATCCCGGGTCGTGATCCTCCGCGTCGACGATCTGCCGTTCGGCCTCGACGCCGCCGCGATGCTCCGCCACCTCGTCGGACCGCGCGACTTCGACCTCCCCGTGCTGGTGCTCGCCACCCTGCGGAGCGAGTCGCTCCCCGAGTCGCTGGTCGCGGAGCAGATCGACGCGCTTCGGGCGGCGCCCGACACCCGGCGCGTCTCCCTGGGCAACCTGGACCGAGACGACACCAGCCGCCTCCTGCGAGACCTGGTGGGCCTGGACCCGGCGCTCTCCGAGGCGGTCGCCCGTCGCGCGGCCGGGAACCCCCGGTTCGCGATCGAGGTGATCCGCGACTGGGCCGAGCGGGATCTCCTCGAGACGGGGCCCACCGGCTTCCGGCTGCGACCGGGGCTCGAGCCCGGCTTCCCCGAGGGGCTGCTCTACCTCTGGGAGGTGCGGATCCAGCGCTTCCTCGAGGCCCGCCCCGAGGAGGACGCGCGGGCCTTGGAGGTCGCGGCGGCGCTCTGCCAGGACGTGGACCGAGACCTCTGGGCGCGGTGCTGCGAGGACGCGGGGCTGACCCCCTCGGTCGATCTGCTCCCCTCGCTGCTCCGGCTCGACCTCGTGGTCCCGCGCGAGGGCGGCGCGGCGGGGTTCTCCTTCGCCCAGGCCATGATCCGAGAGGCGCTGATCCTGCGCGCCGAGCGGGGCGGGCGGCTGGCGGCCCTGCACGGCCTCATCGCCGACCGCCAGGCGACGGAGGAGGTCGTCTTCACCCCCGATCTCGCCCGCCATCTGCTCAAGGCCGGCCGGCCCGAGGAGGCCCTCCCCGTGCTCGTCGAGGCGATGGAGCGGTACGGCCACGAGGGCGAGATCCGGTCCGGCATGGAGACCCTCGAGGCCCTGCAGCGCGCGTTGGACGTCGTGCAGGCGCCGTCGCGCCACCCCCAGCGCGTGCAGGCCGCGATCTTCGAGACCCGCTTCCATCGACGGCTCGGCCGTCTCCACGAGGCGGAGGCCGCGGGCGCGCGGGCGGTGGAGCAGGCGCGCGCCTCCGGAGACCCCGTCCTCATCGTCGACGCGCTCGGCGCGCTCGCGAACACCTACTCCGCCCGGGGACGCTTCGGGGACGCGGAGCGGTGTGTCGACGAGGCGATCGAGCTCGCCCGCGCCGCGCGGATCACGGCCCGGCTCCCCGGCCTGCTGCGCTCCCGCGGGTTCATGACCCTGCGGGGCGGGGACCACGACGCCGCGCGCGCCCTGCTTCAGGAGGCCCTGCTCACCGCCGAGGCCTCGGGGGCGAGCGGGGCGGGCGGCTCCACCGCGCAGGCGTGGCTGATGCTCGGGCGGGCGTCCCTCGGCGACGGGAACGTCGAGCGGGCGCGCTTCGAGCTGGATGAGGCCGCCCTCCGGTTCGAGCGCGCAGGCGACCGCTGGGGCGCCGCCGAGATCTGCAACATGCACGGCGAGCTTCACCGCCGGGCGGGGGACCTCGCGGCCGCCGATCGGAGCTACCGACAAGCCGCGGACCTCTTCGACGCGATCGGCTCGGGCGACGCGGTCTATGCCCACGTGAACCGAGGGCTCGTGCTCTTCGAGCGCGGAGAGGCGGCCCACGCGATCGCGGTGCTGCGCCGGTGTCGCCGGGTCGTCGACGCGCGGGGGATGGACTCGCTGGGGGCAGCCGTGCGCGTCATCCTCCTGGCCGCCCGGGCCTCGTCCGGCAAGTGGGAGGGCTGGGACGAGCTGCTGGCGGAGGCCGAGCAGGCCCTCGCCCGGACCGGCTTCGCCGAGGAGGACATCGCCCGGGCCGCCCGACGAGGCGCCGCGGCGTGTCTCGAGGCGGGCTTCGGGGACCGCGCCGCCCGGCTCGGCGCGATCGGCGAGGCCCAGGAGGCCGCGCTCGGGATCTGACGGGGGCCCGGTGCCGGCGGCCTCGCGCGGCTACCGCGCCCGGTGGAAGATCGGCGACGTCCAGGCCCGCTCCCGCACCGTCTTGGGGACCTCGGGGTCGTCGCAGCTGGGCGGGCGACCGCCCTCGGGGAGCGCGATGCAGGCGTGGGTGGACCAGCGGCAGCTCGGATTCTCGAGGACGCGAGCGTAGTACCAGGCGGACTCGCTCGGATCGAACGCGGGGTCCGCCCACACCGTGCACAGCTCGGTCGCGCCCGACGTGCCGGTGGCGGCGCAGGTCGTGAGGTCGACGTCGGCGTCCCCGACCTCCCCCGCGACATCGAAGACCTCCACGTGGCGGTCGCCCGCGGCGTCGAGCCGCCCCTTCACGATCTGGATCCGCTCCAGCGGAGTGCCCGGGCGCGCGGCCGTCCCCGCGTCCATCGCCGCCCACAGGAAGAACCGAGGCGCGGCGGTGGCCTCGTCCAGCACGCCGCCCATGGGGACCCCCGAGGCGTCCGCGACCGCGACCGCGTCGGGGCGAGAGCAGAGGTCCTCGGGCAGGTCGTCGCCGCCGAACAGGCGGACCGTCATGCGGGGGCCGCTGGTGCCGTAGACCTCGCGGCGGCGCATCGCCTCGAACAAGGAGTCCCGGTCGTTGGACTCGGCCCACACCGCGGCGAGGCCCCCGGAGCTGAAGATCACCCCGCCCGGGGTCAGCGCGCCCGTCCCGAGCCGACGCTCGGGCAGGTCCTCGTTGTTCCCCCAGTGCCCCAGGTAGGCGTCCTCTTCGACCGCCCCGGGGATGCCGTTGTGGGTGTCCGTGGACGCGATGATCCCCAGCGGCAGCGGGTTCTCCCCGATCCGCTCCTCCTCCTCGAGTCCCCGAAGCAGCGCGCCCCGCACGAAGTCCGCCCTGCTGACGCAGCCCCCGCCCCCCATGGCGCCCGCGCCGGTGCCGTCGCCGCAGTCCGCGAAGGGCGGCGTGCGGAGCTTCTCGAAGGAGCAGAGCTCGTCGGGGGCGCCGAGGATGCCGGAGAGGCCCGGGCTGCACTCCGAGTCGCCCTTGTGCTGGTAGATCTCCACGAGGGGCTCGAGCTGGGCCCGCGCCGCCGCCTCCTCGGCCTGCTCGGCCGCGGTCTCACCCTCGTACTCCACCGCGAACAGCCGCCCGTTGCTCCAGTTCGAGTTGTGCGGGATCGCCAGCACGTCGCACGGGCCCTCCGCGTCGAGGCAGTCGGCGCGCAGGGCGTCCCACAGCTGCGCGGGCGTGTCGTGCTCGAAGTAGGCCGCGGGCTGCGCGGGCACGGTCGCGTTGCGGAAGATGACGTTGCGGTGAAGGTTCGAGACCCCCGTGGCGGCCGTGTACTCGTAGGCGACAAAGGACGTGAATTCGCACGACGCCGAGCGATCGTAGGCCTCCTCGGCCGCGTCCTGGAGGCGGCTCCACAGACTCCGCGCGCCCGCCAGGCAGTCCAGCCCGAAGCCCCCGCAGATGTCGTCGAAGCGATCCGGCGAGGACTCCGTCAGCTTCAGCCCGAAGGCGGCGACGGCGCGGTTGCCCCCGGTGCGGTACTGCTCACAGGTGGGCACGTTGTAGATGGGCGACTCGGGGTCGGTGCAGCCGGCGACCTCGGCCAGGTACTCGCCGTGATCGGTGACCGCCGCGAAGTCGAGCGGGCGCTCCAGGCGGAGGGTCTGCGTGCCGCGCCCCTCGGCGTCGAGCGGGGGCAGGCGCACCTCCTCGCCCCGGGCGAACGCATAGGCCTGGGCCGGATCCGTGCGGACGTCGAACACCCAGGCGTCGAACGACCACGACGTGTGGGCGTGCAGATCCCCCCAGAAGACGTCGCGGTCGGGGTTGGTGGCGGCGCAGGGCTCGCGGATGTCGACGAACGGGGTGGGCTCGGGCACCGGCTCGTCCGTGGGGCAGCCGGCGAGGAGCGGGAGGAGCAGCAGCGCGCGCTTCATGGTTCGCTCCACCGGCGCAGCGTGGACCGCACCCTTGGCCAGAGGGTAGCGGGGCTGTTCGCGGTGGCGAAAGCCCAGCGCATGCGCTTCTGCCGGGGGAGGAGCGGGCCGCCGCGGTCGAGCACCCCGAGGTAGAGGTCCGCGAGCGTCGTCACGCAGTTCGAGGACATGAGGTGGTAGCGGGCGTGGTCCTCCACCTCGCTGTCGGGGCCCTCGGGGAACCACGCGTCGAGGGTGTCCAGGAGGACGTCGACCTGGGGGGCCGACAGGACGAGCGGGGCGCGACGGTTCCGGTCGTCCCCCCCGCCGGGGTAGCCGGTCTCCCAGCGTTGGGCGGTGAGGGTCCCCGGGATCGACCCGCGGCGCTCCTTCTCGACCTTGGTGACCGCCTTGGTGACGTCGTCGTCGGGGTTGAACTCCACGAGCACGTCGGTGCGATCGGGGAGGCGGACGCGGAAGCGGACGTGGCCGAAGTGGTGCCGAAAGGGCCGCCGCTTCGGGGCCGCGATGTCCCGCCCGTCCTTCACGAGGTCGAGGGACAGCGGCGCCCGATACCAGAGCTCGAGGACCTCCGCGGGATCGGGAGGCCCCTGGGGCCCGGGTCGGACGTCGCGGAACCGCACCCGCCTACATGTCGACCGGCGGGAGGGCCGTGTGGCTGGAGGTCGAGTCCAGATCGTTGAGCAGATCCTCGATGGAGTCGGGCTCGAGCGCGGCCGCGAGGACCTCCGCCATGTCCTCGGCGAAGATGAACTCCACGGTCTCCTGCACCGCGTCCGGGATGTCGACGAGGTCGCGCTCGTTGCGCGACGGCAGGATCACGCGGCGGAGGCCCGCGCGGTGCGCCGCGAGGACCTTCTCCTTGATGCCGCCGACCGGCAGGACGCGACCCCGGAGGCTCGCCTCCCCCGTCATGGCCGTGTCCGACCGCACCCGCCGCCCGGTGAGGAGCGACGTCAACGCGGTGAACATCGTCACCCCGGCCGACGGACCGTCCTTCGGGGTCGCGCCCGCGGGCACGTGGATGTGGATGTCCTGCCCGTCGAGGAACTGCGGATCGACCCCCAGCTCGGCGGCGTGGCTGCGCACGTAGGTGAGCGCGGCCTTGGCCGACTCCTGCATCACGTCGCCGAGCTTGCCGGTGGTCTGCAGGGCGCCCTTGCCGGGCATGCGCGACGTCTCCACGAACAGGATGTCGCCGCCCACAGGGGTCCAGGCCAGGCCCGTCGCGACCCCCGGGATCGACGTGCGCTCCTGCACCTCGGGGAAGAACCGACGCTTGCCGAGCAGGTCGTCGAGCTCGTCCACGCCGATGCTCACGTGCGGGTCCTTCGCGTCCGACGTGCTGCGCGCGATGCGGAGGGCGGTGCCCCGGACGAGGCGTCGCAGCTCGCGCTTGAGCTGACGGACCCCGGCCTCGCGGGTCCAGCCGTCGACGATGGCGTCGATCGCCTCGTCGGACACGGTCATGGTCTCCTCGTCGATCGCGTGGGCGTCGAGCTCGTCGGGCAGCAGGTGCTTGCGAGCGATGACCACCTTCTCGTCCGGCGTGTAGCCCGACAGCGAGATGATCTCGAGGCGGTCGCGCAGCGGCGGGGAGACGCGGGAGAGGTCGTTGGCCGTGACGAGGAAGAGGACGTCGCTCAGGTCGTAGGGCAGCTCCAGGTAGTGGTCGGTGAAGGAGTCGTTCTGCTCCGGGTCGAGCACCTCCAGGAGCGCGGACTCGGGAGAGCCCTGCCAGCCGCTGCTGAGCTTGTCGATCTCGTCGAGCAGCATCACGGGGTTCCGGACACCGGCCTTCTTCATGCCGTGGAGGATGCGGCCCGGGAGCGCGCCGACGTACGTGCGACGGTGGCCGCGGATCTCCGCCTCGTCGCGCACGCCGCCCAGGGCGATGCGCACGAACGGGCGGCCGGTGGCGTCCGCGATCGACTTGCCGAGGGACGTCTTGCCGGTGCCGGGGGGGCCGGCGAGGCAGAGGATCGTCGCCTTGGCGCGCCCGCCCATCTTGAGGACGGCGAGGTGCTCGAGGATGCGCTTCTTCACCTCGTCGAGGCCGGTGTGATCGGCGTTCAGCTTCGCCTCGACGTGATCGATGTCGTCGTCGACGGCGGCGGCCTCCGTCCAGGGCAGCTCGGCGATGAGCTCGAGGTGGTTCCGGATCACGCCCGCTTCGGGGCCCACGGCCTGGTTCGACGACAGGCGACGGAGCCCGCGCGCGACGGCCTTGGCGGCGTCTTCGGGGAGGTCCTTGCCGGCGAGCTTGCGGCGCAGCTCGGCGAGCTCGTCGTCGTCCTCGGCCTCGCCCAGCTGCTTCTTGATCGTCTCCATCTGCTTGCGCAGGAGGGCCTCCTTGCGGCCCTTGCCGAGCTCGCGCCGGAGGTCGGCTTCGAGGTCCCTCTCCACCTCCTTGCGCGTCCGAAGCTCCACGAGGAAGGCCACGAGCAGGCGCAGCCGGCTCTCCACGTCGACGGCGGCGATGAGCTCGACCTCGTCGTCGCCTTCGAGGCCCGCGGCCCCGCCCATCCGGTCGGCGACCATGCCGGGAGCGTCGGTGTCGTCCCATGCTTGAAGGAGCCGGCCCAGGCCGCTTCGGCGGGGCGGCTTGAGGGCCTCGACCGCGCCCTTGAGCCCGGCGTACAGGGCCTGGACCGTGCCCGAGTCGCCCGGTTCGTCGGCGGTCAGCTCGGCGCGGGCGCGGAAGAACGGCGCCTCCTGCTCGAAGACGCCGAGGGTGACGCGCTGGAGGCCGTCCAGCTGCAGGCGCAGGCGCCCCGTGGACACCTCGACGATGCGTCGCACGCGCGCCAGAGTGGCGACGGGGTGCAGATCGTCCGGCGACGGGCGCTCATCGGAGCGATCCCGCTGGGTGGCGACCACCAGGAAGGAGCCCGACTCGAGGGACCGGGCGAGCTCGAGGGAGCTGCGTCGACCCACGGGGATCGTCTGCACGGTGCCGGGGAAGAGGGCGCCGCTGCGCAGGGCGAGGACCGGGAAGGGGGTGTCGGGGAGGGTGTAGGAGGGGGAGGAAGGCATGGGCTCCAGCAGAGTAACGGAGGTCGAGGGCGGGGGCCTCCGGGGACTCGATATGGGTAATGCCCCGCTCGCCGGCGTCAATCCCGTCCGGATGGCCAGGGGGAGCCCGGCGGGCTCGGTGGGATCACCACGCGGCGGCGCCTCCGATGCCGAGCTGGGGGGCTCGCGTTCGGAGGCCGAGGTAGCCGCCGAGCAGCCGCGTGAGCTCCCGCTTGAACCCGTCTTCGTCCAACCCCGGGAACCCATGAAAGACGAAGGCGCGCACGGACGCCTGGAGGGTGCGGGCGGTGAGGAGCGCGGCCGGGCCGGAGGGGTCCGCGACCACCCCCGGGAGACGGAGGATCAGCGCGCGGATCCGCTCGGCCAAGGCGGCGTCGCCCGCGGCCAGGGCGGCCCCCGCATCCGGAGGGTGGGGCACCTCCTCGAACAGCACGCGGTCCAGCTCCGGAGCCCCTCGGAAGCGGGCGAAGACGGCGTCGATGAGGCGACCGAGGGCGACATCCGCCGCGGGGGCTGTGCCGTCGAGGTCCGCGAGGGCGAGTTCCATGTCCCGGGCGCCGTCGGCGAGCCGCCGCTCCAGCAGGGCGGCCAGGATCGAGTCCTTGTTGGGGAAGTACTCGTAGAGAGACCCCACGGAGACCCCCGCCTCGGAGGCGATTCGGTTGGTCGTGCCGCCCGCGTACCCGTGAGCCACGAACACCGTCGCCGCGGCGTCCAGGATCGAGGCGACGGTCGCTCGGGCGCGACGCTGCACGGGGGCTCGGCGGGGGGGCTTGGGGGCGTTCATCGGTCGACCTCGGGTTCGATCGACACCATAGCCGAATATCATTCATGTTTCTTCCGTCTGCGCTTCGGTATCTTGGGCGACGTCGCACGAAACCTCCCCCCCTCGAGAGGGCTCTCAGACGACATGAGCGACCCCGATCCCGCCGTCCCCGACGCCCCCTTTCCCGCCCTGGGCGCGACCCGCCGGTTCTTCCTGCGGGGATCCCTCGGCTTCGGGGGCGCGATGCTCGTGGGCTGCGAGTCCAGCGGCTCCCTCGGCGACGACGACGACGACGCCACGGACGACGACGACGCGGTCGACGACGACGACGCCACGGACGACGACGACGCGGTCGACGACGACGACGCGACGGATCCGTGCGACGAGCTCGCCGAGGCCCTGGCGGGCGGGACGTTCGTGCGCTCCCTCGAGTTCCTGGGCATCACCCGGGACCTCGATCAGAACCTCAACAGGGAGCTGGACGGCCGTCGGTACGTGGACCTCACGAACGTCGACCCCACCGGGGACGGGGTCCTCAGCAACGAAGACTTCTACATCCGCACGATGGCGAGCGAGGTGCTCCCGCCGGCCGAGGGGTGGACGGTCACGATCTCGGGGCTGGTCGACTCCGAGCTCGAGCTGACCATCGACGCGCTGGTGAAGCGGAGCACGGACCAGGGGCTGAAGACGCTGGAGTGCTCCGGCAACGGCGGCGGCGGCGGCTTCGGCCTCCTCAGCACGGCCCAGTGGGGCGGAGTCCCGCTCATGGAGCTGCTGGAGGAGGCGGGCATCGACCCGGCGGCGACGGCCGTCCGGGTGACCGGCTTCGACACGTACGAGAGCCCGTCGAACTTCTCCACGCCGGGGGCGGAGTGGGTGTTCCCCCTCGACCAGATCACCGAGTACGGCGGGTTCCTCGCCACGCAGATGAACGGGGAGCCGCTGCCGCTCCATCACGGCCGCCCGGTGCGGCTCTACATGCCCCGCTGGTACGGGTGTACGAACATCAAGTGGGTCCAGACGATCGAGCTGGTGGACGACTCGGTGGAGTCCACGAGCCAGATGCGGGAGTTCGCGGGCCGCACCCATCAGCCCGGGGTGCCGGAGTTCGCCCGCGACTTCATCCCCGCGACGCAGGACCAGGCGGCGATGCCGATCCGCGTGGAGCAGTGGGAGGTGGACGGCGAGGTCGTGCACCGCATCGTCGGCGTGTGCTGGGGGGGCTACGAGATCACGACGGCCCTCGGGATCCGCGTCGACGAGGGCCCGCGGGAGGACGTCACCGTGTGCACGGGCCAGACGGACAACGACTATTGGGGGTTCTGGGAGCACATCTGGCGCCCGTCGCGGCCGGGCTTCTACGACATCGCGCTCGAGGTGACGGACTCGTCGATCCGTACGCGTCGCCTCGACACGGGCTTCTACACCCGGACCGTCGAGGTGGTGGACGCCTGACCGGGGGCGCGGGACCGCCGGGTACCCTCTGGGGGTGACGCTCCCGATCCTGATCGTCGGCGCCGGCTGCCGGGCCGGCATCTACGCGTCCCTGCTCCGCGAGCAGTTCTCGGATCGCCTGCGCCTGGTGGGGGTGGTGTCGCGATCGCGAGACCGCGCGGCGGCCCTCGCGGAGGCGGAGGGGGTGCCGTGGGCGCTCGAAGGCGACCTCGAGGACGCGGCGCACGCCTGGGAGGCGGCGGGGGCGGTCGTGTGCCCGTCGAGCGAGGCGAACGCGCGGATGGCCCGGCGGGTCGCGGCGCAGGGGCGGCCGTTCCTCTTGGAGACGCCGCCTGCCCTCGAGGTTCCGGAAGCCGAGGCGTTGCTCGCGTTCGTGTCGGCGCAGGGCCTCGCGGTGGAGGTGGCGGAGCAGAATCCACGGGGTGCGGAGGCGAGCCATGCCCTCGACGTGGTGCGGTCGGGACGGATCGGGGAGGTCCGGATGGTGGCGTGCGACCTCGCCTCGTACCGGTACCACGCGACGGCGGTCGGGCGGGCGCTGCTGGGCAAGCCTCGGGGGCGCCGAGCGGTCGCGCTGCGGGCGAGGTTTCCGGACCTGCCGGAGCACGCCGCGACGATCACGGCGGGCACGATCGAGGCCGAGGGGGGCCGAATCCTCCAGGTGCGTGACGGCGAGGGGCTGTACCTCGAGGAGGGTCCCTGGCGGTCGGGGGGGTGGAGCATCTACGGCTCGGAGGGGTCGCTGATCGGCGGGCGGCTCACGATCGGCGGGGTCGAGGAGCCGGTGGACACGGGTTGGACCGAAGACGACGACCGGCGCGCGATCGGCCGATGCGTCGACGACTGGCTCGCGCGCCTGGGGGGGCGAGCGACCGAGACGCAGTGGTCGCTGGAGGACGCGGTGGAGGACCTCCGCTGGATCGACGCCCTGGAGCGGTCGGCCCGGCTCGGGGGGGCCCCGATCCTGCTGTAGCAAGGGTGCGGACAGAACCCGGGGTGGATCGACGATCCTGGCCGAGTTCCGGCCGCCCACCGGACAGAACCCGGGGTGGATCGACGATCCTGGCCGAGTTCCGGCCGCCCACCGGACAGAACCCGGGGTGGATCGACGATCCTGGCCGACTTCCGGCCGCCCACCGGACAGAACCCGGGGTGGATCGACGATCCTGGCCGACTTCCGGCCGCCCACCGGACAGAACCCGGGGTGGATCGACGATCCTGGCCGAGTTCCGGCCACAGGGGGCTATGGTCCCGCCATGCAGCCCCTCGCCCACTTCGACGCCGCCGACCTCAAGCTCGTGTACCGGACTCTCCACAAGAGCCTGATGAGCAACATCGAACTGATGGACAGCGACTTCTTCGAGAAGCTCCAGACGTGGCTGCAGACGTGCGCCCAAGCCGACGGCGTCGACGTCGGCGACCACGCCCAGTGGGACGCCTGGCTCGGCAACCGCGTTGTGGCCTGCGAAGACCGGGTCGCGGATCGAAAGAGGCTCACCCTCGTCGACTGAGGCGTAGCCTCGGGGGGTGGGCAAGACCACCGCACTCGAAGTGGGCCTGGCCGCGCTCCTCGGCTTCGGCTTGGGCGCCGTGGGGGCCCGCGCGCGATCCGCCCCCACCTCGCCGCCCACCACCGACATCGCTTCCGCCCCCGACGTCCCGCCCGCCCCCGACATCGCGCCCGCCGCGGACACAGCGCCCACCCTCGACGCCCCCCGGGGAGCTGCTTCCCCCCGCCTGGGCTCATCGACCTTCCCGCGACGGGCGACGACCGCCAGGACCGACTTCGCGAAGGGCCCCCACGCGGCCCGGCTGCGCAGCTCCATCCTCCGCGCCCAGGCCGAGATCGACTGGCTGCGCGCCCGGCGATCCGAGGAAGAGCGAGAGGCGAACCCGTCGGCGTCGGGCCCCTCCTTCGACGACGACCGCATCTTCCCCGAGCACCGCCCCGAGGCCTTCGAGGGCCACGTCGAGACCGCCCGCGAACGGCTCCGCCGCGAACCCCTGAGCCGCGACACCGAGATCACGGACGTCGACTGCTCCGCCGTGCCCTGCATCGTGACGGTCGAGGTCGCCTTCGAGCCGACGGACGAGTTCCCGTACCTCTCCGCTGACCGGGACTTCCACGAAGAGCTCGGCTCCCTGTTCGCGACCACCCCGCTCGGCTCCAACAGCGCCACCCGATGGCCCGGCCCGGAGGACGGCGTCTGGAACGTGCACCTCTGGTGGCACCCCGTCGACTACGACGTCAACCCCCTCTTCCGCCAGCAGATCGAGGACTCGGCTTGGGGACGCCTCGACGCGGACCACATCCCCGGGGCGACCCCGTGACCCGCCTCGCCGCCCCCCTCGCCGCCTTCCTCATCGCCGCCGCGGCCGGCGTGTGGGTCGGCTCCGAGCCCACACACCCGTCGCCGGCGCCCGACTCGCCGCCCTCGCCGCCCTCGACACCTTCGACCCCGCCCTCCCCCCACACAGCGACCCCACCCGACGCCCCCGTCCCCGCGTGGGACCAGCCCCCCGACTTCTGGGTGATGGAAGACATCCCCCGGCTCGAGGCCCGCCTCCAGCGCGTGGAAGACGAGCTCGCCGCCCTGCGCGCCGACGACCCGGCGCCCGTCTCCGAGTGGGACGGTCTCTTCCCCGACGACCACCGCGCCGCCCGCATCAAGGACGCCCTCGACGCGGACATCGCCGACTGGCCGGACGGCGTGACCCTGATCGACGTGAGCTGCCCGCCCGAGCCCTGCGTCATGGCCCTGCGCATCGACGTCGAGGCCTTCGACGACCCGAGCACCCACGACGACATGCGCGTCGAGGACAAGGACCGAGTGGAAGCCGCCTACGGGGCCCTCGCCGCCCACCTCGGCTTCCCGCAGACGGCCAGGCGGCGAACCGTCAACTACCTGGCCGACGAGCCGTACCAGGTGCGCAGCCTGTGGTGGGCACCCCCCGGCTTGCCCGGCGACGAGGTCTCGGATCTCGAGCGCGAGGTCGTCCCCCGGATCCGCCGCGCCCACAGCGCCTGGGGCGGCTTCGGCGGCGGCGAGCACGGTCGAACGTACTGACCGCCCCGCAAGCGGCCGGCCGTCCCCCTAGAACGACGACCCCGGCGTCTTCAGGAACTCCAGCTCCTCGGGCGTCGACTCGCGCCCCAAGATCGAGTTCCGGTGGGGGAACCTCCCGTACTTCACGACGATGTCGCGGTGGATCTTCGCGTACTTGACGAACTGGTCGTACTCCCCGGGGTGCCGCTCGGCGAGCGCCTCGCCCCAGGCCACGCAGCGCTCCTGGTCCAGCGGGTCTTCGCTGTGCATGAGCGGCATGACCCCGAACGTCTGCATGTCGGGGTGCAGCGCGTCGGCGCCGTCGGTGTCCAGGAACAGCCTCGTGAGCTCGAGCGCCTGGGCGTCGTTCGCGTACATCGCGGGGGTGTCGCGGCGGGTGTTTCGGGTGAACTGGTCGAGCACGATGATGAGCGCCAGGATGCCCCGCGGGGTCTCGATCCAGCCGTCGAGCTCCCCCCGAGCCGCGCCGTCGCGGGCGGCCCCGAAGCGCTCCTCGATCGCCGCATCGAACGCCGGGTCCTTCTTGAACCACCGCATCCTCACCTCGTTCGGCACCGATTCGCCGACCTTCAGGTCCCCGAACCAGAAGGCGAGGACGTCCTCGGGGCCGATCACGACAGCCGCCCCGCCAGCTCCTGGAGCCGCGCCTTGCCGTCGCGGAACACGGACTGCCCGTCGCCCACCAGCACCGCCGACACCTCGAGGTCCGCCAACCGCCCGACCGACGCGATCGCCGCCGCCTTGTCTTCGAGCTTGGGATCGGGGAGGAGGTTCAGGCTGCCCGCCCGCTGCGCGCGCACGAGATCGCCGGTGATCAACACGCCGCCCGGGAGCAGAAAGGCGAACTCGCCCGCGCTCTTGCTCCCGCGCATCGTGATGCAGCGCACGCCGGTCGGCCCGTGAGTGCTGTCGGCCGGGATCCAGTCCACGCTGCCGCCTGCCGCGAGGGCAGCGAACTCCGCCCGGTCCGCTTCGTCCGCGGGCGCCCCGACGCGGGCCCCCAGCTCGGCCGCCAACCGACCTGCATCCCGCACGTGATCGGCGTTCGAGATCAGGATCCAGCGCGCCCCGCCGAGCCCCTCCAGGTGAGCCCGGTCGTGGTCCGACATCGGCATGGGGTCGAAGAGGACGTTGCCCTCGGGGCGCACCCACATGTGGCCGGTGAAGTCGACGTTGCGCGGCTCGTCGAACACGGACCAGGCGAAGAGGTCGGGGCGATGCAGGGATTTCATGGGCGCTCCTGTCGGGTCAGACGCTGACTTCGGCCGCGATGTGTGGGTGGGGGTCGTACCCCTCCAGCTGGAAGTGGGGGTATCGGAACTCGAAGATGTCGTCGATCGAGGGATCGATCCGCATCGTCGGCAGCGGTCGGGGCTCTCGGGAGAGCTGCAGTCGGGCTTGGTCGAGGTGGTTGTTGTACAGGTGCACGTCGCCGAACGTGTGCACGAACTCGCCGGGCTTCAGCCCGCACACCTGCGCCATCATCATCGTCAGCAGCGCGTAGCTCGCGATGTTGAACGGCACCCCCAGGAAGACGTCCGCCGAGCGCTGGTACAGCTGGCAGCTCAGGCGGCCCTCGGCGACGTAGAACTGGAAGAGCGTGTGGCACGGGGGCAGGGCCACGCGGTTCGCCTCGGCCGGGTTCCAGCCCGTCACGAGGATCCGCCGCGACGTGGGGTTGTGGCGGATGAGATCGACGGCCTGCCGGATCTGGTCGACGCCGTCGTCGCGGTAGGACCCGTCGTCGCCCCGGCTCGCCCCGTAGTTGCGCCACTGGTGGCCGTAGACCGGGCCCAGGTCGCCCTCCTCGCGCCCGAACCGCGCCGTCTGCTCGGCCGTCGCCCACTCGTTCCAGATCCGGACCCGACGCTCTTGGAGGAACTGCACGTGGGTGTCGCCGCGGAGGAACCAGATCAGCTCGATGATGATCGAGCGCAGGTGCGTCTTCTTCGTGGTCAGGAGCGGGAAGCCGTCCGCCAGATCGAACCGCATCTGGTGACCGAACACACCGCGGGTGCCCGTGCCTGTCCGATCGCCGCGATCGTTGCCTTCGTCGAGGATCCGCTGGAGCAGGGCGAGGTACGCGCGCATCGACCGCGTTCTACCCCGTTCTCAGAGCGGAAGGCCCAGGGCCGACAGCGCCACGACGGTGCCCGCCGCGGACGCGAGGGGCACGCTGAAGTTGTCGTCGATGCGCAGGCTGAAGAGCTCGCCGAGGGCGCCCGCGACGGCCCCCGCCACCGCGACGGCCACGAACGCTCCGAGGCTCGCCTCGAACCCGACGGCGAGCAGACCGATCGCCGCCGCCACGGTGCCCACCAAGGCGAACGTCGTGGTGCCCTCCAGCGACCGGCCGTGCATCAGCCGGACCCGGCCCCAACGTCGGCCGACGATGGCGGCTGCGGGATCCGCGAACCCGAGCACCGCCACGGCCACGACGATCGCGGGCAGGGAGTCGACCAGGGCGAGCAGCGTCAGGGCGCTCGCGTACCAGGTCGCCGAGTTGATCTTGCTCCACTCGTGGGGGTGCGCGACCTTGCCGAACACGTGCTCCATGAGCCACTCGTTCCACCCGGGCCAGATCCGCCGGGTGCTCTCCAGCGACCACGCGAGCAGGGTCCACCCGGCGGCGATGGGCAGCAGCCACGTCTGGGGCACCGCGGCGACCAGGAACACCGCGAGCGCGCCGAAGCCGGCGTGCATGAGGTTTCGGCGGTAGTTCATGGGACGGAGCGACGGCACGTGGACGCGGGCGTCCTTCAGGCGCGCGGCCAGCTCCTCGTAGGTGGGCTGCAGGCGGTCTCGGAGCGCCTCGAACTCGGCGCGCAGCGCGTCGGCCGACGGGAGCTGATCGGGCATGCCGTCCGCCAGCTGGGCGCGCAGTCGGTCGACGGCCTCGAGGACGCGGGCGGGGGCCTCTTCGCGGGTAGGGGCCTCTTCGAGCAGGCGGGTGGCGGCCGCCTCGAGCTCGGCGAGCTTCGCCCGGACGGCCGTCTCGGCCTCGGCCCGGAAGCGCTTGGGGTCCAGCTCCCGGAGGAGCGCGTGCAGTTGAAGCGCGACGTCGCGGATCGCCGCGGTGCCCAGTGCGGTCATCGACCTCTCCACGGACTGCAGGGGAATACCGAGGGCGTTACCTACCACGGTTCGGGGGCAGGGCGGGGCGGAGTTCCCGGGGGCGCCATCCGGGCGGCCCGAAGACGTACCCGAGGGCCTCGCGCAGGGTGTTCGCGCCCCGCACGTCCCGCCAGATGTCCCTCAGCTCGTGGGTCTGCGCGTCCCACACCCCGTAGCCGTGCCAGTCCTTCTTGAGGCCGTACACGCACTCCTCCTCCTCGGGCACGAAGGTCCCGAAGAGCCGGTCGAACAGGATGAAGAAGCCGCCGTAGTTGCGGTCGATGTACTGGGGGTTCGTGGCGTGATGGACCCGGTGGCTCGAGGGCGTCACGAGGATCGCCTCCAGCGGTCCCATCCGCCGAATCGCCTCGGTGTGATACGCCAGCCCGTACACCTTGAACGCCTTGTCGACGATGATGAAGATGAGCGGGTGGATGCCGAGCAGCGGGATCCAGAAGTAGAACGGGAACGTCGCGAACACGCCGAGGGCGCTGCCGCGGATGCCCGTCGTCAGGTCATAGTGCTTCGCCGAGTGGTGGACGACGTGCACGGCCCACAGCAGACGTACCTGATGCTGCGCCCAGTGCGACACGTAGAACATCGCGTCGTTCACCAGGAAGCAGAGCAGCCACACCTCGGGGCCGAGGCCCAGGTCGAAGAAGCGGAACTCGTAGACCGTGTAGAGCAGCGCCAGCGCGAACGTGGCGTGCGCGACGCCCTCCACCCCGAACCCCAGCAGCCCGCAGTAGACGCCGAGCCGACGGGACTTCACGTCCCGCCGGGTGGTCTTCGCGAGGACGATGGTCTCGATGACGATCGCGGCGATGCCGAAGCCGTAGAGGTACGGCGTCGCGTCGTCCGCGAGGAGCTGGAGGGTCGCGAGATCCACCGGGGTCAGCGCCCGAAGTTCATCCCGCCGGGGAAGAGGTAGGAGGTGTACTCGGCGTATCCGTACGTCGTGATCCCGAAGCCGACGTCGTTGCGCGCCGAGATGCTGTGGGACCCGGCGTTCACCGGCACCCGCGCGACCTCGAAGCCCGTCGACCCGATGGCCTCCCAGCCGGAGATGGCGCCCCCGTCGAGCTCGACCTCGTCCCCCGCCGGGCGCACGACGTTGACGTAGTTGGTCTGGTACGTCGACGGCGTCAGGAACTCGTACTGGTCGCGCACTTGCGACCAGGGGATCCCCGAGCCCATGGCCGGGTCGCCGGCGAGCGCGCTCCCCAGCTCGTCCTGTCCGAGCAGCCACTGCGTCACGTAGATGCGGTTGCTGCCCGTGACCATGAAGTCCTGGTCGGTCTCGAACTGGATGTGCTCGCCCGCGGCGAGGGTCACCCCGGCGGCCACCGGGGGATCGAACGTGACGTCGGTGCCGCCTTCGAGGGCGAGGACGCGGTACTGGGCTCGGGCCGGCAGCCCGCCGTCGGGGTGGATGGGCGCCGTCATCAGCGACATCGTCCCCCACGCCGCCGTCGGGAACATCATCTCCTCGAGGTGATCGCAGGCCCAGTTGTCGAACGGGACGAAGCTGCACTGGTGCCCCGAGACGACCGCGACGGGCGCGGTGGAGGTGATGACCGTGCCCGTGAGATCGGAGTCGGGGACCTCGCAGTACTCGCAGGTGATCTGCGTGCCCACCGTCGTCGGGCAGGGCTTGCTGACGTCGTCCCAGCCGCGGCTCCGGCACAGGTTCTGGTCGGGGCTGCCCTGGGCGGAGGCCTCGTAGGCGCTCAGCACCTGCACCACGTCGCCCCGGTTGAGAGAGACCGTCGTGGTCTGCCCGGGAGACAGCGCGCCCGGGTTGCCCGTGTGGGTGTCGGCGGACGACTCGATGGTGACGGTGGTCCCGTCCTCCGTGGCGGCCACGGCGAAGAACCCCGGGAGGAACCCCAGCCAGCTGGCGGTGAAGCCGCCGTCGAACTGGCCCACGCCGAAGGTGCCCCGCGCCGCGATCATGTAGTCCTCGCCGAGGACGTGCTCGGGGAGCAGCAGGCTCGCGTCGTTGCTGTGGGAGTTCGTGCCGCCCACGAGGAAGTTGAGCGGGTTGTACTGGTAGGCCGCGACGGGCACGGAGGTCTGGATCTCGTAGGCCGCGCCGGTGGCGACGACCGAGCCGGTGGCCGCCTTCAGCTCCTGCACCATCGGCAGCTGGATGGCGGTGGACTCGCCCGGCCCGAGGGTCGCGGTGGCGACCTGACCGCCGTTCCGGGTGACCACGACGCTGGCCGTCGGGTTCGTGGCGGGGTTGCCGAGCACCACCGCGAAGTCGTTGTCGAAGGCGGAGGCGACGAGGTTGGTCGTCGACATCGCCACGAACTCGCAGCCCAGGTAGGACTGGCGCGATCGGGCCACCTCGCAGGCGTCCCTGCACGTGCCGGCCACACACAGCTGATCGTCCAGGCACTCGCTCACGAGGTCGTAGTCGAGCCCCGTGTCGTCGCAGGCGACGATCGCGTTGTCGACGCACTCCTCCCGCCCGGGGTTGCACAGCAGGCAGCCGAGCTCGTTGTGGCAGATCCCCGTGGGGTCCCGGCACTCCTCCTGGACGGTCCACTCGCCGTTCTCGCAGACCATGAAGTCTTCGATGAAGCAGGTGGTGGCGCCCTCTTCGGTGCACAGGTTCGAGGTCGCGTCGTCGTCGTCGTTGCCCGCGTCGTCGTCGTCCTGCCCGCCGCCGCCTCCGCCACCGCCACGACTGCGGCCCCCGGGGCAGGCGGTCGCCAGGATCAGCAGCAGCAAGGACGCGAAGACGAGGAGACGGCGGTAGGTAGCGGAAATGGGCATTCCGGCAACCTACCAGCGCGAGCGAGTACCATGCCGCCGGATGTCGGCCGACTACGTCCCTGCGCCGCTGTTTCCGACCCTCGGCCAGGGGTTCGCGGACGCGGTCATGCCCGCCCGGTTTCCGCGCCATGCGCTGCGATTCCGCAACCAACGCTGGGCCGAACGCGTGGGACTCGGGGGACTGGACGAGGCCGCGTGGGAGCGCGCTTTTGCCCGATTCCAGCCGCTCGACCGCAACCTCGATCCCCCGCTCGCCACCCGGTACCACGGACACCAGTTCGGGTCCTACAACCCGGGCCTGGGAGATGGCCGCGGCTTCCTCTTCGCCCAGCTGCGCGACGCCCGCGGGCGCCTGCTGGACCTGGGCACCAAGGGCTCCGGCACCACCCCCTACTCCCGCGGGGGCGACGGGCGCCTGACCCTCAAGGGCGGCGTGCGCGAGGTCCTCTGCACCGAGATGCTCGAGGCCCTCGGGGTGAACACCAGCAAGTCGTTCAGCCTGTACGAGACGGGCGAGCGCCTCATCCGCCACGACGAGCCGTCCCCGACGCGGTCCTGCGTGCTCGTGCGCTTGTCCCACTCCCACGTCCGCTTCGGCACGTTCCAGCGCCACGCCTATCACCGAAAGCCGGAGAACTCTCGGGCGCTGCTCGACTACTGCGTCGAGCACCTGGTGCCCGTCCTCGTGCGGGGCGAATCCGACGACCTCGCCGCGGCGTTCGTGCGCGAGGTGGGGCGACGCACGGCGGAGGCGGCGGCCGACGTGATGGTCGCGGGCTTCGTGCACGGCGTCCTGAACACCGACAACATGAACGTCACCGGCGAGACGTTCGACTACGGGCCCTACCGCTACCTGCCCACGTTCGACCCGGCCTTCACGGCGGCGTACTTCGACGTGGGCGGCCTCTACGCCTACGGCAAGCAGCCGGACCGATTCCTATGGAATGTCGCGCGCTTGGCCGAGTCGCTCGTCGCTCTGAGTACGCCCGAGAGGCTCGAGGGGGCCCTCGCCGACTTCGACCCGTCGTTCAGGGCCGCCATGCACCGGGCCATGTGCCGACGCCTCGGCGTGGTGCCGCTGGGGCCCGCCCGCGATCAGGGGCTGGTCGACGCCGTGTTCCGGTTCCTGCTCGCCACGGACATGTCCTTCGACCGCTTCTTCTTCGACCACTACGGCGGCGAAGCATCTCGAACACGCGCCCTCGAGGGGCCGGAGCGCCGCGCCTACGCCGGAGCGATCTGGACGGAGCTGGAGGGCGCCCTGCACGGCTACGCGCCCGCCCACCCGGAGCGGCTCGACGACCCGTACTTCCAGCGGGACGACCCCGTGTCTCTGGTCTACGACCGCATCGAGGACGTGTGGGGCCCGATCGACCGGGACGACGACTGGTCCGCCTTCGACGCCCTCATCGGGGACATCCGCGCCCTCGGGCGGGTGCTCGCGTGAGCGACGCCAGGGCCGCCCGGATCGACCTGCGCGACGTGCGCAGCGCCCCCATGCGCGCGTTCCACCTGAGCTGGGTGTCGTTCTTCGCGTGTTTCTTCGCGTGGTTCGCCGTGGCGCCGCTCATGGTCGTCGTCCGCGAGGAGCTGGGCCTCACCCAGCAGCAGGTCGGCGACACGATCATCGCGTCGGTCGCGGGCACGGTGATCGCGCGGCTGGCGGTCGGTCGACTCTGCGACCGCTTCGGTCCGCGCCGGGTCTACGCCGCCCTGATGGGGCTGGGCGCGCTCCCGGTGGCCGGCCTCGGGCTCGCGAACTCCTACGAGAGCCTGCTCGTCCTGCGCCTGCTCATCGGCGGCGTGGGCGCGGCGTTCGTGGTCACGCAGTACCACACGACCGTCATGTTCTCGCCGTCCGTGGTGGGCACCGCCAACGCCACCACGGCGGGCTGGGGCAACCTCGGCGGCGGCGTCACCCAGTTCGTCATGCCGCTGCTCATGGCGGGCTTCCTGGCCCTGGGCGTGGAGACCGCCGACGCGTGGCGCCTGAGCATGCTCTTCCCGGCGGCGGTGCTGGTCGTCCTGGCGGTCGTCTACCTGCGCTTCACCCAGGACACGCCCACCGGCGACTGGACCCCGAGGGAGAGCGTGAACGGGGGGATGCTCGGCCTGCTCCGAGACCACCGCGTGGTGTTCCTGTTCGTCGTGTACGGCGCCTGCTTCGGGGTCGAGCTCACGATCAACAACGTCGCGGCGCTCTACTTCGTGGACAACTTCGAGATCAGCGTGGGCGCGGCGGGCATGGCGGCCGCGTCCTTCGGCCTCATGAACCTCTTCGCGCGCAGCCTCGGCGGCATGGCGAGCGACCGGATCGGGGCGCGTCGCGGCATCCCGGGGCGGCTGATGGTCCTGGGGACGATGCTCGTCTGCCAGGGGATCGCGCTGCTGGCGTTCGCCGAGATGACCGTCCTGGGGCCCGCCGTCGTCACGCTGATCGTGTTCAGCGTGTTCGTGCAGATGGCCGAGGGGGCGACGTTCGCGGTCGTGCCCTTCGTGAACAGCGACGCGCTCGGCGGGGTGGTGGGCATCGTGGCCGCGGGGGGCAACGCGGGGGCCGTGTTCGCGGGCCTGCTCTTCCGCGTGGACGGCTTCGCGTGGGCCGACGCGCTGAGCGTGCTCGGCGTGTTCGCGATCCTCGCGGCCGTCCCCGTGTTCGCCATGCAGCTTCGGTACAAGGAGTAGCCGTGTACTCGACCACCCTCGCGCTCATCGCCGTCCTCGCCGCCGCCCCCGCGCCCGGTACGGGCCGGGCCTACGCTCCGCTGCTGTCCATCAACCAACACCTGGATCGGGGGGCGAAGGCGTGGTTCGCGGGGGAGGCCGACCCGTTCGCGCCGTGGACCCTCGACGGCGACACGGGGGAGCTGCGTGGCGAGCTGACGGCCGCGGGTGTCGCCTCCCTGGAGATCGGGGGCTTCGAGTTCGAGCCGCATCTCTCGGGGAAGGAGGACTCCGGGACGCTCCGGACCACGGTCGTGCTCCAGGGCGAGGGCGTGGCCTTCGTGGAGCTGAAGTTCCGCACGGAGTCGGAGGGCTGGAGCCGGTCGGGCCGCGCCGTCCCCCTGGGCGAGTGGAGGGGTCAGGGCGCGGACTTCGCCGAGGCGGGCCGCAGGCTGTCGAAGGTCGTGACGTCCAACGCCTGCGCGGACCTCCCCTTGCTCGACGCCGAGGCCTGGGCCGGGACGCCCATGCACGAGAAGGCCGTGGAGGGCATGAAGCGGACCCGAGAAGAGCTGCCCGCGGTGTGCGCGTCCATCGCGGCCGTGAAGCCCCGCGTGACGCACATCAAGATCGACGACTTCGGGCTGTTCGCCCGCGACGAGGACGGTCGCATGATCGGCGTCGTGTCCGGCGAGCTGGAGCGCAGAGACGACGGCGGGATCGTCGTCGGCCTCTCGAGCAGGTTCGAGCGCTTCCCCGACCCGCCGACGGACGCGCCTGCGGCGGGCGCCGTGGACCGCTCCACGCCCGAGGCCACGTGGAGCTCCCTGCTCGCGTCGGTCGCGGCCCGCGACATCGACACCTACGCCGCCTGCTGGGCGACCGAGCGGCGGGAGCGCGAGGGGATGGTCTCGGAGCTGAGCGCGAAGCCGGAGCTCTGGGACGAGCTCGACGGCGTGCTTCGGGGCCCCATGGTCTCGTTCGAGTGCGACGTGACCGAGGACGTCTCACGCTGCCGGGTCGAGGCGCCCGAAGCCGACGGCGGGGGCATCGGCGGCTTCACCCTCCACCGCATGGGCGTCGAGTGGCTGATGTGGAGCTGGTAGCGGAGGGGCGCTACTCGCCGCTGGTCTTGGCGAGCAGGTTCTTCAGGTACTTCTTGATGCCCTTCTCGGCGATCGACTCCTCGACCCACGTGGGCATGCTGCGGCCGGCGTCGAAGAAGGAGCGGTAGATCAGGTACGTCGTGCCCGCCTTGGGGCCCGGCAGCGTGGTGTAGGAGCCCTCGGTGGACGCCAGGTCGTTCTCCTTGCTGGGGTCCAGCGTCCAGGTCATGTGCCCTTCGGCGATGTGGTACTCGCGCATCGTGAAGTACTTCACCTCCGAGAAGGCGACCTTCAGCGTCCACGCGATGCCCATGCGGCGGACGCCGTCCTCGGTGCGGTCGTCGTAGAACACCGCGTCCTCGATCGCGCTCGACGACGTCTTCATGAACTCGTTGTCCAGGAGGAGGTCCCACACGGCCTTGGGCTCGGCGTTCACCAGGGCCACACCCATGACGAACTTGTTCGTGCCGCCCTTGTCCTCCTCGATCATCACGACCTTGCCGTCGGCGAGGGCCGCGGCCTGCTTTTCGTTCATGTCCGGCAGCGTCGGGACGGTGACGGCGAGGACGGCGATCAGGGGGGCGAGGGCGAAGGACATGGCGACGAACTCCTGTGGCGGAGGCATTTACCACGGCGGAGACGTCTAGGGTGCGTCACGTGCGCGCCCTCCTGTTCAGCCTCGGCCTGCTCCTGGTCGGACCGGTCGCCTCCGCGGCGGAGGTCGTGGACCCGGGCGAAGAGACGAAGAAGCCGCCCGCCGGCCCCGCCCCCAACGCGGGGACGCCCGACCGCCCGGTCACCGTCGGCATCCTCCCCTCGTTCGCGTTCAACCTCGACGACGGCATCGGCCTCGGCGCCTGGGGCGACGTGCGGGGGGACGCCCTGGAGGGCGAGGCCCGGCGCCATCGCTGGAACATGGGCCTGAACCTCAAGCTCTGGCTGAAGGTCCGGCAGGTCGGCTGGCAGATCCAGGTCGGGCTCTCGACGTTCCCCGACGCGTCCGGCGACCGGGAGGTCCAGGTCTCGGTGACGACCCTGGGCCGCCCCCGGGACTGGTGGTTCGGGCTCGGCATGGACGCCGCGCGCGACCGCCGCTTCGTCCAGGAGGACGACCCCGTCCCGGACCTGCGGCATCGCTTCGGGCTGTACCGCGGGCGGATCTCCGGACACGTGTTTCAACGGCTGGCGGGGCCGCTCTCGGCGTTCGTGGGCGGCAAGTTCAGCCATCACGCCGTGCAGGTGACCCCGGACACGCTGCTGTCCGAGACCGTCGACCAGCACCGGGGCACCACGGGGGGCCCGACCTTCAGCGTGGACGTGGGCCTGCGGGTGGACGCCCGGGACGCCCGCGTGGACCCGACGTCCGGGGGCTACCTCGTCGCGCTGGCCCAAGCGAACCTCGGGCCCGGCGACCCGTGGACGCGGCTGCTGTTCGACCTGCGGGGGTTCCTGCCGATCGCCGACGCGAAGCTGGTCCTCGCGGCGGAGGCGCTGGTGCAGGCAGCCCTCGGCGACGTGCCCTTCTACGAGCAGAGCGTGCTCGCGGGGTGGGACGCCAACGAGCGATCGGTCACCGGGGTGCTCGGGCTGCGCGCCATGGATCGCGGCCGCCTGCGCGGACCCCTCGGCGCCCTCGGGCACGTGGAGGTGCGGGTCCGCCCGCCCGGGTTCCGGCTGTTCCCGAAGCTGTTCGTGCGCCTCGCGCCGGCGGCGTGGGTGGACGTCGCGCGGGTGGACGAGCTCGATCGCGCGCCCGTGGACGCCTTGCCCCTCCAGCCGAGCTTCGGCGGCGGGGTGCGGCTGTTCGTCAACGAGGTCTCGAGCGCGCGGCTCGACATCGGCACGGGCCCGGAGCGTATCCTGGACGCGGACGGCGAGCGGACTCGATGGACCTTCGGGATCTACGGCAACGTCGGCCACGCGTTCTGACCGGGGAGCTCCCACGGGGTCATGGCCGGTAGGCTGGGTGCATGAGAGTCCTCACCCTCGCGGTCGCGCTCCTGCTGTTCGCCGTCCCCGCGTGGGCCCTCGAGGACGGGGACAAGGTGGAGGTGGACGGGCGCACTTGGACGGTCGACACCTGGAGCGGACGCTGGAAGGCGCCCGACATGCCCGAGACGACGTCGGGGTTCGTGGTAGTGACCGTCGTGGACGCCCGCGACACGCGCGGGTTTCCGCAGAACGCCGTCGCGGCGTCCGAGACCACCGGGGAGTACGGGAAGAAGCGCGAGGTGCTGATCCCCAAGGCGGGGTCGGTCGCCGATCTCTTCGGGGAGCTCGTCCAGGACGCCCTGCGCGCCCGCGGCCTCCGGTCCGGGCGAGGCGACGCCGCGGCGAACCCGCGGGTCGAGGTCGTGGTGGAGGACTTCTGGCTCCAGGGGGCCGACCGGACCAACCCGCAGGCCACCGCGGTGGCCACGCTGAAGTTCTTTCCCGCGGGCGGCACCGAGCCCGTCGACTACGTGCGGCTCCACGGGATCGGGGAGGGCGGCTTCTTCTGGTACAAGCGCCTGGGGAAGGCCCTCACCCAGGTCCTCGGCCAAGCGATGACGGCCATCGACGCCCCCGCGGTGCGCGCCGCCCTGTTCAGAAAGTAGCGTTCATCGTGACGTGCAGCGCGAGCTCCTCGTCCTCGATGTCGAAGCCCCCCAGGGGCTCGAACTCCACGTAGACGCCCGCCGGCTCGCCCTCCGGCGTCTCGCCGACGAAGAACTCGATCACGACGTCGGTCTGCGCGGTCCGGGTCGGGGCCGTGACGTTCACGGAGCCGTCGCCGCCGCTGCCTGAGGTCGTGATCGAGTACTGCGCGAAGCCGGACACCGGGTTGAGGTCGGGAGGTGGGTTCCCCACGGGCGCGCAGCCGTTGGTGGTGAAGTTCCACGTGTCGGGGGCGGCCGCTTCTCCGGTGACCGAGCATCGGCCGAGGGCCATGACGGCGCCCCCGGGCGTGACCAGCGACAGCCCGACGCTCCCGAGGTCCTGTGGCCCCGCGTCGTCGTCGTCCACGGCGTCGTCGTCGTCCACCGCGTCGTCGTCGTCCACCGCCGCGGAGTCGTCGTCGTCCACCACGTCGTCGTCGTCGTCGCCTCCGGTCGGGGTGGGGCACGCGGGCGCCAGGAACCACACGGCGAGGAGAGCCGGACCGAACAGGATCGGGGAGATGCGCACGTCGTCACGCTAGCAGGGTGCTGAGGAGGCGCCCGCCTCGACCGGGTGTGATCGCTGCCCGTTGGTTCCGTCGCCCCGAGAGTCCAGGTCTGTCGCTATAGGTCGGGTGACCACCCAAGACGGCGCGAGCAGGGCCCGTCTGACGCCCGGCGGTGCTCCATCGGC
>Ga0114932_10001380_pt1 | contig 27674 bp, 20 predicted proteins | sample 2SBtaG_2_FD_87286 | JGI IMG/M metagenome (GOLD analysis project Ga0114932, IMG submission 87286) | Deep subsurface microbial communities from Kolumbo volcano to uncover new lineages of life (NeLLi) - 2SBTROV12_ACTIVE470 metaG | ecosystem: Environmental > Aquatic > Marine > Volcanic ...
CACCCGGGGGCGTTGTTTCGTTTCTCCGTGGTGCAAGCACCACTGCGCGCCAGGACAGCCTTCGGCATGTCCGCTTGCCCAGACCCCTGATGGCGGTCGTGACCGGGTAATGAATCACGCCCCTCACGACGCGCTCGTCAGGCGTACAGACGCCGCGACGAAATACAGTTTGATCGCGTCACCGGAATTCGTAGCGTGGCTTCTGAGAGGGCAAGTCGGTTTCCGTGCCTACCATGCAAGCGTGCTTTACGGAGCATGCGAACGTGATCGGCCGGCCTTGCGGCGACGCAGTGGCCACGGCACTGACCTGTGAGGCCCCGTGTCCCATACAACTCGAATACCGCGCTCAAGCCCACTAGTGGCAGCGGCGATTTGCGCTGGATTAGCGTGCAGCCAAGGCTGTTCGGACGCCGACCCCTACGACAAACCGCTCGCGTTGTCTGCGCCTGTGCCGGTTGCGAGCGGCGTCATCTTTCACGACAGCGCCGCCGAGCGCCTCGTCACCGTTCGGCCGGCGGACAATGATCGCATCGGATCGATCGCGTACGACGGATCGCCCAAGACCCAATCGGCAACACCGGATGGCAAGCGCCTCGTCCTGCATGACGTCCAAGGGCGCACGCTCGCGATTGCCTCGCCAGCTGACGAAAAGGCGACGACTTATGACTTGCCGGCCGAGTTCAGCGCCAATGTCGTCGCTCCGGACAGCCAGGCCGCGGTCGTCTATCACGGCGGCTCGACGTCCGCCGCATCACTGGTCAACACCGCTGAAGTCGGCCTTGTGGATTTCCTCACCGCTCCCGGCGAAACAAATCCGCGGGTGGCCACCATCACCGGACTGGCCCGGGCGCCGATTCGAGCGCACGTTTCAGCCGAGGTCGAGGCCGCCGATGGCAAGCATCGGGTCGTCTGGATCGATGCGCAGTCCATGATTGGGGTCGCGGACTTCGCGCCCGGCGGAAAGGTCCGAACGCTCGTGATTCCCCTGGTCGCCGTCGACTCGAAGGCGTTGATCACCCCCCGGGCGACCGTCGCTCGTGGCGGCGGCGGCAAACTCGAACTCTATGTCATCGCACAAGGTAGCAACGACGTTCTCCACATCACCATGGACCTCGGCCAAGCCAAACTCGGCGCGTCGCTGGACCAGATCGCCAGCGGCGCGGACCCCGTAAGTCTGCATGTGTTCGAAGCCAAGGCCGGTCGGCGGGTCTTGACGGCAAATCACACCAGTCGCGACGTCGCTATCCTCGACCCTACGACCGGCACGGGAACTGTCGTCCACCTCGGCACGCCCACTACGAAGATCGTGCCGTTCGAAAACGCCAAGGGCGAACCGATGGCGCTTCTCTGGCGGTCTGGGCTGACCGACTTTCACCTCGTCGACCTCGACCGGGTGGCCAAGAAGAAGGGCAAGGCCATCAGTCGAATCCACGTCGACCAGCCGATCCGAAATGTCGTCGCTGCGGGCGCTAGCTTCATCTTGCAGCACGATTCGGCGGACCGCGGTCTGTCGCTGTACAACACGGAAACCGGCAAACAGACGGTCTTTGGCGGTACTGGCACGCTCAGTCACGTGTTGAAGGTTGGTGACGCTGTATTCGCGCTCGGTCGTGCGGGGGGCGATTCCCGTATTTCGCGCATCTCGCTCAACGATCTGCATCCGACGTCGATCGCGCTGAAGAACCGCACAACGACGTCGCTGGTGCCCTTCGGTGAGGCGGGGGTTGCGGCCGCCGGGCCTGGTTTGGGCGGCTGGTGGCTCGCGCTTTTTGCGAGCGGAACGCTCAAGGCGAAGGACGGCGCGTGGCTCGAAGGCTTCGTTCTTGAAGGGGTGCTGCAATGAGCCGCCTCCAACATCGCGCGAGGCCACAGCTCCGATCGCTCTGGCTCGTCGCGGCGGTCTGCATCGCTGGGGCGGCGGGGTGTGGCTCTGAAGGTTCAGCCGGTGGTCCGGCCGCCGGTTTTGCCCAGGAACAAGCGTCGCAGGACGCGGGCGCCGTGGGCGATACCGGCGCTGGTGGCTCGGCCAGCTCCAGCGGTGGTTCGAGCAGCAGTTCAGGCGGCTCCTGGGGAGGCTGGAAACCCGATGCCGGTCCGCTCGACGCCGGCAAAGACGCGTACGTGCCCAAGGAAGTCGAGAAAGACGATCCATTCGGTGCGCCAGAAGGAACCGACAACTTCGTCTACATCCCGGTCTCTGGCGCGGACACCGTGGTCAAGGTGAGCGGCACGACGCTCAAAGTCAGCCTCGTCGAAGTCGGTGACAAGCCGGCGGTCATCCGGGCTATCCCCAACCAAGATGGTGTCGCCGTGCTCAACGCGGGCAGCGCAGACGTGTCGGTGCTGCGCTCCACAGAGACGAGCGATACCGTCGAGTCGGTGCCGATCCTCGCCAACTGCAATCAGCTGGATATCTCACCGACAGGGGGCCACGCGGTCGCCTGGTACGACCATGGCAAGGCTCAAAAGGGCGATCCCACCGGTAGCTTCCAGGCCGTCTCGGTCATCTCGCTTGAGTCCGGCAAGCAGGCGTCCGTGATGGTTTCGGTCGGCTTTCGGCCGCGTGACGTGCAGTTCGACATCGGCGGCAACAAGGCGTTCATCATCACCAACGACGGCATCTCCGCTATCGAGCTCGCCAAGGCCAAGGCCGGGGCAGTGGCTGTTCCGATCAAGGTCAGCAACCATCCGGTGGTCAACCCGGCGACCGTGGAAGTGCACGTCGATCCGTCTGGTGTTTGGTCGGTCGCTCGTTTGCCCGGGTCCGTCACCCTCAGTGTCTTGAACATGGCCTCCAAGGCGATCTTGGACGTCACGCTGCCCAGTCAGCCGACCGACTTGGACCTGGCCCCGGATGGCTCGGGCGCCTTGCTTGTCATGCCGGCCACAAAACATGTGGGTTGGGTGGATCTGCCCGGCGCGGCCACGGACACACTCGCCGTCAAAATCGCGACGATTCACTGGCTTCAGGCGGGACTCGCCCGAATCACCGACGACGGCAAAACGGCGGTGCTGTACACGTCCGTCCCGGGGGTCGAAAACGCGGCCACGCTCGATCTGCAGAGCGGTGTCGTCAAACCGGTGAAGCTGCGAAAGACCGTCGATTACGTGGTGCTTCCCGCCGGCTCTCGCAAGGCGATCCTCGTGCACAAACCCGCGGCCGGACCCAGCTACAACGACGACAAGGTCGAGGCATTCGTCGACGACGCGGAGGGCTACACGGTGTTCGACCTCGATAGCGGCTACACCAAGTTGTTCGTTACACCCAACGCGATCGGCTCGATCGCGACGAGCGAAAAACCGAGCAAGGCGATGATGCTCCTGGCCGACCCGAAAGGGGCCAAGCACACCGTTGACGTCGTCGAACTCGACACGTTCTTGAGCCAGTCCATCGTGCTCGGAAGCGCGCCTGAGTTTGGCCGCGTGCTCTCCAAGGCGGGCGTTGTGGCCGTGACCCAGCAACACCCGTCTGGCCGTATCTCCTTTATCGATTTGCAGACCAACAAGGCCAAGACCGTGACCGGTTTTGAGCTCAACGGACTCGTCAAATGAACGCGCACATAACGAATAAAAAGACCTGCCCCGCTGGGAATAAATCGGACTTCACGGCGCGGTCGGTAACCTCGCTCTCTGCATGGTCACGCGTCTTCTGCGTCGTCGCTGGGCTGGTTGTTTCGGCGCCCGTCACCGCGACCGCGTGGGAGGCCGCTTTCGACGCGGGTTCGACGACCCAGAACATGGTCACGGACTCCACGCGCTTTTTCTCGTCCGACAACCGCATGAACGGCCGGTCGCTGCGGCTCGGCATTACCGCCAAGGAGCACGTTTTCGTCGAATTCGACTGGCTCGCGACAGAATCGGACCGCGCGCGGCAGTCGACGGGCGCCGGGGGGTACACGGCCAAGCTGATCGACGACGCGTTCACGCTTGCTGCTCGCTACCGTATGCCCGTGGCGTCATGGGTCGAACCGTTCGCGCGGGCAGGCGCCGGCGCTACCCGCCACGAGGTGTCGCTGACCGGTGTCGGTGCCGGCTACGAGGCGACGAACTACACGCCCCATGTGCTGGTTGGAGTTGGAGCGGATCTCATCGTCTCGCGGAAGTCCCTTTGGCGTCGACGTCCCGATCCGAAGCCCAGGTTTACGTTCGGATTCACCATTGAGGTTGGTTGGCAGCACACATTTGGCAGTGATTTGAACCTGGAGCGCACCGCTGCGCTCGATCCGCCGATCACCACCGACGACATGAAACTCGGCACGCTCACGATGAGCGCGTTTACCACTCGGATCGCCCTATGCGTGCGCCTGTGAACCTCGGGGAGAACCCCGTGTTGTCGCCCACATTCTTCGTGCGTCTTTTCGTCGCGACCGTTTGCGTCGTGGCCGCGGCGGCGTGCGCGGAGGGAAAGGGAGATGGCGACAATGGCACTGGCGGCGGCGGGTGGCACGGCTGGGATGGCTCCGGTGGCGGTGGGGCCGTTGACGCAGCGAGCTCCTCAGGCGGTGGCTCGAGCAGCGGAGGCCCGATTGAGCGCGAGGAGGATCTTCAGCTTGGTGCCCCCGAGGCCTCGAAGAACTACGTCTTCATTCCCGCGAAAGGACGCGACCACGTCGTCAAGGTGAGCGGTAAGACGCTTGCCGTAACGCTGATCGAGGTTGGCGACCGGCCGACCGTCCTTGCCGCCGTACCGGGAGCCGATGCGGCGCTGGTTCTCAACAGCGGCAGTGACGATGTGTCGCTGATTCGCGCCTCGGAGACCAAGGACGAGGTCGTCTCGTTGCCGATGCTGGCCAACTGCAACGCGGTCGCGATCAGCCCGGACGGCGGCCGCGCGGTCGCCTGGTACGACCACACCCGCGCGAAAAAAGAAGACCCGACCGGCTCTTTTCAGGCGGTGACGGTCCTCGATCTCGGCGTCAAGGCGGCGTCGTTTGATGTAAGCACGGGATTTCGACCGCGCACCGTCACGTTCAGCGCGGACGGAGAGCGCGCATTTGTCGTCACGGACGACGGGGTTAGCGTCCTCGATTTCGGCGCCCTCAAAGCGGGCGATGTGGTTGTGCCCGTGCCGCTGACCAACGATCCGCTCGACAAGGGCAAAGGTCGGGAAGTGCAGATCACGCCAGACGGCAAATGGGCGGTCGTTCGGCAGGCGGACATGAAAGGAGTTCGGGCGGTCCACCTCGCGTCCAAGACGATCGCCTCGCTCAGCCTGGACACCGTGCCAACCGACATCGACGTGCTGCCCGATTCCACCGGCGCCGTCGCCGTCATGCACTCCGGTGGCGAAGTCGCGAAGATCGCCCTGCCGTCTGCCGCGACGAAGACCCTGGCCGCCCAGACCACCAAGCTTGGCAAACTCGTCGCCGGGCTCGCCCACATCACCGCCGACGGTAAGACGGCCTTCCTCTATACCTCCGTCAAAGGCCACGAACGCGTCGGGGCGCTCGATATCGCCACCATGAAGCTGTCCGTGTTCACGGTGCGCAAGAGCGTGCTGGGTGTGCACATCCCGGCCGGGTCACGGCGCGCTCTTGTCGTCCACAAGCCGGGTGACGGACCCAATCACAGCGACTCGACCGAGGCTTTCGTTGACGATGCGTGGGGCTATTCCTATGTCGATCTCGACACCGGTTTCACCAAGCTGGAGCTCACCGCGGCGCAGCCCGGCGGGTACGCGGTCGTCGACTCGCCAGCGCGGGTGTACATGCTCCTCGCCGACCCGAAGCAGGTGGCGCACAAGGTTCATCGGGCCGATCTGACGACCTTTGTGGGCAAGGATATCGCGTTGGGCAGTTGGCCCACGTTCGCGCGCTACCTGCCAGCGGCCAAAGCAGTCGCAGTCGCGCAGGCGCACCCGTCTGGACGCATGACCTTCGTCGATGTCGGAAGCGATGCCGCCAAGACCATCACCGGCTATGAGTTGAACGCGCGGGTGAAGTAGGCCACCCGCGCGTCATTGCCAGCGCCAGTCAATCACCGTCGACGGGCGAATTCAGCCAGCGCACACCGCTGAAAGACACCGAGGCCTGCAATCCGAGGCCCTGGACGCGCAGCTCGGCGAGGCGCCCGAACGTGGCAAGCGCCCGGACTACGACCACCTGACCGGCCGGGATCGAGCCGGCGGACACCAACAACTCGGCGCGTCGGCCGGCCCATGCGTAATCCAAGGTGCAGAACGTGTAGGCATTGTCACGTGCTTGGGCGAGCAAACGCACATGTACAGCCGCGAAATCGGACTCTGCGAAGGCGACCGTTGCTTCGCCGATCTCGCCTGGGGGGGTGCCGGTGACCACCAAGCGCATCGTCTTGGCCATCGAGAAGGTCGCCACGACTTCGGAGAGTCCCATGTCCTCGATCACGGGGAATTCGAGGCGATCGGCCGCATCATCGAGTTGCGCAGCGAGACCGCGGGAAAACGCCTCGTCGAAGCGGTCGACCCCCGCACCCAATCGCATGATCAGGTCGCTGAGCGGCAGAATCGAATCACCGGAGCAATCGGGTCGGTCTGTCGGTGACACAGTGTGCTCCAGGTTCGTCTTCGGCTTCCTGCGCCCCTTTCCCGCTTTGACGTGACTCTGCCACACCTGCAGCGTCGAATGACCAAATGACTTGAACCTCGAACGGGATGCCACCGTGCTTTGACGAGAAGACCGGGCTAGTATCCGCCGCCCGACGCCGATCGGGAACCTCGCGCAACACGGGAGAGCGCCATGACAGGCATCACCAACGGCGAAAAATACGACGCGCACGCTATCGAGAAACGATGGCAGGACCACTGGCGCGAGAACAACACATTCAAAGTCGAGCTCGACCTGGATAAGCCCAAGCGCTACGTGCTCGATATGTTCCCGTACCCAAGCGGCGCCGGCCTGCACGTCGGACACCCGGAGGGATACACGGCGACCGACATCTATTGCCGATACCTGCGCGCTCGCGGCTACAACGTGTTGCATCCGATGGGGTGGGACGCGTTTGGCCTGCCCGCTGAGCAGTATGCGATCAAGACAGGCACGCACCCGAGTGTCACGACAGCCGCCAACATTGCCACATTTGAGAAGCAAATCCGCGCACTTGGCATGTGCTACGATTGGGACCGGCAGGTCGATACAACCGATCCGGCGTACTACAAGTGGACGCAATGGATCTTCCTCAAGCTGTTTGAGCGCGGGCTGGCGTACCAAGCCGAGATCGCAGTCAACTGGTGCCCGGCGCTCGGCACAGTGCTGGCAAACGAAGAGGTGATCGACGGCAAGAGCGAAGTCGGCGGTCACCCCGTCGTTCGTAAGCCCATGCGCCAGTGGATGCTGCGAATCACCGCGTATGCCGAGAGGCTGCTGCGCGGCGTGGACGGGCTGAATTGGGCTGAAGGCATCAAGGCCATGCAGCGCAATTGGATCGGAAGGTCGGAAGGTGCCGAGGTGGATTTCAAGCTCGATGGCGGCGACGACGTCCTGCGGGTCTACACAACGCGGCCCGACACGCTGTTCGGCGCGACGTACATGGTTGTTGCGCCCGAGCATGAGCTCCTGGCAGAGATGACGACCGATCCCCGAAGGGAAGCTGTCGAGCTGTATGTGGCCGAAGCCGCGCGCAAATCTGAGCGCGATCGAACCGACGACCGCAAGGCGAAGACCGGTGTGTTCACCGGGGCGTACGCAATCAACCCGGTCAACGACGCGAAGATCCCAATCTGGTGCGCAGACTACGTGCTCGGTGGCTATGGGACCGGCGCGATCATGGCTGTGCCGGCCCACGACGAGCGCGACTGGGCTTTCGCCAAGCAGTACGAGTTGCCGATCGTCGAAGTGGTGACGGAGTTTGGCACAGAAAGCGAGGGCGAACCCGAGACGTGTTTTTCTGGAGCCGGATTCGCGGTGCGCAGCGGCCGGTTCAGCGGCCAAGACACGGCGACGTTCAAGAAGAACATCGTCACGTGGCTGCAGGAGCGCGAGATCGGCGAAGGGAAAGTGAACTACAAACTGCGCGACTGGGTGTTCTCCAGGCAGCGGTATTGGGGCGAGCCGATCCCGATTTACTACCCGTGCTATCCGGCAGAAGGCGCCGACCGGACGTTTTTCGACCCGAGCCGTGGCGCTCCCGTCACGATCGATTACAGCAGCCCGATCGCGTGTGACCCCACCGAGTTGCCGCTGACGCTGCCCGAGACACCCGACTACAAACCGACCGGCGATGGCGAACCGCCCCTGGCGCGCTGCATCGAGTGGCGCTTCTTTCAACGCGACGGCCAATGGTATGCACGTGAGACCAACACCATGCCGCAGTGGGCTGGCTCATGTTGGTACTACCTGCGCTACGCCGATCCGCACAACGATGACGCGATTTGCTCCGAAGATGCGGTCAACTACTGGCTGCCTGCCGACCTCTATGTTGGCGGAGCCGAGCACGCGGTGTTGCACCTCTTGTACGCGCGGTTTTGGCACAAGGTGCTGTTCGATATCGGCGTCGTACCGACCGAGGAGCCGTTTCCGCGCCTCGTCAACCAAGGGATGATCCTTGGCGAAGACGGGGAGAAGATGAGCAAAAGCCGCGGCAACGTGGTCAATCCCGACGACATGCTCGAGCAGTTTGGGACCGACGCGTTCCGGCTCTACATCATGTTCATGGGGCCGCTCGAGAAGGTGAAGCCCTGGCAGACGTCGGGAATGCAGGGGACGCGGCGCTTCCTGTATCGGACGTGGAGCCTGTTCGAGAAGCCGCTCAGCGACGATTCGCCGCCTGCGGAAGTCGAAGCGTTGGTGCACCGGCTTGTGAAGAAAGTCGGCGAGGACACCGAGGCGCTGGCGTTCAACACCGCGATCGCGGCGTTGATGGAAGCGCTCAATGCGCTGTTGAAGCACGACGTGTTGTGGCGAACGGTCGCGGAATCGGTCGTGCGGCTGCTGGCGCCGTATGCGCCACACCTCGCTGAGGAACTCTGGAAGCGGCTTGGACATGCGCCATCGGTCGCGAATGCGCCGTGGCCGAGCTACGACCCGGCCAAGTGTCTCGACGCGACCGTGGTTCTGCCCGTGATGGTCAACGGCAAAGTGCGTGCCAAGCTCAACGTGGCGGCCGATGCGGACAAAGCCAGGCTGGAGGAACTCGCGCTCGGCAACGATCGCATCCGGAAGTGGACCGCCGGCAAGACCGTACGCAAAGTCATCGTCGTGCCTGGCCGGATGGTCTCCATCGTTGCGAAGTAGGACCGTCCAGAACACGGAGTTCAGGACACAGGGGAGTTCAGGACACAGAGCTGGTAAAAAGGCGTCTAATTATATTGAGTTGTTGTCATTCGCTGCGACCTTAGACTCCAAAAAAGGCCGGTTCACGCCGAGATCCGCCACGGCTTGACGTGGTCGCCGCCTCTCGGCTGCGCGCATTGCAGCTCCCCAGCCCTCCGGCGTCACCCACGGTCGGTTTCGTCGCTCAACCGGCCAAAATTCCGACCAAAACGACCGCGCGGCCGCGTCAAACCCCATACGGGTCCACCGCGGCCGCCGAGCGGGCCGATGAAATGCCAATACCGTGTGTCCGAACAGCTGGGTAGCTACCCCTGAGCCATCGCGGTCCTACTCCCGCCGCGGCGGATCCGACCCGGTTCCGTAGATGCCGTTGGTCTTCCGCCGCCGCCACTCGTCGCGTTCGCGTTTGTTCATGCGCCCATATCGCGTGCCGTGTGCTCCTCCCATGCGCTGCCAACGCGGGAACGTCCATGCGGGGAACTCGCACGCTTCGCCTTCCACATGGGCCCGGGCAGCTGCCGTGTACCGCGCGACGATTTCGTCGTAGGCCGCACGAAAAGACTCGGGCATCTTCCGCCCCCCGCCGTCGTGTGGCTCTCGGCGTCCTTGAGGCTCGTCGACCGTCGTCCGCCAATCGCCGCGCTTGAGCCGTCGAGCCGCGTCGGGCCCCGGATCCGGCGCCTCCGAACGCGCGACACATGCATCCATCGCGCACTGGAGTTCGGCGCGTCGCTGCTCCGCGCTCTCCCATTTCGCTCCCGGCAGCGGCGTCAGTTGGATGCTGACCGCGTCGCGTTTCTCGCGCGTTCCCCACATCCCCGTTTGCGCTTTCGCCCCAGCGATTAGCTCCGCCGTCGATGATATGCCTGGCCAATCTTCGGCCCGACTCACCAACCCTTCCTTCGCGCCGTGAGCCAGCACATAGGCCAGCACCTGCACTTGCGCGTGCTGCTCTGCCTCCACGGGCACGAGGTCATATCGGCGATGCCACATCGTCCCCGACCGCGCGCGGATCTTGTTGATCCGCCGCGTGAGGTTGGCTTTGACGTATTGCATGAACCCGGCCACCTGTTCGGGGTTGCGGCCTGTCACCACCATGTGAAAGTGGTTGCTGAGGAACGCCACGCCATGAATCGCCATGTCATAGACACGCTGGCCACGGGCGACCACGCCGACGATTGTCTCATTGACCTGCGGGCTGTCGGGCAGCATGAACAGGCGCCCCTCGAGCGTTCTGCTCGTGAGCGCCAGGACGGTATCGGGCTCAAACCATCGTGGACGACTCGCCATGTATAGTTATCGGCGATTCTCGAATTCCTTTACGAAACGGGCGACTGAAAGCCTGCGATCCATCCCGTCCGCAGCTCGCGTGCGTCCATGCGTTGAAACTCAAATGCGGGCCTCCGCTCGGTCCTGGACTAGCTCTGGCCTCGCGTTCGGCCGTCGACAACTCTGCCGTCAACCACCATCTCCGTGACGCGAATCGCGGCCCGACTCGAACGACCGGCGCCGTGCCTGACCGCGACGCATCCTTGCACCACGTCGACGCCCAACTCGAACGAGGGGCGGCGTGACCGCAGCGAACCATCCCTGGACCGTGTCGACGCCCAACCCGAGAGCAGGTAGTTTGTCCCCATGTTTCGCCACGCCGTCCTCAACCGCGCCGTTCTACCGCTGATCTTGGCCCTCGTTGCAGCTTCGGCCATCGTGTCATGCGCGCGCGACGACGAGGCAGCCGACAGCGACGCGGCGACCGAAACTGACATCCAAGGCACATCTGACGACACCGCTGCCGGTTCCGACCAGCCGTCATCGCCGGTCGCGGGCTCCATCAAGGTTCTGACTTACAATGTCCATGGTCTGCCGCCCATCATCTCCGGCGACGACACCACCGGGCGCTACAAGCTGATCGGCCCCAAGCTCAACGCTTACGATCTGATCGGCGTGCAGGAAGACTGGATCGACGACAATCACAAGCTGTTGAAGAAGACCGTCAAGCTTGCGCACGTTCTCCGCTTCGACGCCAAACTCCAGACGCCAGAGGGAGAGCTCGACAAGGTCTACGGCTCGGGTCTGTCACTCTTCAGCGGCTACAAGTTCGTCCTGTCTGCGCCTGAGCATTACGGCAACTGCAATGGACTGGCCGGAGGCGCGAGCGATTGTTTCGCGTCGAAGGGATTTCAATTCGCTCGCATGTCTGTCGGTGCGAAAACGATCGACATCTACAACACGCACCTTGAGGCGGGTGGCGGCAAGGACGACGAAGCGGTCCGAGCCAAGCAGGTCGACCAGCTCCTCGCCGCGGTCAAGAAGCACAGCACCGGCCGCGCCGCGATCTTGATGGGCGACTTCAACCTCAAACGCAAAGACCCGCCGGATGCACCCTTGCTCGACAAGATCGAGGCGGTCTTCAACGACAGCTGCGCGGCGGTGAAATGCGCGGCTGCCGAGCATATCGACAGGGTCTTTTTCAAGAGCGGCACCGACGTCCAACTCACCGTCACGTCATGGAAAAACGAGAGCAAATCGTTCCGGGACGACGACGGCCACGATCTCAGCGACCACCCGCCCATCCACGCGATCGTCAACTGGAAAATCAAATAGTCTCCTGCGTCCGGCAGGTTCCCCGGCACACTGCGAATTCACTCCCGGCGCTGGGTACCCAATTCGTGTGCGAGCAGCCGGAAGTCGCTGTCCCTGGGCACGAAACGAGTGGATGGCCGCAGCGATTCTGTGTCGATCAGGTCGGTCATCGGCATGGTCGCGCGCTCAAGTTGCCCCTTCACCGTGACCATCAGACCCGATTTGCCGGTCCCGTCGATCACGTCGAAGGCCGCGCGTCCCAGCTGGGTGCCAAGCACGACATCGAACGCGTGGGGCGCCGCTGATCGGGCCTCATATCCAAGCCGCACATCCCGCACGCGGAAGTCACCGCCGTCTCGATTGAGCCGCTCATCGACCCGCCGCGCGACGTACGGGGCGAAGCGAAAAGCGCCGAGGCACATGATCCCCGACTCGTCGCTGGCGAGGTCGGCGACAAGGCGGTCCGGCAGCAAATCGACAAGCCCCTCGGCAAGGACGACCACCGCATAGGGTTTGCCGCGCGCGTTTCGCTGCTCGATGACGGAGGCGATGTGTTCGACGAGCCCATCCACATGGAGCGCTGGACGGTCACCAGTGTCGTCGAGGAGAGCGCCGTGAACGTCTTCAGCCGCGACGACGAGGTGAGCTTCGCCAGCGATCGCCGCACCGTAGGCGAGCCAACCGGCCCTTCTGCCCTGGCACTCGACGATGAAGGTTGTCCTCGTCGCGACAGCATCGGCTCGCAGGTCGAGCAGCTCTTTGGCGAGAATATCGACGGCCGTGAAGAACCCGAACGTGAAGTCGATGCCGCGGTAGTCGTTGTCGATCGTCTTGGGCACATGAACGACCCGCACGCCGATCGCCCCGCGTCGACGCTGGTATTCGTGCAACAGGTAGGCGGTGCGCAGTGTGCCGTCACCCCCGATCGTCACCAGCGCTTCGGCGCCCAACTCCGCGATTCGTCGACATACAAGCGCCAGGCTCGCGCACTTTTCGTCATCATCGAGGTCTGGGCCCGTCGTGACCACCCCGCCAGGGGCGCTCCGGGACGTGCCGATTACCACTCCACGACGGTTTCGAAGCCCCCGGAGCAGCCACGGGGCCAGCTCGATGTAGTGAACATTCTCGCGCAGCGGCTCGCCCGGCTTCAGTTGCAGCAAGTCCGCGAACCCATGCCGAATCCCGACAACGCGCCATCCCGCCCTCGAAAACGCCGACGCGCAGGCATTGATCACCGCGTTGGCGCCCGGCGCGGGACCGCCCGCGAACACGAGGGCAACAGTCTTGGATTTCGAGGTTGGGCCGCGCTCTCGGCTCCCTTCAGACGCGGATGTCGTCGCCGTCACCGTTGGCCTCCACACGCGCTGCATGGCGCGGGCGGCGGATTAGCACGATGGCAATGGCGAGGCCAAGCAGCCACAGGATCCCGAGCGGCGCGGCCGGAGTGGGCGCGGCCGAACAGTCGGTGTCGAGCGGCTTCACGGGGTCTTCGTAGTCGTCGTATTTCGGCACCGCGTCGGGCTGGGCAAGCGACAATCCGGTCTCGATATCAGGCTTCTTGATGACCACTGGCTTGGGCTTCCAAATCCCCATCACCTCGCCGATCGGCTTGACGTCCGCGCCGGTTTTGACGAGGTAATCCATCTGCTGAATGAACGCGCCCGGTGTCACGAACGACGCGCTCGGAGGGACCTTTGCCGCCCGGTGATACAGCAAAATCAGCCACTTGCCCTCGACGGCTGCCTTGGTGACCCAGCTGGCGAACTCGGTCAACGGCATCGTGTGGTGAACCACGATCGTATACAGCTCGTGGGTCTTGTAGGGCTTGTCGTTGAGCCCGCCCTTGACCGTCCGCGAGTACTTGTAGTGCTTCTTGAGAAGCGGCAGCGTCGCCTCGTCATAAGACCCATATGGCGGCGCCGTACCGACGACTTCGATGTCGAACATCTCCTCGATCCGCTTCTTCGAGTCGCCAAGGTTCTTGTCCAAAGCGTCCTTTGACAGCGTCTTGAGGTCGGTGTGATCCCAGGTGTGCGAGCCGATCTCGTGCTTATTCTTGAGCAGCTCGATGATCTTCTTCTTGCCGATGTAGTCGGCCTGGAATCCCTCCTTATCGATGAAGTCAGCGACGATGAAGTGCGTGCCTCGCAGCCCGCGCTTGTCCATCTCCTTGATGAGCAAGTTGTACGCGCTGATCCAGCCGTCGTCGAACGAGATGCTGACCAGCGGAATCTTGCCCTTCGGCGGCAGCGTCACATCGCCGGGCTTGGCTTCGGACACGTTCCAGGCGTCGGTCTGCACAAAGCCCTTCTTGTCGAGCACCTGCATGACCCGCATGCCCTTTGCCCACGCCGGAACCGCGACGATGCCGCTCGCCGTGCCCCATTTGTCGGGTGAAGCTGGGACGGCCGTGACCTGCACGAAAGACTTTTTGTCCTGGTTTTCGAAACGAATCAGCATCCGCGTCGTCACGTCCGACTTGTAGCGATTGGCGACCTGCAGCGTCAGGCCCGCGGGCACGGCGACCGGCGACGACCACCACTTGGCATCCCCTTCGGTGCCGCTTTCGACGTCGATCCGCAGCGACTTCTTGCCATCGACCGCGTCATCGCTCCAGGTGAACTTGGCGACGATATTGCCCCACTTGTTCGGCTCCCAACCCGCTGGCTTCGTCGGGTCCGATGCGTCCGCCTTTTCCATCGACGCGTTGGGCAACTCGAAGGCCCATGCACCCGTCGTCACCAATACGGTCCCCACGCAGCACGCCGCGGCCAGGACCAGGCTCTGTTTGCGGATGCTTCTCACAGCTTCTTCTCCGGCAGCCGGTCCTCAAACGCCTTCTGCAACGCCTCGAACAAGGGCTTTTTGCGCTCGCCTTCCGAGCCGAGCGTGTCCCAGGTCTTCCACGTGTACCGCTTGGCTTCGGTGCCAAAGCCGCCTGTCCCGGCGGGCGCACGCGCGATGAGCTGCAAGTCGTCACCCTTCTTGTCGAACACGCCAACCATCACGGCGATGCCCTCGGTTGTTCGATGTTCGAAATTCCACGACTCGTCCGTGTCAAACAGCACCTGCCGACTCGATGGGTCTGTCACCCACAGAGCGTGCCACGGAATGCGGAGCTCCAGGCTGTTGGTCGTCGAGTTGATGTGTGCGGTCGTCAGCGTCTTGCTGTCGCCCTGCACCAGCTTGCCGGGCTCGTAGTACAGCGTCGGCGGTGTGATGAGCCCTCCAGCCGCGATGTACTGCGCGCTGTTGTTGATGATCCACTTGGCGATGGCGAACTCGCCGTCGGTCGCCGATTTCGGCCGTCCGCCCACCTTGGCCAAGCCGTTGAGCTTCGGCGTGGGGTCGTAGCTCTTCTGCGTGAGCATTCGCAGCTCGCCAACCGCCGGATCGAGCACGACGACGCTTTCCATCCCGCGATCGGCGGCGTTGAGCATCGGCGAGCCACCGGACTTGGCGTTGCGGGGCCATTTTCGGTCGCCCGTTGTCCCGTCGACGGTGTCCAGCCCGATCATCACCACCTGCTTGCTCGACAGCAGGTCGCCGAGCCCGGACGTCTCAATGTGGATGAAAAGAAACGCCGGGTCGTGACTCACGCGCACCTTACGAATCGGTGACGAAGGGCTTTGCGCTGCGACGAACGCCTTGCTCGACCAATCTGCCGCGTCGCCATCGATGCGAACCGACTGTCCTGGCACCGGGTAGTAAGACACGATGCCAAAGCTCTCTTCCGGGCTCACGACATCAAACCAAAGCCTGCCCCGCGACTGCGGCTGCATCGTGGGGTTGGTCATCCACGTGCGTTTGAACCACTCGTCCATCCACTCGAAGATGATCGCGCCCGCCGCTCCCGAGTCGACCAGCGCGTGATAGACCTTGACGTTGGCATCGGCCTGTTGCGCCTCGGTGTACCCGCCGTGGTGCCATCCGTTGACGTTCTTGTGCGCGACCCCAAACGAGCTGGGCACGCCGTATTCGGTGACGAAGACCGGCACGCCGGCGTGGGACTTGACCAAGTCCTGCATGTACCCGAGATAGCTGTTGGTGTTGCCGTAGCGGTCCTTGGCTTTGACGTACTCCGGGTCGTAGATGATGAACTCGGGGTTGAACGGGTACACGTGGTAGCTCGCGTAGACGCCCGCCGAGAAGCCCTTCAATTCGAATTTCGCGAGGTTGGCGTTGACGCGATCCTGGCCAAACTGGGGCGTTTCAGTCGGGTGATGAATCGGGTCCAGCGCCGGCCAGTTGCTCCACGCCACGGGATGCTCGTGGCCGTACCGGTCCTTTTCGGCAGTGACCGTGTGATCGATGCCGCGCGCTACCCACGCCTCGATCGGCAGGCCGTTCTTCTTGCTGACGTAGCGCCCGTTATATTCGGTGAATCCGGCGTGTTTTTCATGGCTTTTCTCGACGATGGTGCCGTCCATTTCGTGGCCTGGCAGCCACGCCATAAGCCACGGCGAGACGTCGGTGTCGAAGATTCCGTACGCCTTGCCAAAGCGCGACTTGATGACCGCGTTGCCATGAACCGCATCGACCACGTACCGGATCTCTTCGTCGATTTGCGGCGTCGACTCGCTCATGTAGTCGCCGTGCTCGAGCTCATCGAGCCAGATCCCCTGGACGAGGTAGAGCGGGCTGGACTCGTTTTCGAGGTTGTGGTCGAAAAACGCCTTGTAAAACCGCGGGTGGTGCAGCGTGTAGATGCGCACCGTGTCCGCGTTCATCGACTGGATGTCTTTGAAATAACGACGGTAATCATCGTACGTGGCAGCGAGCTCTCCGGGAAATGTGCCGGGTTTGCCGACCGACAGATTCACGCCGCGCGGAAAGAACTTCTCCCAACCTTTGCCGCGGTCGATCTCGAAGCGGTCGCCGTTGACCCGAAACTTGGTGCGCTTGATCGGGTCGCGGTCCACGCAACCGGTCGTAGCGGACAGCGCGAACAGGGCGACCAGCGAGCCGACCACGCATCGACGGACGACGGGACCTGCAAAGCGGTTCATGGTTTCACCTCGGTCACGTGCACCCAGTCGAGCAAACATGACCAGTCGTTGAGGCATTTGATTTCGAGTTCATGCACGCCCGCCTCGGCGGCAACGCCGGGCAGAGTATGCCATCCCCACGCCACATGATCCGAATCCTTGTCCGGTTCGGGCGTGCCATCGGCTTTCGGTGTCACATGCAGACCGTCGAACTTGTAGGCATAGTCGTCGACCGTCGACTTGGGCTGAATCTTGGTTCCGGTCTTGACGCGGAGCTTGATGTCGAAGCTACCTTTGCGCGAAAAGACCAATGGAATCGTGACGGTATCGCCCTGGTCGGCCATGAAGACATGGCCAAAATGGTCGCCGCCGAAGTCGCCGCGGTCGATCTTGCCGAGCAGCCCCGCGTCTTCCTTCACCTCGTACACGTCCTCGAGCTCGATCTTGTCGTTATCGAGATAGGCTTCGAACTGCTCGTCGGTGGTGGTCGTCACGGGCAGCGCGCAGCCGACACGGAATCGGCGCGATGCGTTGCGTGACGCGTAGCCGCCACCCGAGATGTCCTTGGCCCCTGTCGCGCGACCAGCCTTGAATCCCGCCGCCTGCGCAGCCTTGATCACGCGTCCGTCCCACGCGCCGAACGGATAGGCGACGGTGTCGACCGTCCAGCCCTTTTTCAGCAGCTCTTTGCGGCACTTGTCGAGCTGATCGGCGAGCTCGATGTCGGATAACGCGGTCAGGTTCACCTGGCTGTGGCCGCCGCTTGCGATTCGATGTCCCCGTGCCACCGCGTCGCCGAGCTGTGCGTCGGTCATGATCCAGGGTTTTCCGAGATCTCCGCATTGAACGGCGATGTCCACGCTGAGTTCGCGCTTTTCGAGTGCCGGCAGGGCATGTTTGTAAAACGACCTGTTGGACGTGTCGGCGAACAGCAGCACCGCTTTTTCCGGTAGCGGCTTGCCCGGATCGCTGAAGTCGCTGAAGGAGACCGCCGTGAATCCGCGCTTCTTGATCAGGTCCAGTTGGCGCTTGAACTGTTCGATCCCGGTCACGTACAGCTCGCTGCTCTTCTCGTCGACGCCGCTCCAGGCAAGGCATGGAATGGGCCTGCGTACCGGCGCGAGATTTGTGTCCGCCACCTTGTCTTCGTCGACGCTGCCCTCTTCGCTGCCGCAAGCCGAGCCGGTCAACCCCAAGCCCATCGCAATCAGCGTGGCGACGAGTGCGCGGCGGCGGTCAACGGTCTGCAATGTCATCGCGCCTCGATCTCGGCCAGCTTCGCGTCCAACGCACCCAGCAACATACGGTTGCCGTCCTGCCGGTGCGCAGCAAGATTTTCCGCGAATTCGGGCGCCCGTTCGAGCAGCTCTGCCACGTCCGCGGCCTCGATATGCTGACGATGTAGCCCATAGCCGAGGTGTTGGAGCCAGCCGGCGTTGAGGATCTGTTCGAATTGTCCCGACAGCGGCACGGACAGCAGCGGCTTGTGCAGAAATACGCATTCGCCCATGAGCGAAAAGCCGCCGCCGGCGATGGCAGCGCGCGATGTGGCCACGTCGTCGATGAAGCCGGTCTCCGAAAACGGACGAAACACCAGGTTGCCGTCGCGCTCCGTCTCCGTGATGTCGCGCCGCAGCCCATAGACCCGAAACTCCGTGTCCGAAAAGCCGCGCATCACGTCGACCAGCGCGTCGTGACTTTCGCCGGATTGGTAGACCACAACGTGGTCGCCGCGCCGCGCTTTCTTGGCCGCTTCCAACACCACCGGACGCAAGATGGGCGGCACCAGGGTCGTCCGCTCCTTGCGGGTCTCCGGGAAGAAGAACGACGTGATGAAATAGTGGTCACAGCCGGGCAGCTTTGTCTTCACGATGGCCTTGCTGAGCAGAAACGATCGCTTGTGCGCCGCGATGAGCTCGTCGGGGTGCCAAGCGCGGTTGATCACCTGCATGTTGTCGATGCTGACGACCGGAATGCGATGGAGTCGGGCGTAGAGGTACGACAACGACTCGAAGTCGCTGATGACGACGTCCGGCTCCCAGCGCTCCATCGCGTCGGACCACGCCTTGACGTTGGTGGGCAAGCCGGTGCGCAGCGCTTCGAGGTTGCCGAGCAACGTCAGCCTTTTTTGTACCTCGTTGTCGGCGTACACCATGTGCAGGCCGTGGATGCGCCGAACGTCCGCGCCGCCTTCGCCTCCAAAAGCCTCGCGCAGCAGGTCGTGAGCCCGCCCGCTGACCACGATGTCGACCTCGTGGCCGGCGCCGAGCAGGTGTTCGATGACGACTCGGGAGCGCGTCGCGTGGCCCATCCCTTCGCCGACGACGCCATAGAGAATCCGCATGTTGCGTCCGTGTTCGAGCGCGCCGAACCCGCGGCAGCGAGCCGATCGCCGATCGCTATTTGAGGTTGATGCTGCGCAACAGGGTTACGAGCTTTTCTTTGAGCGCGGCCCGCTTGACCTCGTTGTCGACCAGGTCCTTGGCGACCTTGGCGGCGTTTTCCGAGTTGCCCTTGAGCTGGGCGACGAGCTGTTTGCGCAGCTTGTTGGCGACCTTGGCCAGCGGCAATGAGTCCAGGTTGCGGCGGATGCGACGCGCTTCGTTGTTCAACAGGTTGCGCTGCCGGTACAGCGTCGACCGCGCGCGACCAAGCTGGGCCTGTTGCTTGTGGACGACGAGGAGCTCGCGCACCGGTCCCTTGAGGGCGTCGCTGGCCGACTGGTCCTGCACGAACAGCTTCAGCGCCGTGATCGCGAGCGAGTCCAGGTAGATCGTCGACCGCTTGATGTCGCGCCGCTCGACGATCGTCGCCTTGCCTTCGCCCTTGGCGGGCACTTTGACCGGAACATAGAGGTCGTTGCCGGCCTTGACGATGTCCTCGGGCGGCTCGTGCAGCTTCGTGCCGTTGCGACGACGCAGCTTCACGTAGGCGAGCGACGGCTTGTCGCGCTGCGAGCGGATCGTGAGCGTGCGCGTGTACGTGGTGCGCGCCTCGATATGGATGCGTCCGTCCACGATCTTGACCAGCTTGGCCTGGCTGGTTTTGCTCGTGAACCGCTGGTGGATCTTGAAGCCGCCCTCCTGCGCATATGGGATGAATGTCGTGGCGTCTTTCTCGATGCGTCCGAGGAACCCTTCGCCCGCAAAAGTGCCGCCCACATAGAGCGTGATCGGTCCGGACTCGAGCGCGGAGCCCTTTGCGTTGCGGATCAACACGGCTCGAAACGGCGCACCGCTCGGGCGGCGGAAGAGAAAGACGTCGCGGCCGCCGACCTTGCGATTGACGATGTTGATGAGCGCCGCTTTGCCATCGGGGACCGTGATCGGCGTCAGCGCGTCGTACTTGTAGAGCGCGCCGACCTTCTTGCCTTTCACCAGCGCGGCCGCCGAACGCATCATTGCGCTACGACGCCGCTCCACCGACACATCCGCAAAGGCCGACGGGCCGCTTCCGTACGCGCCGCGCGTTGCTGGATAGGGCGCGGCTCTGGGTTTGGGTGCCGACCGTTTCTTGAACGACTTGCGCCGCGGTCTTGCTCGATACGAGCGACCGGCCGAACCGCCGCCCATGCCGGAGATACGCGATCGGACCTTCATCTCCTTGGGCGCTGCGTCGTCGCTCTCTTCGTAGCCAACGTCGGGCGGTGGCGGCGCTGCGGCGACCTGGGGCATTCGGTGGCTCAAGCTCGGCCGGTTCACCCAATGCGTGCGATGCAGGTCGTACCGAAACGACAGCGGTGAGCCGACGACGAGCGACAGCTGCACGTTCTTCCAGTCCTCGCCGCTGACATTGTCCACGATGGCCCATCCCTGCAGCTGGACTTTGCCCTTCGTATCGACCCACGCCCGGTAGGCCGGTCGCCAAATAGGCACCTCGTGGATGTAGCTGATGAGCAGGTCATGCGCCTCTCCGCCGGCGAGTCGAACCGTGAGCGACACGGGCTTCCACCGTCCGTCACGTTTGCTGATGTCGAGCGACCGCGACAGGCCGACTGCGAGCGCCTTGTCGTGAATCTTCACCTGCTTGATCTTGGCCAAACGGATGGTCCGCAGCTTGCGCCGCCCCGTCATCAACGTCAGGACTTTGCGGCCTTTCTCGCCCTTCTCCACGCCGACAACCCGGCCGTCGAAGTCGCGGTCGTCCGTGTCCACCGACACCTGCACGCCGCGCAATACGCGCAGCATCCCGACGAGGCCGCGGGCGTTGCGAACCTGGCGCGGCAGCTCGCGGGCCAGGCGAGAAGAACTGCGCTCCACCGGCAGCGCGACCGAAGACGTCTGGCCGCCCGAGAAATCGAGCACCGCCAGCGACTTGAGCACGTCGTTGATCTGGTCGGGACGCACGCGAAGGTCGAGCCGGTCGCCGTCGATGGTGCCGCGGCGTTCGAAATAGCCGATGCCGTTTTGGTACAGCACGACCTTGCTGATGTGCAGCTCCTCGCCGCTGTCGACCGTCTGAATCTGGCTGCACCCCGCGGCCAAGTTGGCGATGCAAAGGGTGAGCAAAAGCGCGCGAACGCGATAAGAGGCGTGCATTGAGAGGCTCCGAACAAGCGACCGAGGTAGCGCGTTATGGTATGCATCGGTCGGCAAACCAACAAGGCGAGGGCCACTGATGACGACAGCCATGAAGACGCGCCTGCCGACCGGTCGCACGCAGCCACCAACCTGGCCCTTGTTCGGCCAACGTATTGTCGTGTTCCGTCGCGTGCTCGCACTTGCCGTTGGCATCGTATTCCTCGCCCCGCTGGCTGTGACTTCCCCGGCCCGGGCCGCCGTTCCGCCCCCCTGCAAGAAGGTCAAGGTCAGCTTGGCCACCGTGCAAGCGAAATTGAAGAAGTGGTCCGGTTGGCGCGGGATGAAGGGCATTGAGCTTATCGAGCCGCGCCTTGCGTCGTGTTTGTCGACCGGCGGCAGCGCGCGTTTGTTCGCGATGGCAGGTCGACGGACCGGCAAGCCACGCATGATTTGGCAGACTGAGCTCATCATCTCGGTCAACGGAAAGAGCGGCCGGCCCTACAACAACAAGGCGACCAAGAAGCAGGTGGACCGCGCCGTCCGCTACCTCAAGCAGCTGCCTGACCGTGCGCTCAAGAGCCCCGTCGTGAGCGCTTGGCTGATCCGCTATGGCAGCCCTGAGCGCGCGATGATCGACGACGAAGGCGGCCTGTCCGACCCGTGCGTGGAGTTCATGCGCGACACCAAGTCCGGGCACGCCCAGGTGATGTGGTGCGGCGGCAAGACCAAGGCCGTCAAGCGCCTGACGCTACCCCGCTTCAACGACCTGCCGATCCCGGGAACCAACGGCCTGGCGGCCCAACTGCAGACCGGCCAGCCCGGCTGTGGCCTCGGCCGCACCCATTTGACGAGCATCAAACTGGGCAACCCACCCGAGCCGACCTGGCGCGCCACCGTCGCGTTCACGGGGCCCCGCAAACGCTGTGGCGGTTCGATGACGCTGATTCGGGATATCAAGGGCGACTGGCATCCACCCGGCAACGCGCAACCTGCCACGCCGCGCAGACTATAGGTATATCGCCGCGGGATCTTGTCGCGAAGAAGTGACGGCTACTTGGGCAGCTTGTTGGTAGCCGGGCCACCGGGCAGCGATGTGCCGCGCTGAGTCGTCTTGTTGCTCGCGCTCGACTTGGCGGATCTCGCGGATTTCGCCTTGGCCAACTGCCGCCGCTGCATCCGTTTCTTCCATGCCGGGGTGTCCGCGACCTGCTTTCGGTCGAGCAGCACCAGTCCGCGCAAGATGCCGCGTGCGAGCTGCAGGTGCGTCTTTGGGTCGAGCAGCTCTTTGCCCTCGACCGCGTGGCTGATGAAACCCACTTCCAGCACGACGGCCGGCATGCGCGCTTCTTTCAACACGCCAAACGGCGCCTGCTTGACCCCGCGGAACTTCGCTTTGGGGCGGCCCCACCGCAGCCCGCTCGCCAGGGCGTGCGCAAAATCACTGCTGCGACGGTGCGCCATCGCGTAGCTCATCTCCGAGACGATGGCCTCGACCGTCCACGGCGCCTTCACCTTGCCCGACGCAACCGGCAGCCTCTCTTCTCGGCGCACCAGGTCGTGGATGACCTCGCGGGAGGTGTCGGTGCTGAGAAACCAGACCTCCATCCCCCGCGCTTCACGGTTTTCGTTGGCGTTGCAATGCAGGCTGATGAACGCATCGGTCCCGATCTTATTGGCCCAGCGCGGCCGCGCTCGCAGCGTCAGCGCCTTGTCGTGGTGGCGCGTCAACGACACCCGCACGTTGCTGTTGGTCTCGATGTATTCCTTGAAGTAGCGCGCCATCGTGAGCGTCAGCGCTTTTTCGCGCGTGCCCCAGTAGCCGACTGCGCCCTGATTCTCGCCGCCGTGACCCGGGTCGATGACGATGTGCTTGACCGTGGTCAAGGTTGCTTTGGTCGGCCAGCGGAACCAATCGCGCTTGACGGCGGGCGCCGAAACGTTGGCCGTTGAACGTGCGGTGTTGGGTTTGGCGGCGCCTTCGGTCCCCGGAATCGTCAGGGCGACGAACAGCAGGGCGGTCGCGGCGATGGACTGGATCTCGAATCGCATGACCTTCGTAGTGTGAATTCAGGAGCAAACGTGTCAAAAAAGCGCGCGCTTGGCCCGTCGGACCGACCGGCGTGTTGAGAAAAGCGGGTTAGCCGGCTTCACCGGTCCGGACAGCCCGCGGAGGGGCCGCCGAAATGCCCAAAGACACCCGCCCGACGAGCTCGATGGAGGCAGCACCCAATCCGCGCTTCGCCGGTGTCGAACGGCTGTATGGAGCGGTAGGACTTGCCCGCTTGCAGGCGTCCCATGTCGCCGTTGTTGGTGTTGGCGGCGTCGGCTCGTGGACCGTCGAGTCCCTGGCACGTTCGGGCGTCGGTGAGCTGACCCTGGTCGACCTCGACGAGGTCTGCATCAACAACGTCAATCGTCAACTGCACGCGATCGACGGCGAAGTCGGCCGCCTCAAAGTGGACGTGCTCGCCGACCGGGTCGCTCGGATCAACCCCGAAGCGACTGTCCATGCCTGGCCCGCGTTCTTCACCGAGCGCACCGCCGATGAATTCTTCGCCCGCGGTTTCGACCTGGTTATCGATGCGATCGACACGCTGCGCCACAAGATCGTGCTCGTCGACGGGTGCCGCCGCCGCGACTTGCCGCTCGTCGTGGCAGGCGGCGCTGGTGGACGCCGGGATCCCACACGCATTCGTACCCGCGACCTGGCCAACACGACCAACGACGCTTTGTTGCGTGATCTGCGCCGCCAACTACGCCGCGAATTTGACTACCCACGAGCCGGAGAGTGGGGCATTTCAGCGGTGTTCAGCGAGGAGCGCCCCGTCTTTCCGGGCCCCGATGGCACCGTATGCGCTAAACCCGCGGACGGCGGGCCCGCCAAGCTCGATTGCGCGACAGGATATGGCACCGCAACGCACGTCACCGGGACGTTCGGCTTTGCATTGGCTGCTGCGGCGATCGATCGGATCGTGTACAACGCCGCCCAAATCCCCTAGAGAGCCGACCGGATCACCGCCATGCCAACCCTCGCCAGCATCGCCCCCAGCACCGTCGTAACAGGAGCCCTGTTGGTGACCTGCGCCTTCGCTGGTTGTTCCCTCGATGGGCTCCTCGTCACCGAGTTGGGCCGCGAAGGCCACAAGCGGATGCCCGACCCCGCGTCCGTTGTCGTCACCGGCACGGTCCCGATGCTTCCCGGCTCATCGGTCACCCTCGTCGGACCCAGCGGCGACATCGCGGGCGGCGCGACGAAGGCCGACGGCAGCTTCCGGGTCGAGCTCGACGGCACATCGGAAGTCGTCAACAGCGTCGTGTCCGTGCGCAAAGGCGGCCAGCAGCTCCTCGGTATCGTGCCGCTCGTCCCCAAGCAAGAGAGCGTCCTCGACCCCGAGTTGGTGCTCGACATCGCGCAGACCACACCCGGGATGAAACAGATCGACGCCGTGACCACCGCCATGACCGTGCTCGTCGCCGCCCGCGCCCGCGCCGAAAAGAAGACGTTGACCGCCATCGCCCATGGCTCCATGACCGACACGCTGATCGACCTGCATAGCAAGATGGTCGCCAAGACGCCCGAGCTCATCGCCGTCGGCAAGATGGTGCAGCGGATCTTCGTGGCGGGAACCAAGGTCAACGAACCCGCCCCGTTCGTGTTGACCGGCAAGGGCTCGCTGCTGTCCCAGGCCTTCGTGCAAGCCGCCGGCCCCGACCTCGATGGCGACGGCAAGGCGGACAGCTCGACCAAGGCGTTCGATGACGCGGTCGCCAAGGCGATCAAGTCGTTCAAGTTCAAGGCGTGCTACGAGCCCGGCAAGATCCGCGTGGTCGTGCTTGCGCGCATGGCCCAGGACGCCAAGAACACCAACTGCGAAGCGATCAACCCCTTCCTCTGGGCCAACGATACGCCCGGTCGGCGCATGTTCCTGGCCGGCGGTGTTCACAAGACAACGTCCGTTTGCTCCAGCGAGGTGACCACCAATTGCCTGACCAAAAAGCAGGTCGACGCGCTCAACGCGGTGCTCGGCAATTGGCAGCCCAACAAGACCCCCATGTACGACGACGGCTCACACGGCGACGGCGTCGCGGGCGACAACGTGTGGACGCTTTCGTTCGAGGCGCCCTGGTGGAAGGTCCCGATCGGCGGCCGCGGCGTGCGCATCGCCTACAAGTTCACCTGGGGCAGCGAAGGCGCCAACTGGGGCGGAACCGAGGAGTTTCCCGGCAACCAGCGCGTGCTCGAGCTCAAGGACGTCAACGAAGACGGCATCATCGTGCGCCTCGACCATTTCGCCGACGAGACGACCAACAAGGACAAGGCCAACCAACTTGCGCCCGCCAAAGGTGGCTGCGGCGAGCTGAAATTCCCCGATGAAAAGGGCGTGGACGGCTGCGTCTACGATGTGCACGAACGCGCGGTGGATCTCGACGGTGACTGCACCAACGATGACTTCCCCAATCCCGGAACGAGCGCGCCGCTAACCGTGAAGTGCCCGGGGTCCTGATCCGTACGATTCGAGGCCCAGCGGCCCGATCGATCAGAGCGACTGCAGCGGAAACGTCGACGCACCGATGCGCCGGCCGTCCGGATCGCGAAAGTAGATCGTGTAGCCGGTCCGGTCCTCGATAAGCACGCCGGCAGCCGCGAGACGCTCCTCGAGATCGCCCGGCAGGTCCTCGCGATGAAAGGCCACGAATCGAAGGCTGGTGGGATCGGGGCCTTTTTCGCCTTCGGATGCCTGTTCAATCATCAGCACGCCGCCGCCAAGCGCGAGCCACGTTGAGTACCCGGGTGTTTCGGAAACCACGCGCATGCCGAGCACGTCGATGTAGAAGCGCGTTGTGGCGGCGTAGTCGGGGCAACGAAAGGCAAGGTGGTGGATCCGCATCGGCCCGATGATGGCGCCGCCAGTGTCCTGGCGCCACTTCCCTACACGCTCGCAACGGCTGGCGAGACACGGCACCATCGAGCGATGGGGAGCTTCTTCACCAGCGTCCAGGCCCTCCGGGTCGATGAAGAGTCGGTCGATCGGGTGGTCGAATCCATCCGGGTTGCGGCCGCGGACGAAGGCATGCGGCTGCTGTCCGCCGACGCCGATGAGCGGGTCGATACAACGGTGGTCGTTGTCGCGGACGACCGGTGGATCGCCGTCTATGACGAGGCCACCGAAGGCCAGGACGAAAAGCGCCTGCATTCCCGCGCGTGTGCTGTCAGCTTCGCGACCGAGGGCCACGCACTATCCATCTATGTGCACGACAGCGATATCTTGACCCTCGGCTTGTACGACAACGGGCAACGGCGCGACCGCTACAACAGCGTTCCCGACTACTTCGACGAGGGGCTGTCCGACGCCAGGCGCCGCAAGGTCGCAGGAAAGGCCGCGCGATGGCGTTCGCTGCTGGTCGACGGGCACACCCACGAGAGCCTGCAGGCGGTTTTCGCCAGCGACGATACGTTCGCCGAGACGACGCTCGAAGCCGTCGCGACCGCAGTCGGGGGCTCGATTGAGCGGATGGGCGTCGGTTTTCGCTACCTCGACACCGGCTCATGGGCGCCGCACGCCATCGTCTTGCGCATGCAGCGAACCGAGGCGACGGCCTGGCAAACCGCGGCGGAAGGACCGCCCGTGTTCGATGAGTACGGCGCGTCGATGTTCTCGGCCGTGCCCGACCTCTGCGTGGGCGATGAGCTGCGGACCGGCTTGACGGTCGTGAACACCGGTGGCGCCGGCAAGGGGCTGCAACTGACCGCCTGGGGTACCGCCCTCGAGCAGGAGTTGGTGCAAGTCGAACGATTCGAGCTCCTCGTCGGCAGCCCGATGCACAACAAGCACACGTTTCACGAGCCAGCCGTCGAACGTTCCGGCGACCCGCTTTGGTATGTGGACTTGCCCGACGCGGAGATCCCAGCTGGGTGTGTCGCCGCATCCTTGCCGGTCATGGGCGTACCCGTCATGAGCGTGCCCGTCATGGGCACGGACGCGATCGAGGCCATGCAAGCGCAGTCTCGGTCGCAGCTTCACATCAACGTTGTCGGCAAGGTGCGCAAGGCCGGGACCGGAACGCTGATCACCTGCATCGCGCCGACCGTCAACGCGCAGGACGGCGGCGTCGCGGTTGGCGATGAGCTCACGTCCCCTGCGCGGCGATGATTCAAGCTGTTCGGCTGGCGCCAGCTCTCCGACCCCGACGGGTCGCCTTTTCCTGCTCTTACTGGCGCAGGCCCGATTGGAAGTCGCTGACTGAGCGATAACCCGGGTCCGGGCCACCCGAACCCGAACCCGAACCCGAACTCACACCCTCACGGGGTGCCGCTGTGCTTGCGAATCAGGCCGGTG
>Ga0114932_10001382_pt1 | contig 27668 bp, 36 predicted proteins | sample 2SBtaG_2_FD_87286 | JGI IMG/M metagenome (GOLD analysis project Ga0114932, IMG submission 87286) | Deep subsurface microbial communities from Kolumbo volcano to uncover new lineages of life (NeLLi) - 2SBTROV12_ACTIVE470 metaG | ecosystem: Environmental > Aquatic > Marine > Volcanic ...
ATTCGCGTACAGGAAATAGTGGATTTCCTAACCAAAACAATAGTTTTGGGCCAGTAGCTCAGTTGGCTAGAGCGCCTCACTTGCACTGAGGAGGCCGGGGGTTCGAGTCCTCTCTGGTCCACATATAGGCCACTAGACAGCAAAACCGCTCAATGAAGTGGTTTTGTCAGTTATGGGACGGGGAGATGGAAACAGACTTTCCCCTTATAGCATCAAGAAAGCCAATGTACGACTGTATGAGACTGTGATCTTCTGTAATCCAAGATCCTCTAAGAGTATCGTCTAAAAAATCGTGCACAAAAAGGACATCCGTATCAAATAAAATAAAGTCGTACAAATTTGTCGCCTCCTGCCTTGGTACATCAGAGCGCTTAATTGTCAGAATATCCTCTCCAGTCTCTTCAAGAACAGGGAAAGCTAAAATTTGCCACTGCTGATACTCTGTTGGAGGAGTATCCAGTACTCGATAACGTGTACGTTTGTAGTCTGTAGGTTCAGTCATTTGAAAATCATTTCTAAACAAATCCATGGATTCAGTAATTTGACCTCTTCTAAAGGCCTCCAAACTCAGCCCTTCGTCTGTCTTATAGTATTTTCGAGTTTCAAATTTAAGAAACCTTACTTGTGCACTCTCAGAATGCTTTAGATACAGTGATCGAACTTCTCCTACTTCCATATAGGAAAATAGCTGGTTGCTGGCTACTTCCTGCAGGCTGGGTAATCTCATGTCTCGAGTGTATCACAAGAACAGGCTAGAAATTTAGGGGAGTCACTTGGCCCCTTTTCCGCTTACACAACCTCATTTTGAATTGGGTTCTCAGCACAAAAAGTTAAAAGCGATTCAATGTTTGTTGCGATTTTGCGGTTAAAAGTTCGAAAAGTGTCCCGATGTGGTCCACAGACCAAAAAATGGTGTCTTGACAGAAATCGCCGCTCAATGAAGCGGTTTTGTCAGTTCTGGGGTGGGGATAACGCCCAAGCCATTGATAAATCGATCTTTTAGGAGCATAGTGGCAGGAGATTTCCCTTTTAGAATTCCTAACGAAATGGTTCGTTGGAGATTTGGAAAGGGAAAGGAATGGTAAAGAAGCGCCTAGCTTGGCAGCAAGAAAAGATTGAAGCCTTCAATGGACGAACACACATTGAGGAAATAATGGATTATTTCCCAAGTCTTGTTGAGTCGGCCACATGGTTTCACTCAGTTTGGCTTGCAAAGTGCCCGCGTTGTGAATGCACCAAAACTTATACTCTGGTTATTTCACCAAGTGGTCACTATCATTGCCTTGAGGCAAATGAAAGTGGAGATACTTTCGAATTGTTTTTGCACCTTTCAGAGTTTTCTTTGAAAAAAGCGCTTAGGCAATTTTGTCCCTGATAAGACCACCGATTGGATACGTCCTGTCGGTGGTTAACTATTTCCGCGCTTCTAAATAATTTACAAACAGTCTCTTACAAATCTCCAGGTGGCTCTAGATTAATAGGTATTTATTCTGGAAGAGTTGGTGCAGGAGAAATGGAAGCACAATTGGGTCTTGTTTGGAAACTCGGTGCGATACATGAGGTTATCGATGGGAATTCGATTGGAACTACAAGCTTTTAGCTTGGTAATTGAGTTTACGAGATATTAACAGATCTTGCGCAAACTGTTGATTTTATGTCAATTTGTCGTATAGTAAAGAAGACTTCGGTCACTAATTTTAATGCTTAGGGGCTCCCGTTCGGGAGTCCTTTTGGCTTTTAGAGCTTCGCCTTAATTGATTGATCGATTTCTCTTGGCCAGCAGATAAGTTCTCGAATTTTCTTTATGTCAAATATGGGGACACCGAGTTCGTGTAGTTCAGTTGAAACCTTGCCAGAAGTTGCAAATATTACGACTTTCTTATCATTATCAAGCAAGTGCTGCAGAGAAGACTGGAAATCACTATCACCACTCATCAGTATAAATGTGTCAAATTCTCCACTGTTCAGATCAGTGAACATGTCCTGACCAATCTCCACATCAAAATTGCACTTCTGCTCTTCTAGGAACCGAATTCCTTTGGCGTTCATTTCTTTGAGCTTTCCATTGAGGAAACTAACACTTTCAAGGTCGAGCTTGCTCAGAAGGCTCTTTTTTATGAAATCCCTTAAAAGATCAGGTGAATCTTCACTAATACTTGTAGTATCGATGTTTAGACGCATGTGCTTCACGGGCTTGGTTGAAACTTCGTATCCCTGACCTACTGCTTCCAAGTTACTTTCTTCAGATTTCTCGTTTCCACTAAGTGTGCCTGTATATAGCCGAACTTTTCCAACGGTGTCGAATGAGTCAAAAAGTTGCTTCATTCTTCCCAGATGAATGTGCCATTCGAATTTTCGTTGCCAGTGAAGGGCGTTTGCCCAGTCAATGTAGATAACGGTACGGTCCGAGAAAAGACCCTCTAACTCCTTGGTTCTCTTTGAAAAAATTTCGGAGAGTTTTTCAATTCGCTCCGTCTTTGGTGAAAACATATGTTTCGGATTATATCATGAATGAGAGGGTCTTATTTCCTGCATCAAAGAGGACAACCTACCTGGAGTTTTTGGCTCCTTTTCTGCTTAAGCCGCTTCATATAGAATTGGATTCTCAGCACAATACACCAAAAGGTGCTCAATATTTGCTGCGGTTTCTGGTGGAAAAGTTCGAAAAGTGTCCCGACGTGGTCCACATTAGGCCACTAGACAGCAAAACCGCTCAATGAAGCGGTTTTGCTAATTATGGGATGAGGATAACTATTTCGAGTTATTAATCGAATGCACTTACCACTACATTTATGAAAAAATCGCCCCTCCAGTAAATGGAGGGGCTGAATAATTTTAGTTTATTGCCGTCGCATTTGGAAGCCAAAGACAGTTAACGATAAGATACATGGAGCGGTTATTCCCCAGAACATAAAGACCACGCCAAGAGATTCGGTTACCTTCTCGAACACGTCAAATCGTTCACTCAGAGACAGAAAAAAGACGCCGAGTAGGAATGAGATTAGCATAATCGTGACGGAAACCCACTGAACCAAATTTCTAGTATTCTTTTTAGAAAGCACCGGAAATTTAACTGCAATTATGTAATGTGTTCCATCGGGGGTAATTTTAATATTAAAGAACTTAGATAACATAGATCCTCCAGTCGCCGACTTCCGCCAGCGATTTGATTGCTGACAGAGCCTCGAGTGGGCTGCTTCGTGAAGTATACATAAAAAGAAACAAAAACAAACACTTAGGCCAAAGAAAATGGTGTTGGAGAACTTTCCGTTGTACTTAGACCTGGTCCCTTTTCCGCCTACGCAACCTCATCTAGAATTGGGTTCTCAGCACAAAACGTTAAAAGAGGCTCAATGTTTGTTGCGGTTTTGCGGTTAAAAGTTCGAAAAGTGTCCCGATGTGGTCCACCAAAAAAGAAAGGAATCTGTTATACTACTAAACTAATGGACAAATCAGAGCCGACCATATTTTTATTCAAAAAAATGTGGCGTTTTTCAAAAGGAAATCGCCCTAATGTAGTGGCACTTATACTACTGCTAGCCCTTTCAAATGCAGTTGTACTACTGGATCCACTGGTTTTTGCTTGGTTTATAAACGAAGTGCAGGCAAATGGGGTAACTTACGATAATATTGTTAAACTTTCTTTAATATTATCTCTAACAATTGTAATTGAGTTTGTTTTTTGGATCTTCCATTCTTCGGGTCGCTACCTGGAACGTAATAACGCACTGTTTGCGAATATAAATTACAGACAATACCTATTAAAAGGGAGCCTCGATCTTGGAATGCAGTGGCACAACGATCGTGACTCAGGGGATACTCTAGATAAGATACAAAAGGCATCCAACGGAATGCGATCTTTTTCTTCCAGTTTGTTCAGGGTTTTTAAACTAGTTTTTGGCTTCCTCGGATCTGTAATTGTTCTCTACTTCTTCAACGTATACATAGCGGCTGGAGTTTTTGTAGCAACTCTCTTTGCGTTGTATGGACTCTCTCGCTTCGATAAAGTACTAGTCTCACAACAGCGTGACCTTAACAAAATGGGGAATAAAATATCTGCTGCTGTTTTTGACGTGATTTCCAACGTAACCACGGTATTAATTTTAAATATCCAAAAACCGGTAATGAAAAGGCTGGCCAAGCTGTTAAGAACCCCTGTTTCAAAGTTTTCCGATCAGGTAAAACTAACTGAAATAAAATGGTTTTCCGGGAGTATAGTTTTTGAATTTATCAAGCTTACCCCTTTAATTTTCTATCTGGTTTACGAATTGGAAAAGGGCTCTGTAATTGCGTTGGGAACTCTAACCGCTCTCTACATGTATCTGAACAGGATGGGAAACTCCTTCTTCTCCTTCGGTAACCTTTATGAAAACCTTCTCCTGTGGAGAGCTAACGTTGAAAATGCTAGCCAAATTGAAGAAAACATAGAAGAAAATAATTTAAAAACACCTTCTGAGATTGATAAGTCCTGGAAAACTCTCTACATTCGAAATTTGAACTTCTCTTACGATGGACTTCTTTCTGGAGAAGCCAAGCACCTAGACGGAATATCGCTGGTAATAAACAAAGGAGAAAGTATTGCATTCATAGGAGAGTCCGGATCTGGAAAAACCACGTTCCTTAAAATACTGCACGGTCTATACGCCTCAGCACAAGCAAACATAGCATTCGATGAGAAAGAGGTGTTTGAGACAAATTTCCAAAATATCACTTTGAAAACCATGCTGGTTCCTCAGGAACCAGAGGTGTTTTCTTCAACCATTAAAGAGAATATGACCTTGGGAGTATCCTACTCTGAGGCAGAGGTTGGAAAAGCCATAAAAATGGCTCAATTTGGCAACGTGGTTAAACAACTGCCCAAAGGACTAAAGTCAGTAATCAACGAACGGGGAGTGAACCTTTCCGGCGGCCAGAAGCAACGTCTAGCTTTAGCACGAGCGCTACTATTCTCTAAAAATAAGGAAATAATTCTTTTGGATGAATCAACAAGTTCGGTGGACTCTGAAAACGAGCAGAAAATCTACGAAAATATTTTTAAAGCATTTAAAGGTAAGCCCGTATTAGCTTCCATTCATAAAATGAATCTTCTTAAATACTTCGATAGGATTGTCATGTTTTCAGACGGTAAAATAGTTGATCAGGGGACATTCAATGAGTTACTCAGTAAAAACGCTAAGTTCAAAAAGAATTGGGATGAGTTCATTGAACTAGGCGAATAGGTAATACAAAAGCCAGACGCTTTCGTCTGGCTTGGTCGGGGCGGCAATTCTGGCCGCCCCTGTAGAACTTCTAGATACTTTGTGGCTGCCACACACCCTTAACCAGCAGTATCCAAGTATCGATGTGCAACTGCATGGAAGCATTGCCTCGACACAGAGTAGTCACTTGAAACTGCCCATTGCCCAAACCAATGATCGTAATACTCAGATTTTTACTCTCCGATGTAGTGGGGGTAAGACCAAAATTTATCCCTGAGTTGGGCACGAGCACGGCTTCGACGGAAGACACTTCTGAAATGTCCCAGTCTGAGTCAAACGCTAGTTTTTGGAATTCCTTACGTCGTATCCCAAAATCCCAAGGAGCACAGTTCGGGTCCAAATACCCCTCTCGAGACAGGAAAAGTTCTGCGCTCGAGGGGTGCTGCGATCCCTTGATGGGATCCGTTAATTTTACGGTCACCCCAGGTTGTTTTTTCTGGGCGCCCAGTAATGACTAGAGTTGCTTCGGCAAAAAGCTAGTGGTACATAGCCACTTTCAAATTTAATGTACATTTATCCTCCTGACCGCAGTCTCCCCGCAATCGGTTGATGTTGCCTACCTTATGGTAAGTATTAATATTATACCACAGAATGGACACTAAGCAAGTGAGAGCCTTAATACTTTGCTAGCAACTATCTGCTAAAATAATCACATGAACTATATACTTTTAATCATCGTCGGATTAGTTGCTTTTTTCCTGGGCCGAAGGCTTGGTAGAAGAGGTGCAACCCCAAATCAATTGAATAATATTCGAGAAAGTGCACACGAGGCACTCTCAAAAAGAACTGAGGATCGAAAAGAGGAAATTCTCAAGGAACTTAGATACCGAAAAGAATTAGATGATTGTAAGGGTACTGAAAAGGAGGGTGTTACTCGACTGGAGGTTGAAAAGTTACTCGATGTCTCAAATGATACTGCATTGAAATATTTAAACGAGTTAGAAGAGGAAGAAAAGGTACTTCAGGTTGGAGTAGGAAACCAAATATATTATATTTTGAAATAAAGGACACCTCCGCTAGGAGGTGTCAGGTGCTTCGTACTTTAGGGAAAATTCCCCTTCAAGAAAAGTTTCAAAGTCAGCGGGTAGATCAATAATAACCGCTAGCAAAGAAGCTACTCTCATGTCGACTATGCTCGTTTTTGTGGCACGTTCTTTTTTCTTTTGGTGTGTCATCCTACGCTTAGCCAAGTCCATAAGCTCAAGGGACTGTACGGCGGCAAAGAATGCTTCACATTCGTTGGCAAAACTTTCCTGCCGCAAATCCCAATCTAGTTCATAGATCATGCATTCAAGCGGAAAGTGTGTTTTGACTAAAATGATACTCTGGAATATGGCCTCGGCCTTTAACTCATTTCCTTCGCGTATGGCGCCCAGGGCATTTACACACTCGTAAACCAACTGATTCCCGTTGTCTAGTTGAAGATCCGGTACTATAAATGGAAATCCATGAAAAAACATACTACTCTCCCACGTTGCTCTCTATCTACTATACAGTATCTTGATATATCGACAAAATGTAGGACAATACTCCTATGAAAACACTAAAATGTTATGACTGTGATGAATCATTCGAAGCAGAAACTAGCACTGAAATGTTAAATCACTTTTACGGTCATTACATGAAGGAGCATGAGGATATTATTAAGGGAGGAAGCGAGGAAGATAAGAGCAATTGGATGAAGAAATTTAATAGCGATTGGAATAATAACTAAATATGAAAACATTTAAAATTGGAGAGGCATATAGTAGGGCATGGGCTAAGTTAGCAGAGAGGTTTTGGTACCTATCAGGACTTGCTGCTGCAATGTTTATAATAATGGCACTAACTACAGGAGAAGGTGCACTTTATACAGCACTATCATACATAATCTTCGGAGGTTTCATTGCGATGCTTTTAAGAAACTATGATGGAAAGACTGTTGTATTTGATGATCTCTTCTCGATTGATAATAGATGGATCTCATTTACCTTCACTTCACTTATAAAAGGAATGTGTATCCTAGTTGGATTGTTACTATTCATTGTTCCAGGAGTATATCTTGCGATACGATGGATGTTTGCAGAACTTCTAGTTATCGACAAAGGAATGCGTCCAATGGAAGCACTTAAAGCAAGTTCAGAGATGACAAAAGGGAATATGTGGAAGCTTCTTTGGTTCTTCATTCTAACAATACTTACTATCCTAGCAGGAGCGGCACTACTGTTTGTAGGAATCTTCCCTGCAATGGTTATCATGACTTTTGCAATGATAAGTGTTTACCGACAACTAGATAGAAATTAGTAAGCTTTGCAAGTTAACTACTCCACATGTGGATTGCAAACTCTTGTATATCACTCATTATATACAAGCACCCAAACGTGGTGATTAACAATTAAGAAAAATGCCATGCCAGCAGAAAACGACAACATGGAAGCAGAAGGAGCAGAAGAAACAGAAGCTCCTGAAGCAGCTCCCGCAGAAGAAGAAGCAGAATAGCTTCGAACAAGCCCCGCTCACGCGGGGTTTTGTTTTATCCACAGTTTCAATGTAAAGAATCCTTTACATGGTATTATTTACAAATGGTTGATCAAAAACTAACGACACTACTAAGAAAGGTACGTTCCGCCACAGAAGTTACCCAAGAGCAGTTGGCTGAGACTGTTGGTGTTTCGCGACAAACGATAATTTCAATTGAAAAAGGAAATTACACCCCCTCAGTAGCGCTAGCATTAAAAATCGCCAAGAGTTTTGGCACTAACGTTGAAGATATATTTATTTATGAAGGATAATTTGATTATAGAAATAGGTTTTGGACTTTTGTTGGCAATATTTGTGGGAATACTAACTTATGCAAATGAGGCTTGGATGCCTGGAATGGAAACAATGCTTACCCTTTCATTAATAGTTGCATCTTTCGGTGTTTTTGCAGTCTTTGTATGGAAAGAACGCCATGGTGATGAAAGAGAACAACTAATTCGATTTGTATCTTCAAGAGTTGCTTTTCTTGCAACAGGAGTAGTCCTGATAACAGGAATAGTGGTAGAGACCCTCACTAGCTACATGCCTAGCCCATGGTTAGGACTGGCCTTAATAGTTATGGTGGGGGCAAAAATTATTGGACAAGCCTACGGGCGTAAAAAATATTAATATGAAAGGAATAATAATTGCAGGAATAGTTATAGTAATTGCAGGTGGATGGTACTTGGTATCCTCAAAAGATGCTGCAAAGGAAGGTGTGATGATGGAAGATGGTCACAAAGGCGATTCTATGATGGAGGGAGATGAAGTGATGATGAAAAAAGAGGATGATTCCATGATGATGGAGGGAGACAGTATGATGATGAAGGCCTTCCGTGGAGAGGTTATCTCAGGGGCACTGCTTGAATATAGCAGTGAGGACTATAAAAAAGCATTGGCGTCAGAGCGCCTTGTGGTTCTGTACTTCTACGCAGATTGGTGCCCTCTTTGTAAGATCGAGTTCGAAGATACAAAGAAAGCCTTTAAGGATCAGGATATAGACAACGTTGTTGGTTTCCGTGTGCACTTTAATGATGGTGCTACCACAAAAGAAATGGAAAATCTTGCACGAGAGTACGGCGTAGCGTACCAACACACAAAAGTATTCATTAAAAACGGAGAGCGCGTTCTTAAATCGCCAGAAACATGGGGACTTGAGCGATACAATGAGGAAATTACTAATAACTTAAAATAATATGTTGGGATCTGAAATAACCTTAATAATCGCATTCGTTGCAGGAATAGTTTCTTTTCTATCTCCGTGTGTGCTGCCGATAATCCCAGGATTCTTAGCGTATCTAACAGGAACGTCGGCGTCCGAAACTCCTAAAAGAAGCCAGATATTGATTCATAGTGGTCTTTTTGTCCTCGGCTTCTCACTAGTTTTTGCAGCCCTTGGAGTTCTATTGAATACAGTACTTGAAAGTTCAGCCTACGACACACAAATATGGCTCTCCCGAATTGGTGGAGTGATAATTATCTTCTTTGGACTATTCCTTATGAAGTTAATACGGATTCCTTTCTTAGAAAGAGCACACACGATAAACGTAGTAGGGAAGTTTAAGTCACGGCATTTCACCTCACTACTCTTTGGTGGTGCCTTTGCAGCAGGGTGGACACCTTGTGTGAGTGCAGCCCTTGGTGCAATTCTAGGATTAGCTGCAACTAGTCCAAACGTAGCCTTCTGGTTATTGATGTCATACTCGTTCGGTCTTGGAGTTCCTTTCCTAATTATAGGATTCTTCGCATCAGACGCCGGGAGGTTGATAAACAGGTACGCAAAGTCATTAACTTACGTAAATATGGTATTTGGTGCGCTTCTAATCGTTCTGGGTGTATTAATCTTCACTCAAGACTTAGCACAACTTGCTAATTTCGAAGTACTTAACAAAGTTCTACTAAACTAGTATGAAAAAGTATTTACCGCTTGTTTTCGTTCTAATTCTGATCGTAGGTGCAATAGGGTTTTTACAGAAACCCAGGGTGGATGTTCAAGCAATTGCAAAAGAAGCTGAAATTGTATTTGTTCCTGAAGAAAATGGTGCGTTGAAGATAGATATGCCGTCTACAATTGAAGATAAGGCAGCTAAATACAACAGAGCGCGTGAGATAACAAACCCCGCTGGGTTTATCAACTCAGAACCCTTTCAATTGGCAGACGTCATCGGAAAGCAGGTGATTCTTTTAGATATTTGGACGTATAGCTGCATTAACTGTCAGCGAACACTTCCTTACATTACTGAATGGGATGCTAAATACCGAGATGACGGCCTCTTAGTTGTAGGAATACACTCCCCGGAATTCGATTTTGAGAAAAAACTGGAAAACGTCCAAACTGCCGTGGACAAGTGGGGAATTGAGTACCCAGTAGTTCTTGATAATGACTTCGGCACTTGGCACGCATATAAGAACAGCTACTGGCCACGGAAGTATCTTATCGACATCGATGGTTTCGTCGTATACGACCATATTGGGGAAGGTAGCTACAATGAGACGGAAATGAAGATTAAAGAGCTCCTGGAGGAGCGTGCGGTGAAATTAGGCGAGTCTGTGCAGGTTGATGCATCGTTAAGTAACTTTGTAGTAGCGGAGGCTGCTACTGACCTAGTTCCAAGAAGTCCTGAAGTATATTTCGGTGCATGGCGAAATTCTACATTTGGTAATGGTGAACCTAGAACAGAAGGTGGGTTTGAGTTAGAAATACCAACTGAGATAGATAAAAACATCTTTTACCTTGGTGGTCCCTGGAATATACACCGGGAATATGCTGAAAACGCAGAAGGAAACGCCCGCCTTATCTATCATTACAGTGGAGATAAGCTATTTATGGTAGCGGGTTCTGCAAATGGCTCTACCATACAAATATACCAAGACGGGAAGCCTATAGGAGATGCTGCTGGATCTGATTTGGACTCCAACGGAAGAGTTCATGTTAAAGAGGAGAAATTGTATAAGCTAATTGATAACCCAGATGGTGCAGGAGAGCATACTCTTGAAATTATTATTCAAGATCCTGGTATAAACATCTTCACGTTCACCTTCGGATAGTCTGATATAATAAATATATTATTAAATATATATTAGTCGCATGATACATTCAAAAATTAAGAGTCACGGACCATTAGTTGGTCGTGTACTACTTGCTTTATTATTTCTAGTTAGCGCATTTGGAATGCTAACTAACTTTGCAGCAACAGTTTCGTACTTTGGTTCAATTGGTATTCCAATGGCAACTATTGCAATGCTTGTTGTTCTTGCAATGAAGATTGGAGGAGGACTTATGGTTGCCCTTGGAGTTCACGCAAGGGAAGGAGCTATGATTCTTATCCTGTTCACTTTAGGAACAATTCTATTTGCACATTTAGGGGCAGGACAGATGATCCCAGCACTTAAGAACTTGGCAATAGTAGGTGGGTTGCTACTAGTAGCAGCACACGGAGCAGGGCCAATGTCTCTTAAGGACAAGTGCCCATGTCCTAGATGCAAGGGTTCTAAAATGTCAGCAGCCGGAGGAGTTTGCAACTGTGGATTCTGCGAAGCATGTCTTGCTGCAAAGAAAGACGGTGGAACTTGTGAGGTAGAGGCCTAAAGGTAGATTCGTAGGAATTGCACAAAAATACAACTAAAGGACAAAATATGTTTACACCTAGCGCCCAAATGGCACCGGGTGTCCTTTAGTTTTGGGCTTGTTGTATAGTTTCTCTATTACTTGCGACGCTCTTTTGAGGGGCTTATAATCAGGGAACTTACGCTCTTTTTGTCCTTTCTTTTCAGCCTAATAAATTCAAAATGAGTGCCTTTACTAAATTCCTATTGATTGCAGCAGCCATAGTCTTAATACCGAATTCTGCCTCTGCAGATACATTGCCCCTGGGCGTAATTGAGCGCTCCTCCTGTGGCACTACAAGTGTTGATATCCAAAGCTCCGGTGCCGGAATGATGCAAGGCTTTACTCCACTTACCACATCAAATGCAAGAGTTAGTGCTATAAACGCAGTGGAAAACTGTGCCGTTGTAGAATGGGAAAGCTCAGCTCCAGCTGCCACAATGGTTTTGTACGCTGAGTTGGCAGGTGAGCCTGTTCCGATTGACCTTTCAAAAGAAGGTTTTGGATATTCTACATTCACTACTCAAAACAACGCAGGTGTTGCTAATCACACAGCTATTCTGAAAGATTTAGAGCCAGGAAAGGCATATTCATATCGTCTTGTAACGCGAGCACATCCTTCTGCAATGCCTGTAATTAGTGACCCTCTTGTTTTTATCACAGGTCAAACTTATGTAATCCCTGTGGTTGTAAAGCCAGTTGTCGTATCTCCAGTTGAAAAACCTGCTGTAGTTGTTCCGGTAAAGCCAGTGGAGGTTAAAACAGTTCCTGCGGCAGTTACAGCAGCCACTGACGCCATAGGAGATAAGTCAAAAGAAGGAGAGTTAGTTTCTTTCTTTGGTAAGTTTAAGCCAGACATGAGTCGTCTAAGTCTTTCTTCGAGTATTGGTTTGTTTGAAAAGGATAAGTATATTGTTCCACTGCTTTTCGTAGCTCTACTACTATATTTAGCATATAGATACATACTTCCAACGATTAAGATTGAACTAAAAAACCCTGTTATGTATTGGCTTATCGGTTCAATAGTTCTAACAGTGGGTTCAGCGGCGATGATGTACTACTACATTACCTTAGTTGGTATTGCAGTGTTCTTGGCAGTAATGGCTTGGTATTTACTAAAAAGTGTAGGAGATGAGGAGCATCCTGTGCAGCCAAAACTACTGGAGACTAAGAACGCAAAAGACAAGAGAGGACAGTAGTGCTATGCTCCTCCAATGAGCTTTAAGAAAAACAAAGAAGATTTTAACTGCGAAAACTGCGGGGAGTCCGTAGTTGGTAATGGATACACCAATCACTGCCCTAAGTGTTTGTTTTCAAAGCACGTAGACGTTGATCCGGGAGATAGGAAAGAGACCTGCCACGGCCTTATGAGCCCCATACAAGTGCTAGCAGCGGGGGATTCATATATACTGGTTCATAAGTGCGTAAAATGCGGACACACAAAGAGAAACAAGATGTCCGTTACAGATAATATTGAGGCGGCAGTAGAAATTGCACGAAAAATAGCTGAAAAATAATGAGCAAAGAAAACGACTATATATACACAATACATAAAAGTGTTGGAGAGACTCCGTTGCAGGCGATTGAAAAATCTCGTGAGGAACGGAATTTTCCTCTCAGTTTAAAGATGGCCTACGCCGGACGGCTTGATCCTATGGCTGAGGGTAAGCTGCTAGTGCTAACGGGCGAGAAGTGTAGAAGGATAAAGGAGTTTTGGAATTTGGATAAAGAATATAAAGTTTCCATCGTTTTAGGACTTTCAAGTGATTCTCATGACGTTCTTGGTAAATTAACTTACAAAGATGAGATTGAAGAAATTGAGGAAGAGAGAATCCGAAAAACTTTAAAATCATTTACAGGGAAATACTCTTGGCCATACCCAGTTATTTCCTCAAAGCCTGTAAATGGTAAGCCTCTCTTTCAATGGTTTCTTGAAGGGAAGTTAGATGAGATTGATACTCCAGAATCCACTGGAGAAGTATTTAAAATTTCTGTTACTGGCGTTAGGAGTATAAAACCAGAAGAACTGAAGAAAAGAACGTTAGAAAAAATTCACGCCCTTGCGATAGTTACAGATGAATCAAAACGTCTTGGAAGAGACTTCAGACGCCATGAGGTTATAGACTCATGGAATACCTGGTCTAAAACGAGTGAAAATGATCTCCAGGTAATTGATGTTGTGTGTTCAGCGAGTGCTGGAACGTATATGAGGACCTTAGCGAACGAGGTTGGAAAGAAATTAGGAACTGGCGGTTTAGCGTTAGAGATAAATAGAACAAAAGTAGGAAAGTATAAATGGGGGATTTGGTGGAGGCAGTTTTAAAGACCGGGGTTGTGAATTCCCGGCCTTTAGGCGTTTTAGATGGCTATTGGATGTCAGAATGGGTGCAATGTTTTCCACACGTTGTGGGACCCAATAAGGACTGCTGCAACCGGGAAAACGTAACTCCAGAAACCCCAAGCTTTTGGTAATTCCATAAATGGTACGTCTTGTAGATAAATTCCACCAAATAATCCGGCAGACGCCACCACCGCAAAGATAAAGAGTCGTAGGAACCAATCGGTAATCATGTCCATCATGATGTTCCCGCCGTCGTCCTCTTGATCGACGTCTTGGACAATGGTATTGAGCATGGCATAGCCAGCCATATGAACCAAAGACCCAACGAGAGTCATCTGGAACAGAACTGAAAATATAGTTTCGTACATTTAGTCTCTCCTTGGTTGTGCCTTAACGTACAGGCCTAGAATTTACAGTGCAACAGTACGGCGGAAAAGTCAAAGACCGGATTGTCACTCCGGTATTTTCTATTCTATCTATCTGCAAGCGGCACAGTGATCTCAAAACACTTCCACAGAATCCACGGAGACTCGTGAAGTTTAAGAAATTGTGCTGTTTGGGATTCCTCACAAGCCTTCTCGCTTTCATAATAAACAGGGTCGTCCGCGAGATAGTTGGTAACCTCATAATTAAACCCGCCGCTTGGATGAAAAATGGCTTGTAGGAGAATCCAAGAAAATACGGTCGACTGTAGTGGATCCATTGTACGTTCCTTTGCGTTTGGATGTCTGGAGGAACCCTACAAGAGACACTTTAAAATGTCAAAACTAAACCCTCTTCCCAGGCCACCTCACATATATTGAAGGAACCAGTAGTAGTGTAATGATTGTCGCAAACGACAGACCAAACATTAGAGCGTAGGCTAGTGGTACCCAAAGGGCCGCAACTAAGAGAAGAGGAACCATTCCTACTACTGTAGTAAGTGCTGTTAATAGAACCGGTCGTAATCTAGCGGCAGAAGCATTAACTACAATCTCTTGCATTGTCTTTGTGGTTCCATGTTTTCGTCTTTCCTTGTTAATTGTATCGATAAGGATGATGGAGTTATTTACCACAATACCTGAAAGTGCGATGAATCCCATAATTGAAGGGAAGGATAGTGGAGTTCCAGTAATCATTAATCCTGCGAACACTCCAATTAATGAAAGCGGAACGATCATAAGAACGTAGGTGGCAAAACGGAAGGAGTTGAACTGCAATACTAAAATAGCAAACATGCTTATCAAACCAATGATGAGTGCTGTAAACATGTCTTTAAAAGATTGGTCTACGTCTTCACTTTCACCTCCGTATGAAATACGCACTCCTTCTGGTATTAAACTTGAGGCCATTTTTGCTTTAAGTTCCTTTGTAACTATTAGTGCATTACCTCCTTCACCTATACGACTAGAAACTGTAGCGATTCTTTCTCCTTCTTTGTGTACTACTGATGCTCGACTTGGTTCAACTGGCACATCAATAAAGTTTGATAGTGGGAATGTTCCTTGTTGAGTAGTAATGTTCACTCTTGTTAGAGATTCAAGCGTTGTGTTGTTTGTATTAAAAGCACCGGAGTGTGTTCTGAACACCAATTTCAGCCTCCTTAAGTGAGTTTTTGGCATTTTGCGTTGAAAGAGAAAGTACCTCCTGTCTTTGTGCAAGAGTTCCGCCGGAAACTTTACTGAGATTGGCTTTGGGTTGTGCAACACCTGCAAGTTCTGATGCGTTTTCCATTGCAGCGATTATTGTGCCAGCAGAAACAATTCCCGAAACTTACAACCCTTTTCCAGCAGATACTAATCCCGCAGGTGATAAAGTGACGCTGCGAGTAAAGGTTTCTCCTTCTACTGCATCCGCACTTACTAGGATTATTCTAGTAACTGCTAGTACTATAAGTAGTGAAATAGCAAAAAGCGCTACTTTTGCTGATTTGTTCCAGTATCGACGTGCAAATACACGGATTTTTAAAAATTTAAACATGCCAATTTATACCACCAGAAGACTTTTGGGTCAACGATTTGCAGTAATATGTATTCAATATACAATTACTTCATGTTAAAAAAATTCCTTTTAAAGAAAATGATGAAGTCGCAGTTAAAGAACATGCCTAAAGACCAGGCAGATATGATTAGCACAATGGTTGAACAAAATCCTGAATTGTTTATGAAAATAGCAAAAGAAACTCAAGCACTAGTTAAAGGAGGGAAAGATCAGATGGTTGCTACCATGGAAGTGAGCAAGAAGTACGAGAAGGAGTTGAGGCAGATGATGCAATAATTTGACAGAGTCCCATATTGTTGCCTATCTTAAATAGGTGTTTGACAATTTATACCCACCTGCTATTCTTTTCGAAGTAGTAGTCAGCTTGCTGATTGCTACTACGGTGACTTTTTCAAGTCTTTGACTCGAAATGGCCACCGTGGAGTTTGACTCTCCGGAGTTAAATTCCACGGTGTCCGTTTTGGAACTAGATCTCCGGATTTAGGAAAGAAATGAACACCACTGAAAAATGCCAGCTTGCTGGTATTTTTCATGTCTGGGTAAAAAGTTGCACACTTGCTTTAATACGGTATATTTTGACTATCACTAGATAAAGGAAACGTTATGGAATGGTGGTATTGGGCTGGGATTGTTCTTTGGCTAATTACTGGGTACTTGGCGGTCTGCACATTTACTGCAACGATGAAAAATCAGGGCCGCTGGACTACTGATCACTACGGACCGTGGGATTATGCAACGATAGGTCTTTGCACCTATTTGGGCCTTGTAACACTGCTGATGGTCGCCTGGGGTTTGTCCGGCTTGCCCAAGTCTGAGGTCAAACATAGCTGGAAGCCATGGTAAAATACGTGCGCGGCGGACTAACCATTCGCCGCCACACACTTTTAAAATATGTCACTATCAATAGGAATCGTAGGATTACCAAACGTCGGAAAGTCGACGCTTTTTAATGCACTTACCAAAAAGGCAGTTGCTGCTGAAAACTTTCCATTTTGTACAATAGATCCTTCTGTTGGAGTTGTAGCCGTTCCTGATGTTCGATTAGACAGACTTTCAGAAATGTCTAACTCCGAAAAAAAGATTCCTGCTATTGTTGAATTTGTAGATATTGCAGGATTAGTTAAGGGAGCATCCGAAGGAGAAGGTTTAGGAAACCAATTTCTTGCAAACATTCGTGAAGTTGATGCAATTGCACAAGTTGTACGAGTGTTCGAAGATGAAGATGTAATGCATGTTCACGGTGCAGTGGATCCGGTTCATGACATTGATATTATAAACTTAGAGTTGATTTTGGCTGACACTCAAACAGTTACTAAGCGAATTGGAAGTATAGAGAAAGAAGTTCGAGCAGGAGACAAAGACGCTTTTATTCTAAAAGAAGCACTGGAGAAGATTTTAATACAACTAGAAGAGGGAAAACTGGCACACGGAACACATTTATATGAAAAAGAAATTGAGCAAGTTAGGGGACTTCATCTATTAACAATGAAGCCTTTTATGTATGTTCTTAACAAAAAGAACGCGGGATTCAACATTCACGAGCATGAAGGGGATCGCTGGGACGCTCTAAAGAGTTTTCTTGAAGATTCAGGGGCATTTTGGGTTGAGGTTGATGCTGGAGTAGAAGATGAACTTAAAGAATTTGAAGGGGATGAGTGTATGGAGTTTCGTCGTGACCTTGGTGTTATTGAAAGCGGAGTAGATGAGCTCATTAAAACAGGTTACGCGCTTCTTGGTTTGATTTCGTTTTTCACTACAGGAGAGAAAGAAACTCGTGCGTGGACTATTAAAAAGGGAAGTTCAGCGCCAGTTGCAGCCGGTGCCATTCATACTGATTTTCAGAATAAATTTATCCGAGCTGAAACTATTATGTGGGATGAGTTAGTTCCGCTTGGTTCTTGGAGTGCAACAAAAAGTGCTGGGAAAGTTCGAACCGAAGGAAAAGAGTATATTGTTCAAGATGGCGATGTTATGGAGTTTTTGCATTCCTAGTGTACGATTAAAGTATTAATTCTTAAAATAATTTTATGAAAGTAACACCAAAAGATTTCTTCCTGTGGGCTGGAGCAATGTTTGCTCTCTACTTCTCCGTTGGAAGCTTTATGGCTCTAATGTTTGAATACATTGACCGCCTAGTTGGAAATTCAGCTGTAATAGGTGCTGATCCATATTCAGGAGGAATGACCTTTGCTATAGCTAGTTTAATAGTACTGTTCCCAGTGTATATCGTACTTACGCGTATTCTTCAAAAGGATATCCGTCGTGATTCAGACAAAAAGGAGTTATGGGTACGTCGCTGGTTAATCATCCTAACTATCTTTGGTGCAGGAGTTGCTTTAATTATTGATCTTATCGTCCTAATTAACACATTCTTAGGAGGAGAAGTCCTTACCGCTGCATTCCTACTTAAAATACTAACCGTATTTGTCCTCTTTGGTGGTGTTTTCTACTACTACATACAAGACGTTCGTGGTGTATGGGAGGCTAATGAGAGAAAATCAAAGAGAATTGGTTTTGTAGTATCTGCAATTCTTGCGGTTTCAATCGTTGCCGGCTTCTTTATCATGGGATCTCCTCAGACTCAGAGAGAGCTGCGATTTGACGCTCAGCGTATTGAGAACCTACGAATGATTCAGAATGAAGTTACTTCATATTACCGAACTGCTGAAAAGCTTCCGGCATCCCTAGAAGTTCTTAAAGATCCTCTGGTAGGTAGTTATATCGAAAGTGATCCAGAAACTGGAGACGCTTACGAATATTCAGTTACAGGACCATTAACCTTTGAGGTTTGTGCAACCTTTAACCTTCCGCTTACGGAAGTTAAGTCTGACGCTGTAAGTCAGGGAGATTGGAGGATAAAAGAACTACAAAGAACGGCTCAGGATTGGGCGCACGAGGAAGGACGCGTTTGTTTTGAAAGGGAAGTTGATCCAGATAGGTTGAAACCTTCGTTGTTCTAGCGTGATATGCTGTTTGTATGAATGAGGATACGAAACAGATTCTTGAAATAATTACTGATATTCAAGAGAATATGATGACGAGGACTGAAGGTTCTGCAATGAAAACTACTTTGCAAGATAATATGCGCGATATGGAGCGCCGCTTAATGTCTGAGATACGCGATATACGAGCCTATTTAGAATATTTGAAAGAGAAAGTGAATAATATGTCTGGATACGCTAAAGAACTTGATCCCTTATTTGAGCGTGTTGCAAACATCGAGAAACATCTCAATATTGCATAAGAAAACAACCGGTTAAGTCGGTTGTTTTCTTGTACCTACCTTTAGAGCCTGATACTATTAACTTTCATGAAAAAGTTCGACCACACAAAGATTGAAAAGAAATGGCAGGAGAAATGGCAGGAGAGCGGTATATACAAAACTGATTCGGATTCTACTAAACCAAAGGCTTTTGTACTTGATATGTTCCCATATCCTTCAGGGGAGGGTCTTCATGTTGGACACCCAAAAGGATACATCGCAACAGATGTATACTCTCGTTTTAAAAAAATGGCAGGCTTTGAGGTTCTTCACCCAATGGGGTGGGACGCTTTTGGGTTACCTGCTGAAAACTATGCGATAAAAAACAAAGTACATCCAAGAGTTGCCGTTGAGAAGAATATAGATACCTTTAAAGGACAGTTAAGTAAATTAGGATTTAATTACGATTGGGATCGTGAAATTAATACAACCGACCCTGAATACTATAAATGGACTCAATGGATCTTTCTTCAGTTATTTAAAAAAGGGTTAGCTTTTGAATCAAACGAACCTATCAACTGGTGTCCTAGTTGTCAGACAGGACTTGCAAACGAAGACCTAGAAAGTGATGGGACGTGTGAGCGGTGTGGCTCTGTTGTTACTAAGAAACCGATGCGTCAGTGGGTGCTTCGTATTACAGACTACGCTGATAGATTATTGGACGATCTTTCAATTTTAAAAAAATGGCCAGAACACATTAAGGAATCTCAAAGAAATTGGATAGGGAAAAGTGAAGGAGCTGAAATTGAGTTTTCTATTAAGGATAGTGAAGAAAACATAAAAGTATTTACTACACGTCCTGATACTCTGTTTGGTGCCACATATATGGTGCTCTCGCCCGAACATGAACTTCTTAAGAACTTATCGTTTGAAAATACTGAGGAAGTGGGGGAATATGTTGTAACTTCTGCAAACAAGAGTGAGATTGATCGACTAGATGCTACTAAGGAAAAAACTGGAGTTGAACTTAAAGGGGTTAAAGCAATTAATCCTGCAAACAATGAAGAGATTCCCATCTATATTGCAGATTACGTATTAGCACACTACGGAACAGGAGCGATTATGGCGGTTCCCGCACACGACGAGAGAGACTACGAATTCGCTACTAAGTTTGGGGTTAAAATACGGCAGGTGATAATTCCATGTACAGATGACACTTTAAACCCACCACAGGAAAACATGGAAGAAGTGGAGCGCGAGACTGTAATTGTATACCTAAAAGATAACTCCACTGGAAAATATGCTGTTCTTGATTGGCACGGAACTCTCGAGGGTATAACCACCGGAATAATGGGAGGTATTGAAGAAGGCCAAACTCCTGAAGAGGCCGTACTTGCAGAAATCGAAGAAGAAAGTGGAATTACAGACGTCACAATCACTAAAAAGTTAAACTGGATTACTGCTGCGAGATACTGCGCCTCCCATAAAGGACAAAACCGATGTGCATTTGCACACACATTCCTAGCTGAAGTAGATCATCTTGATTCTCAAAAAGAAGTCGATGAGAAAGAGAAGTCTTTACATACATTAGAATGGGTGGAGAAAGAAGAAGTTCTGAATCGATTAACTCCAGATCATCAAAAAGCCATCTGGACACAGCTTGAAACAGAGACCCCAACAACTGAGTGTGGAATGCTCATGAACTCAGGAGAGTTCAACAAGATGGATAACGAAGAAGCAAAACTAAAAATAACCGAATCAGTTGGTGGAAAAATGACAAGTACATATCGATTGAACGATTGGGTGTTTTCGCGCCAGAGATACTGGGGTGAACCAATCCCCATCATTCACTGTGAAAAATGTGGACCTGTTGCAGTACCTGAATCCGACCTTCCTGTGCTTCTTCCAGAAGTTGAAAACTACGAACCCTCAGGAAATGGTGAGTCCCCACTTGCTAGCATTGAAGAGTGGGTAAATACAACGTGTCCAGAATGTGACGGCCCTGGAAAGCGCGAAACTAACACCATGCCTCAGTGGGCAGGGTCTTCTTGGTACTACATGCGTTTTATCGACCCTAAGAATAGTGAGGTATTCGTAGATCCAACAAAAGAAAAGAGGTGGATGCCCGTGGATGTTTACGTTGGGGGAGATCACGCGGTGCGTCACCTAATCTACGCTCGTTTTTGGCATAAGTTCTTGTTTGATTTAGGAGTGGTAAGTACTGAAGAGCCCTTTGAACGTTTAGAGTTTCTTGGATTCATTTTGGCTGAAGACGGTAGAAAGATGTCTAAGCGTTGGGGTAATGTAATTAACCCAGATGAAATAGTTAAAACAAATGGAGCTGACGCACTAAGAGTCTACGAAATGTTTATGAGTCCGTTTGAAAACACTACCGCCTGGAGTACAGATGGCCTTGTTGGCTCTCAACGCTTCCTTGAGAGGGTTTGGAAGTTACAAGACTCAATTACTGATACTTCTAATGAAGCGACTTCTCGTGAGCTTCACAAGACAATTAAAAAAGTAGGGGAAGATATTGAAGAATTTAAATTCAACACTGCAATTGCACAGATGATGATCTTCTTAAATACGGCTTCAAACGGAATTACTAAAGATGAGTACAAAACGTTCCTACAATTACTCTCACCATTTGCACCACACGTAACTGAAGAGCTCTGGAGAGAAGTGTTGGGTAATGAAAATTCTATACACGTTGCAGAGTGGCCTAAATATGATGAGAGTAAGCTGATTGAAGAGAATGTAATTATTGCAGTTCAGATATCTGGAAAGGTACGAGGAGACGTAGAAGTTTCCATAGATTCCTCAGAGGAAGAAGTTATGGCTGAAGTTCAAAAAAGCGAAAAACTTACCAAGTGGATTGAAGGAGAGCCTAAAAGGGTAGTGTTTGTTAAAAACAGGTTGATAAACTTGGTTTTCTAGAAACTGTTGACATACATCCCAGTATGTGGTTATATACCTCTGCGTAGGAGTTTTACCAGAGAATTTGACGTTATACCAGTTCTGTGATAAAACTGTTCTACCAATTCAGATATGACAAATATACGAATTACATTTAAACCTAAACAAGTAGCCTCACGTCTAGTGAGCGTTATTGAAAACGACCGAGCACAAGACGTTCTAAAACGTCGTTACGGTCTTACAACTAATACCTCAGTGGAAACACTTGAGTCTGTTGGTCAGTCTTACGGTATTACAAGAGAACGTGTACGTCAGATTGAGAACCACGCTATAAAGGCTATACAGAAATCAGATCAATATAAGGAATTCACTACTTCTTTTAAGGAGCTTTCTGATGCAATTGATGCCCTTGGTGGAATTGCACCCCAAGGAGAATTTCTTTCAACTTTAGCTAAAAGCCAAGTGGATCAAAACCATCTTCTTTTCCTACTAACAGTAGGTGAAGGATTCAACAAAAAGAAGGAGGGTGGAGATTACGTACATCATTGGTACCTAGATGAAGCACACGCCAAAAGTGTAAGGGACGCAATTTCAAACCTACACTCAACTCTTACAAACGAAATCGTACTTCCAGAGGATGAGATTGTTTCTCAATACCAAGCAGAGCTTTCAAAGGCCAAAATTACTCAAGAAGATTCAGAAAAGATTCTAAGATGGCTTTCCATCTCAAAGAAAATTGCACGAAACCCTCTTGGAGAATGGGGACGATCAACTTCGCCTTCAGTTCGTGTTAAGGGAATGCGAGACTTTGCATATCTAACACTTAAACGAAATGGATCTCCACTTCACTTTTCAGAAGTTGCAAAGCAAGTTGAAAGCCTATTCGGCCGAAAAGCACACGTTGCTACAACTCACAACGAATTAATTAAAGATGCACGCTTTGTACTGGTAGGAAGAGGGCTTTACGCACTTTCCGAATGGGGATACTCAAAAGGTGTAGTTAAGGATGTAATCCGAGAACTTCTTGAAAAGAACGGATCAATGACACGAAAAGATATAATCGATATGGTAAAGAGAGAACGTTATGTTAAGGACAATACTATTACGGTAAACCTTCAAGACACTGACACCTTCACTCACCAAGAAGACGACACTTACTCACTAGTATAAACAAAAAACCGGCACAGACCGGTTTTTTGTTTGCAATAGTAATGTATTATTAAGCCAATGGCATTTTCGCTCAAGTTTGAAAAACCTGGTTATTTAGGACTTCCTTATTGGCCGTTGGTACTAATTGCCTTTGCCTTTGCAATGTACTACTGGCTTTCAACCGCACCTGAATTATTCAGTGCTGTTTTGCTTTGGCTATTTATTTTCTCACCCTTCGTTTTGCCACCACTACTTCTTGCTATGCTATGGCTAGAATGGCGAGGTTATGTTCGTGCTAAATATATTTCTGAGCAAACTCCAATTCTTCTTGAATTTAAAATTCCTCAACATATTTTTAAAACACCTAGTGCCATGGAGCAGGTTTTTGCTGGAATGCATGTTGGTCCAGGCGAGTCTACTTTTATCGCTCGCTGGATTAATGGAAAGGTTCGACCGTGGTGGTCTTTTGAAATCGTATCAATTGAAGGAGAAGTGCATCTCTACGCCTGGACATGGAAACAGTTCAGGAGTTTGGTAGAGACTCAATTCTATTCACAATATCCGGATCTTGAAATTCACGAAGTTGAAAACTACACCGACGGTGTTCATTTTGAAAAAGGAAAGAACGTTGTCTTCGGTGCCGAATTTTCTTTAGGTAAAGCAGATGCATATCCAATAAAGACATACATTGACTTCGAACTGGATAGGGATTCGAAAAAGGCAGAGCAAATTGTTGATCCAATCTCTAGTGTTTTTGAGAAGCTAAGTGCCATTGGCGAAGGTGAGCAAATGTGGATACAGATTCTAATTCGCCAAAACAAAGGAGCAACCACTCGTGATGTTTTTTGGTTTGGAAAAGAAAAAACTTGGCAAGAAGAAGCACAGGCTGAGATTGATAAAATATATGAGGATGCAAAGCCTAAGAAAAAGGCATCCATTGACGAAGAAGATGACGGATATCCTCAACTTAAACCAGCACAAATTAATCAAATCAAGGCACTGGAGCGCAGTATAGATAAACCAGGGTTTGACGCAGGTATTCGGGGAATATATATAGCACGCGAAGGAACTTTTGATGGTACAAGGATTGCCCCCTTCCTTAGTATGTGGAACTCCTTTAATACTGGGACTTTGAATAAAATTAATCCTGGCGGTCCTTGGCACACATCTACTGATTATCCGTGGGAGGATTTTGGAGGGAGAACTTCGGATCGTTTCTCAATGGAGGCCGTGGATGCATATCGTAGACGGAGCTTTTTCCATGGACCTTATGAACGACCGCGCTACGTACTAACAAGTGAGGAGCTTGCTACAATATTCCACTTCCCGTCGGAGGAAGTAAAAGCCCCGGGAGTGAAGCGCCTTTCATCAACGAAGAGTGAGCCACCAACTAACTTACCTATTTAAAATGCCAAACGAACCTAAAAACGATCAATTTGAGAAGTGGTATGTATACCTACAAGCAAAGTGGGAAATATATTCTGCATTCATTATTGAATGGCAGGTGAGTAAATTGCAAAATTTAAATAAAAAAACTACGACCACTATCTTAGTATGGCTTCTTGTAGTTTCCGGTGCTGTATTATTCCTTGCAAGTCCAGATGCAAATTTTCCAATTGAACAATATGTGACTATCGAAAAAGGACAAAGCCTGAGTTCAATTTCCCACTCCCTTAAAGATGTAGACGTAGTTAAAAATGCCTGGGTTCTAGAATTTGTAGTTCGTGTAATGGGGGGAGAGCGAAAAGTTCAAGCTGGGGACTATTCGTTCTCAAAACCAATCGGTACTTTTGCAATTGCACGAAGAATAACAAGTGGTCAATATGGATTGGAACCAATTAAGATAACAATTCCTGAAGGAGCAACTGTTGCAGACATGGCTATAATTTTCGATAAACGCCTTTTTAAATTCGATGATGTTGCTTTCTTTCGTAAAGCACAAAAGCTAGAAGGTTACCTATACCCTGATACTTACCATCTTTTACCAAACACTAAAGAAGATGAGGTAATTCGTGTAATGAAGGACAACTTAGAAATCAGACTGGAGGAATTTGAAGAAGATCTTGCTGAGTCCGAGTACACATTGCATGAGATACTTACTCTCGCCTCAATTATTGAAAAAGAAGCTTGGAAAACAAGGGATCAATATTTAATTTCAGGAGTGTTGCATAACAGACTGGATATAGATATGAGACTACAGGTTGATGCCACTTTTACGTACACTCACAACAAGGGGACGTATCAGATAACAATGGCTGAATTAACTGATGAAGATAACCCATATAATACTTATGTTCATAATGGTCTTCCTCCTGGACCTATTGCAGCAGTTGGAAGTACTGCAATTGACGCGGCCTTAAATCCTAAAGCTAATAACAATTTCTTTTACCTGGCTGATCGGTTTGGTACAACATACTATAGTAGAACGTACGAGCAGCATTTGGCAAAAAAGCGAAGGTACGTTGACTAAACTACGTAGAAACATTATCCTCCCGTTATGAAAAAAGTATTCGTAGCTCTCTCAGGGGGAGTAGATAGTGCGGTTTCCGCACACCTTCTTAAAAACGAAGGTTGGGATGTAGTCGGGGTATTTATTCGTGTCTGGCAACCAGACTTTCTCCCGTGCTCACAAGACGAAGAAGAGCGCGCTGCTATGCGCGTTGCTGCCCATTTGGGTGTTCCGTTTAAAACACTTGACCTTTCAAAGGAGTATAAGGAAGAGGTAGTGGATGTGATGATTAGTGAGTACACCAAGGGAAGAACACCAAACCCTGATGTACTTTGTAACGAAAGTATAAAGTTTGGTGGATTCTTAGATTACGCGCTTTCAGAGGGAGCCGAGAAAATAGCTACCGGTCACCACGCTCAAGTAATTGAGAATAAATTGGTTCGTGGGGCTGACGCCAGTAAAGACCAAGCGTACTTTCTCTGGAAACTTACCGAAAAGGAGTTAGCACACACCCTTATGCCAATCGGTCACATGAGTAAAGACGACGTTCGGAAATATGCAGAAGAAAATAATATTCCGAGTGCGTACAAACCAGATAGCCAAGGTCTTTGTTTTATCGGCCACGTTGATATGAAGACGTTCCTCCTTAATTTTATTAAGACTTCAAGCGGAGATGTGTTAAATGAAAGCGGGGAAGTAGTAGGTACTCACGATGGTTCTGAGCTTGTAACTCTAGGACAACGCGGTGGATTTACAATAACTAAGAAAGAAGAAATGGGTAATGTGCATTATGTAATTGGAAAGGATATTTCAAAAAATACCATTACAATTTCTGAGAATTTTAATAACGAAGAGAGCTTAACCTCAAGTCTTAACCTTACTGATTCAAATATTGAAAACGGAAAATACGTTTGTGAAATTAGATATCATGGAGAAAAGATTAAATGTGAGGTAGTAGATGGTACTGTCACTCTTTTCAAGCCAGTACTTATAGCACCAGGACAGTCTCTAGTTGCATATGAGGATGAGGTTTGTGTTGGCGGAGGAATCTACACCCCTTTCTAGGCTCTACTGCCCTGGTGATATATACTTCTAGCAATGACAACACTTATTACTAAAAGTAACGGGGAGCAAGAACCTTTTAATGAATCCAAATTGGAGCGCTCTTTAAATAGAGTAGGCGCTACGGAAGATGTTATCGCAAAGATAATTGAATATACTGTATCCAAATTACACGATGGTATAACAACACAAGAAATTTACGAACGAGCATTCAAAATGCTTCGAGATGAGGAAAAACAACCAGTTGCTGCTCGCTATTCAGTGAAAAGAGCGGTCCTAGGTTTAGGTCCCTCCGGATTTCCATTTGAGCGATTCGTTGCACAAATACTAAAGGAGCTTGGCTACGAAGATGTTCAAACAGGAGTTGCCGCCCAAGGTAAGTGTGCTCCTCACGAAGTAGACATCATGGCAAAGCATGACGGAAAGAAAATGGCAGCAGAAGTTAAATTTCACAACAGCTTGGGAATTAAAACTGATTTAAAAGTTGCACTTTACGTAAAGGCTCGTTTTGATGACCTTTCAAATACTGGGGAAAAGATAGTCGAGGGATGGTTGATAACAAACACCCGCTTTACTCGTAATGCTGCGCGTTTCGGGGATTGTTCTAAAATGAATCTTCTTGGGTGGGACTATCCACGTGGAAGAGGGCTTGAAGTATTAATCGATGAGGCAGGAGTTCATCCACTTACCGCATTAACCTCATTAACTCACGGAGAAAAACGCGCCCTTATGGATGATGGCTTAGTTCTTTGTCGACAGATTCAAACTTCCGATGAAGAATTGAGACGCTACGGTATACAAAGCGATAGGGCCGAATCAGTTCGAAATGAAATCAAAGAACTTTGCTCTCCTGGGAAACATGAGTAATAATATGAATATGAGTAAATTAATTTCAAGCTTCGTTGGCGGAGTACTCGTAGGTGTTCTTATAATACTAGGATGGAATTCCTACGTTAGTAAATCAAACATTGAAGCACCTACCGTTGAATCAGTACCTGAGGGTGTCTCACATGTTGAAAGAACAGTACTTGCAGATTCTTCGGAGGATGCAATGGAAAGTTCTGTTATAGATGTTAGGGATCAAGCAGCAGGAAGTAGAGTTACAATCTCTGCAATTGAACTAAGGGAAAACGGATGGATTTCAATCCACGAAGAGAATAATGATTTTATCGGCAACGCTCTTGGCGCAGTTAGAAGAGATGCGG
>Ga0114932_10001386_pt1 | contig 27589 bp, 24 predicted proteins | sample 2SBtaG_2_FD_87286 | JGI IMG/M metagenome (GOLD analysis project Ga0114932, IMG submission 87286) | Deep subsurface microbial communities from Kolumbo volcano to uncover new lineages of life (NeLLi) - 2SBTROV12_ACTIVE470 metaG | ecosystem: Environmental > Aquatic > Marine > Volcanic ...
GGGGCTATGAGGCCCCCCTTTCAGAGAGGGATGCGCCCCGCCGAACGCCCCAAAGGGGCAAGAGAGGCGGGAGGGTGAGGACGCCGTGCAGCGGCGCCCGAGCCCAATCGAGGGGGGTTCAGCGGGCGCCCCGCGCCCGCGTAAGGGGGGCTATGAGGCCCCTCTTTCAGAGAGCCAAGCGCCCCGCCGAACGCCCCAAAGGGGCAAGAGAGGCGGGAGGGCTCGGGCGCCGCGTGAGCGGCGGCCGAGCCCTAGCCCCCTAGCGACTCGTGTCGAAGAAGCCGTCGTAGTTGACCTTGTAGGTGGCGTAGGTGGTGGTGCCGCTGAAGGCACCCTCCAGCTCGGTCTCCGACGGGAAGCTGCCCGTCCAGGGGAAGGTGAAGGTGCCCAGGAGCACGTCGCCCGACGCGCTGCTCCCCGACATCGAGCCCTCGATCGTGGCGTGCTGGTCGCCCTTGAAGAACGCCGTCAGTGCGCCCGCGAACGCACACGTCAGCTCGCCGTCCAGCTGAGGGCTGGCGGCCTCCTCGACCGTCAGCCACTCCACGGTGCCCGAGCACGTGTCGGTCATGCCGAAGGCGGGAACCTCGATGTCCACCTCGAAGGTCCCACCCGTGTAGGTGCCATCGTAGGACAGCGCTCCCGTGTCCGTGTCCGTGTCCGTGTCCGTGTCCGTGTCCGTGTCGGTGTCCGTGTCCGTGTCGGTGTCCGTGTCGGTGTCCGTGTCCGTGTCCGTGTCCGTGTCCGTGTCCGTGTCCGTGTCCGTGTCCGTGTCGGTGTCGGTGTCGGTGTCGGTGTCGGTGTCGGTGTCCGTGTCCGTGTCCGTGTCCGACTCTTCCGCGGGGCCGGTGTCTCCGACATCCTTGTTGCAGCCGGCGAGGGCCAGGGTGGAACCGACGATCAGGATGGCAAGGCGCATGTAGTGGGTCTCCTCGAGTTCTCCGCATCGACGGTAGCACTTCCCACCGCGGCTGGTGTCCGAAGGCCGAATCCCTCTGGAGGACGCCATGATCTTCGCCACCCTGCTGAGCACCGGCTGCGTCTACGAAGAGCACATCCACCTGCACGACGACACGGCCTACAGCTACGACGAGGAGGGCCTGGAGCACGAGGAGGACGCGGCGCGGGAGGTCCAGCTCGCCTTCGAGCCCGACGTGGTCGCGCCTGGCGAGACCTTCCTCGGCTACATCACGGTGGAGCAGGGGGACATCAGCCTGAGCAGCGTCGCCGACCTGACCTTCTACGGCGACGCGGTGCTCGACAGCTGGGACGCGCGGGAGGGCGAGATCATCGTCAGCATCACGGTCGCCGCAGACGCCGAGGGGGCCCTCGATCTCGTGGTCGAGACCGACAAGGGCGACGCCTTGTGGCTCGAGGCCGCCGTGGCCATCCGGGCTGGCGACGACCAGGACTCCGCGGGCGGCGACGAGGGCGGTCAGGCGGGGAGCGAGGGCTCGGACGGCACGGACGGCTCCGACGAGCCCTGCGAGTAGCCCGGCGTCACATCCCGCCGAGGGACTCCGACCGGATGACGGCGGAGTCTTCCTCGTCGGAGGCTGCTCCGTCCAGACCGGGCTCCAGGTGCGTCAGGTCCTCGTGCAGGAAGGTGCGCACCGCCCGTGCGACCAGCTTGCCGATCTGCTCCACGTTGTCCCACCGCGGGGCCACGGGCACGCCCCGTCCGTCGTAGTCGTAGACCAGGTCCTTGCGCACCTCGATGCCGAGGCAGCTCAGCCGCTCCTCGGACACGATGTAGGCCTCGACCAGGTCGTCCTGGTGCTCGACGACGAACTTGCGGATGCGGTTGTAGGCCTGGGCTGCGCCCTTGAACAGGCGGCGCTTGCCCTCCGGGGCCCTGCGGTAGAGGTGGAGGTAGCTCCGCAAGGCCGCGCTGTCGGTGGACCGGAGGTTGGTGTCGAGCAACATGTCCCACACCACCTGGTAGCTGGGATCCTGCACGGCATCGCCGAACGCGCCGTCGAAGGCCTGCTTCAAGTGGTTGAAGTACGACCACACCTGCGCGCGCACCTCGGTTCCCCCCTCCGGAAGCCGGTAGGGGTAGTTGTGCGCGACGGGGATGCTCGACTTCTCGAGCGTGAGCGAGATGCGGTCGCGCAGCACGCGGTTGCAGCTGAACTCTCCGAGCTTCGCGGGGTAGAGCGGGTCGAACACGCGGAGCGGCACCTCCTCGGTGTGTTCACCGAGAGCGCTCGTGACCAGGCTGACCTGGGGGCGCAGGGTGCCGTTCCGGTTGTGCATGTCGTAGGTGTGCACGGCGATCTTCACGCGCGTGGAGCGCACCAGCTGGTCCATGCTCTCGGAGATCGGGTCGTAGTACTTGGTGAGCAACCTCCGCTTGGCGCGGTGACCGAGCAGCTGTGAGAAGGGGTAGTTGATCGCGAAGCGGTCCAGGTGCTGGGCGCGGGGAGCGGTCGAGCCGGGAAAGCGCCCGAAGTCCATCAACACCCGGGCGATGTTCACGCGGGTGTAGCTCCCCACACCCAGTTCCTTGGCCAGGGATGCGGCCACCATCGCGGCGCCCCAGTCCCGCTCCTCCACGTACTGCTCGTGGAAGGCGTCGGGCGGGATCATGTGGCCGCCGGTGTCGACCAGGAACTCGGCCGGGATCACCCACCCGTCGTGGATGACGTCGACCATCACCCGGTGGCGCCAGTGGGATCGGAGCCGGAAGTCCGCGCGCCCGACGACCGGCACCTGCTCGACCGAAGCGACCTCGTCGGACGACCAGGCGATCGGCGGGACGGTGAGGTCGAGGGGGTTCATCGGGCTCCAGAGCGCGAAGCGTATCGCAGCAGCGGCGCCATGCGCGAGGTACAAGGAGGGAGTGAGCGCAGGATTCGCCCTCGCCCTCTGGGCGTGCAGCACCATCGGTCTGGAAGGACTGGGCCAGGACACGGCTGAGAGCACGGATACCGGTCCCTCACGGGACGACGAGCCCATCTACATCGCCAGCCTGAGCCCAGCGAGCGGCCCGACCGCCGGGGGTACCGCGGTGACGATCAGCGGGTGGGGCTTCGGCACGGTTCCGACCGTGGAGTGGGGATCCACCGCCGTCGACATCACGGCGGCGGACGACGAGACGATCATCGCCACCACCCCCGGGGTGAACGCGGAAGGCACCGCCGACGTCACCGTGCACAGCGCCACGGGCAGCTACACGGCGACCAACGCCTTCACCTACCAGGACGGCTCCGCCGGATCCGGAGGCCTCGACGGCGTCGCGGCCACCGCGCAGGTCTCCTACATGTACAACCTCTGCACCGACTGCTGGGTGCCACCGGCCGACGAGGAGACCGCCAGCGCGACCGTGGCCTTCTTCGAGCCGGTGACCGTCGACTTCCTGGACTGGTTGCCGGCCCCGGGCACCTGCTCCCAGAACCCGCTGCCGTCCGACCCACTCCTCACCTACCAGGACGCCGGCAGCTTCGTGTACCTGAACAGCGGCGCGCGGAGCATCACCCTCGCGCAGTCCAACCAGGGAGGTGAGGTCACCTACACCTCGTCCACGGACATGGGCACGATGCAGGCCTCGGAGGTCAGCCACAACTCGGGCTACGACCTGGTGGTGTCGACAGGGGGCAGCGACGTGGCGGCCTACACCGCGGAAGACGTGCTGTACACCGGCCAGTTCTTCGAAGACCTGATCCCGATGCCGAGCGGCACCTTCACCTACGGGTTGTCGCAGAACCAGAGCACGACCTGGGCCTGGTCGCCGGCCGGGGTCGGCTCGAGCCTCTTCTACATCGAGTACGACTTCTACAACCCCACCTCGGGGGCCTTCCTCGGCATGACCGTGTGCGTAGACTACGACACGGGCACGATGGCCACGCCGGCTTCGGCGGTCATCGGCTCGCGCAACAGCCTGGTGGTGATCACGCTCGCGCGGCTGGAGAGTGGCGTGACCGAGCTGCCCGACGGTTCCGGCGACCTTCAGTACCTGTCGGTGACCTCGATCCAGGGAACCGGCACCGTGCAGTGATAGGCGCCACCCACCTGCCACGGAGCCTCCATGTACGCCGCTGACCTGCTCGCCGACCAGACCATCCTCGTCACCGGAGGTGGCTCCGGACTCGGGAAGGCGATGGTGCTGCGCTTCGCCGAGCTGGGCGCGAACATCGGCGTGTTGGGTCGACGCACCGCCCCCCTGGAGGCCACCTGCGCCGAGGTGCGGGCCATGGGCCGGAAGGCTGCCTGGGCGAGCACAGACGTGCGCGACGCGGACGCGGTCGACGCCGCGTTCACACAGATCGAAGACGAGCTGGGTCCCCTCACGGGGCTGGTCAACAACGCCGCCGGCAACTTCCTGGCGCCGAGCGAAGACCTGTCGGCACGGGCCTTCGACGCGGTGGTCCGCATCGTGCTCCACGGCAGCTTCCACTGCACCCAGGCCTTCGGCAAGCGCTGCATCGCCCGCGGCACAGGCGGGAGCGTGCTCTCCATCACCACGACCTACGCGTGGATGGGCTCGGCCTTCGTGCTGCCCAGCGCCTGCGCGAAGTCTGGCGTGCACGTGATGACCCGCAGCCTGGCGGTGGAGTGGGCCACCTACGGCATTCGCCTGAACAGCATCGCGCCGGGTCCCTTCCCCACCGAGGGCGCGTTCTCGCGGCTGATGCCCAAGGGCATCGAGGAAGAGGCGAAGAAGGGCATCCCGCTGCAGCGCTTCGGCGAACCCCCCGAGCTGGCCAACCTGGCGGTGTACCTGATGAGCCCGGGCGCCGCCTACGTCACCGGCGAGAACGTCACGATCGACGGCGGCGAGTGGCTGAAGAAGGGCCAGGAGTTCTCGAGCTTCACCGACTACCCCCGCGACCAGCTCAAGCAGATGTTGTCGTCGATGAAGCCCAAGAAGGGCTAGCCCGGTGGACGCCCAGTTCTTCGGCTTCGTCTTCGTCGGCTGCGTGTTCATCCTCGCGGCGTTCGGGCTCCGACTGGGCGCGCCGCGGCGGCGAGGCGAACCCCACCCCGTGGTCGCCGTGGCCGTGGACCTGGGCCTGCGGCGGGTCACGAAGACCCACGCCGAAGGCGTCTACAAGGGCGTGCAGACCACGGTGATGTCGACCATGCTCGGGTGGCGCGTGGAGTGCTTCCTGGGTGGACCGCTGCCCGGCGGCCTCACCCTGGCACCCGAGGCCATGGCCACCGCCCTCGGCGCCACCCAGGACATCCAGGTCGGCGATGCGTGGCTCGACTACCGGCTCGCGATCGGCGGCACGGACGAGGTCCAGGCCCGGGAGTTCCTGATGACCCAGCCGGTGTCGGACCGGGTGCGCCTGCTGTTCCGCCGCTTCGCCGTCGCGCACGTGAAGAAGGATCGGGTCGTGACCGAGAAAGAGGGCGAGCTGGAGCCGAACCGCCTGGTGGGCTGGCTCGACTTCGTGGTCGACACGGTGCGCATCCTGGAGGGCAAGACCGTGGAGGATGCTCCCGAGCCCACGCCCATCGTGGCGCCAGCCGTTCCGTTCGCACCCGTCGAGGCCCCCTTCGGCGGGTCGGGCACGGCCGACGTGCTCGGTGACCTTCGCCAGGAGCTGGCGCAAGCGGCCGCGCAGGAGCCACGAGACGACTAGCGGCGCGAACGACGCCGATCCCGCGTGCAGGCCGTGGACAACCGGTTACCAGCGCCGCTTCCCGGGAAGCTGGGATGGAGGAAGCTTGGCTGCAGACGACCTGATCGAGATCGAAGGCGTGATCAAGGAGGTCTTTCCGGGAGGCAACTTCGCGGTGGAGACCGAGGCCGGCACGATGGTGACCGCCCACCTCGCCGGGAAGCTCCGTCGCTTCCGCATCCGCGTGGTGCTCGGCGATCGGGTCACGGTGGCCGTCAGCCCCTACGACCTGAGCAAGGGTCGGATCGTCTTCCGGCACAAGTAGGGTCCACGACCCGGACCCCGGTCCCCTCTAGAAACTTGCTACGGGACATGAGGCCCGTCGGTGACACGGATCCCGACCTGCGCGAGACGGCGCACGCCGGCAGCACTCCGGTCCCCGCGGGCTCCTTGGACGACCTAAGCTGCAGGCAGGCGCTCGCGTCGCGAAACCAACCTGTCGGTCCTCCACCTGATTGACCCCCCCCCTAAACCGACGGGGTGGCGCGAGCGCCCACTCACTCCACGACGAGCACGCCGTTCTCGCCGCCGAAGCCGTCGTCGCGACGAAGCCGCGCCTCGGGCGGGACCACGGGGTTTCCGTCGACCAGGTAGATGTACTCGTAGGCCCCCGGCTCCAACGCCAGGCGGAGGACCCATTCGCCGCTCTCCGAGGGACTCAGCCGCTCCGGTTGCCAGTCGTTGAAGGCCCCCGCGACCTCGACGGTGGTGGCCTGCGGCGCCCAGAAGCGGAACTCCGCCGCGCCCTCGAGCGACACCGGCCCGCCGCGGACCTCGAGCTTCCCGAGACGCCCCGAGACGCCCACCAGCGCGCGGGTGCGGGTGTAGCCCGAAGGCCCAGCGTCCACGCTGCCCTCCGCGGTGACCGACAGCCAGCTCACGACCCGGTGCTCCAGCTGAACCCGCCCCCGCAGCCAGGTCGTCTCCGCAGGTGGCAGCCCCGCCACCCAGCCGTCGGTCTGGCCCCGCACATCGGTCACACCGATCGCTGCGAGCCCACCGAGCTGAGGGCGTGGCCACCACCGCGCAGCGAGGTCGGCGTCGGCGATGGCCCGCGGCAAGCTGTCGGCCCCGAAGCGCCTCAGGTCCGCGCTCCCCTGGAGGCCGACGCGGGGCGTGACCTGCCACAGGGCACCGGCCCCCGCGAGCAGTCCGAGCGCGCTCACGTCCTCCGCGCCCCTCAATGCTGGGCCGGCACGCAGCCACACCCGGCAGCGGTCTGCCGGTTCCAGCCGCACCGCCGGCGAGAGCGAGGCCTCGGTCCAGCCGCTGATCAGGCTGGCCCGGAGCTGCGCAACGCCGCCTGGCGCGACGGTCCCAGGCGTCCACGCCGCCAGCTCGCCCACGTGGCCGTCGAGCTGGTAGCCGCTCCCCCACCCCTGCAGCACGCCGCCATACCGAGCCGTCCAGGCGCCGGACCCGAGCGTGCGCGCCCAGCTGACACCGGCCCGGAGCTCGCCGGTGCCCACGCCGCCGTCGGAGGTGTAGGTGGTGGACAGCTCGTCCGAGGCCTCAGGCTCCTCCTCATCGCTCCCACTGTTCCCGTTCCCGTTCCCGTTCCCGTTTCCGTTCCCGTTCTCGTTCTTGGCACCCTCCTGGGTGGGGTCCGCGGCGACACCCTCCGCCACCACGGGCCAGGAATCCCACCCGCCATAGAGCGAAGCGCTCGCGCTCCACTCTGCGACCTCGGGGAGCAGCAGGTGCGGCTCGGGTGCTGCAGCGTACGCCGCAGCAAGCAGGATGACGATGACTCAGATCTCCAGGACCGCGTTGCGCGCTCCGAAGCCATCATCATGCGTCAAGGTGGCCGCAGGGTCGAGCACCCAGGCACCGTCGACCACGAAGAGGTACTCGTGGCGACCCGGGCGGAGATCCATCGAGGTCGCAAAGAGGCCATCGCTGCCTGGGACCAAGGGGTTTGCATCGGCCTGCCACCCGTTGAAGCTCCCGACGACCGCAACGGACGTGGCCTCGGGGGCCACCAGCTGGAAGCGCACCTCGACGAGCTCGGACTGCACCGCGTGCACCACCACCCGCGCAGGCTCCTCGCTGCCCCGCTCGAGCAGCTGCCCGGCGACGAGGCCCACGAGCGCGGCCGCAGCGACGAGGCCCAGCCAGTAGGGGCTGGAGCTCTGCTCGTCTTCGGCCAGCGCGCGCTCGACCAGGCCTGGTGGCGCCCGGTGCAGGATCAGCTTGTCGTCGGGATCGTGCGCCATCTACTTGGGTCCCTGCCCGTTCGAGTTCTGGGCGGGTTCGGGCAGATCGTCCCGGCTCTGGGGCGGAACGTTCCCGAGGGGATGGCTGCCGTTGCCCTGGCCGTTGCCGGACGAGGCCTGCTCCAGCGCTTGCCCCGGAGGCACCCCCGCCGCCACGAGCAAGGAGGCTGCGGTGGCTACACCGTTCACGCTGCGCTCCGGGTTCGCGCCGCGGGCGGCCGTCTCGATGAGCCGCACCACCTCCGTCTCGGGGAAGCCCTGGCCCAGCAGATCGCCGAGGCTCTCCAGCCCGCGAGCCCGCACCCCCGACTCCAGCGCTCCGAGCTGGGTCACGGCGGCCTCGGACGCCCCAGCTCGCAAGGCCAGCGCCGCCGCGGAGAGCACCGACGCTCGCTCGCCGCCCTCGGCCTGCGCACCCAGGAGGGTGCTCGCACGGGCCAGATCGCTGGCGAGCTGGTCCACGACCGGAACCAGGCGCGCCTCCGGGACACCCTTGGCCTGCCCCTCCGCCGCCTTGGCTCGAAGCGGTTCCAGGGGCACGCCGAGCTCGGTGGCCTCGGCGTAGATGGCCTCGAGGTCCGTCTGGGAAGCCAGGGCGGAGGGAGCCATCAGGATCAGGGTGAGGAAGTTCATGTGTCCTGGGTACGGATTGCGGAAGCTGAGGGTGACAGGTGTTCGACGCGTTCCCGCAACATCGCCTTGCCGCGTCGCACGCGCTGCTTGAGCGCAAAGACCGTGACGCCCGTGATGTCCGACATCTCGAGGTAGGTCATGTCCCGCAGGTGGAAGAGGGCCAGCGCCTCCCGGTACTTCGGCGGGAGTCTCGCAAGCGCGTTCCGCACCTCTCGATCGCGCCGCATCGCCTCGAGCTCGAGCTCGAGATCGTCGGCGGCCGCGGCGGGTCGGAGGATCTCGCCCACGCGCGCCCACCAGACCGTCCGGACGCGATCGCGGCAGGTGTTGGCCGCGATGGTGAGGATCCAGGGCCGGAACGAGCGCTCCACGTCGTAGGCGGCGTGGGCGCGCAGAGCCTTCACGAGGGTGTCCTGGGCGGCGTCCTCCGCGGCCTCCGGGCGACCGAGGATGCGCAGGCACACCGTGTAGATCTCGTCGGCGTGCCGACCGGCGAGCTCGGCGAAGGCGTGCCGCTCGCCCCGACGAAAGGCCTGTCGGAGGGCCAGCTCGCTCTCGGGGGGGCCGATCGAGGGGTTGGACACCCACCCATCGTACCGCGGCGGAGGGGCCCACGATTTTGATCCGGACAGGGGCACGATCCAGAGGAAGGGTTTGGACCGGGCATGCCTGCCCGCGGGATCCCGGTGAACCAAGCAGCTTGCAGCCTCAGAGAACTCGTCGACAAACGGCGGCGCCGTCGAGGCGGCGGGTTCGCGATCGTCGTGGGCCTCAGCCTGACTGTGCTCATCTCCTTCGCGGCCCTGGCCATCGACGTGTCGTACCTGCGCCTGGTCGATGCGCAGGTGCAGAACGCCACGGATGCGGCGGCCCACGCCGGGGTGAGCCAGCTCGACGGAACCGACGAGGGCCTCGACCTGGCTCGGTCCGCGGCCATCGAGGTCGCGGCGATGAACCTCGTCGCCGGCGACCCGCTCGTGCTCACCGACGACCAGGTCGTGTTCGGGGTCTGGGACACCGACGTGGGCACCTTCACCGCGTCCGACGATCCGAGCGAGGTCAACGCCTTGGACATCCAAGGGTCCGTCGCGGACGTCAGCGCCCTCGTCCGAGGGGCCGCCGGGTGGACCGGCACCGTCGGCGCTTCCGCCGCCACCACCGCGATGCAGTTCTGGGACGGCGCGTCCGAGGTCGACTGCTACCTGCCGGTGGTGCTGCCCATCTGCCTGATGGACGAGTACGGAACCGAGGAGATCATGGAGGTCGACCTGGTCTTCGCCCCGTCGACCGCCGACAACGTGGGCTGGGGACGAGGCGAAGGGACCCCCAACGCCAACTTCGTCAAGAGCCAGGTGGCCGACTGCACCCAGGATGGACCGCTCTCCACCGACGACACCGTGGGCATGCACGAGGGGGTCACCACGCCGGGGTTCAAGGCCATCGAGTCGGCCATCGAAGGCTCGACGACGACCTGGGACACCAGCACCTGGGGCAGCTTGCCGGAACCGATGGAGGGCAGCACCGTCGCATCGAGCGCCTACGGCAACACCCTCGAGGGGCCCATCCCCATCGTGCAGCACTGCGACGACTCCAGCTTCACGGGCACCGCCGAGGTCGAAGGCTTCACCTGGGCCGTCATCTTCGACGTGGTCGCCAAGGGGTCGGCGAGCGAGAAGAACATCCGTGTGCGCATCGACACGCAGAACCTGCATGACTTCGGCACCGAGATCGGCGGCACGGACTACGGTGTGCAGGCGGCCACCGCGGTGATCGTGCGCTGAATCATGAGGGTGGACGGGCACCGGTCGAGGCCCATAGGGTCTGGGCATGATCCGTCGCCTTGCCCGCCTCCCGGTCCGTGTCCTCCAAGCCGTGCTGGGAGGTGGTCGGAGCGATCCGCCCGCGGCCCCCCGCACCCGTGCCACGGAGTCGGTCGCGAGCACCCCACCCGACGAGCCGGCACACGACCACCAGCACGGTGCCGACTGCGACCACGACCACGGCCACGACCACGACCACGATCACGGGGCCCCCTCGATGCGGGTCAGCGTGGACGAGACGCCAAACCCCGACGCTCGAAAGTTCACCGCCGACAAGAAGCTGTCCGCCGGCGCGAAGTCGTGGAGCAGCGCCGAGGAAGCGGCCGACGACCCGCTCGGCGCCGCCCTCTTCGCGCTCGAGGGTGTGGCGTCCGTGTTCCTGGTCAACGACTTCGTCACCGTGACCAAGGAGGGCTCCGCGTCGTGGAACACGCTCTCCGACGCGGTGTGCGCAGCGATCGTCGCGAACGGGTAGCCAGCGAGCGGGCTCCGCTCAGCTCGCCAGGGCCACCGCGCAGCCGTGCTGGGCGCTGAGGCGCGCGGCCTCCCACAGCATCATCCAGACCGAGCGGGTGCCCGAGAGGAGCGGCGTGCCGCCAAGAGGCTTGTGCTTCAGGATGGCCAGCGCGGTGGCATCGGACACCACGCCGTCGGTGAGCTCGATGCCGAGGGCCGGAGCGAGGTGGGCCAGCTCACGGCTGAGCGCCATCGACGAGCCGAACCACCCATCGCTCGCCTCCAGGCCCGCGGCCTGCAGGGGACGGCGGAAGTCACAGGGCACGAAGTAGCGACGTCCGAGCCCTCGTAGGAGCCCGAGCTGGAAGGTGTGGCGCACGCCGCCGTGCGTCCGGCCTTCTTCCGCGAGCTCGCGCAGGCTCGAGCTCCCACAATGGTCGAGCGCGGCGCGCCCCAAGGTGTGGTGCTGGTGCCAGGTCTGGTGCGCCTCGACCGCCGCGGGTTCGACGTAGCCTTCGAAGCCGTTGTCGACGAGGGCGGCATGGAGGGCGGAGACGTCGCTCTGGGCGAGGTGCGCGAAGCCGTCGGCATAGGAGTCGACGACGCGCTGGAAGCAGCCTACGGACATCGGGAGAGGGTACCGTGTCCTCATGCACGCGATCGCCCCGCTCCTCCCCGCCGTGCTCGCCGGCCCCGCGATCGACGCGAAGGTGGTCGACGGCGACATCGTCACCACGGTGAGCCTGCACATCGACGCCACCCCCGACGCCATCGTCGATGCGCTGCTCGACCTGGACGCGCGCGTGGAGCTGTCGCATGTGGACGAGGTGGTGAGCTACCGCGACGCGCAGGGGCGCCTCGGGGCGCACTACACCGCGGGCCTCGGCCCCTTCTCCGCCTCCACCTACACCCTGTATGTATGCGACCGCACCACGTGGACCTGCGACTTCTTCCCCGACCCCGAAAGGGCGGCCGGCATGAGCGCCACGGTGGGTGGCTACCTCATCACCCCCGACGAGCTGGGGGCCACCCTCACCATCACGTCCACCTCCGAGCTGCCCGGCTGGGCGCCGGCCTCCATGCTGACCTCAGCGTATGGCGGCACGATGGCGGAGCTGTTGGAGTCGGTCGACCGCCGGGCGAAGCGGTAGCTATCGAAGGGCGATGGCCACCTTGCCGCGGGCGCGACCGGTCTCGACGTGGGCGTGCGCGGCCGCGATGTCCTCGAGGGCGAACACCTGGTCGACCACCGGCCGGACGTCGCCGGCGTCCACCAGCGTGGTGATCGCGCTGAGCTGCTTCCCGTTGGCTTCGCGCAACACCATCTTCGGCTTGACCCCGGCGAGGAGGCTCTTGACGAAGAAGCGCACCGTCGACCCGGCCACCGCCAGGACCGCCAGGTGAGGTCCGTAGCGCTCGGTGAAGCCCGGGAGCCCGCTCACGATGCAGGCCACCGCGCCGCCGCGCCGGCACGCGCGGATGGCGGCGTCGCGCTCGTCGCCTCCGAGCGCGTCGAGCACCAGGTCGAGGTCGTCGTGGAGGTCGTCGAAGCGCTGCGTGCGGTAGTCGATGACCTCGTGGGCGCCGAGGTCCCGCACGAGCTGGTGGTTCCGCGGAGAACAGGTGGTGATCACGTGCGCGCCGCGCTGCTTCGCGAGCTGGATCGCGAAGGTCCCCACACCCCCGGAGCCCGCCTGGACGAGCACGCGCTGACCGGGCCGGATGCCGTCGAGGCAGCTCCACGCCGTGAGGCCCACGAGCGGCAGGGTGGCCGCCTCCTCGTGGGAGAGGCTCTCCGGCTTGTGGGCGACCTGCGAGGCGTCGAGGGCGACCTGCTCGGCGCAGGTGCCGGGCCGGTCGACTCCCGGGGACGCGTAGACTGCGTCGCCGACCGCGAAGCCCGTGACCTCGGGTCCCACCGCCGCCACCGTGCCCGACACGTCGAGGCCGGTGATCCAGGGCAACGCCAGGCGAACGGGGCCCCGCAGCCCCCCCGCGCGGATCTTGCAGTCCACCGGGTTCACCGAAGCGGCGTGCACGTCGACGAGCAGGTCGTTGGGCCGCAGGGTCGGGGCCGGCGCGTCCTCGACGGTGAGGACGTCCGGAGGACCGTAGCGATGGAACCGGGCGGCGCGCACCGCTCAGTCCCCCTCGTAGCCGGAGAGCGCCAGGTAGGCGCCCTGGCTCCCGTCCTCCCCGGTCCAGGGCGTCGCCGTGAAGGCGAAGCGCACGCCGAGGCGTTGGACGCGAGGGAGCCGCGGAGCCAGTGACGCCGAACGTGGCGAGGCTTGGGGCAGCATCGCCGCCACGGCCACGCCGGCGGTCAAGCCGGCCGCGGTGCCCGCCACGTTGCCCACCCGCAGGCTGTGCTCCGTGCCGTCGACCGCGATGCCGACCAGAGAACCAATGGTGGCGCCCGTGGCCGCCAGCCCGTTGACCGCGGCCACCTGGGCCCAGCCCGGATCCCAACCCGCCTGCGAGGCGACCAGGCCGGCCGCGAGGCCCACGTCCGCCGCGATGAGCGTGGGGGGCTCGAGGGCCTGTTCGGGCACCAGGGAGGCAGCAAAGCCACCCAACCAGCCACTCCAGAGCCCGAGGCTGAGCGCCACGGCCATCTCGTCGGCCGGGAGCTCGCCGTAGGCCGGAACGGCGAGCGCCACCGCCTCGTGCCCACCCGCCACCGCCAGCGCCAGCGCACCGCCGAACTGCTCTTCACCCCTGTACCAGCCACCCCAGCCAGCGCTCTGAGCGAGGGCCCAACCGCTGAGCAGCACGATGCCCGCGCCCTCCTCGCCCGTGACGTGGACCTGGTCCCAGGTCAGCTCGCCGACGAGGTGGCCGGCCACGCCAGCGCCCAGCATCGGGCCGACCCACTGCGATGGGGTCCCGCTCGGGGACGCGACGCCCCCCAGACCGCTTCCGAGCAGCGAGCCGACGCTGAACCACGTCAGGCTGTAGAGGTCGCGGACCGGCTCGACGTCTCGCTGCGACAGCGCGACGGAGCCCGCGTAGCCGGCTGCAGCACCGACGCGCACGCCGCCACGGGTGTGCCGCTCCTCCACCGTCTCGAGGAACAGGCGCGGCGTCCAGCCGCCGATCCAGGCCCCCTGCGCCGTGGTGACGAACAGCGTGCTGGGCGCCGGCGGCGCCATCCCGGCCTGGTGAAGCGCGAGGTCGGCCGCGGCCAGGCCGTAGCCGGTCCCCAGCTGGAGGCCCGCGCGCGCTTGCCGGGTGTCCGGCGTGGTGAGGCCGGCCAGATCGCCGATGCCGGCTCCGAGCTGCCAGCCCGCGGTGCCCGCGAGCACCATGTCGCCCGTGGTCGAGGCCGGCAGGTCCACGTTCTGGATCAGGAGGCCGAGGCCGGTACCGGCCAGGTTGCCCAGCTGGCCGGCAGCGGCGATGCGTGCGTGTTCCCGCTCGGCGCCAGGGGGGATGATGGCCAGCCCGGCTTCGTAGCCGGTCCAGGCGCCCAGCAGCCCCGCCGTGCTGATGACCATGGCCTGGTCGAGGGTGGTGGAGCGCTCCGCGGTGAGCCTGGCGGTGAGCAGGCCGCCTCCCAGGCCACCCAGCATCACAGGACCAGCGCCCACCTCCTGGTTGAACACGTACCCCAGCGACCCGGCCTGGAGGCCACCGGCAGCCACCCCATAGGCCAGCAGGAGCGGACGACCGTCCAAGGGCGCCGGGGCCTCCGGAGCATCCAGGTCGTCCAGGGGGAGTTCTTGCGCGAGCGCCGTGGAGAGCAGCAGGATCATCGCGACCTCCGCTCGTGCAGCTGCGCTTGCACCAGGGCGCCGGTGCCCCCCTCGTCATCGGTCCAAGGAACCGCGGAGAAGCTTGCACGGAAGGGCAGGCGGGCGGTCCAAGCCGGCTGCGGGAGCACCAGGTCGACCGCGCTGGCGGCCGCGCCGTCGTCCAGGCCACGGGCGGCCAGCCCGCCACCGACCAGGCCGGCCGTGGTGCCGATCAGGCTCGCCGTGCCGATGGTGGAAGCGTCGGGCGACGCGAGCACGCCCACGAGGGCGCCGAGGCCAGCGCCGAGGGCGCCGCCACCGTTGATCACGCCGACCTGCGACCAGCTGGGCCGCCAGCCGAAGGCCTCGGGGAGTGCCGCAGCGACCAGACCCACGTTGCCCGCGACGAGGGTGGGTGCGAGCCGCCGCCCATCGGGGACGTCGAGCAGGTAGGCGCTCCAGGCGCCGTACCAGGTCCCCCAGAGGCTGCCCGAGAACGCCAGCACGGTCTGGGCGGGCGCCAGGTCGATGACCGCGGGCACCGTCCACGCTGCGACGGTGCTGGTGCCCGCCGCGGTCAACGCAAAGCCAGCGCCCTGCGAGCCCGAGCCGCGGTCGGCGCCGTAGATGCCCCAACCGATGGCCTGGTAGATCGCCCACCCCTGGAGCAGCGGCAGCAGCAGGGCGTCGTGCTGCTGCAGCTGGTAGGTCGGCGCCAGGAGCGAGCCGCCTACGTGGCCCAGCACGCCGCCCGCGAGCATCGGGATGACGAGGGCGCGCGGGTGGCTCTCGCGCCCGGTGGCGAGCGGGATGCCCGCCCCCACCGCGGTCCCGGTGGCGAAGCCGAGGGTCTGGAGTCCGAGCAGCTTGGCGTCCACCTCCATCAGCGGCGCCGTGGCGTTCGCGACGAGGTAGCCGGCGCCCAGCCCGATGAGGGCCCCGCCGTCGGACTGGCCGGCCGGTGGGTTGGCCGAGAACATCAGGGGCGACCAGGCCCCGATCCACGCGCCCTGCCCCATGTTCAGCAGGGAGAGGCTCACGGGTGGCAGCTCATGGCCGAGGTGGTGCGCAGCGAAGGCCGCTCCGCCCACCGCGTAGCCGGCCCCCAGCTCGATGGCCGCGTCGGTCTGCCGGGCTTCCACACCACGGGCCATGGAGGCGCCAGCGCCGATCGTCCAGCCGGCCGTGGCCCCCAGCAGGCCGCCGTTCCAGGTGCTGGTGGCGACGCCGAGATCTCCCAGCGGGTAGCCCGCCGCGGTGCCGGCCAGGCCGCCGAGGGCGCCGAAGGCCAGCACGCGCTCCGTCACCACGGGGCTCTCGACCACGGCGATGCGGCCCACCTGGTAGCCGGTCCAACCCGCCACCAGACCGGAGGTGTTCATGGCGACGGCGCGGTCCACCCCGAGTCCGATCTCGTTGGCCGCCAGCGCGCCCGCCAGCCCGAGGGTGACAGCGCCACCCAGGCCTGCAGTGGTCGCCGCGTCGCCGTCGCCGGCCGCCGTGTAGCCGATGGCGGCGCCGACCTGGGCACCCAGGAAGCCGCCGTGCGCGAGCATGCGCATCATGGGATCGTTCAGCGTGTCGCCGGCGAGGTCGGTGAGCGCACCCAGCTGGTCGTAGGACGTGGTGACGCCATCGACCGGCTCGTCCGAGGCTGGGTGCGGCTCGGGCTCGGGCTCGGGCTCACCGGAGGCTACACGCGCGGCGGCCTCGGCCTCCGCGGCTGCGTGCGCGGCCTCGAGCTCGGCGAGACGCGCTCGAGCACCTTCGAGCTCCGCCGCGATCCGATCGCTGTCCACCGTGGCCCGCGTGAGCTCCACGGCCAGCCGCTCGATGCGGAGGTCGGTGCTCTCGAGGGCCCCTTCGAGGCGCTCGACGTAGGCGCGAGTCTCCTGCAAGGTCTCGGGGACACGTGGGGCAGCGGGCGCCGGGAGCGGGTTCGTGCGCCAGGCGGCCGACGGGTCGGGGACGGGAGCCGGCAGCGGAAGCGGAGCAGCCGCGGGTTCCGGGTCGGGGTCGGGGTCGGACTCCTGACCGGTGGGATCGGGCTCCTCGACGTTCCGCTCATCGACCGGTGGTTCCGCAGCTGGCTCCTCCTCCGGCAGCGCACCCGGCTCCGCGGCCACGGGCTCCTCCGCGATCGGCTCCCCTTGCGCCTCGGGGAGCGGGTCCTGGGCCCACGCCGACCCCAGCAACACGAGCCCGAGCACGCCGAGGCTCACGTGCGGCGCCGTGCCAGCACCAGCGGAGCCAGCCACAAGAGCGAAGCGGGCGAAGCGCCCCCGCAGCCACAGGTGCCCTCACCGTCGACCCTCACGCCGCCGTCCCCGCCGTCACCGCCCGATGACGAAGTGTTGTCCCCCGCGGACTCGCCGGTGTCGTCGGGCAGCTCCTCCACCGCGTCGGTGTCGCCGGGGTCCTCTTCGGGCTCGGGCACGATCTCGGCACAGTCCGTGCGCGTGGCCAGGGCGCCCACCTGCTTTGCGTCCAACACCTGGTCGAACACGCAGACCTCATCGAGCGCCCCGGCCAGCTCGTAGCTGCCGCTGCCCTCGGTGTCGGCGCCCAGGTAGACCATGCCGCGCCCGCCACCCGTGGGGGCGCGGGCGTAGTCCTGCGCCGCGCCATGCTGCACGCCGTCCACGTAGAAGCGCACCTCGCGGGCGTCCGAGACCGTGCTCGCACCACCGACCAGGTCCCCGGGAAAGACGCCGACGTCGGGGTCGTGGGAGCTCATGTCCTCGAGGAGCTGAGGAAACACGTCGAAGTTGATGGACGACTCGTCGCCGTCGGTCTGCATGTCGCTGGTCACCACGAAGGTGAGGTCTGCCGCCAGAGCGGTCGCGACGAACAGCATCCACGTCTCCCTGCGCGGAGGGTACCGCACCGCCGTTGCCCGGACGGTTAGAGCGCCGGCATGTTCGCGTACCTGCTGACCGCAATCGCTGGACCCCTGACCCTGGACAACTCCGGTGAGGAGAGCTGGTCGGAGACCTGGACCGCCATCGCCGACCTGTCCGACGGCAGCTACGCCCTGGTGCAGTACCTGTTCACGAACGCCGGCTTCGGCGACGGGAACGCGGCCTGCCGCGCGCTCTGGGTGCCTGCGGGAGGTGCTGGCGTCAACGGCGCCGACAAGGCCGGCTCGGACTGGACGGCCACCGAGACACAGGTGGACGTGGCGGACTGCTCGTTGCGCGTGGCCGACGGACAGACCCGCTTCACCGCGGTCACCGATGCGGTGACGCTCGACCTCACCCTGGACCGCGAGGCGCGCGCGCACCAGGCGCCCGACGGTCGCGTGGTGGCGAGCGACGGCACCTGGTACACGAGCGAGGTGCTCGTGCCATGGGCCGAGGCCACCGTGGTCACCAGCGGCCGGACCCTCACGGGCATGGGGTACCTGGACCACACACGGTCCACCACCATGCTGCCGAAGATCGCCACCGGCTGGTACCGGTTCCGCGGCTATTACGGCGACACGGTGTTCCTGGTCCAGGCCCGCATGCCCGCGGACGGAGGCGCCGCCGTGGGCTGGACCTGGGGCACCGGAGGCACCAGCGCGCTCTCGGACTTCACGGTGCTGTCCACGGCACCCGTGACCCTGGCCGTGGGCGACGCCCAGGTCGTGGCGGGGGAGCAGCTCTTCCAGTACAAGCCGGCTGAGCAGTACGGCCTGTTGGGCGACCTGGCCAAGCCCTTCGTCGGCGACCCCACCACCACCACGTACCGGGCGACGATGAGCCTGCCCGACGGTGGCGAGGTGAGGGGCACGCTCGAGGTGCAGACGCTCCAGTAGCTGCCGGCGCGCTGGACGTCGCCCACCTCCTCCTCACGAGACACGAAGCCGGGCCCAGCTCACGCCGCGCACGTACACCAGGCCCACCTCGTCGACCGTCCACCCGGCCGACTCCAGCACCCGCCGGTAGCCCTCCAGCTGGCCCGCGTACGTGGTCAGCTCCGGAATCCACGCCGCAGTCGCCGCCTTCGTGCCGGCCTTGAAGTCGATGATGACCGCCCGGCGGCCCGGCAACTCCACCACGAGGTCGGCCCGTCCCACGAGGAGCTCGTCGCCATCCACACCGACCACGGGAAGCTCGAAGTGGCAGACACCTGCCTCCACGAGGTCCGCGAAGCCCGGCAACGAGCCCATCAGGCCCCGTCCGAGCTCGACCAGCCAGGCGGCCAACTCGTCGTCGCGCACCCCGGCGTGCTGGGCGAGGTAGCGTTCAGCCGCGCCCAGCGTGGGGTCACCCTCGAACGCCCAGATCTCCAGCCAGCCGTGCACCAGCGTGCCCCAGGTGGCTTCCGAAACCTCGGCGTAGGTTCCACGGGGGTCGGGGAGCCCGGGCGCCGGATCGCCGAGCACCACCTGCCCTCGCGCGCGCCAGGCGTCCAGCAGCTCCGCCGAGGCCCGCCGGGCCGAGGGCTGCGTCACGGACCAACCAGGCGCGTCGGTCCAGCGCGCCTCGAAGGGCCGGTCACGGCCCGTGGGCAGACGCTCGAGCGCGGGGGCTTCACGGGCCTCGACCTGCTCCGGCTCCACCCGGTGGGCGAGCTCGCTCGGCAGCTTGCCCATCGCCTCACGGATCGCGGCCGTCAGGCAGTCCCCGCTCTCCACCATCTTTCCCAGGGCGAAGGTCACGCTCCTCTTCGCGCGCGTGAGCGCCACGTAGAAGAGACGGAGCCCCTCCTGCCGCTTCTCGCCACCCTCGAGCGCCGTCTGCAACACCGCGACCGGGCTCGGGCTCGGGTGCAGCCCACCCTCCACGTCGAGCTTCATGCCCCACATCGGCACGCCACGTGGCCGCGAGGTCCGAACGAGCGCGCCATACTGCACCGCGCTGCCGGAGAGCGCCGAAGCCCCCACGATGCACACATGGTCCCACTCCAAGCCCTTGGCCTGGAACACGGTGGTGACCTCCACGACGCCTGCATCCGCGTGCATTCGGACCGCAGGCAGCTCCGTGCCGGCCTCCCCCGACTGCAGGGCTTCCAACACCGCGCCGGGGTCGACGCGATCGGCCTCCAGGGCGCGGATGTGGTCGAGCAAGAGGTCCAGCTCCGCCACGCCGCGCAGACCGTCGGGGCCGGCCGCGATCATCGGCCGCCAGTGGAGCTCGGCCACGACGGCCTCGAGCACCTGGGCGGTGGGTCGGCGACCGATCGAGCGCCTGCCCTCGCGCAACAGGGCGCCGGCCAAGCGTGCCCGCTCCGTGTCGTCCGCATCGAGACCAGCGAGCTCGACGTCGGGCACCAGGATGCGGCCGAGGCCCCCACCACGACGCAGCCACAAGAGGCCGCGGTCGGTCAACCCGATGGCGGGATGCTTCAGGAGACCCGCCAGCGCGACATCGGCCGTCGGCTCCACGAGGGCACCCAACCAGCAGCCCAGATCACGCGCCACGGCCCCCTCGAGCAAGGTCCGGTCCCCCGCTACCTGCACCCGCAGGCCCCAGGCTCGCAGGACACGGGCCGCCTTGTGCGCCTGGGCCCAGCTCCGGGTGAGGACCACCGAGCGTTCGCCGCGCAGGTGAGGCTTGCGCGCCGACACCCGTTGCGCGAAGGCCGCAACACCCAGGGCGCTCGCGTCGTCGTGGAGGGGGGCGTCCACCCAGGCCACCGGGCTCGACCACACGGCTTCGTCCAGCGCGCCGAGCGCCGCGTCCTCGCCGTGCGCGAGCGTGGGAAGGCCCTCGACCCCGGCCTCGTGCTCGGCGAGATCGGTGAAGAGCAGGCGCTGGGCAGCCACGAGCCGCTGCGAGGAGCGGTAGTTGCTCTGGAGCTCCGCCCACGTCCCGGCCGCCTTCGCTCGGCCGACGAGCGCTTGCCACCCATGGGGGTCCGCGTGGCGAAACCGGTAGATCGCCTGGCGCCCGTCGCCCACGAAAAAGTGCGACAGCCCAGGTCGCATCGCGGCGAAGGCCTCGTAGAACGCCAGCTGCCCGGGGTTCGTGTCCTGGAGCTCGTCCACCATCAACAGGTCGAAGCGCTCCCGGAGCGCCTCCGGAGGCGACGAACACAGGGTCGTCGCGGCGAGGAGCAGCTCGTCGTAGTCGAGCTCGGCGGTGCGCGCGATCTCCGTCAGGGCCCGGTCGCGCACCTCACGAGCCAGCGTGACGAACGCCTCCCGAACCGCGTCGGCGCGCGGCAGCAGGGCGTCGTCCTGCCACTGGGAGCCCCTCCAGGCCGCCCACGCGGCCGCGCCACCCGGGGACGGGAGCCCCACCGCTCGCAGGGTGTCGTCCAGGACCTTCGCACGCAGCGGCCTCGGATCCCGGGACACCCGCGCCAGCCAGCGGAAGATCCCCACGGGCGGGCGGTCGTAGGGCGCGCGAATCCAGGCCATCACGGCCTGATGCAGCGCCGGCGACACCCAGCGGTCCTGCTTGGCCGCCAGCCATGCTGGCTCGCTCGCGATGGAAGTGCGCATCGCCTCTCCGAGCGCATCCAGCAGCTCCGTGAGGCCGCAGGTGTCGGGCACGCCCCAGGCGGCGAGGGCGGCCAGGTCGGAGGCGGCCTTGCCGAAGGTGAGCTCGGCGAGCAGGGTGCGTGCGTTGGGAGACAGCTCCTCCAGCACGGCGCGCGCAGCGCCGCGGTAGGCGGAGGAGGCGTCACCAGGCCCCCGAGAGGACCCGTCCAGGTACGCCACACCGGTGGTCACAGGCAAGCCAGCGTGAAGCAGGAATTCCTGCAGGAGGTCCCCGATGAAGGCATCGACCGTGCCGATGGGTGCGGCCGGCAACGCCTCGAGGGCGTCCAGCGCACGCTGCTTCGGGGGAGCGTGCGCCAGGTAGAGCTGGGCCATCTCGGGGCTCGCGCTGTCGGGCTGGACCACCGCCCGCAGCACGTCCGCGATGCGCACCCTGAGCTCGGCCGCCGCCTTGCGGGTGAAGGTGATGGCCACGATGCGGTCGGCCGTCGAGGTGTGGAGCGCACGCAGGTAGCGCTGCACCAACAGCGTGGTCTTGCCGCTGCCCGCTGGGGCCGTCACCACCCGGACCTGCTCGTCGAGCGGGTTCACGGGCCCTCCTCGGGGGCAAAGCCCTTGCGCATGCGACACACCGAGGCGAAGTCGCAGTAGGTGTTGCTGGCGCCGCGCACCGGGCAGCCGTCTGGGTGGGCGGCGGGGGGCCAGCTGCCGTCACGCGCCTGGTCCAGCAGCCCACCGAGCTTGTCGCGGATGCGCGGCAGCTCCGCCTGGCCGATGGTGTGGCGTCGGAACGTGCGCGAGCGCACCTGGTCGTAGGCCACAGCCTCCGCGCGGGCCGGGTCGTCGTGCTCGGGCGCCAGTCGGCCCAGGGCGTCGACCACGAGCGCGTACAGCGCAAGCTGAGGCCGGACCAGGGTGTGGAGCACCTGGGTCTCGCTGCCCGGATCCGTGTTGCCGGTCTTGTAGTCCACCACCTCGTAGGAGCTCTGGGGGGTCACCCCTTTGCGCCGTGACACGAGGTCCACGTAGCCACGCACCGACACGCGCCCGCGCCCCAGGGGGAGCCAGAGCGGGGGATCGTCGTCGCGGAGCGCGCCGAAGGCGAGCTCGGGTGCAACCACCTCGAGATCGCCGGACTCGTCGAGCAGGCTCGGTGTCACCAACACCCGGAACTGTTCCAGGAGCCGCTGGAGGTCCGGCCACACGCCCGGAAGGCGCTGCCGCACGTCCCGCGTGCGGGCTCCCGAGAGCCCGGCCACCAGCCGCTCTTCGGCGACCTCCTGGCCGCGGTCACGACCTCGTTCTTCCGCGAGGAGACCGTGCAGGTTCCCGCTGAGGTTGCGCGCCGGGCTCTTGGCGAAGCCGGCAGCCAGCACCGCGAGCAGTGTCTGCCTGGGTTCCGCGGGAAGCTGGTCCACGAGCGCCAGCCCGATCCTGGTGTTCTGCTCCGCGGCCGACGTCACCCGCGTGGTGACGTAGTGCTCCCAGTGGGTCTTCCAGCGGTTCGCCAGCCCTTCACGCGCCACGGCGAGGGCCGCGGTGTCCAGGCCGACCGGACGCTCCTCGGAGATCCGTCGCACCTCGGTGTCGGTGTGGCTGACCAGGGCCTTCAGCAAGCGCCCGCGCTCCGCGTCCACCTGCGCCGCCGGCGCCGCCCAGCGGATGCCGTCGACCGCGTGTTCCAAGGCCTTGTGGATGGCATCACCGAGCTCCCGTGCATCCAGCTCCTCCTCGAGCTCGTCGGGCGCCCGGAGCTTGAGCACGGACTGCAGCCACGCTCGGTAGAGGCACTGGGTGAAGGCGGTGAGGCGACTCGCCGACAGGTTGAAGCCCACCGGCAACCCGTCGTCCCGACCGGGGTAGGACCCCGCTTCGCCGAGCCACGGGCGCAGCTCGTCGGGGAGCCGACCCGCGTGTGCCTCGAGGAAGTCGGCCAGCGTGTCTTCGTCGGGGTCGAAGGTGTGCTCGCCAGGAGCCTCCAGACCGACCCCGTCCCGCAGCCACTCCAGGTCCACCTGGACCGACCGCGCGTCACGGATCGCGCCGCCCGGCACCAGCGCCCCGAGGTCGCGGGTCTCGGCCACGCCGGCCACCAGCCCATAGGTCTGGGCGGCGCGCACGTCGGAGGTGTCGAGGTCCAGGCCCACCACCGGCGCCGTGCTCCGACCGCTGCCATCGGTGAGCGGCGCGAAGGCCTGCACCTGCCCCGCCCTCGATGCGGCCCATCGCACCAGCTCGAAGCGCTCCCGCACAGCCTCGAGCGGTGTCGGCAGCCCCAGGGCCGCGTAGTCGCCCGGACGCAGGAAGGGATCGCGACCCGGTGGAGCTCCCAGGCCCTTGTCGTGCACGCCGGTCAACAAGAGCTGGTCCGCTGGCCGGCCGTCGTACTGCTCGTAGCGCAGGATCTGCACGCCCGTCTCCACCCGACCGCTGGCCACGCCTCCGGTCAGGGCGTCCTCGAAGGCCTGCTCGTCGGCCTCGAGGTGGCCGTGGTCGGACAGCGCTCGGAGGATGGCGTGGCCCACCCGGTCGCCTCCAGGGTCCGAGAGACCGAGCTCGTGGGCGAAGCGTGCGAGCTGGCCGAGCGTGGTTCCGCCGCTGCTCAGACGCACCAGCGTGGCGACCTTGGCGAGCACCACACGGGACACGGCCAGGCGACGGGCCAGTCCCTGCATCCGATCCCGTTGGGTGCGCTGCTCCGCTTGTTCGAGGTCGGCGGCCTGGCGCCGGACCAGCTCTCCGATGGCGTCACGCCAGGCCGCAGGCGTTCCCTGCACACGACGGCAAGCGGCCACCACCTCCCGGACCTGCCGCGCCGAGGCGCGGGGCGCGTCGACGCCCTCGACCGGCTCGATCCCGCAGGCCGGTGGCCCCGCCGCGAGCACCGAGGTGGAGAGCAGCCGCGCCAGGTCGCGTGCGGAGAGGGGCGCGAGACCGCCCGACGCGAACACCGGCACGAGCGGGTCGAGCACCGCGACCAGCGCGTGCTGGCGGAGCGGCGACGCCCCGTCGTCGGCGACCGGGACGCCATTGCGCGCCAGGGCAGCGCGCAGGCGCTCGGCGGTCGACCGATCCGGCACGAGCACCAGCGTGGAGGGCCCGGCTCGTTCCACCACCAGCCTTGCTTCGGCGTGCACGTCGGCGACGGTGAGGCACGGCAGAGGACCGGGTTTCGCGGCCCGTGGGTCGCCGCAGTCGACCGGTTCCGCGTCGAGCGAAGCCAGCAGCGCCAGCTCGAGGACCGTGACGGCTCCCAGGAAACGCGCGTCCCCCGCGAAGCCGAGCGCGACCACCCGCCCGGGGAGGCCACCGGACAGCAGGTGGCGCTCGCCGAGCTGGTCGGGCGCTTCCCAGGCAGCGTCGACCAGCGCCTGCAGCTCCGGGCGCAATCCGGCGAGCGAAGCTCCACCCAAGCGCAAGGCATGGGCCCGGTGCACGTGTTGCCGCAGCAAGCGGGACAGCCGAGGGCGCGCCCCGAGCAGCGCCGACCAGGGGTGCCCGGTGGGCAAGGGCGCCATGTCCTCGCACACCGGCGGGTCCAGGGACAAGGGCCTGGCGTCGCGCAACAGCCCGCCGAGCGTGGTGACCCGGAAGCCCGTCCGGGCGCCGGCCCCCCGAGCTGCGAGCCTGCGGTACACCGCAGCCGTCGTCGCCGCGGTCCGACACACCACGGTGGTCGACCGCGGGTCGTCCAACAGACTGTCGAGCCACGCCATGGTCCCTCCCGCCCGTTGCTACCACGGGCGCTTCTCGACCAACCTGCCACACGGCTTGGACAGCCGCTGTCCGCACCGGGTCATCGGTACCGTGCGATCGCCCCGGTCAGGACCTCGACCACGGCCTCCCTCAGCGACGCGCAGCCCAACACCTCCACCGCCGCGCCCCAGCTCACCACCCAGCTCACCACCTCGGGCGTGACCGGCAGCGCCACCTCCATCACCGCGCGCCCATCGTCCAGCTCCGACCACCCCACGAGGCCGGGCCACCTCCGCTCCCGTGCGACCACCGCCGCCGTGGGCTCGAACGCGAGACGCAGCTGCTCCACCGGACCGTAGCCCTCGAAGATCCCCAGCCCCTCGGCGAAGACGCTCTCCGGCGTGTAGCCCTCCGGCAGCTCGAAGCGCTCCGCCTTCAAGAGCTCCACCGAGCGAATCCGATCCACCGAGTAGGTGCGCAGCGCCGATTCACCCGCCAGCCGGCCCGTCATGTGGCGCATCGCCAACAGGTAGAAGCCATCCCGGTAGAGCACCAGCGTGAGCGGGTCCAGGCGGTAGGTCCAGGCCTTGCCGCCCGAGGCGCCCGCGTAGTGCACCACCACCCGTTGCTGTCGCAACAAAGCCCGCACCAACACGTCCAAGGTGTCTTCCGATGCGCGGTGGTCCTTGGGACCGAAGGGCAGGTAGTGGAACGCCGTCTCGACGCGCTCCAGCACCGCCTCGGCCCGCCACCCTCCCTCGCCGCCCAGCCGGGCCAGCACGTCCTCCGCACCGTCGGCCATCAGCGACCCCTCGTCGCCCGCCAGGGCGCCGGTCGCCAGACGCACAGCCGCGTACTGGAACACGGTCCCGCCGACCGAAGGAGCCTTCCCGCCCAGCTGCACCCAGGCCTCGCCGCCTCGACGCTCCCGCCGCACCAACGGACCGCCACGCTCGTCGTCCACGCCCTCCTCGAGGGCCTTCGCCCAGCGGGCCACGGTGCGCCGGTGCACCCCCAGCGTGCTCGCCAGCTTGTTCAGCGGCAGGGCGCGCCCGTGGCTGCGTTCGAGCAGCTGGACCATGCGCATCACCTGGACCGTGGCTTCGTAGCTCGGCTTGCGATCGCTCATCGGGGCTCCTCGACCAGGGCGGACAGCGGCTGTCAGGTCGGCGCGTGAAGCTGGTCTACCACAGCGGAGCCCATGCCCATGCCCAGCGCGAAGCCCACCAACGCCGACCTGTTTCCGAGCGACCTCGACCACATGGAGGCCGAGCTGGAGTGGCTCGAGTGCCGGTGCCGCCGCCTGGGCCTCGAGCAGAAGCTCGCCGCCAGCGGCACCGCGCGGAGGCGTCGCTGGCAGGAGGACGACGACCTGCCCACGAACGTGGTCAAGGCTCGGGCCACGGCCGAGAAGAAGAAGGAGACAAAGCTCCGTCGCACGCTCGACGCACGCATCCATGCACACCGGGAGGCGGGCCAGCCCGTAGCGCTCGACCGCCTCTGCGAGACCTACGGGCTCGACACCTTCGAGCGCAACACCCTGCTCGTGTCCGTCGCGGCCTGCTTCTCGTCCCGCCTGCTCGACCTGTACGACGAGGTGCTCGCGAACTCGGGCTTCGGCTCCGGGTGCTGCGTGGAGCTCGCCTTCGCGTTCTCCGAGCTGGGCTTCGCGGACCGCGTGGCGCACCGGGACCGCTTCGCGCCGTCCGCCGCGCTGTTGGCCAACGACCTCATCCGGGTCGACCTGAACAACCGCTACCGCGCGCCCGAGGACCTGCTCACCGCCACGATCGCGGCGAACGCCCGCACCTTCGCCCACCTCGTCGGCCGGGAAGGCCTCGACGACGCGTTCCTGGAGTTCTCGTCGCTGCAGGAACCCTTCGCGCGCTTCGACCAGGTGGTCCTGCCGCCCGACGATCGGTCGCGCATCCTCGCGGTCGTGAACCACCACGAGCGGTACCTCGAGGTGCGTCGGGCCTGGGGACTGGACGACCGGATCCGCTACGGTCGCGGGCAGCTGCTGTTGTTCCACGGGCCCCCCGGCACGGGCAAGACCATGACCGCCCACGCGGTTGCACACGCCCTGGGCAAGCGCATCCTCCTGGTCGACCTTCCGGCCTTCGTGCAGCACCGCGACGCGGACCAGTTCCTGCCGGGGCTCTTCCGCGAGGCGCGCCTCCAGAACGCGCTGCTGTTCTTCGACGAGTGCGAGCTGCTCTTCGCCGATCGCCGACGCGGCAACGCCCTGATGACCCTGCTGCTCACCGAGGTGGAACGCTTCGAGGGCCTCGCGGTGTTGGCCACCAACCTCCCCGGTGCCCTCGACCCCGCCTTGGAGCGCCGCATCCTGGTGCGCGTCGCCTTCGACACACCCGACCTGGAAGCGCGCGAGGCGATCTGGCGCGAGCACCTGCCGCCCGACGCCCCGCGGGATGGGGACCTCGACATCGCCGAGCTGGCCGGACGCTACGAGCTCACCGGCGGCCTGATCAAAAACGCCGTGTTGACCGCCGTGGCGGCAGCGGTCCAGGCCGACGCGACGCTGCCGCGCCTGTCGCAGCAAATCCTGGAGACCGCCGCGCGGGAGCAGCTGGTGAGCGTGGCCGCCACCTCCGGGCACCAGCTGCAGCCCAAGGCGCGCCTCGCCGACCTCGTGCTGCCTCCCGACACCCTCCGCGCCGTGGAGGAGATCGTGGCGGCGGCGCGCAGCTGGCGCCTCGTCGTGGACCGCTGGCAGGTCGGCCGCCACCTCACGGCTGGGCGCGGGCTCGCGGCGCTGCTGCACGGCCCACCGGGCACGGGCAAGACCCTCTGCGCGGAAGCCGTGGCCGGAGAGCTCGGGCGCCCGCTGGTCACGGCCTCGCTGCCAGCGCTCCTCTCCAAGTGGGTGGGCGGCACGGAACAGAACCTGGAGGGCGTGTTCGCCCGGGCCACCTCCTCCAACGCCGTGCTCCTCCTCGACGAGGTCGAC
>Ga0114932_10001390_pt1 | contig 27569 bp, 25 predicted proteins | sample 2SBtaG_2_FD_87286 | JGI IMG/M metagenome (GOLD analysis project Ga0114932, IMG submission 87286) | Deep subsurface microbial communities from Kolumbo volcano to uncover new lineages of life (NeLLi) - 2SBTROV12_ACTIVE470 metaG | ecosystem: Environmental > Aquatic > Marine > Volcanic ...
CTGCTATGATACTGATTCTACCTACGAGGATACTGCCTTCCTCTAAAACAAGGGTATTATTACTGCCGTCTAAACGAAATGCGTTTGCGGATGTTGTATCTGTCCTCTTGACGGTGCCCCGGTTTATGAAGGTGTCCGTTCCCTCCAGCCTCACCACCGTGCTCCCCGACGATGAAATTTCGCCGCCGGCATTGTTGACGATTGTTAAAACGGTTCCCGCACCGCCCGCCCCGGCCTGAAGGGTTTGCGAATCAGAGGATATGGTTCCTGAGTTGATTAGGGTTCCGTCACTCCCGCCCAAATTTATTGCGGCATTACCCACACCGGAAATAGTTCCACTGGCATTATTAGTGAATGATAAACCCGAGCTGGTCTGTACTCGGACGGCACGACCTGCGGTTGCTGATATGGTTCCAAAGTTATCGATCGTCAGGTTGTTGGAACCCACATTGGCATCAAGGGCATTACTACCTGCTGTTGCCGTGATGCTTGCACCCACGCTATTGATAATGGTGACTCCGGTACTCGCTGGAACCACGTCAACCGTATCAGTTGTAAAGCTGATGTCTGCATTGTTGGTAAAGGTTACATTGTTGGTATCGATATTGTAATCGTCAAGGGTGGAGTCTGCATTTTGTGTGGTGTCCACACTAACAGCAATGGAAGCCCCCCACGTTTGAGGGGGAAGTGCCATTAAGATTACAATGGCAATGTAGAATAAAAATGTTCTCTTCCAATATGAAATATGGGATGTGCAGAACTTTTTCATATAAAACCAGAACCGTTTGGAATAACCCGCATATAGCATGAGAGCTCCAAAATCACCCCAGCCCCTCTTTACAAAGAGGGGTTTATTGAAGCTCCCCCTTCTACGAAGGGGGTTGGGGGGATTTGTCTTCTTCTCATGTAATAAACGAGCTAGAAGGCGAAAAACAAGCCATTGTAAATGTAATTGGGATAGCGCAGTCTAATATGGAGGGGGCGGAATGGCAAACTAAAAGTTTCGCCAAACGGAAAAAACTGTTCAGGTTTCAAAAGGAAGGAGAATTTCTTAAAAAATTTGGGCCGTACCCCTGCGGGGCATGTGTGATATTTAACCGATGACTTTATGCCCGGAACGGGTAAAGTTTAAGGAAGGGGTATAACATACGCCGAGCAAAAAAACAGGGGGGCCAAATGGCCCCCCTGCCGGTTTTGCGAGTTTAATCTGTCTATCTTAACGCATCGACAGACGATCGTCTTCATCTATGGAAGCTGATTTCTCTTCTTCCCTAGGTTGAGACGCGGTTTTCACGCCCTTCGGTGTTGCTTTACCAAGTGGCAGAATGGAACGGTCACCTGAAGGCATAACCTTGAGATAACCCCACTGACCCGCTTGTTGATAAGGCGTACGAGCGTTAAACCACAGGTACGTGCCAGGGTTCTTGTAGGTGCCACCGGCATTGAAGAAGGCTTGGATGTACTCGCCTCCGCCAAACTCTTCGGTGTCTATCATATCTGAACCTCTTTGGTTCAGATGACGCCGCCACTGGTGACCGTCTACATTGAACATCTGGTTTTGTTCGTTATGAGCACCAAAGACATTGATCATAACGTTATCCCCTGCATGGGCTTTCAGAGTCGGTGTTGCAGGATCTGAATCTGCAGCAACACAAGCCGTGAACATATTACCCAGTTCACAACCTTCGTCTTCTCTATATAACCAAGGCTCGAGGCGATAGTTAACACCTGTCAGGCCCGCTACGTTTTGCAGGTAAGGCATGAAAGAGGTGCCGATGATATTATCTTCATCCTGGAAATACAGCGCGAAATCTCTGTAGTTCGAGAGATGCGAGTTTTCAGGATAAGACTTGTCGATGATGACATCCGCTTTCCAGGAGTTACCGAGAGAAATATCTTTCCCGGTTTCAGGATCGCGATACACCGAACCTTTTGGCCCGATAATGATGCCACCGAACATACCATCACGAACGTTCGTCGTCAGGTTACCGAAGTCCCACAGCAACGCGCCGTTGATGTTGTAATCAGGGTGCGCGTAGAATTCATAGTTCTTCGATTTACCCGGAGCAACCGTTTGGTCGCCCGGGTTGTTCCCAACGTTGATGCCCTGAGATTTCAGAGGATCGAACGCAATGTTGTTAGCATGCAATGAAGCATTGCCAGCTTTCAAACGGTTGGTCAGTTTGATTTTGACACAATCGCCGATGTTGGCACGCAAGGTCAACGGATGCGGCATATGCCCATCTGCTGCGGCTCGCTTGGCTTCGCCTTCGAGAGCAAAGATTTTACCCTTTGCGTTTCCAACCAATAGTTTACGCTCGAAGTCGACCTCGATTTCAGCTTCGGTGTTTGGATTGAACTGCAGATTTTTATCAATCGCTACAACACTGAAACTTTTAACCGGCGCTCCTTTGGGACAAAGAACTTTCTTTGCTTTTTTAGCAAAGTCTTCGTTGCCCGGAAGCACTTGCAGGTCTTTTTGTTTCTTATCATGCACACGGAAGATACCCCAACTGCCTTCAGACAGATGCGAGGTTCGACTGTCCATCATCAGGTAGTCCCCTGCCATCGACTGATAACCACCGGCGGTGGTTGCCAGGTCAAAGCGTTCGGCGATACCAATATGCAAAGCGTTGGTGACACGAGAATCTTTGTCGTAACGCTCCGGTCGGAATCCATGCCCTGAAAGGGAGAACACATGGGTTTCGTTCATCATGCCGTGCAACATGCGGAATACAACGTTATCTCCGACATACGCACGAATCATAGGCGTATCCGGATCTCGATGCACTCTGCTGCTGAACATCTGTGAAGCATCTTTGTTAGACCGCAAGCGAGCTGACAAAGAAGCTGCGCGGAAGTTGAATCCACCGCCTGTCGTGTGAGTTCCACCATTGAGATACGGGAAAGCAACTTCCTGCATCGTCTTTGGCATCTGGAATGAAATCGACTGACCTGCTGCGATCGCATTCTCACGTGACAGTCCGGGAGGATTCCCTTCACTGACCAACTGCGCGGTATGTGGAACCGTATCGTGCAGTTGAACTACGATTTCACGGAAACTTCCATTACGCCCATAAGCGAAAGGCTCGGTTCCATGAATGTCGGCAACGGGACCGCTACGGATTTCCTCACCGGTTTTCGGATCGTGATACGTGGAACCCCAAGGCTCAACGATTGTGGATCCAATTCCGCCATGCGGCCAGGTGGTCGCACCAAACGCATGGTCATGCCAGAATACCAACCCGAGATCCACGTCTACCCACCAGCGGTAACGAACGTACTCGGTGCTGACAATTTGTCCTGCTTTATGACCATGGGTCATGCCTTCTGTAAATTCGATGGTGTATTTTCCATCTTTGGCAAAACCTTTGTTTGGATCAGGCGTAATATTTTTGATCCAACGTGCATCTTTACCATTTGGCACTTCGATACCAACGATAATGTCGGCACCCACATGGTAAGGCGTTGCGTGTCCAGCCATTTTGATTTCAACCTTGGTGTCGCCAGGTTTCGTTGCCTTTATAACTTTGGCATTCATCGGAACCGGCATACCCACATGATGGCCGTCTTTCATCTTCTTATCGAACTGCCTGTAAGACCTCATGGACTGGTCATAAGAGAAACCAGAGATAACACCATCTGAGGCCTGGTTGTCGAACTGAAAGAAATGCGGATGAATATTCAACTTCGACGTCTGGAAGTTGGTGAAATCATCATCATTCCATTCACTGGTCAAAAGAAGATCAACACAATCGTAAACGTTGGCACGAATTACGAGAGGAATCGCTTTCTTCGGATCTGCTTTCACTTCCGCCATATCTTCATCGATAACATAGATCAGACCATATTTATCGATGATGGGTGGCGTATTACCCACCGCTGCTGAAAGCTCGATGGGAGTATTGATGAAATGCAAATTGTACTGCTTGCGCCCTGCACCTGGAGGACAAAGGCTCCATCGCCCCTGCTCGCCGGGTTTGGCGCCACCGGTATTCTCCATATCCGGACCACTTCGAGCACTACCGGATTCTGTCTTGGTAATAACATCGGTATCGGTCTGCATGTGGAACGGCTCCAGCCAGGGAGCGCCACCATGATTTCGCGCAAATGGAACACGCTTACCAAAATGGGGCGTCATATGCGGCCATGCCAGTTTACCGTGCTGATCAAACTGCAACGGATGGCGTTTGCCTGGACGCGGTGAAATATACTTAGGCACTTTGGTGGTGGTTTCACGTTCAGACAATGCTTGATTGCCTTTCCATGAGTAATCCCACACAGAACCGTCGTAAGAAAGGATCTGTCCTTTTTCATCGTCGGTATGACCAGGCTGCCCTTTTGGAGGAAGCATGTACTTGACCCAGTCTTTGACATTTACCACGGGTGTTTCTTTCGACCAGTCGCTTTTTCCTTTTCCAACAACTTTAAACTTCTTACCAAACCAGTCCATGGTTTTGCCAACCAGCTTGTCAGAAGATTGTCCTTTAGGAATTCTTCCTTCGCGATCTGGAAGTTCTTTCAAAGGACGCATGACATCTGTACTACCCAGAGGATAATTACCGTTTTGCAGGGTGTTGTACACACGCCAGTAACCCCACATGCCAGCAACATAGTGATGCGCTACATGACAATGGAATAGAAAGTCCCCTGCCAGACGTTGACAAAGTCCCGATCCACACTCGGTTTCAAGATCGAGTGCTTCGGAAGGACCAATAACTTCCACGTCAACACGGTCGGAGGTGGTGCGAACCACTGGATACTTGACCGGACCGTCATAGGCAGCCGTGGTCAGGTTTAATAATTGCGGCTCGCGTTGTGGAGAACGGGTCCAACGAATGGAACCGCCATGCGGATGATGAGAATGAAAAACTTCACCCCCGCCATGAATCAAGCGGAATTTTGCCGGATCGCCCAAATAAGAACGCGGGATCGTGGTGGGTGCATCGGCAAAAGTGTAAGAGCTATAAGACAAGGACTCGTCTTCATAGTGAAAGCGTTTTTCCTGTTGCGCCAGATTGTTGATACCGAACGGCTCAGAGCGGAAATTCATCGCACGCGCTGAGGGACGGTAAGCATCTGTCAGTGGATCGCGTTGTGGAATCATTTCACCATGACGGTTGAGAGGACGAAAAGATTCGTCTCCCACTTCATGGTAGAACAACGCGAATTCACGGAAGTCTTTTGCATCATCATTGACGATCATGGCCATCCAGCCATTTTCCAGCGGACCACCGGTCCACGGATCAAGATAACGAGAACCCCTTGGCTCAACAATGAAGGCACCGATCAAACCCAGTGCGGAAGGATCGCGACCCGCGTGGTTTTGAATCATATGGCTACCCTCTTGCTCATCAACAGGGATGTGCCATTCGAATTCCTGCGTTTCGCCAGAAGCAATGTTCGATCCCGGGGTAGCTGCTGTGTTGGGCTGCCCTGAAGAACTGATGATCATCGCGGAGCCACTGATCTGGAATCCGGCATCTTCATCTTCCAAACGGTTGGTGAATTTAATACGAACACAATCGCCCTGGTTACCACGGATGGTCATCGGCTGAATTGCATCGCCCTGCAAACCGGTTGAAACCATTCCGGGATCCAGCTCACTTTTATCATCGCGAGCTTTTGCATTGGCTTGTTCTTCCTTGCGAACTTTGTCAATGTCTTTATCCAAAACGTACATGTATCCAGGATAGTAGTCGCCCCATTGGTTCAGGGTAACCTCAACATTGATGGCAGAGACTTTATAGGTTTTTGTAGGAATGTTGCTCGGGCAATGCGCGCCTTTATAAACTTTAGCGGCTGCCTCTGTGGGTCCCAACAAATAACTCTGCCCCAACTGATGGGCCGACCAGGAATCGTGGAACATACCGCCAGATGATGCCGGGCTGGCATGCTCTTTGAGCTTGTTCTGAAGCTGTCCCATAAGCTTCATAAAAGTGTTGTCCAACTTTTGCTGACTGCCTTCCAATCCGCTCATCACATCTTCGTGGTTCAACTGGTTTTCCAGTTTATTCAACCATCCAGGACGATCTACAGCAGGATTGGCACTTCCGTGTGAGCCATCGTGTCCGTGTTCAACACTTATGGCACCCGCGGGAGCAGTGAGCACAATTGAAAGCATGAGGGCTAAAAATAGTCTCAAACTTGCACTCCGACTCATAATGTTACTACTCATAAGAGCCTCCTCCTTCACGTTAATAAAAAAATCCATCTATTAATAAACAGGTGAAAAATCACCGAACATTGAAAGGGATTGAGGGTTTCTCCTAAAAACCCTTGAAATGCCGCAAGGGACACACCTCCCTTCACGAAAGGTCATTAGATAGATACGGATTTTCAGAAATTATTCCCGGTAAGTGGGGTTTTGATGGAAATAGTTTGGCCTTGTAGGACAAAGACCTAAAAGCTTGTCTTTATAATGAGATGGGGAGAAAAAAGAACCTGGGAGACGGAACGGAGAGGGACGAATTTACTGCAATAAAAAACAACAAATTAGAGATTCAGGTGGGAAAAACTATTTGGGTTCGTCTACATACTTTCCTATTTCAAGCTTCAAGGTTTCAGACCTCAATAGCTCTCGCTTGAGGTAGACCTTTGCACGAGCAATTCGCGACATAACCGTTCCAATTGGAATATCCAGTGAATCAGAAATTTCTTTATAAGACTGGCCGTCAAAATAAAACATTACCAATGCGGTTTTAAGTCGTTCATCGAGCTTATCAAGGATTTCCTGAATATTATTTTTTACTTCTGTGCGCAGAAAATCCTTTTCAGGGTGCTCATTATCCGAAAGCTTGTCGCAAACAGATTCAAACTCGACCTCCGCGCGCTTTTTAGTTTTCTGAATATCTTTCAGGAAAAGATTACGAAGGATGGAAAACATCCAGTATTTGCTTTTTTCTGGGTCGTGGACCTGATGAAAATTTTTAATCGCGCTGAAAAGCGTCTCTTGCACCAGATCCTGAGCATCGTTTGGATTGCCGCACATTCGAATTGCGGACTTATAAATCATAGGGACATGCGGAGAAAGGTATTTTTCGAAACAATCCCGTTCCCCTTCATCTTTCAAGCTATTGGTGAATAAGTTTAAAAATTCCATTTACTTGAATGATTTAAAATAAAAAATTTGACGTTGTTCGGGAATATTATCGGATTTCTCATATCTTTTAAAGGTAAATATATGGAAACAGGTCTTATTCATAGTTAGAGGGCCATATTATTTTTAATTGGGGAGTTGTTATGGACCTCACCAATGAAGAACTGCTGGAAATCTCGATAAAGTTAGAACGAGATGGGAAGCGGTTTTATACCGAACTTGCAAAAATTGTGCAAGAGCCCGTATTGAAAGATTTTTTCAAGTTGATGGCCCGTGAAGAGGCGAAACATGAAAAACAGTTCAAGCGCCTATTTAGTTCACAAAAAGGAAAAACCCTGGGGTGGAAAAACAAGCCTTCCCTACGAAAATTCATTGACCGTGAATTCCAAACCGACATCTTCCCCTCTCCCAGAGAAACCTTGGATGAATTGCCAAGCATAAGAGGAATTCATAAGGCTCTGGACATTGCCATTGAAGCCGAACGCATTGCCGGTGAATTCTTCAAGCTTTTACAAGAATCCTGCGAGAACATTGAAATCAAAACCTCATTAACTATCCTGGAAAAACTTGAAGCGGAGCATCTTGAAAAAGTCCTATCCTTAAAAAAACGCTTTTTAAATGACAATAACTAATATTCCCTATGACCCTTCATCTTTTATTTACATTTTGACAATTACATATGAAATGAATTATTCTGTCGTATAATCCCAGTGGGTTAAAATTTATATTTGCTTTGCGGAACTAAAACCATGATAGCCACTAACTCAGAGATTTTGGAATTAGCAGTAAAAATAGAGCGTGAAGGAATGCGCTTCTATTCCGAGCTCAGCAAAAGCGTCAACGATCCCAAAGTTCAGGAGTTCCTGAAACTAATGGAAAAGGAAGAAGCGGCGCATGAAATCCATTTCAAAAAAATGTTGGAGACTAAAGAGGACTTGGGCTGGGAGCAAGATGAAAACTTAAAACGTCTGATTAAAGAAAAGTTTCAAACCGACATTTTTCCCCCTTTAGAAGAAACCCTCTCTGAACTTCCACGTTTTGAAGGAATCGAAAAAGCATTCAACTTTGCCATCGAGGCAGAAAAAGTCGCTGCAGAGTTTTATCGAATGCTTGGAGACGCCTGCACCGACTTCGAAATCAAAACACACCTTGCCCTACTCGAAAAAGCTGAACGGGAACACTGCAACGTAGTCGAAACCCTGAAAACCCGCGTCCTCGAAGGCCTCTCCCATTAGCCTCCTCTTATGAGAGAGGCAACTCGCATCAAATTTTCTGTTTTTTCCCCTTAAACATTTTCCTCATTTGCGTCTTTTTTTAAGCTCTTTCGTCTACACAAATATAAATCAATTGAAAGGAGCTTATCATGGTAAGAAACTTTGAAGAACGATCCCGTTTGCATTTAGCTTTAAACACAAAGCACTTCGAAGAATCCATCGAGTTTTATGAGGCGCTATTTAATGTGGAACCCAGTAAAATAAAATCGGGCTATGCTAAATTTGAGGTTAAGACTCCCCCTTTAAACCTCACGTTGAATCTGGCGGAAAAAGTAACTGGAAATCAGATCAATCATCTGGGTATTGAGGTGAAAGTGGCTGGTGCTGTGAATCAGCAAAATGAGCGACTAAAAATGCTCGGTATGGAAACTATTCCTGAAGAATCGACCGTATGTTGTTATGCAAATCAGGACAAAGTATGGGTTACAGATCCCGACGGAAATTCATGGGAAACATTTGTGGTTTTTAACGACTCGGAAGAAAGAGACGGTTCTGAGCGATCTACCGTTTGTTGCGCCCCGACTGCAGGATCCACATCTTCTTGTTGCAATTAATTAATAAAATGCAAAACAGGTTTTCGTGATGGATGTTCAAAAGGTATGGGAAGAGTACGGCTCTCAATTAAGAAGCTTTCTGGTGTCGAAAGTGTCGACACCAGAAGATGCTGAGGATCTGCTACAGGAAATTCTGATTAAAACCCATAACAAATTGGATACAGTAAAAGAGCCTGAAAAGCTTAAATCCTGGCTGTATCAGATTGCCCGGAATACAATTATTGATTATTACCGCAAACAGCGCCCGAACCTTTCTGATCAAGATATTCCCGAATTGGAAAAACTTTCAGCCCAGAACCCCGATCCGATACATCCGGTTTTTTCTGAATTGAGCCGATGCATACGACCCTTTTTAATGCAGCTTCCAGGAAAGTACCGTCAAGCCATTGAAGCCACCGATCTGGAAGGCATATCGCAAAAAGATTTTGCAGAAGAGTTGGGCTTAGCCCATTCCACTGTCAAGTCGCGGGTGCAACGGGGACGGGTAATGCTGGGCGACCTTTTTCATGAATGTTGCACTTACAAACTGGATGCCAGGGGAAATATTTTAGATTACAAAGATGGAACAGATTGTTGCTAGAGACGGTTCGCCGCTCTCTCGCTAGGGGTGAAAATCTAGAAGCTCTGATTAAAAGGATGATCTTCCTTTTTCGTATCACAGGCATTTAAATATGGGCCCCACGCCGAGTGGCCGCTAGTCGAAATCGAAATCGCGCAGAGGTTTGTCCGTCGATGAGCGGTCGACATGTTTAAGGGATTCTTTTAACTTCTCATCAAGAAGTCGGCTGCGTTCTTTTTGGGTTTCGCTGTGCTTTTTGAAAAGGCTTTCATTTTCCTTTTGCTGACTATCCAAATCATTCACCATTTCTGACAATGAAGGCATTGCTTTTTCCTTCTTCTCTTCCCAGATCACCTCACCGGTCTTTTTATCTACCTGCAACTTGGTTTCGCAGCAGGGACAAATCACTTCCATTTTTTTGGATCCCATAACCTTCTCGACCTGATCAATTAATAACTTGCCTCCTTCAGGGAAGCCGTTAATAATTATATCAGATTTGCATTTCACAGAAAAACCTCAGGCGAAAAAAAACGTGAACGGATTCTTCATTACAGGCACCGATACTGATGTGGGCAAAACAGTGGTGACCGCCTGTCTATCGATATTATTTAAAAATCAGGGAATGGATGTTGGTGTTATGAAACCGATTGAAACGGGCGTCGACCCGGAATGCAGTTCCGCTGCTAATTCGGACGCAAAATTTCTGATGGAAGTTTCCAGCAGCACCGATGCAGAAGACGAAGTTTGCCCTTATCGACTCAAAACTCCGGCATCGCCCTATCAGTCTTCTCAAATCGCTAGTATCCAAATTCAACCAGCGACCCTTTTAGAAAAGTTTAAGGTTTTACAATCTCGCCACAGCACCCTATTGGTCGAGGGCGTAGGGGGACTCATGGTTCCGATAACCAAACGTTACAACGTGGCCGATCTGGCTTTGGAAATGGCCTTGCCCCTAATCATCGTCAGCCGACTTAAAATTGGCACGTTGAACCATACTTCGCTAACGATCAATGCGGCTCGACAACATGGGTTAAAAATAAAAGGCATTATATTGAACCAACAGGAAAAGGGTGACCCTGATGATGTGGAAAAACAGCAAGGAAAACTGATTGAGGAGCTTTCTGACACCCCCATTCTTGGCACCTGCCCTTACATTGAAGATGTTTCTCTTGAAGGTCTGAAAAATAGCCTACCCAAGATCGAACAAGCGTTTCAAGACAAGTTAATTTAGAAAAGTCGTAACTTCAAAAGATCAGATTAGTTGCCACCCTCACTAGAGGGTTTAAACTCGTAGCCTTTTTCGCGGTGGGTTATGATGTAGCGAGGTGACTGTGGTTTCTTTTCAAAATATTTTCTGAGACGCGCGACAAAGTTGTCGACGGTACGTGTTTCGGTTTGCGGGTCGTATCCCCACACTTTTTCCAGAAGTTCTTCACGGCTCACGATATTACCTTTTTGCGAAACCAGTAAACGCATTAATAATGCTTCTTTCGCAGTAAGGTAAAATTCCCCCGCGCTGCCTTTTGCTCTGCCGTTGATAAAGTTGATCCACATATCGCCAAAGTGAAATACTTCCTGGTCATGAACGGGTTCCTTGTACCATTCCCATCTGCGCAGGATACCTTTGACCCGAAGCAATAGCTCTGGCAAATGGAAGGGTTTGGTTAAATAATCGTCAGCACCGGCTTCCAGTCCCAACTCCCTATCTTCGTCAGAAGATTTTGCGGACAACATTAAAATTGGAAAACGCAGGTCAGTGTTTCGCACTCGTCTGGCAACTTCGATGCCGTTAAGCTTAGGCAGCATGATATCGAGGATCATTAAATCGAAGGCTTGCTCACCAAGCAATTCAATAGCCGATTCACCATTATCAACCAGGGACACGATATAACCTTCGCGTTCCAGATTAAACTGAAGCCCTTTCGCGAGATGCGATTCGTCTTCTACAACCAGAATTTTTTTTGCATCACTCATAAAATTTTATTTTTTGGGATCTCCCGGTCACACCGTCAGGCCGCGGCTTATCGGTAGAGATACAGTAAACACGGCTCCCTGCCCACGCCCCGGACTCATGACCTTGAGCCTGCCTTTGTGGTTTTTCACAATCTCACGGGAAATAAATAATCCTAATCCTGCGCCTTCTATATTTTGAGTATCTTCATTTTGCACTCTATAAAACTTTTTAAAAACTTTTTTCATATCCTTTTTGTCAAAACCGATTCCCTTGTCCGCAAAATCGATTTCCCAAAACCTTCCGGTTCTATGCAAATGAATTCTAAGTGAAGAACCCGTTGGAGAATAGCGTAAAGCATTGCCAATGAGATTATTAAAAACCATCTGCAAAGCATTTTTATCGAGAGTTAAAAGCGGGGAAGCATCCAATTGCAATTTTACTTCGATTTTTTTTTCTTCGAACTGTCGTTTGTGGTCATTTACTACTTCAGACAAGAATTGTCCCAAATCTACTTTTTTAGTCTGCAACTCCATACTCTTCGGATCGGTTTTGCTGGACTGTAGAATATTGTCTATCAATCCGGAAAGACGGGCCGTGTCGGATAGCATCGTCTCAACAAAATCTTTACCTTCTTCCTTAGAAACATCCTGATACTTCAAAGTCTCGAGGTAAAGCTGAATGGATGCGAGGGGTGATTTTAATTCGTGCGAAACGCTGGCAACAAAATTACTTTGCATCTGGTTTAATCGGTTTTGCTTATTCCAATAAACAAAAATCACATAAACCCCCGAAAGAATAAGGAGCATGAGAAAACAGCCTTCAAAAAGGATCAACCATTCCACTTCAGCAGTAAACAAATCGGGGCGAAGCTTTTGGGCAAATTCCTTAATGGAAAGATTGTTTTCCAAATACCAGTTTATCCAGACCGCCATGAGCACGATCCAGGCAATCTGCACCCCAATAAAAACAATAATGGGATGGAACAATGCCCTCAACTTATTCACCCGGCAACTCCGTATATTTGCACCAATAAGTTCCCATATTCCTCTTTCTTTTCCAATGGCTTAGGTTAAAAAGAGACGCCCGATTAGCCATTCACTCTAACCCAACGACCCGGAGCAATATTACATAAGTTTTACACAGGAATAGCCTTCAACAAGGATAACATAGAGAGGTAAAAATAATTGTAATTATGAGGATTCAAAATGACTACAAAATCGTCGCCTGATTATCAGCTCAAATTCAATCCAATTGCTCTCTCTCACTTTACTTTGATTCACGGGATGGCATTATTTGCCTTTTTTCCTTTTGCGTTTTCCTGGAGTGCGGTTGCCTTAATGTTTTTCATGTACTGGTTAACGGCGTCGATAGGAATTTGTCTTGGTTATCACCGTTATTTAACTCACCGGGGTTTTACTCTACCAAAGTGGCTGGCTTATTTTGTTGTATTTTGCGGAACCCTTGCCTGTCAAAACGGTCCTATCAAATGGGTTGGCCAGCATCGAATCCATCATGCGGGTTCGGATACTATTGAAGACCCGCATAGTGCTGAAAAAGGATTTTGGTGGTCGCATCTCACTTGGATGCTCTTCACTCACTCCAAGTTCGATGACAAAAAAATTCTAAGTGATTATACGAAAGACTTCAGCGGTGATAAAGTTTACCAATTCATGGATAATTACTTCATCATTATACAAATCGTTTTCGGTCTCATCCTTTATGCAATTGGTGGTTTCCCATGGGTTGTATGGGGAATTTTCGTCCGTTTGGTAGTTGCTTATCATTCCACTTGGTTGGTAAACAGCGCCGCGCACACATTTGGTTATGTCACCTTCCCACTTAAAGACGACCTGTCGACTAATTGCTGGTGGGTTGGGCTCTTAGCCTGGGGTGAAGGGTGGCACAACAATCATCATGCATTCCCCAAATCAGCGCGTCACGGTCTGCGCCCTTGGGAAATCGATATGACATGGTGGGCTCTCTGCTTTTTTGAAAAACTTGGCCTGGCCAAAGATATTAAAGTTGCCAAGTTAATTCCTAATCCGGCCCGCGAGGAAAATGAAAGCGCGGAACCCGCTTTCATAGGGAAAATTGTCACTCAGGCGGCCTAGGGGTAACAGCTAATCGGCTCTTTAATAAAGAGCCGATATCTAAAGCAGCCCCCTTGTGAAGCCAGTTAACCCAGTTCGAAATCGAGGTGGTAACCTGAGTATTTTCTCATGTTTATGACTCGGGTTTCAAAAATCAGGTATTGGCCTTTTATTCCAGTCAACCTGTCTTCAAATTCCGGAATTTTATCCAGATTGTGACTGGTTATTTTTTCTGGAACGGCTTGCACCGGGTAAATCAAATCTTGAACCTTTTCATTTTTAAGCGCATAACATTTCAAATCTTCCGGGAATAGTTGATGCGCTTTCTCACGATATTCAAACAAATCCAAAACTTCGCATTCTCCTTTTAACATTTTTCTCCAATTGGTTTTATCTGCGAAATTTTTTGATACTGCCACTTCAATTTTCCCAGAAAGAATCCGCTCGGGCACCTTAGCAATAATCAATCCCTTCACAGCCCCCTGATCTATCCATCGGTCGGGAATATTGTAATGCCGAGTAATCCCCACCTTAACGCCACTGGTTAACGATAGATAAACATAATGGTCAATGTTGCAATGAGTTCTCCAGAATTCTTTCGCCGCTTCATTGCCGTTTTCATGCTCGCACAATTCAGGGCGAACTGAACACATTGCATTTTCAGGTAAATCGCGAGAGCAGGGAAAACAGTAACCCTGGTCATAGGATTTTTTTGTTTTCCTCCCACATTCAACGCAGGTAATTATTCCCTGCCATTTAATTTTTAACTTGTCACCTATATGTGAGTTCAGAGGATGAGATTCTTTATTCAAATTTAGAAAATATTGAATGGGAGCTTCAGGTTCCACGTTCATTTTTCGAACTTGCCCAGATAATTTCATTTAGTACTTCCTTTTCCAGAAAACTAAAGACCCTTATTATTTTCGGATCTTGTTAAAAAAAATTCCATTGCGAAAACAGCAAAGAGAACTACAAGAACTATAGTTTGAGAATCAAATATCAGGAAGCTGGAAAGAAATAAAAAAAGGTAGAAAAATATCCGCGCTAGTTTTGATGTTCCTATTTGTGACATGACCAATTATAGACTGCAAATATAACCCCTGCAAAATGTGAAAATGTCCAACATCGTCTAATTTTAAAAAACTCCAAAATCTGCTCTCAAATCTAACAATTCATAAAAAAGCCCGAATTTAAACAGAAAGCCGAAATTATCTACTCTCTTACCCTTCACAAATAAATTCAGTTATACCAATAAATTCAATAATTTGAGAAAACAAAATTTCCTGTGAGCCATTAAGCCTTTATTTGTAACCTGATTGGGACATTATCACGTTGAAAATTAGTTTAAATTGGGTGTAGCATATAACTAAATATAATGCCACTGCTATATCGGAATAGGGATTTTGGTTGGCCGAACATCGGTCGTAAATTTAAATTCATGGAAATTTTAGATCTCATAACAGAGAACGAGCCATTAGCTTCGTTGCCTAATACCTTTTACCTCTTACAAGATGCGATAGAGGATCCTAATTCGGACTTTGCCCAGATCGGGAAATTAATCAGTATCGATCCTGCGCTTACAGTTCGCCTTCTTAAAATTGTTAACAGTGCATTTTACGGATATAGTAACCCCATAGAAACAGTTTCTCATGCTTTAGGAGTTGTTGGCACAGAACAATTGATGCAACTCGTCCTTGCCACTTCTGTAGTCGGTCAGTTCAAGGGAATCCCAGCTGATATGATCGACATGGATTATTTCTGGAGACACAGCGTAGCTTGTGGATTGGCTGCCAGAGCCATTAACGATATCAACGAAGGTACAGATGGCGAAAGGTATTTCGTAGCCGGCCTTCTTCATGATATCGGTCGTCTGGTAATGTGCTTAAAGGTTCCGGACCAGTTCCGAATCGCTATGAATTTTGCCCGTAAAAGTGGCGACCGCTGGCACAAAGCTGAAGCAAAATATTTTGGTTTTGATCATGGAGGAGTTGGAGGAGCTCTGCTTCGGGCTTGGAATTTACCTAAACGGCTACAGGAATGTGTTGCGCATCATCACCGTCCTTCATCATCAAAAAAATATTCCCATGAAGCCACGGTTATACTTCTTGCTGATCACATTAGCCACGAGGTCCTGGATAATTCAAATGAAGAATTTACTCGTGGTGAGATAGACCCTTCCATATGGAATAAACTGAGCTTAGTAGAAAGCACTCATAAAGCCCTTATCAAAGAAAAAGTATATTTCCAGTTTGATGAAGTATCCCAAGTCTTTTTGCAGACCGCCTGATTGATATATTTCTCTCCTTGCACTTTTTTCCGCAAACCCCTCTCAAATTTATCTCTAAATGAGCAAATTTATATGCCTTATACGCATTTAAAATGTGAATTTTGCTAAATTTGTCACAGTCAAGTATTTTCCTGCTCTTGCATATTTTTACCCCAAATTTTAAGACTTGAAAAGTTGATAAACTTAAGAGAAACTATTGCCGTTAAGGGAAACAGTGATCTTTGAACTCGCAAGAAACAAGGAGATGCTTAATGGAAGACCTAACAATATCTAAAGGCTGGTTTCAGGACAATGATGGTGAACCAACAATAATTAAGAAAAAGTTTTGTGAGCACAGAGCAAACACTGTAACTCTTGATTACGATGTAGGCATTGAATATTGTTCATTCTGTGGTGCTTTGGCCCATTATAATCCCGACGTTGATAAGTTGGAATGGACCCTTCCCGAGTACTTACAAAAACAAAATTACAACTAATTAAAAAATCCGGGGAGTTCGATTTCCCCTCAAATAATAAAAGCCCCGACTAAACAGTCGGGGCTTTTTATTTTTCTCTTCCTGCCAACCATTGATTCCCGTTGATACTTCCAGCTAAGGGATAAAAAATAAAAACAGCTTAAAAAACACCATAGAGATAACAGCAGTAAAGGGAATAGTCGTTACCCAGGAAATAAAGATCATTTTAATAATACCGAGGTTCAAAGTAGGCAAGCCTCTAGCCAGCCCTACTCCTATTACAGAACCCACAAGAGTATGAGTTGTGGAAATGGGCAAACCCATTTTCGAGCAAATTAAAACAACGGAAGCCGCACCGAACGTAGCACAAAAACCACGGGAGGGAGTAATGTCGGTTATATTCTCACCCACTGTTGCCATCACCCGATAGCCCCAAACCATCAAACCCAGGACAATGAATCCCCCCCAAGCCCCAGAATCCAAGTTGGCATGGCCACCTTCATTTCTACAGCACCGTTTTCCAGAATCGACACAACAGCCGCTAAAGGACCCACTGCATTGGCCACATCGTTGGACCCATGCGCAAAAGCAATATAAAATGCAGTTAAAATCTGTAGGTATTTGAATAGATTTTCGGTGGTATTGAATTGGTGCGCAAAATCTTTTGAATCATCATCAGGAATATAACGAACTAGTATTTTGGATATTAAGAAACCTGCGATGCCACTAATAAAAGCAACTATCAACACATTGGAAAATTCCAAATCCAAATGTAGATTTTTTAAACCTTTATAAAAAATTGCAATTGAAAGAATAAAGAATACTACCGCCACAATAAAAGGTAGCAACTCTTTTGCATGCGCTAAGGGTCTTCTAGTACTGAAAATTGCTTTATTAATATATTGAAATACCAGATAAGCAAACAACCCTCCCATAACGGGAGAAACCACCCAACTCAATACAACATTGCCCATCTTCCCCCAATTTACTACATCCACTCCCCCCGCAATCACTCCGAAACCCAACACCCCTCCGATAATAGAGTGGGTCGTGGAAACAGGCCAACCCAGATAACTGGCAATATGCAGCCAAATAGCCGCCGCCAAAAGCGAAGAGATCATGCCATAAACTAATTGATAGGGAACATCGGTAAAAAAAGTGGTGTCCAACATTCCTTTTCGAATGGTATCGGAGACGTGACCGCCAACAAAAAAAGCACCCGCAAACTCTGCCACAGCAGCAATTAAAATGGCCTGTTTGAAGGTCAAGCTTTTAGAACCCACACTGGTGCCCATTGCATTGGCAACATCGTTGGCTCCAATATTACAAGCCATGTATATACATGCAATGACTGCAATCGAAAAAAGGATGGTGTTTAAATCCAAACCGGGCTCCTTAGCCTGGGTAAATGTGGGGAATTGATGTAATTACTGAGAAAGGAATATCCTGAGAGTTTTACCAATTTGTTCTGTTTTATCTGCAACAGCACCCAGCTTTTTGATCACTTCATTCCAGAGAAGTAAATCGGCGGCATCAATCTGGCTTCCTAATGAAAAAAGCTTTTGCGCTAATTGAAATTGTTTGCGATCGGCCTCCCACTCTAAAGTACCTAAGACTTGAGTGGCTTTTTCTACTTTATCCGCTTCTGCTCCACCGAAGGAAGACTCCAATAAAGCTTCAAGCTCCTGAATTAATTCACAACCCGCATAAGCTGTCTTTATCACATGGTCAACCAATTCAATGAGTGGAGCACGGATCGTTTCGGGGGCACTTAGGTTTTTAATCCTTAAAAGAACTGCCAGATCTTCTACGGCATCAGCAATATCATCCTGAGCCGATAACAAGTGCATAAAATCCTTTTTATCCACGGGAAGAAACATACTTTGTCTCATGTGGGTGCGGATGTCATCCTTGATCATGTCTGCTTCATGTTCCAACTTTACAATCAATTCAGAAATTTTACCCACTTCATCATAATCGCCTTTTCCAAGTGCCTTAAACAAGGGATCAATTTGGTCCACACACGCACGGACTTTATCCATGTGACTCCCCAAGGGCTTAAACGGGGATTTCGAAAACATTGAAAGAATTGAACGCATTTGCACCTCAAAATAAAAAAAGACAAGCAGGGAGAAGTTATTCTATTTAATCCAAAATTGCAAGTTGGATTGATGGCAAATCACAAAGAATGGCCATAAAAATTCATACGGAGAAATAGTGCTAATTTTACAATGGGTTAAGAAATTAATTCCCACACATAAAACAAAAATTTTATATTAAGATTCTATAAATTTTTATCTCCCCATAATGGAGAACCAATCTTCAAGCCGCTGAATTTGCAAATAGGAATTTGATTGCCGGACATCCCCCATCTCCCCTGAAGGACTGCCCCCATAGTTGTGCCCGGGATACAAAATAATATGATCCTCAATTTTGGATAAACGCCGCGTTAAGGTATGAAACAATTCTTCACTATCTCCCCCCGGCAAATCTACCCGGCCGCATCCCTGCAGAAACAATGTGTCTCCAGCAACAAGACTGTCTGCAATTCGAAAACACTGTGATCCTGGCGTATGCCCTGGTGTATGAAGACATTTAATATCGATGGACCCTACTTTGACGATATCTTCTCCATCCATTTGTTTCATGTCTGAAATGGAAATCCCGGTGACCTGCTTGACCCCCTCCGCTTCATGTTTATTAACATAGACCGGTATAGGATGTTTCTCCATCATTTCTGCCAAACCGGTAATTTCCATTCCAAAAATTTCTCCCCCAACATGATCAGGATGATAATGAGTTACCAACGCCCCTGTCAGCTTCATATCATCTTCTTCAACCACTTTAAGAATACCGTCAATATCCCATGCTGGATCGACCACCACACACTCGCGTGTTTTGGTATCGCCTATCAGATAGACAAAATTTGCCATAGATCTGGCGGAAGGATCACTCACGCCTAAATCAATTCCCGATAGCAACTGTTTAAAATAAATTGGGTTTTCTTCTGACAAGGAATCCTCCTATTTAATTTTCAGAATTGAACAATTGGTTTAATAAGCCTGCCAGTCGAACCCCTGCCTGAATCATGCGCTGATCAAGGATTTCTCTGCCTTTTGATACATACTTTTTGGACAACTCCATCTTCTCAAATGGATAAGCGTATTTTAAAGCCAGGGCTCGCGACTCATTTGCCCACTCGTTTATATTAGAAGAAAGCCATTCCGACTTTTCCGGACCCGTCATCCTGGCATTCAGACGTGTCGCGTATTCTAACAGACTTTCTTTTTCCCAATCGATTAGCCCTCCATCCCATAAATAATGCAGGCTGACATTTTTCCCTGCATAAGATAGGCGGATTTTTCCACCCCCTCGGTCTTTTTGATTTCCCAAATGCAATGGCTGATGCACATCTCCTACAAAATGGACCAGATATTTTAACGCGTCATTTCTCTTTTTCAGAGAGTTGTCAATATTCGCCAAGACCGTGGCAAATTCTTTTATTTTTTCCGTTACACAATTTCCATTCGAACAATCCCGTGTTGCCTTATAAGACCATTCACCTTCCTTGACATTGGCATAATGCCAGGGTTTTTCCTGTTTCCTTTTTTGCCTGATTTTATCGGCCCAGTTCGCAACATCCGCCAGATTGTTTATGTTAAACTCTTCATCGATAATTTTTCTAGTTTCAGAAGCCAAATTTAATTCCGCTACATAGCCAATCACACGATGACCCTGAGGCCCCCAGCCATGAGCATCATTGAAGCCTATTACAAGAAACATCACCGCCAGCCAGAGTCTGCATACGAGCAAAATAATTTTCTTTCCTTTAAACATGTTTACCGTTTCACTTTTAGCGGATGAAAATACTAAATTCTTTTTACCACACTGTAAAATTCTGGACACTCATTATTTCTTTGTCCTTTGTACTGGGAACCGCCGCAGTTATTGCTCGCATTTTGGACCGCTCGGGTGATTCATCACACAATATAGCAAGACTCTGGTGCCGTCTGCTTTGCCAGTGGAATGGCGTAAAAATTGAGATCATCGGATTGGAGAATATGCTAACCGATCAACCACAGATATTTGTATCGAATCATCAAGGTTACTTCGACATATTTGCTCTATCAGGGTACCTACCGGTTCAAATCAGGTGGGTTGCAAAATCCAGCCTTTTCAAGATTCCCTTTATGGGTTGGGCCATGTCCGCTGCGGGTTACATCCCTGTTGAAAGAGGGGACCGGAAAAAATCGTATCAGGCTTTTATACAAACGGTGGAGAAAGTGAAGGAAGGGTGTTCAATAATTATTTTCCCCGAAGGGACCCGCTCGGAAGATGGAACAATCGGACCCTTCAAAAAGGGAAGTAACCTTATTGCCAGTAGGTCCAATAGCCCTATGGTTCCAGTAACCATAATAGGAAGCGGCGACATAATCAAAAAAGGCAGCGCTATAATTAATCCAGGCTCCGTTCAAATCATCCTGTCTCCACCTGTTCGAAAACATCTGGAGGAAAAAGATGATGGAGAAATATTAAACTCCATCCGCGAAACCATCCTGGCCAACCACAGGCCCTCTAACGAGGGGGGGTAAAACTAACTAACGTAAAGTTAAAAGCTAAAACAACACAAACCGACCAACGCGCACCGACCTGTTGGCCGACCGCCCAACCCTTATGAAACAGGCAGCAGAAACAGTAATATGCAATTTGATACTGTTCCGCTTTATGGGTATAGACCTATTGCCACCGGGCGCTGCCCGGCTACTTTTTTTCTTTTTGAATGAATTCCCAAATAGAGGCGGGGTGTTCACGCAAGTCTTCAGGGTTTTTCCAAATGGCACGGATCATTCCCGTTTTATCAATGACAAAAGTTGTACGTTCGATGTATTTGACCATCTCTCCGAGGTCCTCTTCCTCTTTGATGACCCCATACTGCTCCGTAACTTTTTTATGTTCATCAGCCAAAAGAGTGAATCCAAACTGGAAAACTTCGATGAACTGCTGGTGTGCATTCACACCGTTCCAGCTACAACCCAAAACTTCTACCTCACGGGTTTTAAACTTTCGGTTCCACTCGTTGAATCCAACCATCAACCTTGTATCTTCAGGACTGCTATCCTGCCGATAAAAAGCCAGAACCACCCATTTCTTGTCTTCAAAATCTTTCAGACTTACTTTTACTTTTTCTTCAGCAGATGGGCTGGACGCACCGGCTTTATAACCATAACAAGCAGGCAGTTCAAAATTAGGCGCACGATCCCCCACTTCCAATTCATCGGGCATGGAAATTATCCTTTTTCTAATAAGCAACTCTCTACAATGGCACCGCCATGTACAGCCCTTATATGATAAGGGTGCTGCCTGAATTTAAGTTACCGGATTATGATGAATCCCGATTTATTACTCGCCAAATGCAGCTTTGAGGAGCGGCTCCACTTCGCCTTTTGTTTCCATCTCATCCAGGATATCTGTATCCCCATAGAACTTACCATCGATGAAAACTTTTGGCAGAGTCGGCCAATTAGTCATTTTTGTAAGAGCCTCACGTTTGGTAGGATCTGATAGCGCGTTAACCACCTCAAACGGATAACCATATTTATTAAAAAACTGAATCGTTTCTACCGTAAAGCCGCATTGAGGTGCTTCCTTAGTGCCTTTTCCATAAATAATAATTTTGTTTGCAGCGATTTCTTCTTTAATTTGATCTTCCGACTCTGACATGGTAACTCCTTTTAATTTTTATTATGAATTCAATAATGTTGCATAGCTGCCAAAATTTTACGAGGTCGCTGTTTTTATTTCAGCGGCATGGATTCGACCATCCTGCATGGCAGGGTTCAAAGCATCCTGAACCTTGCGGTGTCGATCCATAATTCCTAATTCTTCAAAAGATGCCGAGACGACATGAATGATAAAATGGTCACTCATTCCCGTTTTATCCATTACATTCACTTCCGCGTCCGGGACTGCTGTTTTAACTATACCAATCAAATCTGGAATACTAATCATTCTTTTTCCTTTAAAAACGATGTTTTATGCTAATAAACCGTAACTATTTGATTCTAATTCTACCAAAAGGATTTAATGTTTTACCTCTGTTTTTAAATATAATACTATAAACCTGACGGTTAGAAAAAGGCATAAATCATTTTAAATCCATCATTTAACTTATTTACTCACCCAACTTCTTCTGTAGATTTTCAAGATTTGACGAATCGCTCTAAATTTAAGTATAATTTAAGAATCGTTAAGCCTGCTCGCGCTATCTAATAGAAGAATAAAGAGTTAATTAAGGGAGATTTTCATGACAGTAACCACAGAATTTGTAAAAATAACGCCGAAAGCCAGCGAAGAAGTCACTAAACTTGTGAAAGCAGAAAATAACCCGGAAATTGGGTTGAGACTCGCAGTAAAGGGTGGTGGCTGCTCGGGTTTATCCTACGATTTGGCATTCACTCCCAAAGAAGATGGCGATACCATCATTCAGCATGAAGAGTTCAATGTCTACATGGATGCCAAAAGCATGATTTACCTCAAAGGAATGCAATTGGATTTTCAGGACGGTCTACAAGGCAAAGGGTTTGTTTTCGTCAACCCGAATGCAACTTCGACTTGTGGTTGCGGAGAATCTTTTTCGATCACCTGATCTCTCCTAATTATCAGTAGATTTAACCACGGGCCGATTCCCGATTGGTAACGACGCGCATCCCCTGTGGATGCGTTTTTCTTATGCAACTTATTCCCGAAACCCAGGAAGAATTCCATCAGGTTAGAAATAACTGCGGTTATTTCTTTATGGATGGTTGGAGCATCCTTACCGCAAACGGAAAAGAGACTTTCTCATTTCTGCAAACTCAAACCACCAATGACACCATACAATTGGAAGTGGGGCAAGGACAGTCCAGTGCTGTAACTGATCGCCAGGCAAGATTGATCGCCAATTTTTCCATCCATCGAATCGCTGAAAATGAAGCCTGGCTTTTATCGGATAATTCCAAGATCTTGCACGATCATTTGGAATCTTTCCATTTCCGTGAAGATTTTAAGTTCAACACTCCCGACCTTTGCCTGCTGGCGCTTCAAGGCCCCAAAAGTATTCTCGTGCTCGAAAAGCTTTTCTCCTCACTCCCAGAAAAACCCAATGGAATAATTCAGGAAAATATTGAAGGCACCCCTGTAACAATAATTAAAAAATCGTTTACAGGAGAAGAGGGATTCATTCTCTGCTTTCCTCAAGAACAAAAGGATCTGTTAAATAAGAAATTGCTGAGTGCTAATCCGGAAATCCAGCCAACTAAAACAGGAGAAGAAGCTCGCGAGATTCTAAGGATAGAAGCAGGTATCCCGATTTTTGGAATAGATATGGATGGCAAGAACATTCTTCCAGAAACCGGACTTGAACATAGCTCCGTAAGTTATAATAAGGGTTGCTATACAGGACAGGAAGTAATTGCTCGAATTAAAACTTATGGAGCGCCAAATTTTGCCTTGATGGGTATTACGGTCGAAGGCCCTCTTTCCCCTCCAATGAATGGATCCATTCTTTTGAAAGAAAAAAAAATTGGCACAGTTAAAAGCTCCATCCGCTCTGCATCACTTGGTAAAGTGATTGCCCTGGCCTATCTTCAAAAAGACCATCGTAGCCCAGATGTAGAAATGGAAGTAACCATCGATGAGCGTCCTTTCAAAATCAAAACTTGTCTCTTGCCTTTTTATCAGGCTGCCACGAGAAAAGACCATTCAAAGAGGCTCTTGAACGAAGCTCTTAAAATCTATAAAGAGCAGGAAAACCTTGATAAACCCATTGCCATTTTAAGAGAAGCGATTGATATCTACCCAAAACATGCTGAGGCCTATGAGGCTCTGGGGGTTTTTCTTGCAAAGCAGAATAAGCTGGATGAGGCCATTGCTTTAATGAAACGCCTGACCGAAATCAATCCACAAGAAATTATGGCCCATACCAACCTTTCGGTTTATTACATGAAACAGGGTCGGATTGAAGATGCAGAAAACGAAAAAGCCGAAGCCACGGCTTTGCAATTCGAGCAGGCGGTGGAAAAAAATATGGCAAAGAAATTGAAGAAAAAAGAGGAAGAGCAAAAGAAAAAAGAAATGGAAGAAAGGATCGAAATGTTCAAAAAAGTTCTGGAAATCGATCCTGTAGACCAGGTTGCTAACTTCGGACTGGGATCTATTTATCTTGAAACAGGACGTTATAAAGAAGGTCTCGAACCCCTCAACACCGTAGTCGAAAAATTCAAAGACTATTCAGCAGCCTATCTTTTATTGGGAAAAACGCTGGAAAAATTATCGGAAAATGAAAAAGCCATTGATGTCTATAAAAGAGGAATTGCTGCCGCTTCCAAGAAAGGCGACCTTATGCCACTCAAGGATATGCAAAATAGAATGAATCAACTATTGCACTCTTCACCCTGACCTTTCACAAATTCCCATATATCTTCCCCCGGTTTCAAAACCCCCGAATTGATAACTTTCTGGTTTATCGTCACTCCATGATCCATTAAAAACCAGAACCGTAAAAGCAACTTCTCCTCGGGGGTCGTATATGCATCTTCCCATTCAGTCGTTGATTTGTGTGCCGCCACCGCTTTATAAAGAGACAAAGGAATTTCCAGCCGTTTTTTCTGAATAAAGGTTTTATATCCTTCCAACAAAGTAGATTGAAATTGTTTGCGGCTGACTTTGATCAACTCCGAAACACTTGGAATTTGATGATCGTGATACTCGAAAAACTTTAGCTTGTAATATTGATGAATGGTTTCCAGACGAAAATAACAGTGCAGCTCAGAAACATTATCGCTATAAACCTTCTCAAGATACTTTCGGATGAAAGCCTTACCTGCCTGCAACAAAAGCTTATTCAGACGTCCCCTCTCAAACAAGTGAATACGAACCGTGCTCAGATGTTTTGTGCATTGCGCCTCGATATCTTCTTTTATTCTTTGGCAATCTGGTGGAATGCGATACCAAAAGATTTCATCGCTGGCAACCTGCAAGGATTGTTGAAAGGCTTCACAAATTTGATGGTTGTTTGAACGTTTCGCCTGCTTGGCAATAATGTACGCATTATCCTTTGAAAAACCAAGATCCAGCAACTGGTTTTGAAAAATCTTGCGGTTTCCCATTAAAAACCCACCTCGCTCTTTAATATGGTCTTTTGCCTTATTAACACCTCTTAGAGCAAGACTCACATCTCTTGGCATCAAGTCCAATCCCAATTCCTGAGAAAACTTAAAAATCTCTTCAAGCGTTTTATAATTCAACTTATCAATGAAAAGAAACTTTTGAATATTGGCTTCGCTGAATTGGCAGGCTTCGAAAATCTTAATTTTTTTATATTTAATTTCTTCCCAGTATTTACGCGTACCTTCTTTTTTCTTAAACTGAGATTGAATTTCTGATCTTGCTTTAAAAAAATAACTTCGCAATAAATACCATTCACTTTCTAAAGTGGACTCAATGATCCAGACATACTTTGGAGTTAAAACAGGTAGTTTAGGATCATCCAGAAGTTTAATTTCACCGGTGGCAAGAATATAATCCAGCAATTCCAGATGCCGCTCGAGAAGAACGGGATTGATTTGTTCTATAAATTTACGAAAAATTGTTTTCCAACGGAAAGAATCAAATTCCGTGCTAGAACCAGCCTGCTGCTTTATTTCTTTTAGTTTTTTCTTAACGCGCTGCTGGCCATTCTTTTCCATCTTTTCGAACAGCTTATCGCGCCCTGATATATCGCTGATTTTTATTTGCTTCAATCGGCTGATAAAGGAAGGGATTTTTGAGGAAAACTGCAGATCTAGCTCTTCGTAGGAACTTGCATCTGAAAAATAAACTTCAGAAAGCAGATCATCTACATAATCCAAAGAAACCACAACTTTTTTTACGAGCTTTTTATATACATCAAAATCGAGGTTCTTATTTCCTGTCTGGCAAGCCCGAATATCGTTTAAAAAAGTCCTGGCCCTTTTCGTTTCTTCGGGCTGCGAATGTGGATCATTGATAACATTCAAAAACAGACTTTCAGCACTTTGCAACTCACGCTTGGCGAGAAGTTCAAGTCCTTGGGTCATGGAGTCATAAATAAACATAGAAAACCTGGATTCCTTTTCAGGAAAATTTTTAGAACCTTCTAAATTTTCTCCCCCCGTCTTCGTGTCATCAGGGGGTATTACTGGACTCATGTCCTATACTGATAGAAGCTGAGGGGTGAGGGAGATTCACTTATATTTGCAGCCCAAATCCTACAATTCTTCTGTAGTTTCCGAGCTTGGTAGAGTTTTCTTCCGGACAAATTCCCAGAACTCGGTATTTAGATGCTCTAGGAAAGGCGGAGGATTTTAAATTAGCATTTATTTTTACGTGCCGAGGTGGAGGGAGGATCTAATAATTCGGCATAAAAAAACCCAGAAAGTAAGCCAATAAATGCTCACTTCTGGGCCAAGGGTACAAAAGCACCCAAATCTGGAAAGTCTAATTAACCGTTAAACGAACCTTTATTACCTAGGCTCACACTCTGATGGCGCATTGGCAATCAGGTCGTTCTCCATACTGTAGGACAACGAGCGATACTCAGGCTCTTCAACTTTAACCGGTTTAATATCCAGCAACAGGTTCTCATTTCTCAAGAAAATTGCCAGAATATCAACAATATCTTTATAGAGTCCTCGCTCCGCTTTTCGCGAAGTAAATATACAAAACAAGGGGCCCCAACGACCAATATGGTTGCGCATAAACTTCTTCATGCTGCTGGTCAAGACATTAATGTTTCTTTCCTCATGACCGTTTTGCACTCCAAATGCAGTTCTGAAACACATGAAGAACATGAAAGCCAATTCAATGGAAAGATGATCCACTCTTTCCTTGGTCCTGTTGCGCGGCTGTTCAAATCCAAAAGTTTCGTAGAACCCACCTAATTGGATCAATACATCCGTTTGCGACTGAATACCACCTTCAGTTCCGTATTGCATTTCATAAGGGGGACATTCCATGGACACAGCATGCCCAAATACCCGCACATATTCCTGCTGCACCTGCTTGACCGTCATTTTTGGCAGATATCTATCAAAGCCTTCTATAATAGATTTAACGTGATTCCAGTCTTCTTCGTCAACGAGTGCAATATCCATCGGCTCTAGTAAGGACTTCGGCCGAAAAAACTTTCGGTTCCAGGGATAACTGAATGCACTGGAAAGGATATCGTAACAACGGCCTCTTGCCAGTTGTAAAGATATTCGCTCTTCTTTCAACTCCTCCAGAGAGCCGGTCTGACCAAG
>Ga0114932_10001393_pt1 | contig 27530 bp, 14 predicted proteins | sample 2SBtaG_2_FD_87286 | JGI IMG/M metagenome (GOLD analysis project Ga0114932, IMG submission 87286) | Deep subsurface microbial communities from Kolumbo volcano to uncover new lineages of life (NeLLi) - 2SBTROV12_ACTIVE470 metaG | ecosystem: Environmental > Aquatic > Marine > Volcanic ...
ATCGATCTCGGCAAGAACCGGCTCAAAGCGGCCAAAGTGAGCGCGACCGAGGTCGTCGGAAGCACCGTAACGGCGGGCTCTTTTGTAGGCGACGGCTCCAAGCTGACCGGAATCGCGCTGCCCAAGGGGTCATGCGCCGCTGGCGAGGCGGTTGTCGGGGTCAGCACGAACGGCAAGCTGCTTTGCAAGAAGGTCGCCTCTGCCACGCCCGGCGGCTCGCTCGAGAAGGTCAGCGGCGGTCTGCTCACGACAGGGTTTTCGCAGGTTGTCGCCAACAACAAGGCGATCCCGATCCCGGACAACAACCCCGGCGGCGCCTACAGCGATGTCGTCGTGCCGGACCTCGGCATCGTCAAGAACCTGACCGTCGCCATCGACGTGACCAACTCGGCGTTTTCGGGGCTCACCGTGACCCTGATCGCCCCCGACAAGAGCAAGTACGTGCTGTTCTCCAAGAACGGCGCGGTCATCACCAACCTCAAGGCGACCTATCCCGCGCCGAACAAGCCGGTCAGCGGCGACCTCAACGCGTGGATCGGCAAGAACGCCAAGGGCACATGGCGGCTGCACGTCGTCGATATGTCGTTCAAGGACAACGGCAAGGACGGCAACATCGTCTCGTTTTCGATGCACATCGCGTTCCAGGCAACCGGCAAGGTCGGCACCACCGGCGTCTTCATGCTGCACAAGTCCGCGACCCCACCAGCGGCCTGCTCGCTCGCGTCCGAGGGCGGCATCTACTACGACCCCAAGCTCAAGCGCCTGCGCTTCTGTGACGGCAACGCGTGGCAATCGGTCGCGGGGAGCTGCGGCAACGGCACCAAGGAGCCGGGCGAGATGTGCGACGACGGCAACAACACCAACGGCGACGGATGCACGTCTGTCTGCACGACGATCTGCGGCGACGGCAAAGTCGGCGGGGCCGAACAATGCGACGACGGCAACAAGGTCGACAACGACGGCTGCAGCAACACCTGCAAGGGCGCACTCGGCCAATCGCAGAGCTCGGCCGCGAAGAGCTGCAAATACATCAAGCAGCTATCGCCCAACGTCAAGAGCGGCCTGTTCTGGCTCAAGGTCTCGGGCCTCGGCACGTTCCAGGCCTACTGCGATATGTCGACGGCCGGCGGTGGCTGGGTCCTGACGCACGTCGTCCGCACCTACAGCAGCAACGTCTCGTGGTGGTTCACGCGCACCGGTGACGGCACAGGTGGCGTGACGAACCTGCCCAAAGCGGTCAAGCAACCGAGCAGCTACCACACCGGTCCGACCCTGAAGACGCGCGCCAGCCTGTGGACTGGCCTCGGCGGTACGGAGTATCGGGGCACGCGCTACAGCACCGGCGGGTCCCTGCTGATGGACGTGACCAAGAACGACATCAAGTCCTGCCAGGTCGGCCTGTTCTGCTACGCGGCAGGATGCGGCGGCAGCCCGTGCTTCAGTCAGAAGCGGTCGGGCAGCGTGACCGTGATCGGGGGAACGCTGTACGGCAAGGGCACGCAGCCCTACTACGACGTCGGCAGCTACAAGTGCAATTGCTCCGAGGCGCTGCAGGTCGGCGGGTCGGGCGCCGGACAGAGCAACGGACACGGCCTCGCAGGCGACTGGGACACCGGCAACGGCTACACGGCCTTCTGGGTCCGCTAGCGCATTCTACTTCAGTATCTTCGCGAGGATGCAGGCGGAGAGCTGGATGGGTTCGGCCTCGGGGTCGTCCGCAGCGGCTTGGCGACACGCGCGTTGACCGACGTCGGTCGCTGACATGCCGTCTTTGCCCTTGATGCTGGGATCGCCGCCCGCCGTGAGCAGCACGCGCACGATCGCCAATTGGCCGTCATGGGCAGCGCGATGCAGCGCCGTCCAACCATCCGCACTATCCGATTCGGTGGCGTCGAACGGCGCGTTGACGTTGGCACCGGCGGCGAGGAGCGCCTTCACCCCCGCTTTGTGTCGTTTGACCGTCGCATAGTAGATGGCGGGCATCCCGTCGGGCCGCCGCGAGTTGGCTTGTTTGGGGTCGGCGGTCACGACGGCGCGGACTCCAGCGGTGTCTTTGCTGGTGAGCGCTTTGTGCAATTGCGGCGACATGTCCGGCGCGTTGCAGCCTCCAAGAAGACCGCCAAGAAGCAGAAGGCCGCCCGCGACGGTGACCCGGATGAGCCTGGGCGTGGTGGTGGCGCTCATTTCTCGGCCCACTGCCACGTGTTTTCGGCGATGGCGCCTGTACCGAGGCGAACCCCGACACCGAGCAACGCCCGCCGTTGAACGTCGGTCTGCACGTCATCGGCGATAACCGTGCAGCCCAGCGCCTTGAGGAGCCGAACGATCCGCAGGACCTGCCGGGCGCGCGACGTCTGGTCAATGTCGGCGATCAGGTCGGCCGACAGCCGCACAAAATCGGGATGCAGCGCGACGACACCATCCAGCGCTCCCCGGCTGCCACCAATGTCGAGGATCTCGAGGCGTGCTCCGGCCTTGCGCAGCTGTTCGATGCGGCTCTCCAGCATCCCGTGCTCAACAGGAATGAGGCCGGCGGTCAGACCCACGCGGATTTCGCCATCGCGGCAAAAGCGCATCAGCGGCGCGACGATCTCTTCGATGTGTTCCGAAAGCACCGTCTCGGGGAAGAGCGAAAGGTGGCAGGGGCGCCGATCGCCGGTCTCGGCTTCGTCGAGGCGGATGCGAAAGTAGTCGAGGTCGATGCCGACGAGGTTGCCTTCGTTCAGGGCGTTGGCGAACAGCTCATCGACGGTGATGTTGGCCGATTCCGTGGTGCGCAGCGTGTACTCGCGGGCGACCACGCGGCCGTTTTCGAGCTCTACGATCGGCGCTGCATGAACGCGCAATGGTCGACGAACAAAAGCGCGCTGCACCTGGCTCGCCGTCAACTCCCGCATGTTCGACCGGCTCGGCCGCCGCGCAGTGGAACTCAAGCTGACGCGGTTGCGGCCCCCCGATTTGCTGTGGCGCAGGGCGAACCGGCACTGCTTGAGCAGCGCGGTCGTGTTGAGCCCTTCGGGGGGAATGGGCGCGATCCCGATGCTGACGCTCGCCTTGATTTGGATGCCGTTGTGGCGGACCGGTTCGTTGTTGACCAGCAGGCGGATGCGTTCGGCGACGTTGCGGGCTTCGGCGAGCGTGACGTCGGGCAGGACGAGGGCAAATTCGTCGCCGCCGACACGAGCCGCATGGTCGGTCACACGGCAAGCCAACAGCAGCTGGCGAGCGACCTGGCGAATCACCTTGTCGCCGACGGCGTGACCGTGTTGATCGTTCACAAGCTTGAAGTCGTCGAGGTCGATCAGCAGCCCGATGACGGCGGTTCCTTCCCGTTTGGCGCGCCGGCCTTCGAGCGACATCGCCGTGTCGAGCCCGCGCCGATTGAGCAGCCCCGTGAGCTCATCGTGTTCCGACAGGCTCAGCAGTCGCTCGGTGGCTTTGCGCAACCGGTCTTCGAGGCGCTGCCGTTCGAGCGCATAACGAATGGACCGGCCCAGGTTCTTGCCGATCTCATCCTTGTTGACGTAGTCCTGCGCGCCGTTCTGGATGGCGATGACGCCGCTGTTTTCGTCGACGCGATCGGTGATGACGACCACGGCCGGTGGAGCGATGCGCTGCCGGGCTTCGTCGAGCAGCGTCAAGCCGTCGCCGTCGGGCAAGGTCCGGTCCACAACAATGCAATCGAAGCTGCTCTCGCGGAGCGCGGTGCTGCCCTGGCTGATCGAGTCCGCTTCGTGCCAGACGACATGCCATTGCGTGACGCCATCGACCGCTTGACGGCAGATGGTGCGATCACGGGAGGCCCCAGCGACAAGCAACACACGTATGGTGTTCAAACCGCGACTCTAAGCGGCGGTGGCATGCCCAAACCCTAGCGCAGCACAGGGAAACGCGCGAGCGGGCCTCACATCTTTGTTTCAGGGGGTGAACATAAGGTTTAACCCTACGTTCGTTTGCCGCGCTGCCATCAACCACCGGTCCTGCGACCCGACATCCTCAGTCCTTTGGGAATGGCGGCGGGATCGGCCCCGGGTGGTCGGCGGCGAGGCCATACACCAGGAACACCACCGCGCTCACGACCTGCGCGTCGAAGTCCTTGACGCCATCGGGCCCACCGGCCTTGATCGCCGCATCCCAGGTCGCCAGGAAGCCCTTGATCTTCTTCCGATCTTCGGCTGTCGGCGCCTTGCTCTTCTCCAGCGCGAGGAAGATCGTCCGCAGGTCTTTGAGGTTCTGCATCGTCAATGGCTTGGAGCCCAGCCATGCGAAGGTCTTATCGGTGCTCGTGAGGGCGAGCAAAAGCGTCGCGAGATCATGGGCATCGGCGCGCATCACCCGGTAGTCGATGGTCTCCGCCGTGTCACCGGTCGTGTGATAGAACTTGAAGCCGAGGTTGAACATCCAGAGCGCCGGAATCTTGCGCTTGTAGAACTGGTCCTGGTCGCTCGCGAACACGGGGATCAGGTCGCGATGGACGAACTGCGCCTGCATTGTGAAGTGCTTGGCCGCCACCGCGCGGACGAACGCCTGTAGCTCCGGGCTGCGGTCGCCACCAGCGAACCACAGCGCCTTGTAGTCGGGCAGGATGCCGCGGCCGAACGGGTCGGCGGACATGTGCGCTACGATCTGGTTGAGCGGAACGGTCGGGTCCTTGAGCCAGCCGTCCGCTCCCTTAAGCCCGCCCTCTTCGCCATCGGTCACCAGGAACACGATCGGGCGCTTGGGCTTGGCCTTGGCGGTGATCAGCGCGCGGGCGACCTCCAATGCCACGACGCAGCCACCTGCGTCATCGAACGCGCCGTTATTCACCTCGCCTTTCTGGGTGACGCCGAGGTGGTCGTAGTGGCAGCTGAGGACGATGTGCTCCTTGGCACGTGCCGGATCGGAGCCGCGCAGGATGCCGACGACGTTGGTGGCCTCGGTCATCGCCTGTGGGACGATCTTGCCGTCCTTGGTGAGCATGTAGTTGCCGCTCGACGGCGCCTGGGCATAGGTGTGAAAGAAGCCGCCCTTGTGGCCGAGCGGCTCCATGCCCATCGCCTTCATCTGGTCGCGGATGTATTCACGCGCCAGCTTGCTGCCATGCGAGCCGGGCAGCCGGCCGCCGAGCTTGTCGGACGCGAGGAAGTCGATGTCGGTCTTCATCCGCTTGGGCGAGACCGCGGCGTGCACCGCCTTGAGCAGCGCCAAATCGAGCGCCGGGATGTCCGCGCCCTTTGCGTCCGCGCTGGTTACGTCGCCAACGTTGGCGGCGTCGCCTTCGGTCGCCTTCGCATCGTCAGTCTCGCCGGTGTCCTGGGTCTTGGTGTCGTCCGACTTTTCGTCTTCGCTGCAGCTGAACACGCCGACGAGCGAGGCGGCCATGACGAAGGCGACAAAGCGTCGCGAGTTTGGTGCCATCGCGGCGCGTGTAAATGAGACAGACATCATTTCCTGGTTATGTGCCGAACACCTGTTTGCCCTTGGCTTTGAGCGCCTTGAGCTTGGGCGAGGCCTTGGTCTTCTCGGCGGCCTGCAGGAACACTTCGACCTGCAGGAAGCGCGCCTTGATGCCCTTGGGCAGCGTGACCGGGAACTGTTGCGGCGGAAACGGGCCAACTTCCTTGGACCACTTGGCTGTCTTGATCTTGGCCAGCGAATCACCGGCCCGATACCGCAGCTTCACGTAGGCCCCGGCCGGTGTCTCGACCTGGGCGTCGATCTTCTCCCAGATCGTGGACGCCTTCGTCTCTGCCACGGTGCCACCCCAGCCGCTCATGCCGAACATGTGGGTGTAGTGGCCCTTTGGCGCGGTGAAGTTGTTGAGCGTATAGCCGGTCATGTCGCTGTACGTGTACGGCTTGGGCCCGACCGGGTATTCACCGACGAGCTGCATCGTCTTGGGGTTGCACTTGGACACCGTGCTCTTCTGCAGGTTCACCGCCCACACATAGCCGTCGTAGTCGAGCGCGACGCCGTGCGGATAGCGGCCGAGTCCCAGCGAGATGCTCCCCTGCATGGTCGCCGTCAGCGAGTTGATCTTGGACACCGTGCTCTTGCTGTCGTTGACGACGTAGGTGTGTCCGTCGGTGCTCGTCGCGACCGCGCTGCTGTACGTGACGCCGTTGGCCTGCACCCACTTGGTGGTCTTGGGATCGTAGCGCGCTGCCCCCCAGCTGCCGCCAAACCAGATGCCGCCGAAGACATCCACGTTGATGCCGTAGGCCCGGTACTTGAACGGCGGCTTGAAGAGCTTCGCAGACAGCGTCTTGGGATCAGCCCGCACGAGTCCGCAACCCGCGCCCTGCACCCAGACGATGCCCTGTTGGTCGATGACGAGCCCGTACGGACGGCAGGGCAGCTGGATCAACGACACGTTTGCGCCGTTGCTGGGGTGGAGGCGACGGATGCGCTTGGATGTCCACCAGCCGATCCACGCGTGGTTGTTCTTATCGACGCCGGCGGCGCGCGCGATGGTCTTGCCGTCGGGATACACGATGAACTTGATGCATTCGTCGTTGGTGACGCGCTCGTTCGCCTCGATCTTGTGGTTGCCGTTGAGGTCCTTGGACGTATCGATCACGCCGTTGCCGTTCTTGTCGGGACACTTGGTGATGTCCGCGATGATCTTGGCCACACCGCCGTCGCCCCGGCACCCGATCCACACGTCACCGTTGAGGTCGACCGACGTTCGCGACGGGTTGGAGCAGATCTTGTAGCGACCGATCTCCCAGCCGGTCTTCGTATCGACCTTGCTGACCGTCGCCTCGGGCGAGTTGGCCACCCACAGGTTGTTGAACGAGACGGACGTCTTGGTCTTGTCGAGGATGACGTAGCCCTGCTTGTCGATGCCGACGCCGTTGGCGTTTTCCTTCGCGGTCGAAAACGGCGTGCCGAAGTCGGGGCCGACAACCTGCAGGGTGCAGCTCATGTCGCAGGTGCCGCACGTGGACAGGACGCCTTCGTCGATGAGGCCGTTGCAGTTGTTATCCGCGCCGTCGCAGGACTCGGGTTCGGGGCTGACCGAGCCGGTGCACTTGGACCAGAACCCGTCTTTGCAGGCCTGGATGCCGGCGATGCATTTGCCTTTGCCCGCCGTCCCCGGCGGCCCTTCGTAGCAGTTTTTCACGCCGCTCTTGCACGCACATCCCTCCGGCGTGCCCTTCGTACAATCGGGGCAAACCGACGTGAAGTTGGGGTTGGCGTCGTCGCAATCCGGACCACCTTTGCAGTTCTTGCCGGCGCCGTCCTTGTCCTTGTCGACGCACGCCCACGGATCGATGCCGCTGCCCGTGTCCGGGTTCGAAGCGCCACTGTCCGCGCTCGAAGATCCGGCGTCTGCACCCGACGACGATGCATTTCCTGATGACGATGCATTTCCTGATGACGAAGCGTTACCCGATGACGATGCATTTCCTGATGACGAAGCGTTGCCCGATGACGAAGCGTTGCCCGATGACGACGCATTTCCCGACGACGACGCGTTTCCTGATGACGACGCGTTTCCTGATGACGACGCATTGCCCGATGACGATGCGTTTCCTGACGACGACGACGCATTGCCCGACGACGACGCGTTGCCTGACGACGAAGCCCCTCCCGACGACGTATTGCCCGATGACGAGCCGGCGGTGTCCGCGCCCTGGAACGGCATGTTCGCGCCGGTTCCCGTGGGGTCACCGTTGTTGGGGGTTGTTGCGCAGCCGAGCGCGAGGGGGATCGCCGTGGCGAGGATCCAGAATGTGCGATGCATCACCGCCTCCGTGATGCCAACATAGTGCACGCTTTGACGCCCGTGACGCCAGCATAAACACGTGTTTTCTCGTGTTTTTGGTGTGGGCGGTTGACGGCGTGCGGTGGGGCCGCGATCGTGACCGAGTCCGTCTCTGCACACGTTCAATCCTCAACGGTCGAGCTGCCGCCATGCGATTTGCCGTCCAACCCATCGCTCTGTTTGTCGCCGTCTCGATGGTGGCGTGCGGATCTGACGAACCGACCGACGGCAACAGCACCACGGCAGAAGTCACCGGCTCGGACGCGACGAGCGCCGATGTCGTGTGCAATTGCCCCGCCGACGACGCGTGTTCGACCCAGCGATGCCTGCCGACCGGCAAGTGCGAGAAGGTCCCCCGGCCCGACGGAACGCCCTGCAGCGATGGTGATGTCTGTTCGGTGGGCGACCTGTGCAGCGAGGGCAAGTGCAGCGCAGGGAAGCATTCGATGTGCGCCTGCAAAGAGAGCGACGACTGCGCCGACGACGGCAACCTCTGTAACGGCTCGCTGTTTTGCGACAAGAAGGTGCTGCCGTGGGTCTGTCGGACCAAACCCGGGACCGTGGTCGTCTGCGAAGGCGGCGGGGGCAGCGTCTCGGCGACCGGATGTGCGACCTCGGCCTGCGACGCGAAGACCGGCAAGTGCGTTTTCAAGCACCAAAACACGGGGCTCTCTTGCGATGACGGCGATAAGTGCACCGTCGACGAGACGTGCACGGGCGGAAAGTGCGCCGGCAGCAACGTCTGCGTATGCAAGACCACATCCGATTGCGCCGCCCAGGACGACGGCAACCCGTGCAACGGCGCCCTCTTCTGCGACACCAAGGCAGGCAAGTGCGTGGTCAACCCGGCGTCGGTTATCAAGTGCAGCAGTAACGACGACACGGACTGCCTCGCGTCGACCTGCAGCAAGACCACCGGCATCTGTCAGCTGACTGCGCGACCGACATCGACCAAGTGTGACGACGACGACAAGTGCACGTCCGGGGACCACTGCAGTGGCGGACAGTGTGTGCCCGGCAACGTCACCTGCGCGTGCAAGACCAACAAGGATTGCCTCGCGTTCGACGACGGCGACAAGTGCAACGGCATCCCGATCTGCGACAAGACGTCCGGCACGTGCAAGCCCAACCCCGCGACCATTGTCAGCTGCGCTTCGGTCAACGACACGACCTGCCTTCACAACGTTTGCTTGCCCGCTGAAGGCACCTGCACGATGAAGCCGCGCAAGGACGTCAAGGTCGCGTGCGAGACCAAGAAGGACGCCGCCGGCAAACCCTACGAGGCGTGCGCGTGGCAGGTGAAAAAGCCCGGCGATCCGGCCGACAAGGGACCTTTCGCTTGCTCCGACGGCGATGTTTGCACGACCGGTGAAACGTGCGATGGCGGCACCTGCAAGCCTTCCGCGACCACCTGCAAGTGCAAGTCCAACGCCGACTGTGCGGGCAACGATGACGGCAACCTCTGCAACGGCACGTTCTATTGCGACAAGTCCCTCAAGGTCGCCGACTGCGTGTTCAACCCCGCGTCGAAGGTGTTTTGCAGCAAGAAGGACGACACGGCTTGCCTGAAATCGCGCTGCGACAAGAAGACCGGCGTCTGCGGGCTGCAAGCGGTGAACCTGGGCAAAGCTTGCAACGATGGCAAAGTCTGCACTGTCGCTACGGTGTGCCAGGGCGATGGCGCTTGTGCCGGCGGCAAAGCCAACCCGTGCGACGACAAGAAGCTGTGCACGGTCGACTCGTGTCATCCGACCAACGGCTGCGTGAACAAGCCGCGCGCGTGTTCAGACGGCAACGCGTGCACCGTCGACGCTTGCGACGCCAAGACCGGTCAGTGCACCAACAAGAGCAAGGCCGACAACACCGTTTGCGACGCGGACGGCAGCGGCTGCACGGTCGGTGATGGCTGTCAGAAGGGCGCTTGCAAGGCGGGGGCCAAGGTTACCTGTGTCGACAAGACCGGTCCGTGCCAGGCGACGATTTGCCAATCGACGGGCGCCACGAGTCACGAGTGCGTCGTGGCCAACCGCAAAGACGGCGCCTCCTGCCCTGACGATAAAGGCAGCTGTCTGATCGGCGCCAAGTGCAGCGCGGGCCAATGCAAACCGGGAACGGCACCGCGGCTTCGCCAGCACCTTGTCGATTTGGGCAAGGGCAAGAGCGTCTTTCACGACGTGGTCGCGCTCAGCAACGGCGGCGCGTTCGTGGTCGGTTCTGCCACGCTTAGCAAAGACACCAAGGTCACGGCGTCGAAGATGTTCTACACGCGCTTTGACAGGATGCTCCAACGCGACAGGACACAAAGTGGCCCCGCAAGTGAAGCCTCGGTGCACACGGCTGCGCAGCGGGTGTTTGCGGACGCGGACGGGTCGATCTGGGTGCTCGGCACCAGCAAGACCGCCAAGGGGATCGTGCTGACGATGCGGCGCCTGGACCTTGAGCTCAAGACGCAGAACACCTGGCATATCGACCCGACGCCCGACGACGATCGGCTGACCGCCGCGACGCGCGGGCTTGGCGGCTTCTTCCTGGCGGGAGCGCGCATGGCCCAGACGGGCATCAAGGGCTACTCGCTCGTTCGTATCGGCGAGGACGGCAAGATCGTGTGGCACAAGAGCGTCAACGATGCGAATACGCAGCTGCACGCCATGGCGATGACCGTGGCGGGCAAGCTGTTTACGGCGGGGGCCGGCTACGTCAAGGGCGAGCCGACCGAGGAGCTCTGGCGGTTGTGGACGCCGACCAACGGCGAGCTGTTCGACGACCTTGTCGATGCCAACGGCGACGTCCGCGCCCCTGTCGCTGTGATCCCGACGTTCGGCGATGAGGTCGAAGTGCTGCAGCGGGTGCGCACGGTGGGCAAGACGCGCACGTTGTTCTCGTGGCTCGACGGCAAGCTCGCCTATGCCCGGCGCGTCCAAAGCACCACCGTGGGCAACGTTCCCCGCGCGATGATTCGCACCAAGTCGGGCGATTCGGTGCTTGTCGGTCACACCTCGACCACAGACGTCAACGCGGCCAAGAAGCGAGACGCGTGGATTCGCATCGCTGACCGCTACTCCAACACCGTCCAGGAGCACGTTTTCGGCAGCAGCGATGATGAGCACCTCAACGCGGTAGCCGAGGCCAACGACGGGCTTCTGTTGCTGGCGGGTACACGCACGGTGAACGGACTGGCGCGTGGCTGGCTGCTTCGCACCGGGCCATGGGGCAACCGGACGTGTTTGACCGCTGGCTTGTGCTGGAAAACGCAACGCGCCTCCTGCAACGACGGTAAGAGCTGCACGCGAGACCGCTGCGATCCCAAATCGGGCTGCAAACCGTTGCCTCACAATGACGGATCGTACTGTTCGCCGCCGTTCAAGTGCGCTCTCAGCCCCAGCTGCGTGTCCGGCAAGTGCGAGCCGGGCGTCAACGGCAAGCTGCACGTCAACACGATCGACGATGGCACGGACGCTACCCTCATGCTCACCAAACGAGCTGATGGGACTCTGTCGGCATGGCGCTTCACCAAGACCAAGGAACTCCAGCTGTGGGACGTGTCCAAGCTCGGCATGACCACCGCGCCCTACGAGGCGAAGCTGTGCACGAAGCTGCAGTCGGCCAGCGCGGCGACGATGCTCACCACCGGCGACGCGCTCATCGCGGGACTCCAGGTGGTGTCGGGCGCCAAACGTGCCGCGTTCTGTTACGCCGACCTGGACAGCGACACCGACGACTGGAAGACGGCGTGGACGCGCTTTGTGGGCCCGCCATCGGATTGCCCCAAGTGCGTGATGAAGGCCGTGGGCGTCGCCGAAACGGTCGACAATTCCGTGTACACGCTCGCCGGCTACTCCGGGGCAAAAAGCCGCGCTGTCGTCACGCGCCTGACCCCCGCGGGCGTCAAGAAATGGACCCAGACGCTGCAGGACGGCGCAAACAAGCTGACCGTCAACGCCATCATCGCCAACCAGGACGGCGCGCCGGTAATCGGTGGGCAAACGGTGACCAAGAGCGCCGGGCTGGCGTGGTTGGCGCGGCTCAACGTGCTGGGCAACAAGGTCTGGGCGAAGACCTATCAAAACACCGTCAAGATCAGCCGGGCGACCATCGACGTTGTCATCGAGGGCAAATACCGCGGTTATATCGCGGCGGGCATCGCGTCGCCCAACTCGCTGGTGCACATGACACGCGTGATGGCGGTCGACGGCAACGGCAACCAGCTCTGGCGCTGGACGCCGGGCAAAGTGGATATGTCTCGGCCTCGCGCGCTTCTGCTGGGACCGGACGCTGCCGTCACCGTCGCCGGCGACGTGCAGATCGCCGGGAAATGGCGGATGCAAGTGCGGGCCATCGCGGGCACGAAGCTCGTTGTCGATCGGGTCAACATGACGGCCGAGGCGCAATTGGCTCCCGCCGTCGCGATGCGGTTGGCCGATGGCGGCGCGTTTTTCGGCGCGCGCGTCCGCGATGAAGACGGCGATTGGTCCCCGGGATTCGCCCGCAGCGGACCGTGGGGGTTCAGCACCTGCGCGGGCGCCCAGTCGTGCCACCCGATCGTCGCCGCCAAGTGCGATGACAAGAATCCGTGCACCGTGGACTATTGCGAGCCTGGGGCCGGCTGCAAACACGCCGCCATCAACGGCGTTCAGTGCGGTACCGAACGATTCTGCAACGCCGGCAAGTGCCTGAAGAAGCCCTGAATCTCCGGGTCGGAAGCCGTCGCCATGCACGTTGCACCCTTGCCGCCACCACCCTTTCGCCGCGCGCTCGTCACGGGCGCCGCCGGCTTCATCGGCACGACACTGTGCAATCACCTCCTCGGTGAGGGCGTCGAGGTCGTCGGGCTCGATCGACTCAGCCGCGGGCGGCCTGTTTGCCTGCCGTTCTCGGTGCCCATCATCCGCGGCGATATCCGTGACAGCTCCGCCCTGACCGAAGCCCTGCAGCGGCTCGGACACGTGCCGGAGGTCTGTTTTCACCTGGCCGGCGCCGCGCGAATCGCCGACTCGCTGCGCCACCCCAACCGCTTCACCGACATCAACGCGGTCGGCACCCAGGTCGTCATCGACGAGTGCGCCAAGGCCGGCGTCGAGTGTGTGGTGTTGGCGTCGACCGCCGCCGTGCTCCAGCCGCCCTCCGACCCGCAGGAGCTGCTGGACGAAGATGCGCCGATCGGGCCCGTTTCACCCTACGGCGCGTCCAAACTCGCCGCCGAGAGGACCCTCGAAGTGGCCGCCGAAACCGGTCGCATCACCGGCGTTGTCGCGCGCCTTTTCAACCCCGCCGGCGCTGGTCACGGATGCGCGGAAAACCACGTGCCTGAGACCCACCTGCTTCCGCTCTGCTTGCTCGCCGCCATGGGCCATCGCGGTGCGCTCAAGGTGTTCGGCGACGACCACCCGACGCCCGACGGGACCTGTATGCGCGATTACATCCACGTGCTCGACGCCTGCGAAGCGCTCTTTCGCGCCGCGGTCCATCGTCTCGGCCGACATCGTGGCGGCGACGTGGGGTGCGATCTGTTTCACATCGCATCGGGCCGCGGTCACAGCGTGCGCGAGGTCATCACCGCCGTTGAAGCCGCGCTCAGCCGCCCCGTTCCCCACGAGCTCGCCCCGCGGCGGCCCGGCGACATGCCATCTGTGATCGGCTGCCCTGCGAAGATGGAGGTCGTGCTCAAGGTCCGCCCGTCCACCGACCTGACCTCGATGGCCCACGACGCGGCGCGCGCGATGGGATTGCTGCCTGCGACTCACGCCGCGCGCTGACTTCTTACACGTGAACACCTTCGATCACGTGGAAGTGAGCGGGTGTTCGTTGCCAGGTCCAGAGCCGTCGCGGTCGGTTCGGTGCGAGGCCGCCGGTCAGGTGGTCGCCGTAGTCGAACTCAACGCCGGACTGGTAGTTGGGATACACCCGCATCAAGAGCGCTTCGGTGGCGACGGCTGACGGCAACTCGAACTCGGCAATCGCGGGTGGCCACGGACCGGATACGCGGTCGTGGTAGGACGCCCATGATGTCCCGGCGAGCGCCTCGGGGATGGCGTCGATGTAGTCGAAGAAGCCTTCGGTCTGGGCCTCTTCATGCAGGATCGGCAGCTGACCGAGGACATTGCAGAACAGCACAGCATAGTCGGGGTAGCGCGCTCGAAGCTCGGTGAGCCCGGCGACCGTCATCGCTCCGTTGCGAGGGCCGAGGTAGTCGCTGTCGTCCCAGGTGATCGAAACCTCGGGGAACCGCCGTTGGAAGACCGTGCGTGCCATCGGGTCGGGTTCGGCGCCGACGACCTCGGTGAATTCGCCCAGCAACGACATCGGCAAGCTGTACCCGCCGCTTGGACCGAGCACGAAGAGCTTGCGCTGCGTGGGCTGCCAGGTGGCGAGAAACTGCGCGGTCGCGGCGACATGATCCGCCCACAACCGACGGTGCCGGAGCGCAGCGAGGTGATACACCACCCCGCCGGCGCGCGTGATGGCGTCGGTCCACCTGGGCATCGATGACTGCCGGTTCGAGCCTGGACGGCTACGAGGCTGCGAAGACGCTCGGGAAGCGGGCGAGGAACGCGATGGCGTGCTGGAGCTCGCGCAGGTCGACGCATTCGCCGATCTTGTGCGTGTTCTGCTCGATGCCGGGTCCGCAACCGAACATGGCCGGGTGCTTGAAGTCGCCGGCGTGGACCCAGTTCTTGGTCGCGCCTTCGTCGATGCCCGAGCCCTCGACCGGGACCGGGAAGCCGACGCCGTCGGTCGAGAAGATCCAGCGGTCGATGCGCGGCGAGTCGCGGAGTTGACCTTTGCTGCCGCCGGCCGGGATCTGCGGGGCGACGACGCTGTTGTAGGTCGCGGCGGCCGCCTGGATGGCGGGGTGGTCTTCGGGCGTCTCCCAACCCATGTAGATCTGGTCGTTGCCGGGCACGTAACCCTTCCAGGTCGGCTCGGTGTACTTGGGCACCTCGACCTCGACGCTCAGGCCGGCTTCGCGCGCGGCGGCCACGGCGGGCAGCTCGGCGACGGCTTCGACGGCGGACGCGGGCGTCTCACCGACGGTCAGGCGACGGTCAAAGCGGAAGATGAAGCGGTCGGGGACGGCGCAATCGCTGGGTGTCTCGAGCTTGGCCCACGACGCGGTGCGGGTGCCGGCGCCGAGGAACGCGTGATCCTTGAAGCCTTCGCCGCGGTGGTAGCGGTCGGCGGCTTCGACGAGGATGGCCGCGCCGTATTCGAGCGGGTTGAGGCCCTCCCACGGCATCGAGCCATGGCATGAGCGGCCGGTGACCGTGACCTGGATCTGCATTCGCCCGCGCTGTCCGCGGTAGATGCCCAGCGCGCCTTTGGCCGCATCGCCGGTGCCTTCGGTGAGGATCACGACGTCGGGAACGAGCTCTGCGGGAGCGGTCGGCAGCACCTTGCCCATCAGGTACATCGGGCCGCAGCCGTCGTTGTCCTCTTCGGCGACGGTGGCGTATGCGCGAACCACGGCGCCGCGCAGGCTGCCGAGCTCGATGGTCTCCATCAGGATCTTGGACGACACGATCTCGGCGACCACGCCACCGAGCTGATCAGCGGCGCCGCGGCCAAAGAGCAGGTTGTCGAATTCCGCGTCGGGGGGCAGGTGGCCAAGCTCGCGACGCAGGAATTCGCGGTCGACTTTGCTGGCGTCGGTCAGGCCGTCGTAGGCGTCGATGCCGCCGCCGATCTTGTCGGTCCACTGGCCGCGCAGGGCCTTGACGGTGTCGGTGTGGCCGTCGAGGTAGATGATCTTCTTGTCGGCCATGGGGATGCCGTCGTTTTCATCCCAGACGTGCCAAACCAGGTTGCCGAACTCGTCGAACCCAACGTCGTCAGCGCTGCGTACGCCGCCGATCTCGATGATCTTGTTGCGCATGTACTCGAGGCGCGGGCCCTCGTGGTTGCTCAGGCCGCAGGACGGGTCGGTGTCGACGTGGTCGGCCGGGATGCGGATCGCTTCGGCGAGGATTTCGGCGGCGAGAGGGCGGTATTTTTCAGCCAGTTCGGCGATTCGGGCGTCGAGGTTGCTCATGAGGCTCCCTTTGGGTCAGTGGTTTTCGAGTTCGGGTTCGGGTGCGCGGCAGGCGCGTGAGGATCAACCGGCGTTTTCGAGCTTGCCGGCGAGGCCGTCGACCTTGTTGACCGCGAGCAGCGCCATGATCACGTAGACCTTCCAGTTGGCTTCACGCGCCACGTTCACGGTGTGCTTGGCCATCACGCCGGGGGTGACCTCGTCGCCGATGTCGGCCGGCAGGCAGTGCATGTAGAGGGCGTCGCCACCCCTGGTCAGCGCCATGCGCCGCTCGTCGCAGATCCAATCGGTGAAGTCGGCGTTGCGGGTCAGGCAGCGGTGTTCGATGGACGCGAGCTCGGCTTTGTCGCCGGCCTTGTTGGCCGCCACCTTCTCGAGCATCAGGTCGTAGGGCCCCCAGCTCTTCGGGTAGACGATGTCGGCATCGACGAACGCCGCGTCCATGTTGTCGACGATCTCAAACGTGCCGCCAGTCGCGGCGCTGTGGGCGATGGCGCTGTCGATGCACGTCTGCATCAACCGGTAGCCGGGCGGATGCGCGAGGGTCACATTGGCGCCAAAGCGCGTCATCAGCGTGATCAGGCCCTGCGGCACGGACAGCGGCTTGGCGTAGCTCGGCGAGTAGGCCCAGGAGACGCCGATCTTCTTGCCCTTGATGCCCTCGGGGAAGTACTCGGACAGCCACAGCAGGTCGGCCATTGTCTGCGTCGGGTGGTCGACGTCGCACTGCAGGTTGACGACCGGAACACCGCGCGAGTCGTTGGTGCCCGCGAGGTACTCGTCGATGCCGCGCTTGATGTCGTGCATGAACGGGTTGCCTTCGCCGAGGATCAGGTCGTGCCGAATACCCATCGCGTGGGCGTTCATGCCGAGCATCGCGCCGGTTTCGGCGGCTGTTTCTCCGTGCGCGACCTGCGTCGAGCTGCCGTCCACGATGACCGGGGACATGCCAAGGCGAGCGGCGGCGCCGGCCCAGGCGGACTTGGTGCGCGTGCTGTTGTCGAAGAACACGGCGTAGGCGAGCTCTTGCGGGCAGAACGGCACCTTCACACCCGATTTATCCAGCGCGGCGAACTTGCGGGCGACGGACAGCAGCGCATTGAGGTCACCGTCGTTCCAGTCGCGGGTCTGCAGCAGTGAGCGGCCGCGGAGCGCGGAAAGCGTCGCGTCATCGGGCAAGCGGTCAAACATGATGGCTCCTGGGACAAGTGCGCGGGACAGTAGGCGCTCGCTCGATCGGCAGCGCGGGAAGCGCACCTGCTTGCCGGTTTTTGGGCGCGCAGTCAATTCCCGCGCCGTTGAGCCGGATCGCTCGGCCGCACAGCCGTGCGTCGGGGCGGTGTTCTGAACCGATTCGATGGTGGCGGTCGCTGGACGGAGCGCCTATCGTTGGGCCAGGCAGCGCCCTCGGGGTCGCAGCCGCGGAGGTACCCATGGCGCGTGTGCTTGCATTCCTGGTGGTTGTTGCCGCCGCAGTCGTCGTCGTGTCCTGCGATTCGGGCGAAGAGGCGGCCGTGCAAGATGCGTCGGTCAACGACGTCAAGGTCGACGTGCAGGGCGTTGCGGCCCCCGCGCCTGGCGTTCGCGAGGCCGATCAGCCGAATGTCGCGCAGCCAGCTCCCGCCGCAACCCCTCGCCCTGCGCAGCCAGCCCCGGCTCCGGTCGAAAACCCCATGTCCGGCCCAAACCCGGTCGCCGATTCGCCTTTCATCGCCGGCCCGAGCATCCGCCAACCGTCCGCCGCCGACCCCGTCGCTCACAAACGCAACTTCCACATCGCCTGGCTGCGGGTGTCCATGCCGACTGGCGGCCCGGGCACGAAAGGCACGGTCAGCGCTGTCTTTGCCCCCAAGGCCGGCGGCGCCAACTACTGGAAGGTCGTCGATAGCGAGGTGCTTTGCCCGACCGGCGAGCCATCTGTACGCGGCACCAATCTCAAGGACATCGACTGCGGCAACCCGACGGCCGTCGTCGAACCCGAACCGGCGCCCTGATCGATGAGCGGCCCCGAGCAACAAGACCCCGAGCAACAAGATCCCGGCGCAGACCTGGAGATGTCGCTGTCCGCCGACGCCTACAAGGTGCTCGCGGAGGGCCAGCGGTACCGCCCGGTCGTTCCCGATGACGTCGTCCTGCCCGAGCTCACCGTCAAAGCGGTCATTGTCGGCGCCCTCGTCGGCGTCATCTTCGGCGCGGCCAACGCGTATCTCGGCTTGAAAGTCGGCCTGACAGTCTCCGCGTCCATCCCAGCGGCCGTCATCGGCGTGGCGATCTTCCGCGCGTTCCGGTCCGGCTCCCTGCTCGAAACCAACATTGTCCAGACCATCGGCAGCGCGGGCGAGTCGTTGGCAGCCGGCGTCATCTTCACGCTGCCCGTGCTCTTCTTGTGGGGCGAATCTCCGGGCTTCTGGCCGATCTTCCCCCTGGCGCTGCTCGGCGGACTGCTCGGCGTGTTCTTCATGATCCCGCTGCGCCGTTTCCTCATCATCCAGGAACACGGAAAGCTCACCTACCCCGAAGGAACCGCCTGCGCCGAGGTCCAGGTCGCTTCGCAGGCCGGCGGAGCATCGGCGCGGATGTTGTTTGGCGGCATGGGTGTCGGCGCGCTCTACACCGCGATCGAACGGTTCGCGCATACCTGGCCGGCCGAAGTCGACGTGCAAATCAACGGCAACGGCTTTCGGACAAGCTTTGGCGCCGACGTGACCCCCGAGCTGCTTGGCGTTGGCTACATCATCGGTCCACGCGTGTCGGCCGTGATGCTCGCCGGTGGCGCGGTCGGCTGGCTGGTCATCATCCCGCTCATCTACCTGTTCGGCGGCGCTGCAACCGTGCCCGTCGCGCCCGAAACGAAATCGCTCATCGCCCAGATGGACACATTCGCGGTGTGGAGCCGCTACCTGCGCTACATCGGCGCTGGCGCCGTCGCGTTCGGCGGCCTGTTCACCCTCGTCAAGTCGACACCGACCCTCATCCGCTCCTTCCAACTTGCGATGGGCGCGTTGCGGGGCGGCAACGCGGGTAAGGGACCACGCACCGAAGACGACCTGCCGCTGACCGTTGTCGGCGCAATTCTGTTGATGATCGCGTTGTTGGCGAGCTTTCTGCCGCTGATGGCTGGCTCCGGCGGCTCGATCGGGCTGCTGGCGGGTGTCGCCGTCGTGGTTTTCGCGTTCTTTTTCGTCACCGTTTCATCGCGCATCGTCGGTCTCATCGGCGCGTCGTCCAACCCCATCTCGGGCATGACCATCGCGACGGTGCTCGTCTGCGCGCTGCTCTTTGGCACGATGTACGACGGCTCGCAGGCCAAGGTCGCCGTGCTCACCATCGGCGCGCTCGTTTGCATCGCGGCCGCCATCGCGGGCGACACCAGCCAGGACCTCAAGACCGGCTTTCTCGTCGGCGCGACACCGCGCAAGCAGCAGTACGGCGAAGTCATCGGCGTCATCACGGCCGCCCTCGCGATGAGCACCGTGCTTGCCCTGTTCCGGGCCGACATCGTCTCCGGCGCGTTCAAGGCACCCCAGGCCAACCTGATCCGCCTCGTCATCGACGGCGTGCTCGACGGCAACCTCCCCTGGGGGCTCGTCCTCAGCGGCGCCGCGATGGCGTTTTGCGTCGAAATCATGGGCCTGCCAACGCTGGCGTTCGCGGTCGGCCTGTACCTGCCCGTGCACCTTGCGACGCCCATCATGGTCGGTGGCGTCGTGCGCCTCGCGGTCGAAAAGCTGTCCAAGCGCGAGGAAGTCGACCATCGCCGCGAAGCCGGCGTGCTTGTTGCGAGCGGCCTCATCGCCGGCGCCGCGCTCGTCGGGGTCTGGCGCCGCATTGACGTTTTTCGAGGTCGGCTGGTTCGCCGGCACGCCTCCGTCACCCGATCAGTGGCTGCCCGCGACGCTGTCATTCGGCGCCATCACGGCTGTCTTGGCGTGGTCCGCGCTCGGCAAGCCGGGGCGTCCCAAGACGTCGGACTTGTAGAAGAGTCTCTGCGGGCCGGTCAGGGCTCGATCGGCTCGATATCGCAAAGTCGCCTCTGGGTGCCATCGTCCTGATGCGTCTACGCTTCCCGGGAACTGTCGATTAAACTTGACAGATCAATTCGTGTCGAGTTGAGTCGACAGAACTGAGTTCGCGCTGGAGTGCGATGACAGGGGAGCCTCTGGTGAACGCGGAATTGCTTGGCGCTGCTGCCTCGTCGGCTCCCCAGCCGGGCGACGTCCCCCGTCTGGTGGACCTTCCCCAAGCCATACAGCCCGGCGTGGCGTTGGTGATTCAGGGTGTGCGACGTAGCGGCAAGTCGACGTTGATGCGTCAGCTCGTCGACCACTATCGACTCGGCCATGACCGCTGCCTGCTGATGAACTTCGAGGACCCGCGGCTGAGCCAGCGGCTTGAGACGGCGACGCTCGACCAGCTCGTGGCGGCTTGGCGCGAACGGCACCCAGCGCCGACGCCGCTGACCTTCCTCTTCGACGAGATCCAGTGGATCCCGGGGTGGGAGCGCTGGCTGCGGGTGCAGCTCGACCGTGGGGAGCATCGCTTCGTCATCTCGGGCTCCAATGCGCAGCTGCTCGGCGGAGAGCTCGGCACCGTGCTGACGGGGCGACACATGACCGTGGAGGTGCAGCCTTTCTCGTTGGCCGAGGCCCGCGGGCTCGTGCCCAACATCGCGCTCGTCGACCATCTGCACCACGGCGGCTTTCCTGCCCCGCTGCGCCTGGTGCAACAACAGTTGAATCGGGACGCCGACCGACTGCTGCAGACCTATTTCGGCGACATCGTGACGCGCGATGTGCGTGAACGGGTGGGAGCGCGCTCTGCCCGCCCGGTGCTCCAGGTGGCGCAGATGGCCTACGAATCGGCTGGAAGCGAGCTGAGCTACCGTCGCGTGGCGGCTGCCGCGGGCCTCTCGGTGGACACCGCCAAGGCCTATCTCACCGCATGCCAAGACGCCTACCTGCTCTATCGCTGCCCGTACTTTGCCTGGTCGGAGCGCAAGCGGATGAGCCGCAACGCCAAGTTCTACCCCGTCGACACGGGGCTGCGTCGCATGGCGGTCATTCGCGGTGGCGATGACCGCGGCAAGGCGCTCGAGTGCGCGACCTTCCTCGCGCTGCGGCGGCGATTCAACGAGGTCTGCTATTGGCGCGGAGGTGGTCCCGGGCAAGGCGAGGTCGACTTCGTAGTGCAAGCGGGAGAGCGGCTGGTGCCCGTCCAGGTCACGTGGGACGCACTGCAAGAGCGGCACGAGCGGGCCTTGCGAGCCTTCTTCGAGACCTTTCCAATGGCGGCGGAGCCGGTGGTGGTGACTGCGAAGTCGTTCGAAGAATCGGTCGCCGAGGTGTGAGTTGGTAATCCGGCGCGATCCGCCGGCGACGTCGAATTCGGGCCATTTTTCGAGTCAAAATGCCCGCAGATGCCTGTAGAGGGCTCCAGGATGCGTCCGAGGGCCGGATGGCTATATCAGTGGGTTAACCCGCCGATCGGCCCGTAGAACGACCGCTGGTGCGAATTGCCCGTCGTCTCATCTGGCCGTCGGCTGCGGCTACGTGACCCCCAGCCGGCGTCGCGCAGCTGCGCAAGGATTTGCCGGCCCAACGTTGGCCGACGCAGGTGTAGCGCCGCCGCGTCGCTGCAAGTCTGTCGCGACGAACACGAGTTAAAACCACGGTCCGTTCCGCGGAGGGCGCTGGAGGAGTTCAGCCCCACCAACGCCTCCCGGATGCGCCAAAAAGCACGACGGGCGGCCAGCCGTTAAGCTGACCGCCGCCGACTTGGCTTTCTAATGGCGTTCTATTGGGCTACCAGCGGCCGCCGCCGCCACCGCCGCCACCGCGACGCGGGCCACGGTTCTTGTCCTGCGCCTCGTTGACGCGGATGCTACGACCGTCGAGGGTCGCACCGTCCATCTCGGCGATGGCGTTCGAGCCCGCCGAGGCGTCTTCGAACGACACAAAGCCGAACCCACGGGAACGACCGGTGTCACGGTCGGTGATCACCTTGGCCTCCGTGATCGAGCCGTAGCCCTCAAAGGCCCGGCGCAGTCCAGCATCATCGGTGTCCCAGCTCAGGCCACCTACAAACAACTTCTTCGACATCTCTCTCACTCACAAATGCGTACGTAGCATGAACCCCGTTGCGAATCGCTGACCAGTTGCCAGGACCCGGTTATCCGATTTTTCGTGTCAGGATGGGAGTTCCCGGGGGTTCCCGGTGCCTCAGGCCGCGACTGTACGCCAAAATCCCACGGCTATGAACCCCACTTACAGGCGGAAAACGCACCTGTCCACTGCCGGCAGCCACGAGGGCACAAGCGGTTGGAGGCCGCGCGGCCATCCCAGCCGTCGTCGATGACGTACTGGTCGCCATTCGCCGCGTCCATGGTGCCCGGGGGGCGCGCGATCGGATCGCAAGCGCGCCGCGTCCACGAGTCGCTTTGTCGCTGCGAGCCGCACACTCGCATGATCACCCCCGTGGTCCGGAAGCCCGAAAATGCCTACACTGGTCGGGCCCTCAGCGAAACAACGCGCCCCGGTCGCAGCCCCATGCCGGCCGGTTGGAGCCCCGATCATGAAACAGTTCGTTCGAACATTCGCATCCGTGCGTCCCGCGTCGGCCGCGTATCTGACTGCAATTCTTGTCGGTTTCGTCGCCCTCGGCGCACCGGGATGCGGCTCGGGTGAGGACGCTGGCAGCGACGAAGGCCTCTCTTCGGACGCCGGCGGCATCGACGGGAACATCGCCGGAATCGACACCGGCACCGTCAATTCGACCGACGAAGGCCCCGTTGTCGTCTCGATCACGCCCGCACGCGGCCCCGTTTCCGGCGGCACGATCGCCATCGCGACCATCGCGAGGTTCACCGACAAGGGCAAGATCACGTTCGGCAGCGAAGAAGCCACCGTTCTCGCCGACCTGGGCGATGGGCGCTTCACGATCCGCACGCCCAAGGGCGCGGCGGGCACGGCCGAGGTCGTCGCGACCAACGAAAGCGGCACCGCAGGCGGCTCCAAGGGCGCGTTCGAGTACCACGATCCATCCGAAGCCGGGCCCAAGCTCAATTCGGTGGTGCCATCCAAGGGACCGGCTGCCGGCGGCGCCACGCTGCTCGCACAAGGCGACAATTTCGCGTCCGAAGGGCTGTGGTTCGTCGGCTGGCACCCGGTCACCAAGCGCGAAGTCCTCGACAAGACGGCCGCGCGACTCGTCGCTCCGAAGCTGCCGCCCGCCAAACACGCCGTCGCCACCACCAACCTCGATGGCCAATCCGCCGAGCTTGCCGCGTCCTACGAAGCGATCGACCCCAACGCGCTGGGCGCCAAGGCGACGATCTCCAAGCTGCTGCCCAACGCGTCGCCCACCGCCGGCGGCGAGACGGTCAAGGTGATCGGCACCAACCTCGAGAAGGGCTCAACCCTCGTGCTGGGCGATACGAAAGTCGACTCGTGGCAGGTCATCGACGACAAGAACGGCCAGTTCACGGCGCCACCGCACGACAAGGGCCTGCTCGACGTCATCTACGGCGGCCCCAAAGGCCAATCTGCGACGCTCGAAAACGGCTTCCTGTACTACGTCCCCGCGCCCGTCATCTACGGCATCCAGCCCAACTCGGGCCCCGTCGCTGGCGGCGATCCGGTCACCATTCACGGCGCCCACTTCGCGCCCGGCGCGACCGTGCTCCTCGGCGACAAGCCGTGCTCGGGCGTCAAGGTCGAGTCGTCCGGCACCGGGGCGGGCAAATCGCTGACGTGCACGACATCGGCGGCCGCTAAACCCGGCGCCGTCGCCGCCAAGATCGTCAACCCGGACTCGCAGTTCGGCTTTCTGCCCAACGCCTACACATATGCCGGCAAACCGGCCGCGCCCGAGATCCTCAAGGTCGATCCCGCCAAGGGCGGACTCGAGGGCGGATACGTCGTCGTCATCACCGGCAAACACATCGACAAATCGACCAAGGTCTTCTTTGGCACGGCCGAGGCGTCCGCGAGCGCCCAGTCGGACACCGCCATCGCCGTCACCGCGCCCCCATACAAGGACTCAAAAGGGGCCACGAAGGCAGGCGACGTGGATGTCGTGCTGAAGACCACCGGGTTCCCCGACGCCAAGCTCGACGGCGGCTTCAGCTACACCGCCCAGGGGCCGCCCAAGGTCAAAGAGGTCGTGCCCGCGTCCGGTCCGACGACCGGCGGCATCATCGTGCTCGTCAACGGCGACAACCTGCGCGCCGACTCGACCGTCACGTTCGGCGGCAAGGAAGCGAAAACGTCGTACGTGACCGGCCCCAACGGGATCGCGGTGCTGCTCCCCAAGGGCAGTGAGGGCGCGGTCGATGTGGTCGTGAAGACCATGGGGTTTGCCGATACGACGCTCAAGGGCGGGTTCACGTACAAGAAGCTGGGCGATGGGCCCAAACAGCTGCTCGCCATCGGCAAGATCGCTCCCGCACAGGGCCCAACCACGGCCGGCCACTGGGCCATCATCGAGGGCGCGCAGCTGCCGGTCGACGCCAAGGTCTTCTTCGGCAAAGCCATCAGCAAGCAGGTCGTTTTCGTCGCCGCCAACAAGATCACGGCGCTTGTCCCCAAGGCTGCGGCGGCCGGCCCTGTCGACGTCACAGTCCAGGACCCCGCGACGCTCCAGGAAGCGACCCTCAAGAACGGCTACAGCTACTACGATCCCAAGGACGCCAAGCAAGCCGCGCCCAAGCTCAAGTCCATCAAACCCGCCATCGGCCCATCGGTCGGCGGAACCCTCGCGCTGCTTACCGGTGACGCGTTTGCACCCGGCGCGCTCGTCTTCTTCGCGGGCCGTCCCGCGTCGGACATCACGGTGGTCGACACCAAGATCGGCAGCGCGCGCTCCCCGGCTGGAAAACCCGGCGCGGCCGATGTCATGTGGGTCAACGCCGACGGTCAGCACAGCAGCCTCGACGGCGGCTTCGTCTACTCGTCGGGCGGCAAGAAGACGGTCAACCTGCAGTCGTCCACTCCCTCGCAAGGCACGACCGCCGGCGGCACCGAGGTCCAGGTGGCGGGCAAGGGCTTTGGCCCCGGCATGTTGGTGTTCATCGACGGCGCGCCGGTCCCCAACACGCTTGTGGGTCCCAACGCGTTCAAGCTCGTCACGCCCGCACATTCATCGGGCATGGTCGCGTTCACGGCCACCACGTCCGACGGCTGGTCCGACACCCTCGACAACGCGTTCAACTTCGTCATCGAAGCGCCGTTCATCGCCGTGCTGTCGCCCAACTTCGGCAGCCCCGATGGCGGCACCAAGGTCGCGATCACCGGCCAGGGCTTCCACCCCAAGGCCAAGGTCCTGTTCGGCGGCGTCGAGGCGAAGCTGCTGACGTCCACCAACAAGCTGCTGACCGTGCTCAGCCCGGCCTCCACGCTCAAGTCCAAGGACAAGACCGGCAAGGTCGACGTCACGGTCCGCAACCCCGATTTCCTGAGCGACACGGCCAAGGCGGGCTTCGAATACACCAACATCATCCCGGGCAAGAAGGTCGCGATCGCGGCGATCGTGCCCGACACCTCGCCGATCAACGGCGGCATCACCTCGACCGTCCAGGGCAGCGGCTACGGCAAGGGCGCCACGGTGCTCATCGGCAGCGCCATCGCGACGACCAAGGTCACCTCCCCGCTCGCGCTCACCATCACCGTTCCCAAGGGCAAAGTCGGCCCCGCAGACGTCAAGGTCATCGTGCCCGGCATCGGCGACGCGACGGCCAAGAACGGCTTCTTCTTCCACGATCCAAAGACCGTCGGTCCGTTCCCGCTGCTCACCACGGTTTGGCCCGGTGTAGGCCCGACAACCGGCGGCACGATCGCGCTCATCAAGGTCAGCCCGGCGCCAGCTGACGCCCGCGTATTCGTCGGTGGCAACGAGGCCAAGGTGCTTGGAGCCGACGGGCAGGGCGCTTTGGTGGTCCAGATGCCCGCTCACGACGCCGGTAGCGTCCGCGTCTCGGTGATGTTCAAGGACGGCCGCGCCGACACCCTCGCCGGGGCGTTCACGTACTATGAGGTCTCGTCGGGCACCAAGCCGCCGGTCATCACCCAGGTCGCACCCACGTCCGGCAGCGCGCTCGGTGGCAAACCCGTCGCGTTCACGGGCGCCGGCTTCTTCTCGCCGATGGTCGCCTTCCTCGGATACCGCCCCACCACCGGCACCAAGGTCGGCAGCGCCACCGGTCTGACCGCCACGTCGCCCGCGCACCCATCCGGGCTCGTGGACGCCGCCGTTACGCGCAGTGACGGCCTCTCTGCCGTGCTGAAGGGCGGCTATGGGTTCGTCCAGCCCGCGCCCAAGCCCGACACCATCTTCCCGACAACCGGTCACGTCGACGGCGGCAACACGGTCGTCATCAGCGGGTCAGGTTTCGACACCAAGGCGCAGGTGCTCTTCGACGGCAAACCGGCCACCAAGGTCCACGTCGCCGCTCACCACGTGCTCACCGCGCAAGCCCCCGCGACGGGCAAGGCCGGCAAGATCGACGTCGTCATCGTCAATCCCGACAAGCAGAAAGGCAGCCTCGACAAGAGCTACACGTACTTCTCGGGCAACCACCAACACCCGGCGCCCAAGATCGCCAAGCTGCTGCCCAACGTCGGCCCGTGGAAGGGCGGCACCGTGCTCGTGATTTGGGGCAGCGGCTTCCGGCCCGGCGCCAAGGTCTTGCTGTCCGGCATGCCCGCGCAGGTCCACGTCGTCGAGCCCACCTTCATCACCATCACCACGCCCAAGGGCAGCATCGGGCCCGCTGATGTCACGGTGCTCAACGGCGATGGCCAGGGGCACACGCTCGGCGGCGGCTTCTCGTGGATCGCGCCCGCCAAACCCAAACCCACCTTGCTCGGCATCACGCCCGGTTCCGGCCCCGAAAAAGGCGGCACACCGGTCATCCTCACCGGCCAATCGTTCAGCGGCGGCGGCATCGGCTTTGTCGGCTGGCGGCCGCTGTCGTCGTGGACCGTCCTCAACTCGTCCATCGCGACCGGCTCCACCATCAAGGGCGACGCGGGCAAGGCGACCGTCGTCTTCACAGCGGGCGATGGCCAGTCCGCCGTCCTCACCAACGCGTTCGACTTCGTGGGGGCGCCGCGCATCGACAGCTTCCAACCGGCGCTCGGCTCGGTCGATGGCGGCACCGTGGTCACCCTCGCCGGCAAGGGCTTTTCGGCCAAAGCCAAGGTCACGTTCGGCGGCAAACCCGTGCACAGCGTCAAGGTCCTGTCGCCCTTCGTCATCAAGATCCAGACCAAGGCCCACCCCGCCGGCCCGGTCCAGGTGCGCGTCGAAAACCCCGACGGCCAGTGGAACTTGTCCAGCAAGGCGTTTCGTTTCGTCCGGCCCCCGGTCGTCACCGCGCTGTTCCCCAAACAGGGCGTCAACACCGGCGGCACCCCCATCGTGCTTCGCGGCAAAGACTTCCTGCCCGGCGCCAAGGTCTTCTTCGTTGACTCGAAAACCAACAAGGCGACACCCGCGACGTCCATCGCCGTCGTCTCTTCGCAAGCCATCACCGCGCGTTCACCCGCCGGACCCGCGGGCAGCCACGCCAAGGTCCGCGTCGACAACCCCGACGGCCAGTCGTCCTTCGCCGCGCAGGTCTACAAGTGGGTCGACGCCAAGACGATCGCGACGCCGCCCACCATCGGCAAGCTCACCCCGCCAACCGGGCCGACCAGCGGCGGTACCTGGGGGCTGTTGACCGGCAAGAACCTGCAAAAGGGCGCGTGGGCGATC